>Ga0315548_1003054_pt1 | contig 12746 bp, 14 predicted proteins | sample SalMarSW160110MG_2_FD_202540 | JGI IMG/M metagenome (GOLD analysis project Ga0315548, IMG submission 202540) | Salt marsh sediment microbial communities from the Plum Island Ecosystem LTER, Massachusetts, United States - Salt Marsh Sediment SW1601-110 ... | reverse complement strand
TGCTGCCGGAGCTTCTGCTGGCTCAGGTTTTTTTACAGGCGTCTCTGCGGGCTTCGGAGTTGTCGCAGGCGGTTCTCCGGTTGTGGGCTCGCCTCGCGTCACGGGCGAAGCGGGTGTTTCTACAAATGCTTCGATAGTAAACGGCTTGCTGCACTTGGGACACTTCGCCTGCTTACCAGCATTTGTATCAGGCGTGTTGAACCTTGCCTTGCAATGAGGACACTGCGTTTTCATCACATAAACCTTTTATCATTACCCTAAGCTGTTTTTTTGTCCAAAAGCCATTCTACCATATTTGGAGTCGATCCGCAGCCCATATTTCCTTGACCTTCACCGGTAAAAGGGTATAATTAAAATCGCCTTTGCAGGAGGCGAAGGCATAAGGATAAAGCAAAAGAAGAAGGGGAAAATTCAGTGTTTTCTATCATACGCAAAACGCGGAGAAACTGTGTATCTATCTTGAAAGGGGAAGAAAATGAGAAATGCGGAGGCGACAATTTGGATAATTAGGGCAATTGTGTTTACTGTACTGTTTTTAGGGTGGGATGAAGCTAATGCCACAATTGTCTTCAATGACGGTCTGACTCATGAGATTGATTTTTATATCGACGATGTTGTTGAAGTGATGGATAACACAATGGGTGAACCTACTACGGTACGGTTACTTGCTGGAGGTATGGTGCAGTGGCAATTGAAAGTATACGGGCATAGCCAGTTATACATAATAGGTGGGTCATTGGAGAATGACCTATGGTTCTATGATGAAAGCAAAGTTGATATTTCTGGCGGCACGATTAGAACCCATCTTTCCGCCTATGGACTGAGTGAAGTTACAATATGGGGAGGGACTTTTGGAGATAATTATTTTGGGGACCCAATAGCTGGTTACGAGCAGAGTTTTATCAGCATATATGGAGGGGAGTTTAGTGCCGATACGCAGCTTCTAAGCGAAGATTTCAGCCAAATAGTTTTAGGCGGAGATTTCAATTATCCGTATGGACTCTACAGGCATGTTGATTTTCCATCGGGAGGTCGGCTCACAGGCATCCTTGCAATGGGCAACACTATCGATAACACCTTCTCGATTGAAGACAACGGAAGCATCAGGCTTATTCCCGAACCTGCCACGCTTTTATTGCTCAGCCTGGGTGTGGTGATGTTGAGAAGGCGAAGGGTCTGATTATTTCGCTTGTTTGACCTGGTGCGAATGGTGCATCGCCTGACTTTTTCGCGGGAATTTCCACAGGCGGACTAACGTTGTTGCTGAGCCATATCGGCTCCGCAGTCACGCGCAAACTTAAACTCCATCCTGATTTGTCAGACGGCAGATTCTTACTTCGGCCCTACCCTTTCATTTTCAGGATAATTGCAATAATCAGCACGACGACCCCTACACCGATAAGTATCATGTTCAAAGTACTCATCAACAGCATCGTTCGCCTCCTTAAGATTTAAGCACCTGTTATTTTACCTCTACGTTTTATTTTACATCAGGGATAAGGTTCCGTCAAAAGAATACGCCTTCCTGCCGTGCTCAAAAAATTCATCACGCTTGGATGGATATAAGTTCCCTATCCCGCCCAAACCCGCCAGGCCTTTGCCCGGCGTATGTGCTCCTATTTTTTCGGGATTGAGAAGCAAGCACTAAACGAAACGTCCTAAAAAACCATCTTTATTGTTATCGCCGCTTTGATATCTCCAGGCAGTTCAGACCATTTTTGCCAGGCCGTCGAGGCAAATCTGTGACCAGGTCTCCATCGTGTCGCGAACCTGCTGCAATTGGGGGATACTCATAAACTCCATCTGTGTAATCATCTGCTCTTTTTTTCTAACCTTTGGCTCATCGAGAGTCCATAAATGAACGATTCCAAGATGAACCTGCCCAACCTCATTAGCATCATCGTTTAGAAGTGCAATGATTTTGTCGGCGTGGTTTGACTCCACGGAAACTTCCTCAGCAACCTCTCGCTGCACGGCCTCAAGGTAAGTCTCGTATGGCTCTGCGCTGAACAGCGTCCAGTCGACGGGATTGATGTGGCCCCCGATGCCGATGGAACGTTTTGCAACAAGTCGCGCCTCGCCTGCTTGTTTACCTCGAATGTAGCTGAGGAACTTACCGTCGCAGGCCATAATCACGTAAGGAATGAGCTGCTTATACGAAGGGTTCGTCTCCGCCTCGGACCTTGGAATAAACCGGGGAACACCCTGCACAAAGAGTTTGTCGATATATCGCTGAACGTCCAACGCAAGGCCGTTAAAAGCCCCCGCCTGCTCGAAGACTTTTCGCTCGACAACCAGAACCTGTTCCTGCTGCGGCATTGCCTTCTCCAAAGTTTCACCGCAGAGCACGCCGAGACCGCAAAGAAAAAACTAAAAAATAACCTCTGCGAACTCTGTGGTCTCCGCGGTAAGAATATCGCCTTAGACGGCCATTCCTGAGACCTCGGTTTCAAAGGCCATCGTGCTGTTCACAACGCCCTGGATATAGGCATCGTATTTTCGGCCTTTGCGAAAGTTGGTAATTTTACCTAAAAGCAGCAGTCGCTGGCCCGGCTCGACCGTGGAGCGGAACTTGGCGGAGCCGATACTGGTAAAACCGATGAAGCCCTTTTCGCCCATAACCTGATTTACAAAGAAGCTCAGCAGTTGGGCCGCCGCCTCTATCATAATCACAGCCGGCATCAGGGGCCTTCCGGGAATATGGCCGCGAACCCAGAACTCCTTGTCGGTTACGTCCTTGTAGCCAAGCACAAGCATATTTTCCTTATCGAACCACAGCACGCCGTCTAATTGCTGCATCTCGAACTGCTGGGGATTGACTTTGCTTATGGTCTGCCTATCGAAAACGGGCCTGGCCGACAGGTCTATCTTCGATAAATCAAATAATAAGGGAGGCGGCATCCAAAAGACCCCTTCTGAAAGGGATTTTGCGCAACGACTGTTCTGGACTTCCGCTCGCCGGGCTTGACCAAATGCTCCACAACGAACGGCAGCTTCGAAAATCCCGCTTTTGGGCGATAAACCCTTAGTCTGTGGACCTTATTTCCAGGATTTTATTGCGGACAAGCTGGGCTGCCTGCTTTATCTGCTGCATCTGCTTGCGAACTCGCGTCCCTGCGGCCTTATTTCCGCCCTCGGCCTTGTTGATATCTGCTTCGATTTCTGCAACCATCACTTTAAGGTTCTCGTACTCTTGCATTGAAACTGTCCTCCACTTAGGCGGTTAAAGTTCCATATCTCATCCTACAAACGCCAGAAAGCTAATCCGGCAATGGCTAATTGTCAAAGAAAATCGCCGATTTTACGAAAAAAACCGCTATCCCGCCGGACCGGCTATTTGGCCAGTTTTTTGGTCAATTCCGCGATTCTTTTGCCCCACCGGCCACAGAGCTTCTCGACCCTCTGGTCGGGCTTGCCTATCGCCACAGGCCCGTAATGGTCGCCCTGCGGGTCGCCCTGGATGACCATACCGCTGATTATCATCGCTTCCAGGATGCTCAAAACCGTGGTTTCATTGCCGCCGCCCACGTTTGCTGAGCTCGTAAAGGCCGCACCAACCTTACCTTCGAGCTGGCCGTGCTTTACGACCGCGTCGTCGAAAAGCTGCTTAACCTGTGCCGCCATCGTCCCGTAGTAGGTGGGCGAGCCGATTACTATCGCGTCGTATTTGAGCAGGTCGTCGACCTTGACCTTATCGACGCTTTTGCAGTCGGCAGCCAGACCGCCGTCATTCATCGCGCCGGCTATCATTTCCGCCATCTGCTTTGTATTGCCGCTTCTCGAATAATATATGACTATCCCCTTGGCCATTTACATTTCCTTTCCAGCTACTGTTTCTTTTAAAGATTCACTTTTTTCAGCGGTATTATTTCCGGCTTGCCGAAGCCGGCCGGGATTGTAACCTCGAATACCTTCTCGCTAATCGGCTCATCAACTTTCGGCTCGATAAAACTTATCTCGTAAATATCACCTTCGGTAGAGACCACAACTAATTTTGACGGCAAATCAATCGCCTCATCAATCCAGATATCCGCACTTTCATACTCGTCGGCATACTCTGAATCGGGTCTTACCTTCAAGTGAACCTGTGCAATCCCATTCGTCTCGCCAACCAGCTCACTCTCGAATTGCCTTTTCAAATCCTCCGTTTTGTCAAAGCCGATTATAGGGAAGTTTCTCTTCGCCAGCTCAAAGGCGTCTACCGGCTCATTGGCTTCGGCCAACTGCTTTTTGCGAACCTGTTTTATCTGGTAGTCAATATGCGTCAGCCATTGGCCGTCGAAGACGTAACTTTCGACGTATTTTTGCGGCGGGCCGTCATCCTGCACAAGTGTGTCAAAACCTATACGTAACTTCGAGCCGCTATTGAACCTCGCATATTGCAGTGTCCCTTTTCGCAAAGTCTTCGATTCGAGCACCGGCTGACTGAAAAGATACTCCAGCTTACACTGATACGTTCTCAGATTTTCCGCTGCGCTGTGCAGGTCTTCGAGAACACTATCAACCGAAGAAGTATTTGTATCGGCTGACGGACGAACCGCAGGCACTTCAGCACAGGACGCTAAACCACACATCCCGAATACAACAACCCACACGATTAACATTCTTGACGTGTAGATTACATTCATCTCTATTTTCCCTTATGCGGTCTCTGCGAACTCCGCGGTGAAATGTCCTGTCTGCTCTCGATAATCTGGAGTATCCCAGTGATATTTTCAATAACAAAATCGGCCTTCCGTGCGAATTCATCGGCCCTGTGGTGATTTTTCAAAAGCACCGCCACCGCCCCTGCCGTCCTGGCACAAAGCAAATCGAAGAGATAATCCCCCACCACCATCGCCTCTCCCGGCTTGACCCCGAACTGCTCACAGAGCTGTATCACACCGAAGGCGTCCGGCTTGACCGGTCCCTCTTCCCTGCCAACGACTGCATCGAATTTCAGCCCGTGTTTTTCCGCCACCGCCAGGGCGTTGCTGCGCCTATTGCGGGTCAATATCCCTATAAGAACACCGGCAGCTCGCAGTGCATCGAGTGTTTCTCTGGCCCCCGGATTCAAAGTCGATTCCACAACCGCCTTTTGCTCATGCGATTCGAGAATCTTCATCACTTCAATCCGCCGCTGCGGCGTCATCTTCTCCATCAATTCGAGAATTGGGCCGGCATCTTCCGGCAATCCCATCTCCCTGCGAATCGCATCGAAGTCGAAATACGGCCGGGTTATCGTCCCGTCCAAGTCGAATATAACCGCTTTTGTCTGCATACAGGATACCACTCTGACCGCTTGAAATGTTATTGCGAATCTTCGCTCAGGACTTTTTGCGAAGAAGCTCTATCAGGTATCGTGCCTCGGAGCTGAGCATTTTGTCCCTGCGGGTGATAATTCCCGTCGGTCGCACAAGCTGCTCGTCTGTAAATTCGATTGCCTTGACCGTCCCGGCTGCAAGCTCCTGGAGTATCGCCGTGCGAGGCAGAATACTAACGCCCGAATTTATCTCGACCGCCTTCTTGACCGTCTCGATATTGTCGAATTCCATTGCCGGCCTGATGGTTATATTATATCGCTGCAGAATCCCGTCTATCCACGCGCGCGTCGGCACGCTCGGCTCAAAACCGATAAACCTTTCATACTGAACCTTATGAATATCTATCTGCGACTGGCCGGCCAGGGAATGCTTCGAGCTGCAAACCAAAACCAGCGGCTCATCCTCAAATTCATACACGTTTAGCCGCTTGTCTCGTCTCGGCACCGCCACAAGACCGATATCCAAATCGCCCGACAGCACCAGCTCATAAATTTTTTCCGAACTGAAGTATTCCACGTGCACGTTAACGTTCGGCCGCTTGACCATAAACCTTTTCAGGTAATCCGGCAGCGTATGCATCCCGATACTGTAAATCGCACCAACATTTACTCTTGAATGAGCTGCGGCCTTGAGCGTGTTCATCTCGCTTCTGAGCTGCTCATACCTGTCCACAATATCTCTCGCCGCCCTGTAAAAAAGTTCCCCCTCGGCAGTCAGCTCCAGCGGTCTCTTTCGCCTGTTGAGTAACTGGCACTTATGCTCAACCTCAAGCTGTGCAATTTGCTGCGAAATCGCCGACTGACTGACTAAGTGTTTCTCCGCCGCCTTGGAAAAGCTCCGCAGGTCCGCCAAATCACAAAAAATCCTGAACGTTTCTATGTGCATTATAAGGCCCCTTTATGCACCATATTAACCAAATCGCCTTGCATCGGCCAAACCAACGGTTACTATGTTTCGTTGAGAATATGGCCGGCTTATCGTTAATTGTTTTGATAAGTTTTGCTTATTTTAGCAGGTGCTTGTCAAAAGGCAACCGTATTGTATTGCGGGTCGCTGAGCACCGTTACACAACCGACAGTTGGCCTCGGACCGGCAGCCGGTAAATGAATACCATTAGCAAACAATGGTTACCGCAGCCGACGAGCTCCAAAGGAGATGTATTTATGGTTCAGCAGGCAACCACAGGCCTACCAGGTCTCGATGCCGTGGTGAACTACCTTCGCAAAGGCGATAACGTCGTCTGGCAGGTTGACAGTATCGACGACTTCGCGGCCTTTGTCCGCCCATTTGTGGAGACAGCTCTCGCCGACAATCGCAAAGTCATCTATATGCGATTCGCTGGCCACAAGCCGCTACTCGAAAAAACATCTGGCATCCAGGTATATAATCTCGACGCAAGCTCCGGCTTCGAGTCGTTCTCCACACAGGTGCACGGCATAATCTCTGAGCAGGGTATCGGCGCCTACTACGTCTTCGACTGTCTCTCGGACCTGCTCGGCGCCTGGGCCACGGATATGATGATTGGCAATTTCTTTATGATTACCTGCCCATACCTGTTTGAGCTTGACACCTTTGCCTATTTCGCACTGCTTCGTAACAGCCACTCGTTCAAGACCATCGCCAGAATCCGCGAAACCACCCAGCTTCTGCTCGACCTGTATAATCTCGACGGCCGATACTACCTGCACCCGCTGAAGGTATGGAAACGCTACTCACCTACGATGTTTCTGCCGCATCTAAAAAAAGGCGATAACTTCCTCCCGATAACCAGCAGCGTCGATGCCAGCCGGCTGTTCTCCCGGATATCCGACCAGGGCCTGCAGCCCGCCGCCAGGGGGCTGGATTACTGGGACCGCCTGTTCCTTCGCGCACAGGAATTGTCCGAGCTTGCAGATACTTCCGAACAGGATAAGCAGAAAACCGTCGAACATTTGTGCTCGGTAATGATTGGCAGGGAAAAAAGAATCTTGGAGCTGGCGAGGAAACATCTGTCACTCAAAGACCTGCTCGATATCAAAGACCGCTTAGTCGGAACCGGGTTCATCGGCGGCAAGGCGGTGGGTATGCTTCTGGCCAACAGCATCATCTCAAATAATTCCTCGCTCGGCCTGGCGGGCAACCTCGAACCACACGACTCTTTTTACGTCGGCAGCGACGTATTCTATACCTACCTCGTCGAGAACAACTGCTGGAAGCTGCGAATGGAGCAAAAGACAAAACAGGGCTATTTCAAGGTCGCACCCGAAATAAGGGAAAGAATCCTGAAAGGCCGATTCCCCGACCAGATTCGTGAGCAGTTCCAGCAAATGATAGAGTACTTCGGCCAATCACCAATCATCGTCCGCTCGAGCAGCTTACTCGAAGACGCCTTCGGCAACGCCTTTGCAGGTAAATACGTGAGTCTTTTCTGCGCCAATCAGGGCAGCCCCGAACAGCGCTATGCCGAGTTCGAAGACGCCGTCCGGCAGGTCTATGCAAGCACAATGGGCGAAGACGCCCTCGCTTATCGGCTTCAGAGAGGTCTCGACCAGCAGGATGAACAAATGGCGCTGCTTGTCCAGCGAGTCTCCGGCTCATATCGCGATAATTTCTTCTTTCCTGATTTGGCGGGCGTCGGAATTTCCTACAACACTTTCGTCTGGAATCCCGACCTCGACCCCAAAGCCGGGATGCTGCGACTGGTCCTCGGACTGGGGACCCGTGCCGTCAACCGCGTCGAAGACGATTATCCACAGACAATCGCGCTGGACGCGCCGCTTCTGCGACCGCTGGCGGATATGGAGGATATCAGAAGGTTTTCCCAGCACCAGGTGGACCTCCTGGATATCGAGAACAACTGCCTCAAATCCGTGCCGCTTCAGGAACTGCTCAATAAGAAACTCGATATCAATGTCGACCTGCTGGCGATAGCCGACCACCAGATGTCCGCAAGGGCAAAGCAGCTCGGACTCTCCCAGCCGCAATACTGGGTGCTGACCTTCGAGAAGCTGCTCAAAGAAACCGACTTCGTTGGGTATATGCAAAAGATTCTAAAATGCCTCGAAGACAATTACAAATATCCCGTCGATGTTGAGTTCACCGTAAACTTCACAAACGAAGGCAAGCTGATGATAAATCTTCTTCAGTGCAGGCCGCTGCAAACCAAAGGCAAACCCCGGCGCGCCGGGGTCAAAATTCCCGCCAACGTCGAATCGGACAAGCTGCTGTTTCTCTGCCACGGATATTTTATGGGCGGCAGCATTTCTCTCGACATCAAACGAATAGTATTCGTCGAGCCGAAGGCATACGAGGCGCTATCCATCACGCAGAAATATGATGTCGCGCGCACTATCGGTGCACTGAACAAGCAAACCGACCGCAGACAAGACACAGGCCTTCTTCTGCTCGGCCCCGGCCGCTGGGGAACAACCACGCCGTCGCTCGGTGTGCCCGTAAGCTTTTCGGAAATCAACAACGTATCGGTGCTCTGCGAGCTGGCCTGCGAAGGAACCAACCTCGTTCCCGATTTGTCATTCGGCACGCATTTCTTTCAGGACCTCGTCGAGACCGACATCTTTTACGTCGCGATTTTCCCAAGCCACAAGGGTTTTGCCTTCAACGAAAAATGGTTCACCTCCCAACCGAACCGCCTCACCGAACTTTTACCAGAAAAGGCAAAATACGCCGACGTGCTCAAGGTAATCGACTTGCCCAGCTCAAAGGTCCGCATCGTTGGCGACGTCATCAGCCAGCAGGTAATGTGCTTTTTGACGTGAAAATCTTAATCCCGTCTGGCTATTACTCGTCGTAAGCCGCGACGCGAAATAATCGGAACACCCAGGCCGAGAGGAAAAAGCGTGGCAAGCCGTGTTATTGGCCTGAAAACCGATTTTCCTGCATATAAAAAGTGGTTCTCACCACTAAAAAAGACAAGATGGACTTGCATTTTGCCGATGAGATTCGTATAATTCCTATGGAATCACGATGAGAGGCTATCCAATGGGTTTCGTCCCTGCGGCAATGCCTCTTTTTTTTATGGCTTGCGGTATTCCAATTTGCCCCTGAGGTTGTTCATAAAAACCACATCCATCGGGACAAACTCTCTCAAAAGCGATGAAAACTTTTGCCGGTTGGGGATAATAAGCTTTTCAAGCTTATGTCTGTCTCTGAGATACTTTATCAGGCAATGAAAGTCACCGTCGCCGGAGACAATAACGGCCTTTTCGTAGTTTGGGTATTCAATCATAGCGTGCAACACAAGCTCCGCATCGACGTTGCCCTTTACCCTACCATCGCTTAAAACCAGCGTCGGCTTGAAAATCAGGATATAGCCCTGCTGCTGTAAAGCGGTGTAAAGATTCTGGTTTGTGGGCAAATAACCAATAAACAGAAACGCTCTGGCCACACCATATTTATCGGCAAGGTATATTCTGAAACGCCCGAAATCAAGCGTCCAGCCCTGGTCCCGTATGGCAAGGTTAAGGTTCTGACTGTCGATGAATGCGAAGTTATTTCGGATTTTGTTCATCTAAAGGCGGCTATCATTATGCTCTTTAGCAGGTGACAGTCAAGAAAAAACGTGTCTGTTTACCGTCTTCTGACTGCCATCGCCGCATCCTTTAGCTAACGACATACTTTCCCTATCTCACTTGGGCTGCACGAATCGTAGGCGACGTCGTCAGCCAGCAGGTTATGTGCTTTTTAACATGAACCAGAATCTCTTACCACCGAGACCGCGGGGGCTGAAAAGCAGGATTGGTTCGAATTCTAACGCACTACCAGATGTTACTCAGGCGTGCTGAATAAGGTTTTCAACCGAGCAAGATTAATTCTATTCAACTTGGTGGGCGGTCAAGAACATTGCCTTTTCAAAAGCAGTGAAAAACTGCTGATATGGCTCGGGATCCTCAACTGCTTTCAGGTTATATTGAGCATTGGCACGCACCACCAACTGGTTTTCTCCGTAAGGCCTCACAGCGACAGTTATCCTCAAAGCATAACGGTCTAATTTTGTAGCGCTAACCGTACCTAAAGTCTCATCGGCTTCATCTATAACAAAGCCCAGGTCTTGAAGAGTAGCCATAGCGGTTCGGAGAGTTTTATTCTTGTCATTTGTCTCAAATCTTCGGGATTGAATACTACGAAGCTTAACCTGATCACCACCGCTAAGAACAGCTTCTTTCGGATTAGAGCATCCCGGAAAACTGAAAAAAGCCAAAACCACAAATGTAGATCCTATCAGTACCATCCCCTTACTCATATTTCATGCGCCTCCAGAAATACGGCTTTTGAAAGTTTATCGAAGAAACCAACATATAAATCGGTATCATTCAAGCGTTCAAGCTTTGTAATTCTTCCATAATTGTCCCAGACAACCCGCTGAAAAGTCACCCGAACCGCCGTTCCACCCTTACCCTCGTATACAGGATGTGTCACAACGGACGCTCTTATCTTTTGCTTTTCGTCGTAAGTACAAGGCGTTCCAAAGAGAGCCGCCAGAATAACTGCTCCAGTTACCTGCCCTGCGTTAGCAGCGCTTCTATCTTTTGAAGCTACAATAAGACCTAATTTGGTTTCGCTTTTGTCTAAAGTGAAACCGAGATCTTGAAGAAGCGACGCGGAAGCCGAAAGGATTTGGGCCTCGTCGGATGTATCAAACACCCGTGTCTGAAGCCGTCTCTGCTCAATCGTTGCTTCATTCATCCGTAAAGCATCCTTAGGGATGCTTTCACAGCCCTGAAACATCAAAGATAAGAACAGAACCGCACTAAACAGCAAATATCGCTTAGACATTTTCCGGATTCCTTAGAACGAAGATGTGTGGTAGGCAAAGTCCCTAACTTTCTTTTCTTCATCGAACTTTATAACAATAGTGAGAGTCCGTTGGCTCTTCGAAGCGGCTCCTGCTTCCTGCCCAACCAAACCAAGAGTCCAATACCCACCAGAGGCGGCGACTTCTGTTGCTATTTTATCGTAAACCCAAACTTCTCGACGTTGATCATCAGTGGTGACGACATTGGGGGACCCGAGTGCCTCAATTACGTCGGCGCTGCTCATTCCAATCTTTATTTGCCGCTGAACCGTTCCGACTGTGACTTTGTCCGCCTTAAGTCCTTTCTGAACCTCACCGGCATGGTATTCCGCAGAACACCCAATCCCGCTCATAGCTAAAGCGATTGCGGACAGAGTTTGTATAAGTACAACATGCTTGTTTCTCATAAAAATATCCTTTCACTTTTTGTAGAAAAACCACTTTATTATCTCTTTCTTCGGCTTTTCATCAGCCAAAGCATAAGCAAAATGTTGCTATGCACAGCAGATTGCGATAATATAGGACTATGATGGCTTATGGCGGCGTTTTCGGCTTGACCGTCTTTGCGCTGCCGCGAGCAGTCTTGAAGTTCGGTCAAAAATAAGTTATGAAGAAATCCTATGGCGTGCAGAAGCAAAGTGCGATGAGTGGTTTATAAGTAATCCCGCTCACTTTCACGCCAAGGATAGGTTAATCGCCGAATGTCGCGAAGCAAGGGAGCATTTTCCTCGGCGGCTTAAAAATCAGTGTTAATCCCATGTAAGTCCGCGTCTGAGAAATTCCCCAACTCAAAACTAAACACTTAAAACTCAAAACTGCCATGCTTATACTCCTATTAGCCAATCTGATGGAATCTATTAAGATTTAAGTATTCCTGTCACTTGCAACGCCAGTTATACTATCGGCTTATAGAACCATTGTCAGAATAGTTCAGGGAATCAGGTAATTCGGCTTGGTATCCTGATGACCTGATAAAACCCATATAGCCCATTGTAAAGATAACAAGTAGGAGGCCGCTCAAATGACAGCGAGTAACGCAATACAGTCAGTTTACGACCAGGTAATCAAACGTAATCCCGGCGAATCCGAGTTCCACCAGGCAGTCAAAGAGGTGCTGGATTGTCTCCCGCCCGTCCTCGAAAAACACCCTGAATACGTCAAGGCCAAAATCCTGGACCGTGTCGTCGAGCCCGAAAGACAGGTTATCTTCCGCGTCCCCTGGCAGGACGACAAGGGGCAGTATCAGGTCAATCGCGGCTTTCGTATCGAGTTCAATAGCGCCCTCGGGCCCTACAAGGGAGGTATCAGATTTCACCCCAGCGTATATATCGGGATTATCAAATTTCTCGGCTTCGAGCAGATTTTCAAAAACTCTCTGACAGGCCTGATGATGGGCGGCGGCAAGGGCGGCTCCGATTTTGACCCCAAGGGCAAGACCGACGACGAAGTGATGCGCTTCTGTCAGAGCTTTATGACGGAGCTTTTCAGACATATCGGGCCGGATACGGACGTGCCCGCCGGCGATATCGGCGTCGGCGGACGCGAGGTCGGCTTTATGTTCGGCCAGTATAAACGGCTGCGAAACGAATTCACCGGCGTGCTCACAGGCAAGGGCCTCGAATGGGGCGGCTCTCTCGTGCGAACCGAAGCCA
>Ga0315548_1003051_pt1 | contig 12750 bp, 14 predicted proteins | sample SalMarSW160110MG_2_FD_202540 | JGI IMG/M metagenome (GOLD analysis project Ga0315548, IMG submission 202540) | Salt marsh sediment microbial communities from the Plum Island Ecosystem LTER, Massachusetts, United States - Salt Marsh Sediment SW1601-110 ... | reverse complement strand
CAAAAAAAGAGTTTAAGAGGGTGAAACCCTTTTGGGCGGGCGGGTGGGAAAAAAGAGAACTGTTAAAAACGGGGGGATGGGGGCATAACCCCCCAAAAAAGAGAGTGTGAGAGGTGAAACCTCTTAAGGGCGGGTGGGTGGGGAAAAAAACGACTTAAAAACAAGAAAGGGGCGGGGGCAACGCTAATGTTTTCTCTTTAAAATCTCCCGGGCGGCCACCACGCCGGAGACTGAAGCCTGGATGAGGCCGCGGCTGACGCCGGCGCCGTCGCCGACGGCGAACATGTTGCCGACCTCGGTCTCCAATCCGGGGCTGAGCTCAGGCCGGCTGGAATAGAACTTGACCTCAATGCCGTAAAGCAGGGTATCGGGTGAAGCCACGCCCGGCGCCAGCCTGTCCATCGCCTGAAGCATCTCCACGATGCCGGTCAGGTAGCGATAAGGCAGGGCAAAGCTCAGGTCGCCGGGGGTGGCATCCTTCAGGGTGGGCTCTACCAGTCCCCGCTCAATGCGCTCCGGTGTGGAGCGCCGCCCCTCCCTCAGGTCGCCCAGGCGCTGCAGCAGGACACCGCCACTGAGAATATTGGCCAGCCGGGCCAGATATTTGCCGTAGGCGATAGGCTGGTTAAACGGCTTGGTGAAGGCGGTGCTCACCAGCAGGGCAAAGTTGGTGTTCTTGGTCTTGCGCTCGGCATAGCTGTGGCCGTTAACGGTGATTACCGGGTCAAACCCACCGGTGGACTCCATAATGACCTCACCGCCGGGGCACATGCAGAAGGTCCTGACCCGGTCGTCAAAGCTCTGGGACATGAACTCCAGCTTCGATTCGTAGAGGTAATCGGTCAGTTCGGCCATTACCGCCGCCGGCACCTCCACCCGGACGCCGACATCAACCGGGTTGCTGTGCATGGTTAGCTTAAGCCGCTCGGCTTCGGTGGTCAGCCAGTCGGCGCCTTCCCGGCCCGGCGCCAAGATAAGGTAATTGCAGTCAAAGCTGTCCCCACCCCCCGTCTCAACCCCTTTGACCTTACCCCCGTCAACGCTGATATTGCAGGCCTCGGTCTCCAGCCTGGACTCTATACGGGGGCTGAGGTAGTCCCACATCGCTTTGAGCACCAGGCGGCAGTGTTCGGTACCCAGATGGCGGACCGGCACCGGAATCAGCTTTAGTCCGGCCACTTCCGCCTTTTTCTGTAACTGGCCAACCTTCCTGCCGGTGCCGTAAAGCTTATCCGGGGCGCCAAACCCGAGGTATACATTATCGGCATAGTGAATCAGGGCTTCCGTCTGGCTCTCCCCCAGGTAATCGCTCAAGCGTCCCCCCACCCGGGAGGACAGGGTCAGCTTGCCGTCACTGAAAGCACCGGCCCCACCCAGCCCGCAGACCAGATTGCAGAGCGAGCAGGAAATACAGGGACCACCGGTATCTCTGGCCGGACACTGGCGCTTATCAATGTCCCTGCCCTTCTCTATGAGCAGGATATCCAGGCCGGAAACCTGAGACAGCTCCAGTGCGGCAAAGATGGCCGCCGGACCGCCGCCGACAATGATAACATCGTATTTCCGGGTCATTTTTCTTTAAACCAAGCCATTGTATAACCACCAGCCTCAGCCGTCAAGGAAAGGGGCAAATAAGCCCGGTAGCCCTAAAATTTAAACATCAAAAGTTTACGCACGCGCACAGGGGTATTGCCATCTGGCAGAATTTATAGTAGATTATACTAACTTAAATTAATCTTGAGTAAGTTAAATAAACAAAAACTAACTTGCCAGTTGGCACCTTAGAATTGGGGCCCGTGGCCCGGTGGGCGGTTATTGCCGGGGGGTATAACCGGAAAATAAGTTGAAGCTACTGAAAAAGCTGCTGATAGTTATCCCAGTGGTGGTGGGATTAATCCTGGTCGGTATCTTCGTGCCCGCCCGGCAGGTGAGCATTGAGGGCATTGGCACCCTTTCTTTCGAGACGGCGGTCACCCTTTCCGTCGGCTCCGAGGTTGCCCATGCCAGCCCCGACTGGCTATCCGGTTGGACATATCGCCGGCCGGTAGATTTAAGTCCGGAAACATCCATCGCCGACTACCAGGTTCTGGTCATTCTCGACACCGGTATAATGGGCAATCCCTACGCCAATGTTAAGCCTGACGGCTCGGATATACGCTTTACCGGCTCAGACGGGATTGCCTCTCAGAACTACTGGGTGGAATCGTGGGATAGCAGCGGCACCTCAAAAATCTGGGTTGAGGTAGCGACACCGGCCACCTCATCAATTTACATGTACTACGGCAACGCCGCCGCCGGCAGCGCCAGCGATGGAGAGGCAACCTTCGTCTTCTTTGATGATTTCTCCACCAACACGCTGGCCGATTATGATACAGCCAAGTGGGTTGATATACACGGCGATTACTACATCGCCCCAACTTACGATGCAGCCAACCAGAGAGTAATCTTTAACACCGGCGATAACTACGCCTCGGACATGTACCCCACAGGGCTCACCATGGCTGATTTCTCGATGGAGGTCGACTTCTGGGCTGACGCCAACTATCCCACCGATGCCACCGTAGCTCTGGTGGGCAGGCTGGGGAATCCCGGCACATCCTCCACCCACTACTATCTGGACTTCTCCCACGGCAGCTATGACTCACCCGGGATAACCGTGGATAGCTGGGGCAACGGCGAAAGGAGCAACACCGTATACTCGGAGGCCAGCGACTACTACTGGCCCTTTAACCAAGTCCACACCTTCCGATACGCCTTTTTCGGCAGTAACCAGAAGTTCTGGTGGAACAAGGACAACACCCAGACGCCAGATGTCAGCGCCAGCGACGCCACCTACACCTCAGCCGGAAGGCTGGGCCTGGTTGCGGCCCAGGTGAGGGGCTGGTGGGACAACTTCAGAGTGAGGCAGTACCTGGAGCCAGAGCCGATGGCCACCGTCGGCAGCCAGGAGCCAGCCATATCCAATGGCCCAGATACTAAGGACTTTGATTTTGTCGATGAAAACTCCGACTACTGGTCAAACGATAGCGCACCCACCTTTCCCCTGGATGATTCGGAGTGCTTCTTTACCGTGACCAATGACAGCTCCGACGCGGTGGATATCTCAATCAGCGCCACCGATTTCAGCGGCGGCGACGGCTGGACCTTAGCCGGTTCTCCCGGCACCGGTACCGTCACCCTTAAAGCGGGTAAGTCCGGGGATAATGCGGAAGGTGACATGGTTACCCTGACCAACAGCGACCAGAATTTCATACCAAGCCTGGATGAATATGAAAGCATAAAGTGGGAGCTGAAATTAGAAACTGGCACCTTTACCGATGGCACGGAGAAAACCTCAACCGTAACCCTGACGGCAACCCTCGCCTGAGGTCGACGGGCGTTTAAGAAATACTATATGAAAATGAAAGGAGATCAAAGACGATGAAGAAGACCATAATAGCCGTTCTTCTGGCGCTGGCACTGATAGTTGTTCCGGCTGCTAGCGTGTTTGCTGCTGATTATGCTGATGTGACAGTTACCGCCACCCCTACTTACATCAGTATCACGAATAATTCAGCAACTGGTAATAACTATGACTTTGGTGTAATTGCCGCGAGTAGCCACAATAATACCAGTACTGGCTACTTTACTGTTACCAATGACAGCACAGTCAATATTAATGTCAATATTGTCTGCGACGGGTGGCATACCCCACCGACTAATCACTGGACTTACGCCTCACCGGCGGCTGATACAGCGGAACTATTGGCAAGCGATGGGGGCGGTGGCTATGGTGTTACCGTGGACGATTCAACTCCCGCGCTCTTGCATACTACCAGTAATCCAGGCGATGACTTCACCTGGGAATTGCAGCTTGAAGCACCAACATCGTTTAGCTACGGCGATCAGCAGACGACAACTGTAACCATCTCAGCATCGCAAGTTTAATCTGAGTCAGCACAGGTGGAAAGCCTGCAACTGAGGCTGAAAGCGCGGGGGGCGCCTAGACTTGGACGGAGAAATAATATGAAATGGTTGGTTGCACTTATAGTGATAGCCGGGCTGCTGCTGGCGGGTTGTCCCCAGCCCTCGGCACCGCCAACGGCTGAAACTACCACACCACCGCCCGAGCTACACAATAAGACCTGGATCAGCCCGGGCAAGGTAGAAGTAGGCAATTTCCACCCCGGGGCCAGGGCGGAGTATATGCTGAGCATACACAACGGCAGCGACGAGCCGGCGGAATTCTCAGTCAGCTACCGGGTAGTAGATAACACCGCCGAGGACTATGAGCCGGCACCCACCGAAGCTCAAGCCTGGGTAACAATAGAAGACCCAGCGCCGGTGCTGGCGGCCAAAGAGACCAAGGACGTGCTCATAGCGATGGAGATGCCCGGGGATGCTGAAGTTCCACCGAAGTGGGAGTTCCGCATTATCGTTAAGGACGTAACCCAAGCGGGAATGGTGCAAACCGAGCTTGCCTGCCGATGGCTGGTAGAAATGAGATAGTAATGAGGGATTTAGGGTAGTGCCAAGAGTAGTTTACGCTATTTTCGCTATTATAATACTGGCTCTGGCTGGTAGCCTGCCTGCCTATCTGGCTATGGGGCAGGGGGACAGCCATCAAGCCACCGTTACCGTCACTGCCCAGCCAGCCTATAGCCCACCAGGCGGTGGCACTTGGGGGGGAGGAAGTATAGTGAAGCCGGCGTGTCCGGCCGGTGAAGTGGTCACTGCCGGCAGGACAACCGGCGCCGGCAAGGTCACCCGGGACTTTTTCATCCGATCATTTGATAAGCGGTTTTCCCTTTTCCTCGACCAAGGAATCGTTATTCTAACCCCCGACGGCAAATGCCCCAGGTGCGTCGGCATTCATGAAATGAAAGAGTCACTCTCTCCACCCGAGGGGGCACACTTTATCGGTGCTTGCTACGATGTCGTCCCCGACCTAACCGCCTTTACCCCTCCCGCCACCCTAGTCTATAGCTGTGACCCAAACGATATACCCGAGAGCATTGCTGAGGAAAGCTTAGCTATAGCCCTCCGTGACGAGGCAACGGGAGAATGGATGAAGCTGGACTGCGTGGTTGATACCGAAACCCATACTATCACGGCTCAAATAGGCCGCTTCAACGACCTGGTTGTCCTGGGCTATGAGCCGGCAGTGCCAACGCCCACCCCCACCCCTACACCAACACCTGCACCAACACCAACACCCACTCCTGCACCAACACCAACACCAACACCGGCTGAACCAACCCCGGTTGAACCCACCAACTGGTGGTTAATCGGCGGGATTACCGCCGCCGCTGTGGCAATCGCGGCAGTTGCCATCTACTTATTATTCCGCAGAAGGTTCTAGGTGTAGACCGCCACTACCACAGCGTCTCTGGCGTTGTGCTCGTCAAAGAAGATAACGGCCACCCTTCTCCCCAGCGCCATCTCGGCAGAGGGCAGATTTCTGGCCACAGACACCCCCTCCAGATAGACCTTATAGCTGCCGGTGAGCTGGACGGTGGCGGTGTAGTTGCCGGAGTTAAAGCTCTTCAGTATCGCTTTTCTCAGCTTCATCGCTATAACCCCTCCCCTCTTTTAACTTGGGTTTTTCTTCCCATACCCTCCCACCCAAAAGGGTTTCACCCTCTTAAACTCTCTCTTTACCCCACCCCCGCACGAGAAACAGATTCCCACCCACATTCAGGGAATTTTAAAGGCACAGCCTTTGAGGGCGGGTGGGTGGGAAAGAAAACTTACGTTAAAAAATTGGGCGGGTCGCTTCTCTCTTTAAACTCCCCCCAAAATTAGGTGCTGCTGATACTCTCCCCGGCGGGGGCGGTAGACTAAAGTTAGCCCGATTACCCTTCTCTTAGCCGCTGAGAGCCCAGCCCGACTATCAGTTATGTCAACTACATCATAGAGCTGCTGGCCGCAGTTGACCGGCGTCAGGATACCGCCATCCACCGCCTCCATCTCGGTCTGCCTCAGGTAGGCCTCTCCCCTCTCCCCGGCTTTAGCCACCGTATCCAGGTTCCTGTCCTCAACCTGCCCCAGCCGGTCGTAGAGGCGGTCTATCTGCCCCCAGCTAAAGGCATCGACCACTATGGCCTCACCCTGCCCCGGGTCGTAGCCCTCCACCTGGACGCGGTTAAGCCCCCACCCCGCCTGCCGATATCTCCCCTCGACCACGGGGTGCGATGAGCCATAGCCATAATCGGAATCGTCATCGGCAAGGGGATTGACCACATAGACGGTGCTGCCCTCGATAAAGAGGACATCGGGGACGAAGGAGAGCAGCTTTCGAATAATAGTGTCGCCGCTGTTACCGGGGTTGATGGTGAAATCGGGGTAGTAGCCGGCCATAACCGAAGACTGGGACTTCACCTCCAATCTCAAGCCCACCCTGCCCAGCACAAAGGCCAGGATTTGCCTGACGTTCATCTCCTCGGCTTCTTTGTTCCAGCGGAACTGGTGCCGGGCCCGCCAGCCCTTAACCAAGCTCCAGCCGTCGGCGGCACTAAGCACCAAGCTGGACTGGCCGCCGGCGCTGGTATGCTCATAAGAATCAATAGTAAAGGACAGCCCGGAGCTTGCCTCGTTCCCCTGGGCGGTAACGTAGCCGGGGCTGAAATCAAGCTGGCAACCGATGTCAAGGACGGATAGTTCCCCTTCTCCCGGCGCGGCGTAGCGTCCGTCGTCGTTGCGCAGCTCCAGGTTAAGGCTGCCCCCGGCCTCACCGCGATGTCCTCGGCCTCCTCCACGTTCTCCAGCACGGCGATGGGGTTGCCGGAAAGCTCCAGTATCCTTGATAGCTGGGACATCGCCCGGTTAAGCTCCTGCTGCGACTCCATAATCGCTGACAAATCGGATATACCCCAGAACTGCTTGGGCTCCCTGAGGTTGGGGTAGATGATAAAGGGGATAAAGCCGTAGGGGTTGGGCTTGCTTTCGATGAGGCCGTCATCCAGGTAGAGCTGGAATTCGCCGTCGCTCCACAGCTCAACTACAGTCGCCGTCTTGCCCCTGGGCTTCACCCCGTAGAGGAACTGGCTCTCCTCGGCGGTCAGGCTGTACTTAGAGGCCACCCGCCATACCCTGGAGGTATCGTCCCCCAGCCACCAGGCATAGATGCCCTGGATATCGGGGGCGGTAATCCTGATTTTTTTGGCCTCGGTATCCCAGCTAACCTTGTAGGCGGCGTCGCCAAGGATGGCGCAGTCAATCTCGGTCTCCAGGTCCAGCTGCTCCAGGTTGTTCTCCTGGTAGACCCGGTGCAGGGCGGCTTCGGCCTTCCGGGCTTCTTCAGCGGCTTCCACCGAATCCTCTACGGCGTCCACGGCAAAATTAACCCCGGACATGAGATAAGAGGTAACCTTGTCGATAAAGACTTTGGAATAGTTAAAGGTCAACCTCTTCTCTCCCCGCCTCTCTCTCCCCTCCCACTGCCGGCCGTGGTAGAAATCGAGCCGCTCCCGGTAGCCCCGCAGCCGATCGATATCCTGGCGGTTCAACTGTGAGATAACAGAGTTCTTATCCATCAACCCCCCCTAGAGTCTCTATTTTCGGAGCAGGTATATCCTTAGCCTGCTTCAGTATCCGCTGGACGGTGCGTCGGCTGACGCCGAACATCATGGCCAGCTCTTTTACCGTCTTACCCTGGTCGGTGAAGAGCCTCAAAACAGCCTCGTTCCTTAAAGTCTTCAGCCACCGCTGCTTGCCCCCGGGCTCGGCATAGAGGCAGTCGGGGAAGGGGCAGTCGAGGCAGGAATCGGCAAACTCACACCCGTTGTCCTGGTAGTGGCAGTACTCCGGCGGCAAATCCAGTTCAATACCGTCAAAATCCATCGCTAATTCCTCAAACGCCGCGTGATGAAATATTAGCACATTTGTTCTATTCAGTCAATGATATTTTGTCACCCCTTAAGTACTAATCAAGTGCCCTTCTAAGTACCATTGACACGGTATGAAGCTATAGTTTATTATTTGGGTGTTGGGGAGTTGAATCCTAAAATCTCTCTCATTTCTTAACAGAAACTTAATAATTGGATGCTATCCTAATAGTGAGGCAGTTTTTGCTGTTTGGCGAAAAATGATGGAAGCGGTGGAACTTACCCCAAAGTTTGGAATGCCCCAAAATACTTTAGGGTTTCTTAATAAATTCATAACTTTTTCTGGTTTTATTCGTTATAAACATGGGGCAAACCCTCAGGCAGGTTTAAAATGATGTTGATGGAGGTAGATGGTGAAAGGTAACAAATTTTTAAGCATTCTGGCGACGGCAGTTATCCTGGCGATGCTAATGGTAGTCATACCGGTCACACCGGCACTGGCGGCCAGTATTTCGGTTACCCCGACCAGCGGTGAAATCGGCGATTACGTCGAAATCCTCTGCTCTGGCTTCACCGCCGGAGAAGACATCTACTTTTACTTTTCCAGCGAGGAGGCCGATGTAGACGAGGAGATTGGCCAGGACGTTGATAACTACGAACGTATAGCCATAGAATATGAGTGCGATACGTCATTCGAAGTCGACTTCGATGTCCCCGATGAGCTTACCGATGGCGATAGTGATGAAGATGTCGAGAGCGGCGACTACTACGTCTACGCCGCCGATGAGGACAATATTATCCTCGACGTGGATGACTTCCGTGTCATCGTCATCGGCCTCTCCATCAGCCCCAAAAAGGGAACGGTGGGCACCAGGGTCACGGTTACCGGCTCCGGTTTTGAGGGCAACGAAAGCATTGATATAAAATTCGGCTCCACCGATATGACCGATGACATAGAGGGCGACGATGATACCAGCAGCAGCGGCTCCTTCACCAGCCATTTCGACGTCCCCGAGGCCGTTGCCGGCGACCACACCATAACCGTTGAGGTTGGCAGTGACGAGGGCGAGGCCGATTTCGAAGTGGAGCCAGCTATAACCATTGACCCCGAAGAGGGAGCGGTTGACGACAGGGTAACCGTCACCGGCACCGGCTTCGCCTACCGGGAGGATTTTACCATCACCTTTGACGGCATTGACGTGGGGGGAGATACGACCGGCAGTTACGGCAGCTTTGAGACCCAGGTTAATGTGCCCGAGCTGGGAGCCGGAGAATATGAGGTCAAGGCTGAGGACAATGATGATAACTCGGCCAGCGCCACCTTCACCATAAGCACCGACGTCAGCATCAGCCCCACCACCAGCGCGAATTCGCCGGGCCATGTCGGCATGGACCTAACTATAAGCGGCACCGGTTTCAAACCCGATTACGATATAACCATCACCTACGCCTCGACCCCGGTCACCTTTCACACCACCAGCCTGTCTGACGGCAGCTTTTCCTATACTTTCGAAGTTCCCCCCAGCCAAGCCGGCGGGCATACTATAACCGCCACTGACGGCGTCAGCAGCATGTCGGTCACCTTTGTCATGGAGTCAACGCCTCCAGCAACACCACCACCCCAGCAGCCCTACATGGACGGTAAGGCGAAATCACTGGCTTACTTTGACTGGGATGACGTTGTCGCTGATATTGACGGCACGTCAGAGCAGAGCCTGCCCATAACCTATGACCTCCAGGTAGCCACCAACGAGAATTTCACCTCCCCGTTAGTGAATAAGACAGGTATAACCACCTCTGAATATACCCTCACCGAAGAGGAGGCGCTGGAGAAAACCAGTAAAGAAACCCCTTACTACTACTGGAGGGTAAGGGCGGTAGATGCCGCCTCCAATGCCAGTCAGTGGACCGGCGCCGGTACATTCACCCTCGGCTTTAGCTTTAGCTTCCCCGGGTTAAGCGGCTGGGTACTCTATGTCCTCATCGGGGTAGGAGCTTTAGTGCTCTTCTTCGTCGGCTTCTTTGTCGGCCGCAGGGGCGGCGGCGGCGACTATTACTAGTTAAAAATAAGAGAGGGGACTTTAAGTCCCCTCTCAATCTTTGCAAAATACCTGTTTTAAAAAACCTTAAGCCGGCTATTTCTGCTTTTTCTTGGCTTCGCGGATAATCTGATCCGCCTGCCGTTTAGCCGCCGAAATAACCTGAGCCGCTTCCCATTCCGCTTCGCGCTTGGCCTCAGCCATTCTCTTGGCCAGCTCTTCTTCCGCTTTAGATTTCCCCATTTCCTTGGCCTCGCTGGCAACCTGTTTGGCCGATTTCCTAGCCTCTTTTTGAGCATTAGCCAATATCAGGCTGGCCTCTTTCTCGGCCTCCCGCTGTGCCCTGACGATAACTTCAGCCGCCTCCTCTTTAGCCCGCTCAAGAAACAGGTTCTTCTCCCGTTGCTTTTCCTGCTCGGCCTGCTTCTTGGCTTTCTCATTAGCCTCGGCAATAATTCGCGCGCTCGCCTCCTTGGCCTCGGCAATAATCTTATCAGCTTTCTGCTCGGTCTGCTGCTTAATGGTGCTTTCGAACTCGGCCACTACCTCTTTAGTCTTCTCCTTGGTTTCGCCGATATACCTCTGTGCCTCCTGCTCAGCCTGCCCTCTTACCTCAGCGACAATCTGCTCCGTCTGAAGCTGAGCCTCCGTCCTGGCTTTGGTAATTATGTGCTCCCCTTTCTGTCTGGCTCTGGCGATAATCGTGGCCGATTCTTGTTCCGCCTCTCTCCTGATCTTTTCCCGCTCCTGTGCCAGGACATTGATTAACCGCTGCCGGTATTCCTGCCGGGCTCCAGCAATAATATGGGCCGATTTTCGGTCCGTCTCTTTCCTTACCCTGTTCCCCTCTTCCTCGATAATCAGGCTGAGCCTCTGCCTTAAATCATCCGAAACCTGCAGCTCTGTAAGCTCAAGCTCCTGCGCCGCCTCGTCAATTACGTTTGCCATATGACCGTCCTCCTTTTTTGGCCTACCCTGGCTGGCTTTAGGTGATATGGTTTGCTTCCCTAGCGATTCTGTCAACATCAGCCTCCGTAAACAGCCTCCATCCCCTCTTATCCCGGTGGGAGGCATCATTCAGAGCACCTTTCCTAAGCCATCTCAAAAAGGTAGACCTACCTATCCCTACTATCCGACAGGCTTCTGATGTTCTATAGTAGGTCTCGCCCTTTATTTCAACCGGCATAGTCTAAGCCTCCTTTGAAACTGTTAAAACGTGTTGGTATATGTCAATTATGCTTCAGAGCCGGCTAACTGTAAATCACCCAAAGGTACCGCTCCAGGGACACGTTAGTACTGGGAAAATAGTCCCGGTCAAGCCCGCCGCTGCCGTTCCAGAGCAGTCGCTTAGGGTAGGAAAAGGCACCTTGACCATCGCTATCTGGGGAGTTACCATGGTACTAGGTGCCCCGTCCGATTAGTCGGAAAGCAGAGTGCAAGCATGATGCCGGCGGTAGTCTTCATAGCACTTAATATTGCCGACGCTTATCTAACCAAGATAAGCTTAATGTCTGGGGCGGCAATAGAGATTAACCCGCTAATGACAAGCGTCGGTAGCAGTATGATAAGCAAAGGGCTGATAGGTGTAGGTATAGCCCTGGCCCTCTATTTCCTCGGCAAGGAAAGCATGCTTTGGCTGCTGAATTTCGCCCTGTTATGTATCGTGTTGTGGAACTCAGCCACCTTTTTGATAGTAGACCTTTGGCCGCTCCATTACTTCATCGGCACCCACGCCGGCTTCTAAACGCCGCCAGCCGGATACACCCCTGTGATTAAAACCGGCTAAATCGCCGCTGCCGCCACCAGTATTACGCAGTCCTCATCCCCGTCGTTTATCAGGCTGTGGGGCACTCCATAAGGGAGCCAGATAGCGTCACCGGCGGTTACCTCCTGCCGCTCTTCACCAACCGTCATCACCCCCCGCCCCGAAAGCAGGTAGTAGACCTCCTCATAGGGGTCTACGTGCGCCTCTATCTCCCTACCGGGTTTAAGAACGGCGTGGGCAAAGAATAAAAGCCCCTCCAGCGAACGCCTGTCCAGCAGCATACAGGCCTCGGCCCCGTTATGAGCTATGTAGCGCGTCTGGACTACCTCTGGGTGGTCGATATTTCTAACTATCATAAACCCGGCTCCTTGTATTTAAAGCAAAAAGCGTTCAACCGCCGCCGCCAGACCGCTCCGGTCAACATCAAGGGTTATATGGTCGGCTACCGCCTTGACCTCGTCGGGGGCGTTGCCCATGGCCACCGCCAGCCCGGCCCGGGAAAGCAGGGTAATGTCGTTGGTGCCATCCCCCACCGCCATCACCTCCCCCAGGGACATTCCCAGGTACAGGGCCAGCGCCTCCAGCGCCCTCCCCTTGGATACCTTAAGGGCGACCACGTTGGTAAACTCGACGTCGGGAAAAGCCGGCGACCTGGCCAGGGAAAAGTGAAGGCTGCTCTCAAACCGGGCGTAAAACTCCCTGGCTTTAGCCATCTGCCGGGGATTGACCGAAGCCAGCCCACCCTTAATGATTCTCTCCCGCTCCCAGAGGCCGGTGAAATCCACGATGGTAGGCTCTAAGCCGAAGAACTTGCGGTGGGCGTTAGTTGACCAGGTCTCCCGCTCGACAAAATAGTGGGTCGTCGAATAAAGCTCGAAGTCTATTTTAAGCGAGTGGGCAAACTCAACCGCCTCCCTGACCACCCCACTGTCCAGCGGCTCGGCGTAGACCTCATCGCCCGGGCTGGAGACTAAAGCGCCGTCAAAGAAGATATGATGGCCGTCCAGCGCCAGCTGGTCTAAAATAGACCGGCAGGCCAGGACCGCCCGGCCGGTGGAAAGGGCAACCCCCACCCCCGACTTCCGGGCCCGGTCAAGCGCTTCCTTGTTCTCGGCCGAGATATTCCTTTCTCTGCCCAGCA
>Ga0315548_1003050_pt1 | contig 12751 bp, 13 predicted proteins | sample SalMarSW160110MG_2_FD_202540 | JGI IMG/M metagenome (GOLD analysis project Ga0315548, IMG submission 202540) | Salt marsh sediment microbial communities from the Plum Island Ecosystem LTER, Massachusetts, United States - Salt Marsh Sediment SW1601-110 ... | reverse complement strand
CAGCAGTGAAGCATGAACACCCACTGATGGGTATCATGTTGGTCTGAGACAGAAAATTTGCTCTATAGTACCACCTTCAAATCCAAAGTGGGGTGGCGAAAATATGTTTTCTATCAGGTTTTGCCAAACACACAGGCCAAAAGTGCACTTCTCTGCTCTCAGGGGCGCCTCTTTTACCTGGTTTTTCCCTTTCCACCTATATCAACCGAAGTTGAAAAGGAGCCGCAAGGCGTCTCTGCACCCATACAGGATCTAGCCATGGGCCGCTTATGGTTTCCCGAACGAAACGGATGAAGCCTCGTACACCCAACTCACGTAACATTTTCACAAGTCGCTCAGAATACATGGCTAAGATATTGATCAGGTGCCCCAGTCGCATCAGATAGTGATACCCCTTCATCGCATTCCGGTTGTACGAGAAGACATGCTCGTAGTGGTACCCATGCCGTTTCTCCACCAGGATGCCTGATTCGATATCCCATCGGCGGCGTGCACCCAGGTTGCACCGTTCATGCAGATTCTGCCTGCAAAAAGGGTTGCTGGAAATCCAGGCATGGCGTGATTTCTTGGTGACAATTTCAGCAGAGTCCTTTGCTATCTCCTGCCAGCTTTCTTCACACACCACGAGGTGGACGAGCTGCTTTTTCCTCTCGTTGGGACCATAGAAATACTCGATACCATTTACCCACTCAAATCTCTGTCTTCTGTTGCCCCAGGTGGTAGAAAGGTGATTGCTGCCCTCCAGCTTCTTGAGTCCTTCATATTCCTCCCAGACGCTCTTGAGGGATTTGTCTTGCAAAACTATCATGAAATCCCATTTGTTTTTACGGCATAGTTCCATAATGGGACCGTTAGGATACAGCCTATCCAGCAAGACCATGATGGGAAGATGGCCAAACTCATCGTGTAACCGCTTGGCCAGTCGCGTGAACGCCTTTTGTTCACAGTCCTGTCTTTTGGTGTCCGTGTCACCTTGTGTGTAGCTCAAAAACTCGCTCATGAGGCGAATCGTCATGCCACCATGGAATGCCAGACTGGCCTCCAGCACATACACGTAGTAGTGCATGTGGGTATCATCGCCTGTGCCCACTTCCCTCTCCAGGCATTGCTCACTCCACAGCACGTCCCGGACAGCCTTTTGGGTACCATCGATGGCAATGGGGTACCGATTATCAACCAAGAACCGAGCGAATTTCTTGTTCCGTATCAATTTCCTGACTAATTCAATCAGGGCACTTTCAATCTCCCCACCTCAATTGTGGCGAGAAGACGCATCAGGGTGTCGTGGTGAGGCAGATCTTCCAGTTCAGGAAAGAGTAGTTTCAGATTTTCCATGAACATGGGGCGGGTCATTTCCCGGTTGGCCTCCCGTCGGGAGGCCATCTGAAAAACAAAGCTCAGGATACCGTAGATCATGAGCAGGGTATGCCGGTGTTTTATCTTCTTGGGATTCCTCGGGTCCTTAATCCTGGACAACCGTGGTAGGAGCACGGGCAGCTTTGCTCGAAAGACCCTGATCTGTTCAGTGGTCGCATCCTGCCGGGCTCTCTTGTCTTCTTCCACGGTTTTGTATCGACACGTGCGGTTGGGTATAGCCGCCTTGGATGGCAGGTTCAGCCCTTCGGCCTTCTGTCGTGCACGCAGTGCCTTCTCGGCCTTCTTCTTCTCCCTTCTTCTCTTCTGTATCTCTTCCCTGCTCGGCCTACTGCTCACCGTGCTCATTGCTCCACCCTGCCCTGAAGGTGCTCCGAGCAAAGCAGGGCTCGAAAATCCTTGACCAGAGGCCTCACAAAAATCTTCTTTGGGGTTGTGCTGTAGCTCTTGCCTTTGCGTGGGAGACCCTTACCGGTGGTCATCCCCAGGTAGTGCCAGTTGGCCGCCGTATAGGAGCTGCCCTCATATCGTTCGGGGTCGACAAAGGTCTCCACAAGCACAGGGCTATAGCCCCAGTGCTCCTGCCAGTCATCTCGTATGCGCCTGAGGACCTTGCCCAGGATGTGGCTTCCGAGGTTTTTCACCTTGACCCAAGGCAGGATGGTCGAAGGATGCTCATAAAGTTGGTCCCATCGAGGTCTACTACCCATTTCACCCGTATTTCGGACAAACACTAAAGGTCATCCGTGTGGACAGGGATCATGTCCACGTTAAGGCGCCTGATGGGAAAAGCACGCGAGCGCTGCCCCTATGGATGACAGAGGAGGAGGTGTGCAGGCAGATCAAGATGTCCCCCCACCCCTACTGCTCTTACAGAGCCCTGGAGAGCTTAAGGGAACTGCTGAAGCATGTAGCTGAAGATCTTTGATCGGGTTCTTGCTCCTGTTTCCAGGGCATAGTAGTCTGAGGATGGTAATTGTCTTGGAAACAGGAGGATGGACATGGCTAAGCAGTTATCTTTGAGCTTTGATGAGGAATGGTGGGTGAAGGTCAATGTTTTGCTTTCTGATGAACGGAAAGCCGAGGCCGTGGATGCCTTGAGAGAGATGCTGGTTGCGGCCGTCGAGGCAACAAGGAAAGGAGGGCTAGCAGATGAACAACGTCGAGATCCGGAATGAACATCTGTGCCGAACCGCTTACGTATACATCCGGCAGTCGACCCAGTACCAGAAGGAGCACAATCTGGAAAGTCAAAGGCGGCAATATCAACTGGTGGATAAGGCCCGCGCCCTGGGGTTCAAGGATGTGCAGGTAATTGATGAAGACCTGGGACTTTCAGGGGGCGTAGGAACTGAGAGGAGTGGCTTCAAGAAACTGGTGGCGGAAGTGAGCCTGAACCGTGTTGGGATTGTCTTTGGTTTGGAGGTATCCAGATTTGCAAGGAACAACCGGGAGTGGTACCATCTGCTTGACTTGTGTGCGCTATTTGATACCCTTATTGCCGATCAAGAGGGGATTTATCATCCAGGTAACCCCAACGACCGAATGGTGCTAGGGCTCAAAGGAACGATGAGCGAAGTGGAACTGAACCTGATCAAAAGCAGACTGCATCAGGGGGCGGAGAACAAGGCCAAGAGAGGAGAGTTGATCTATCGGCTGCCTGTGGGTCTAGTCAAGACCGATGGGGATAAGATAGAGAAGGACCCTGATCTGAGAATCCAGAAGAGTATTGAACAGGTTTTTGAGAAGTTCAGGCAGTGCCATAGTGTGAGGCAAACATTTCTGTGGTTTATTCAGGAGCAAGTCCCCTTTCCATCCATAACCTATGGACGCTATGGTGCAGAGGTTATCTGGAAGCGCCCCGTGTATAGGTCGATCTACGATGTGCTGAAGAATCCCTTTTATGCCGGCGCATATGTCTATGGCAGACGGGAGAGCAGAACCCGTGTGGAGGGGACGGAAATACGAAAAAGCAAAGGCCACGCATTAGAGATGCGAGATTGGAAGACCCTGATAAAGGACCATCATGCCGGCTATATAAGCTGGGAGGAATATGAGAGGAATCAAGGGATCCTCAAGGATAACAATGCCCGGATGGCAGGTATGAACCTAGGAGCGGTCTTAAAAGGAAACGGCCTGTTAGCTGGCCTTTTGCGGTGCAAGCGCTGTGGCAGAAAACTGTCTGTAAGTTACGGAGGAAGGAGAAAGATGGTCCCCAGGTATCTGTGCAGCACTGGTCGTATTCATCGGGGAGAAGATGATTGCATCGCTTTCGGAGGCGAACGAGTAGACAAGGCGGTCAATAAGGCGGTTCTGGAGGTGGTTGAGCCCTTGGCCATAAATGCCTCTCTCAAGGCGATTGAGGAGTTGAACAGAGGTATCGAAGAGCAACGGAAGCTCATTGAGCTTGAACTTGAAAATGCGGAGTATGAAGCGGAGCGAGCTTACAGACAATACAATAAAGCCGATCCGGAAAACAGACTGGTGTGTCGGGAGTTGGAGAAAAAATGGAACTTGTGCCTTGAGGGGGTCGAAGCAATCAGGGGGAAACTCAACGCTCTAAGGGTACCACAGCAACCGCTCAGTGAGGAAGAGAAGCAGGGGCGGATGCGCCTATCAGAGGATTTACCAAAGCTGTGGAACATGCCTTCGACAACTAATGAAATGCGAAAACGGATCATTAGGGCTGTCATCAAAGAGATCGTCTGTGATATCGATGAAGAAAAACACGTGGTTGTTTTAGATATTCATTGGGAAGGCGGCGTACACACGAACTTGCAGGTGAAGAAGAACAGGACTGGGGAGCGCAACAACTGCACAGACAAATCGATTGTGGATCTGGTGGCTCAACTTGCCCGGCAACTTCCCGATAAATCCATCGCTCCTGTTTTGAATAAGCTCAAGCTAAAGACAGGGGCTGATAATAACTGGACAGCTGATCGTATTAGGAGTTTGAGAAGCCATCATAGAATTCCGGTCTACAACAGCAGTGAAGAAACTGATTTAATCACGCTCGAACAAGCAGCCGAAAGATTAGGGGTCTGTGCCTGGAGCGTCAAGAAATTAATAAGCTCAAAGCTCATCAAGGCCGAACAGGTTGTCCCCTATGCGCCTTGGGCAATCCCAGCTCAGGAACTTAACAATGATGAGGTGAAAATAGCTATCAAGAGGATAAGAGAAGGGCAAAACCGGAGAGATCAGTATTCACGGCGTGAAGGTCAGATAGGACTTTTCCAATAATATCAACAAGGTAGCGAGGTGAAGTATCATGAAACAATCTTCGGCAACACCAGGAAGCGGCTGTTATTGATCACCCAGGGGAGGTTCCTGAGCCTCTGGCCTTGTGTCCAACCTATCCACTCATCCCGGGCCTTGAGGGCCTTGGTTGCCCCTTGAAATATGAGGCATCCCAGGATGCCAGTGGGGGATTGGGCGAAGTACCTCAGAAAACACCCAAAGGGTCTTTTGTAGCCAAGGGAGTGGTAGCGGGACACGTACTCGTTCCACAAAGCCGTGGTCTCCCTGTCATTGAGCACCGCAACTCTGACCGGCCCTACCTCGCCTATACTGCCGCCTATCTCCGCTCTTGGCCCTGTTCTGGGGGTGAGGGGAATAGGAGCGTGGCTCTGGGGGGATAGGGCTCGCTTGCCTGGGAGCTTTAGAAAACCCTTGCCTTCAAGCCTGCTCAATAGTTTTAGACAGGCATCCCTCTTGTATCCCCCGGAGGCGGTAAGCCATCCTAGGTGCTCGCATATGGTTTGGGCCAGCTCCGAACGACTCAAGGCTGGAAAGAGCCTCACCGTGTCGTGAATCTCATTGAGCTCTTCTACGGTGATCTGCCGACCGCATTGAAAAATGGATCTCGTTTCTGCCTGGTGCATGGCGTGGTACCTCCTTCTACATGGATCTTCCCACGCTACGCTATCAAAATGCGAAATGGGTGTCTAGCCTTTTTTTGCGATAAAATGTTTTTTATCACATCGGAAACACGTGATAGACGTGAATGTGGAAACACGTGCGTCAGGGCTGGGAAAAAAGGGCACGCCGCGGCCGAGCCCTGGATTGGTATTGATTTGGGCATGTTTTCGTGTTATGAGTTTAATTCTGCGAGAGGCGCTTTCATGCCTAAGATACATGGAGGAAAACAAAGATGTTCAAGGTCAGTGTAATCTATCCAAACCAGGAAGGGGCCCTGTTCGATTTTGAGTATTACAAGACAACACATATGGACCTGGTGAAAAAACATCTGACACCCTTCGGCCTGATCAAAACCGGCGTGGAAAAAGGGATATCGGGGGGAGGCGATCTGACGGCCCCTTACGTTTGCATAGGTCATCTCTGTTTCGAGTCCCAAGATGCCTATGATAAAGGCATCGCAGCGGCGGGCAGCGTGTTGCGGGGGGATATTCCCAACTTTACCAACATCACGCCGGTCCGGCAGATCAGTGAGATCCTTGACTGAACGCATCGTGGGGGTACCGGATCTCTTTTCTTTAAAGCGAACCAGGGAGAAGATGGGTTATACCGCTATCTTGATTGCGGTGACCCTCATAATGGATTTGCTCGTGTTAAATGCAACAACTGTGGTCACAAATATTTAGCTAACTATCTTAGTAGTATTAGAATATAGGCTATTCTCTTAGGATAAAAAGAGAATAGCCTATGCAAAAATATCACGTAATAATGAAATTAGATTAACCGGTATCAATATAGAATGAAATAAGTTTTAATCATACCTGGCTTTGAAATACTATTAGCCTACGTGTTTCTTACCGTACTCTCCGAGAGAATGATATAGAGCTTCTAAACTCGAATAAGCACTTTTGTAAATGGGGTATAAATCATTATAGATCTCAGTTTTATTAAGGTTTGGCTCAAAGGTTTTCTCTACCTTGATGAGATTAGTGGCTTCTTCATAGCTGCCCCAAATACCTGCTCCAACGCCACCCATTATTGCCGCTCCTATAGCTGTCATCTGTTGAGGTGAGGAGAGCCTGGCAAACTTGATACCATTTACATCCGCATAGATCTGCATCCACAGATCGTTAAGCACTCCCCCGCCTATTGCCCTGATCTGGTTCAAATTAAAGATAGGCACATTGAGCTCCTCATACAAGTCATATAACCACCTCATGTTGAAGCATATCCCTTCATACAACGCCCTTAACATATGTGCGCGATTGTGGGTCATCCCCAATCCCAGGAAGGCAGCTCTTGCATCGATATCAAAGTGTGGGGCGCCTCCGCCTCTCAGATAGGGGAGAAAGATAAGGCCGTCAGCACCTGGTGAAACACTTGCGGTGTCCGCCTCCATCTTGTCATAGATATTGGAATGTAAGATTTTACTCATGAGTGCATCTTCTGTTCCATAGGCCCCGTCCTTGAACCAATCTTGTGCGATGCCTCCGGCAGCGGTTATTAGCACCAACTCATAACCTCCTTGAGGTTGCATCGTATTACAGTTCATCTTGTATTTAGGATCCAGACTCGGTTTGTCACGGAATACACCGGACCAGTTAGCGGAGCCGATATAGGTATATGCCATACCCTCCTTGATGACTCCCGCACCCGTATTGGCACAGATTACATCTCCAGATCCCAGCATAACAGGAGTTCCTTCAGCCAAGCCTGTCACTGTAGCAGCTTCCTTGGTAATATGACCTACTATGTCATGGGAATTAAGGATGTCGGGTATCTTGGATGCATCAACATGAGCAGCCTTGAATATCTCAGGGGATATCTCTCTCTTCGCGCTATCCATCATCCCATTCATGGACATGTCGCCATATTCCGTAGCGAATTTGCCAGTCCAGCGATATGCAACGAGCTCTTTGTATTGCAAGAATTTGTAAGTCTTATTGTAGATCTCCGGTATATTGTCTATGTACCACATGATCTTACAAATAGGCGCTAACTCGGGTTGCCATCCTACACCGGTGATTCTGTAATACTCATCATTGCCACCAAGGGTCTTCATGAGCCTTTCCGCTTGCTCACCCTGGCGCATATCGCACCATATACCCACCTCATCCATTAATGCGTTGCCTTGTTTATCAACGGGTATCATCGTCATCATCTGATTGCTAAATGAGACAGCGGCAATATCTTTGGGATCGATTTTGCTTTTTTCTATCACACCCTTTGTATTCTTTACCACGACATCATATACCTCAGAGATGCGCTGTGTAGCCCAATTAAGGTGAGGATAATAGGTTTCATAGTCATCTCCCTCAGATGCCACTATATTGAGCTCATCATCGACGATAATTGCTTTATTACCCGTCGTACCTGCATCATTAACCAGTATATATTTTTTTGCCATTGTTCTTTCTCCTTTCTTATTCGTCTCATTGCTCCATATTGCGAATTATTCTTTTTGTGCGCTGTTTTCTCCCGTTTGGGGGGAGATTTTCACTCCCCCCAAAGTCCTTTTATAAAGTATCGCTATCCGGTCAGGCAAGGGAACCCCGGCTATATCAGTTATATAGTAGCACTATCCGGTTTACCGCGAGCGGCAAGCATGAGTGATGCAATCAGTGCCACTGCACTTGCGATAGCACATGTCCACCAGCCCGCATGCCAGTGTCCTGCGGTACCCAAAACGACACCAATTATCAACGGTGCAAAGGGATCAGATATATTCCCAATACCTCAGGTAAATCCGGTTCCTAAAGCCTCCACATCCGGGGTATACGCAACTGACAGCACAGCCCAAAAAACCGCTTGTGGCCATGAATTGCCAAAGGCACAGACGAGGGCCATGAAAAAGAATATGCCAAAACCCATTGTGGCCAATATCGGCAGAAGCACCGCACCGATGATAGCAACGATGAACCCGAGTGCCATTGTTATTGATCTTCCCTTCAGCTGGTTTCCCATTTTTGTTGCCATGACATCTGATACGTATCCTCCGATCAATGCCGCAACGATGTAACCGATGGATATGGCGATCACAAGATTTCCTATCCCCGTCACATCATACTTTAAATAGTTTCCATAGAAGGGGAGAGTTGACAACAGACCGAAAAGCATCCAGGTACTTCCCAACATAATTAAAGAAAGCAACCATGTTTCAGGCATACGCACCATTTTCGCAAATGGCGAAGGCTCTCTTGTCTCTTCTGTAGCGGCAGCCTCTTTTGGAGCCTCTTGGGCGGGTACTACTCTCACGGATGCGTACCAGATGATAGTCACTACAATAGAGATTAAACCGAGTACCCAAAAGGACGCTTGCCATCCCATTACAGGGATGACACGGCCCACTATGAAACCACCAATACCGCCACCAGCCAAGCTCCCGCCAAGGAAGATACCAGAGGCAAGAATGATCTGTTTTCCGCGCACCCAAGACATAATCGCTACTACCAGTGCGGGCCAAGACATTGATGCAAATCCCTGGATTGCCATCAGGACAATGAGAAAGGCATAGTTTCCAATATAGGGGGAACAAAAACTGAGGAACGAGCAAGCAAGCCATTGCTAACATAACTGTTCCCTTAATGCCAATTTTGCCTATCACCATCCCTCCTACAATAAGTCCAATCACCCAGAACGCCATACGCACGGTCTCCCCGATCATTACGGCGTCATTGGTTATCCCCAATGCTGCAGCAAGTTGCTGCACTGTCATTGACTATGAAGTCATTGTTGAAAAAACGGTAAGGCTCGTGATTATGCTAATAATTGCAACCCACCACGAATATCCCGTTGATCTTTCTTCTGCCATTTTTCTATCTCCTTTCGATTTCTTGGAAAGGGACAGCGTTAGATCTCTCCTTTCTCTCTTAGATTATCAATCCACCCGGTTAACGCCACTAAGAACTGATGCCTCGCCTTCTGAATTCCATTAGGGAGCTTCCCTGTCAATTCTGCCTTTTTCTCAGCACCGTTATCCCCACAATCCCATACCTTGTGGCTACCAACAAAACAAAGCGGCATGTCAGACTTTCCATCCCAGTGCTCTGTGGTGTAAAATCCAACCTTTTTAAGCGGTAGATCAATAGTAGCATCAACGGTAATCCATTTATCATCTACCAAGATCTTTACGTAGTTATGGAAGTCTACAATCTCCTCTTGCTCTAACATGTGCTTGAGTTTGTCAGGTAAGTCCACCAGCCTGTAGGTATCATCCGGGAACCAAACGAGGTCCTTCCAACGCTGCAAACAGATCATATCTCTTGTCTGCAACCCAATCCCTTTATACAAATCCTTTAGTAAAAAGTTTTTCCCCGAGCAGGTTCCCTTGTTCTTCTCATACACATCCCTTGGATCCCTTGAACCGATATTACCAAAAAGGATGTCCCTTGCCTTCTCGAAGATCTTTACTATTTGTTGATCTGCAGGCAAATTAATGATTCCCCATTCTATAAGGATTCTCTTTGTAAGTCCTTCTTCCATGCAAAAACCTCCTTTCTTTAATATAATCTCAGAATCTGGGCACAGGAATACTCACCCATGCCTGAAAGCCACAGATGGGTTGCCCATAGTATCCTTTCGAGGTCATTTTTGTAGTTAGGCCCAAGCGCTATCCCGTTGACCGAAACCCCTTGAGGGATAATATCCCTGGCTATTGAGGTCATCATCCCTGTTATAGCACTCGAGCAAGCATTCTCATGAATAGATCCATCAGCAGTAAGTTCACCTTCACCTTCACCTTCTCCGGTATATCCCGTGGTTGTATTCACAAAAATTACTCTTCCGCCTTCTTTTTGAATCATGAGGGCCACCACAGCTCGCATTACCAGGAAGTAGTTATGCACCCACTCTTTGAACAGCCGATCCCAGGTCTCTATAGAAAGATCTCCTGGATCTGTTTTTGTTCTTGCCTCTTCAAGGTAGTATGAACAAATCAGATAATCTATACTGCCCAGATAACTGTCTATCTCCTCTACGACTTTTTCGAAAGAACTCCTGTCATCAGATGCCACTGTCCTATAGATTGCCTTGGTTTGGTGATTTTTTAGATTCTCCGCGAGTTTGGCGTCCTTATATGAGTCAAGGTCTATCAAGCCCAGATTAGCATGGTTTTGAATAAGAAAACCGCCTATTCCTCTCCCAACAAGGCTATTTGCCCCGAAGATAAGACAATTTCGTCCTTTGTAACTATCATCCAACATTTTGACCTCCTTACTTCAAGTAGGTGATTCCACCATCTGAAAGAAGCGTTATTCCACTAAGCTGAGGTGAAGTGGATAAGGAGAAATAAGCATATATCTCCGCTACTCCTTCAGGTGTTATCATCCTGCCGGTTAAAGCGTTTTCGTTCATCTTCTTCAGACCTTCTTCAATATCACGCCCTCTACTCTTTATAACCCTTCTAATCATAGGCGTACCTACGTGCCTCAGCACCAATGCAAATGTGTGAATACCGAAATCGCTATATTTCCTAGAAAGATACTTGGTCAAACCAACGAAACCTGCTTTTCCAGCAAGATAAGGGCAGGGGATCCCTGATGAGGAGAGAGGTGCGGCAGAGAAAATAATCTTACCCCACTTCTTTTCCTTCATGTACGGTAATGCCATAAGCGTGCAGTGCACCGCTCCGGAAAGATCTATATTTACAGTGTTTACAAAATCCTCATAAGAGATTTGAGGGAAATGGTGGGTTTCCAGGGGCCCATAAACCGCCGCATTATTGATAAGTATATCAACGCCGCCCCTTTCATCTGATATTTGACGGTACATGCCTTTTACATCTTGTTTTCTTGAAATATCACATGGAGCAGGTTTTGATCTTGGCTCCTTATATTCCTTATTTATAAGGTTAGCGAGATCAGTAGTTCCTTGAACGTCACAGAGATAAACAAAGGACCCTAATTCCGCAAACTTTTCGCAGATCTTTGTCCCGATTCCACCCGTGGCTCCCGTAACCAGAGTAACCTTACCTTTTAAAGGTTTTTCCATCCTTTACCTCCTTTCTTGCCTCCTTATAATTTGAGCTTTCGTATCATTTTAGGTTTTTGAAAGAAAAAATGCATTATTCTTCAAAAAAGTGTGACGTCACTTGAAACTTTGTTGTAGTAGTTCCCCAAGAGAAAGGGGAGCTACATGGAAACCGCTGTTTTTCGATACGGTGGTCGAGAGCTCAAGGCTGAAGATATATTCTTTATCCGGGCTGGAATTCATAGGCACTATGCTAAAGGGAGAACCTATATCTCCCGTGCGTTGTGCAATGCCTGGCAATGGGTGCAACCCAATGGAGAGCCCAAAGAGTATGCGGCCCGGAATCTGCTTCTGCGCCTGGAAGAAAAGGGTTTTATAGAGCTTCCGCCTCGAATAAGGCCAAACAATAACCTAAAAGAGAAGCCTTTTGCATAGATTCCGTTCTTTGCAAAAAATCCTCTTCATGGATCTGCCGATGATTATCAAAAACTTTGCGTAGAGTTGGCCAATCCTCAGTTCAGTTACTTATGGGACTTTCTGATTCATCACTATCATTATCTGGGCCTGCCCCAACTGGTGGGCGAGTATCTCAAACGCCTGGTCTACATCAATGGCCAGGTCGTGGCTTATCTTTCCTGGGCAAGTGCTGCCTGGAAGGTCAAGGCCCGGGACCAATTCATTGGGTGGGACGAGCCCACAAAACGAAAAAAGCTTCCCCTGATCGCCAACAACACCCGGCTTTTGATTCTTCAATGATAAGTACTCGCTTTTTGTAGGAAGGAGTATAGGGAAACTATCGTTGTGTGTCAAGCACAAAATGCCCGCATGATGTTGTGGTTGATGAAATTCATTGGTCGCTCATGCCTCGGAAGGACCAGCTAATGAGAGGTGCTTTGCGGATTTATTGCCTCAAAAGGGGCAAATTGGCGGGATTAGGGTACAGCTATCCACCTAACCCAGCTTCCATTTTAAAAAATTAGCTACAGGAGTCTTCTGGATACTGCTCATCCACATAGAGATAATCGTAGGATCCACCCGCCTCGCCTGAGCGAGCGCGATGGCGGGCAGGTGGAGGAAGCTGAGAGTCCGAATAGTCCAGGTGAGGTTCAATGTGGTGAGGTGGAGCATTGGCCCTACGCAGAGGTTTTGATTTTGAATCCCACAAATCGAGATGTTTGAGTATTTTCTTAATTATTTCCGGGTCTTCTATGAAGGATAAAATCTTCATCCTCCCCCTGCATTTGGCGCATTTATGAAAGAGAGGAGAGAGGCGATGGGCTTGTCCCTCCGGGATGCGTCAAGACTTTCAGGGGTCTCCCACACGCACATACGAGACATAGAAGAGGGAAGGAGCATCCCATCGTTTGAGATGGTGATGAAGTTCCTCAAGGCCTACATGGTAGATATACGGGAATTCCTGAAGAAGACAGGATATCTGTCTCCTAATGTAGAACCTGAGCCTGTAGGTGAATCAAAACGTATCCCCATAATCTCA
>Ga0315548_1003045_pt1 | contig 12761 bp, 13 predicted proteins | sample SalMarSW160110MG_2_FD_202540 | JGI IMG/M metagenome (GOLD analysis project Ga0315548, IMG submission 202540) | Salt marsh sediment microbial communities from the Plum Island Ecosystem LTER, Massachusetts, United States - Salt Marsh Sediment SW1601-110 ... | reverse complement strand
AGTATAATTCCCTCTATCGTTCCCTATTTTTCTTATAGAACTAAGATTCTCAAAATTCTTAGACTCAAATATTTTTCTCATCTTTTCATATCTCGAACGAAAATTATTAATAAAATCCTTAACAACAATTTTTTTCTGTGTGAAAGCCGGCGCTGAAATTAACTTAACAATACCAAAATTTTTATTTTTAAATTCCCTTTTAGATTTTTCATCAAACACCCCTATTTTATCAAAAAAAAGATTATAATCAGAAATATTTTCTGAACTAAGTAAACTTTTAATATCATCAGAATGATTAAAAATTAAACTTTTACTTATTACTCTCTCTTTTATCCCTAAATCTTTTAAAACATTAATTAACTCTAATATTCCTTCTTCATTTAAATAAGAGAATAAATTTAAGACTTCTTTGTCTAAAAAAAATCCTTTTTTCATACAAATTTTAAGTATATCTTCCATATTAAAAACAAGGAAACTACATCCCTATGAGATTGTCCTATTTAATTAAAGACAAAGTGAATCTGTGAGTATAGATTCTATTTTGTCAAATAAATTTAAGGGGACAGATAATCTTATCTCTCTTGTTCTGCCGTGCCTTCCTTTTGAAATAACTTTAGCGTTAATTAATCCAATCATATCAATTTCCGCAAGTATGTCTGAAATTCTTCTTTGTGTTAAAGGTTCTATTTTAATTTTCTCACAAAAAGAACAATAATAATTATAAACATCACCTGTAAAAAATTTATTTATATTCTTTTTTTTATTATCTTTAGTCAATTGCATTATAGAATACAAAACAAGTTGAAATTGTTTTGGTTCACTTTCAACAATATCTAAAATTTTATCACGTTCAATTTTTTGGTTAGCTAAATCAATGTAACCTTCTGAAACAATTTTTTTACCATCTCTTTCACATAACTCCCCAGCAATTCTTAATAAATCAAGTGCCCTCCTGGCATCTCCGTGCTCTCTAGCAGCATAAGCTGCACATTTCGCAACAACCCCTTCAGCAATAACACCTTCTTTAAAAGCATTTTTACAACGCTCATTTAAAATATCTTGAAGTTGGATAGCATTATAAGGAGGAAAAACGAATTCTTCTTCCCCCAAACTTGACCTAACCCTTGGGTCTATATTCTCTAAAAAAGTGACATCATTACTTATCCCTATAATAGAAATCTGGGCTTTACTTAATTCTTGATTTAAACGAGTAAAAGAATAAAGAAAATTATCACCCATTTTCTTAACTGCCTGATCAATCTCATCAAAAATAAAAATTATTAATTGTTTCTTATTATCTATTAATTCTATAAATTTAGACCAAACCTGGTCTGTTGGCAATCCTGTTGAAGGAACATTCCCACCTAATTTCTTTATTAAAGCTGCTAAAATCCTATACTCTGTGTCAGAAACTTTTTTCAATTTACAATTCAAATATTCAAACTTAACACCTGAACCAATCTCTTTAGATTTCCTCATTAATTCTTCTCGGACATAACATACTGAAAGCGTCTTCCCAGTCCCTGTTTTTCCGTAAACAAATAAATTACTTGGTCTCTCCCCTCTTAAAACAGAAGAGAGAATACTTGCTATAGATTTAATTTGTTTATCCCTATGAGGGATTGATATAGGAGTATAACGAACTTGTAAAACACTTTTGTCATTAAAAAGAGTATCATTCAAGGCAGAATCAAAAATATCATCAAGTTTAACACCCATTACTATTCACCTAATTAAAACTATTTAAACTTTCATATAATAAAAAACATAACACAGACACCCCTGCTTCTTATAGACAAAACAAAATTTTTTTTGATTTAAATAATATATACCTAAACATACAATAAAATATATTTATAAAATATATAATAATAAATAATATATTATATAATATATATTAAATAATATAAATATTTATAAATAAAATTAAAAAACTGAATTTTCTTTTAAAAAAACTTTTAAAACTTTCCATACGAAACTAAAGGGTCACACCTTAATTATTCTTCATAAAGTAAATAAATAGTAAAATAAAAATACTTATTAAGAATTCAAAAAAACTAAAAAGCCCTAATTTTATTAGAATATTTTTACAACTAATTTCCCTAACCTTATTTGGGCAATCAGGATTGCCATTAATGTCAATATATTCCCCAATTGCAATATCAAATTCATTACATTTACTTATTTTAAAATAATAATCACAATTAACATCTCCAATATTTGAATTTAAAAAACATTTTTGTGTAAAAGAATCCCATTTACAATAATAATCTTTACTTTTATCACAATTTAAAAAATCACAATCAAAAATCTTTTTCTTACAAGGATCTAACTCACAAGTAATTTCATTATTATAACCTGAACAAGAATCTATAATACCACCACAATTAACACAACTACCTGTTTCCTTATAATCAATTGGAGGAGGACACCCAATAGAACCTTCATCAGGGCTACATTCCCACCCACACAATTCATTTAAATGAAAAGAAAAATCATTACAATCATCTAAATTATCATAATTACACTCACCAAATAAATAAGAACAATAACCCCCAAGAACACACATAAAATTATTAGGACAAAAACAGCCACTACCACAATTATTATCAACCACCCATCCTTTTAAAAAATCATAATAATATAAATAACCCTCTTCAACTTTACAACTAATAATTTGATAGTCATGAATTAAAAAATTATTATTGGCATCATTTCCTGAAGAATCCAATTCATCTATTGAAAACTCTGGGTCTAAATTTATTTCAATTTGATAATCCATTACACTAAAATTATAAATCAATTCTATATATTTCTTATTTTTAGAATCATTAATAATAAACACTTCTTTTGTTTCATTTAAAATTAAACCATTTATTTTATTAATTAATTTAAAAGTAACATTATATTCCTTACCTGAATTTTTTGTAAAACTTTCATCATTCCCACTTTCAAACCAATCATAACGAATGGTTTTAGTGTTATTCCCTCCTTCAATGACATCCATTACCTCTGGCTCGTAATACCCCAAAACCAAATCAAACCAACCAATAGAAACATTTCTTACATCTAAAATATAATCTAAATAATTTGTTTTTAGGGTAATCTCTTCTTCAGTAATCAAATTAGCAGAAGCTTTTATTTTCAATTTCTCTAAAATTGATTCTTCAGGCCAAAATTCATAACTTGCATTCACCCAAAAAATTATTTCTCTTGACTCTAAAGGTAATAAATGAAAGGTTTTAGTTGGGTTTTTTTCAAAATTAACACCATCCCAACTTAATATAAAATTATCTTCATCACTCCATCTCTCAACACTTAATTCAACATCATTCTCATAAAAAGTCGGATTAAAAATAACTATTTTTTCAGAATCAATTTTACTATCCAAGCCAAAATTCAACCTATTATCATATTGATAAGCAATATCTCCTGGTTTAAAATAAGGATTACCATAATAGACAGATATATATTTATCTTGAAAACTTGGATGAGGCTCCAAAGATTTCAACATTTTAGATAAAAGTTTTATATAATATCTTCCTCCTTGCCATGAAGGGTCTATAGGAATTCTCCAATTAAAAGGAGTAGCACCTTTATTTAAATCCGAAGGAAGAGGATAATTTTCCATATATTCTAAATTTTCAGGAATAATAGAATTTTTATAAACCCTTCCCTCTAATTCATAATCATCCTGAGCCACATCCAAATTATAAGTATTCGACTCAACATATAAATCAGTAGTTATATTAAAAATAGCTGTCCATACTCCACCTTCTTTAATCATCTCTATTCTCGGGTCAATTGTTTGAAAACTAAGATAAGGATATTCATCACTGCCAACTCTTGGCCAACTATATACAATATAACCCTCCGGGTCATCTACATTACTCCAATGAGTATATTGATAAGAGTGAACAATAGCATAACCCCCATCATTATTTGGGATAACATAGCTATTAGTAAGATTTTTTGTTTCTCCTGGCAAAAAAGATAATATTTTTGTTTGTCTTGCTTGGTGTGGGAATAGGGCCACATTCCCCATTCCCAATCCTCTAGAGTAAGGCCAACCATTTGGCCGAATCCCATATATAAAATTCATAGTTAAAGGAACGCCGTATCTATTCTCAAACGGAACAATCATACTATAATTATGCCCTGGAATTATTTTTAAATCTCCCCCACCAACTATTGTTTCTCCACTATCCTCATCTTTTTTTACTATCTCACCGCCTAACTGTGTTACCTTCAAAAAATTTTCTACAGCATAGTCGGAGTCAAAATTATTTATATAAAGAATTGCACCTGGGCTCGGACTAGAAATAAGATTAACCCTACCCAACTCTCTCAGCATCCAAGACATTCCAAATCTAACATTGGAGCTTGGTTTTTTCGCTAAATTTTTAGTTTTATAAATTATATAGGGTTCTGTATAAGGGAATAAACCAGATTCCCCAGGATTAAGATTATTTAATTTACTACTAACACAAAGCAGAGCAAGATAATTACCATAAGTTGAAACACGAGGAGTTCCAGAAGAAGTATCATAAGGAATTATCCCAGTTGTTAAATTAAAATCATCTGTTAAATAATAATAATCATAAAAACTTTTATCAAAAAGAAAAATCCTATAATCCCCAGTCTTAAAAAAACATCTTGTGTAAATCCATTTATCTTGCCCAACACCAACATCTATCACAGGTATATCTGATTCACTTCCATCACTCCCAAACTCATTAAACCAAGTTCTATTAAGAGTATATCTTGTAAATTCATAATCCGACGCTTCCTCCAAAACCAAATTTTTATTATTAGACAACATAAAAATCCCCTCTTGTTCTGTTTCATTCCAGGGCTTAAAAACATCCGCTTCATCCGTTCCAGAACTATCCTCATATTTCCACTGACTAACATCAATATCAGAAACCGCAAACTCACAATATTTAACTTTCATTTTTGTATCAACCGCCGCACTAACTAAAAACAAAGAATTAACAACCAAAACCAAAACCAAACCCATCCACAATTTTTTATTCATGAAATCCCTCACCACTAGAAAAAGAGTTTAGTTCACAACTTTGTTTTAAATTCTCATCAACAATATTATTACAATACTCTTGGTTAAAATTCATCACAGCCACTTCATACAAACACTCATCCCTCAACTCATCTAATCTCAAACATTCTTTATAAATACCAGGACCAGAAAAAAGCAAATTACAATCCAAATCAAACTCTTCTTTTTCTAAACACATTTTAAGTTTTTCTTCATATAATGTTTCTTTGATTTTGTCTCCTACCTCTTTTTCTGTCTCTTCCTCTATTTTTTCTTTTGAAAAAATTCCTGCAAGAATTACTACACCAATAAGAACAATAACTCCAATAAGAACAATTATTAGAATTTTTGAAATACTAAAAAACTTAAATTTTTTTGGTATTGATATTTGTTCTAATTGCGATTGTTTTTGATTTTGCCCAATTTTCTTAAATATTTCTAAATCCATAAATAAAGATTACTTTTATTAATAACCTCTTCTCCCATTGTACTTTATAACATTAATCCCTTTTATACTTTTTGGTTTGAAAATTCTCTTTTTCACCAATAAAAACCAAAAGAAAGATTTATAAATAACTTACTTTTAAACATATCATGGAAAAAAAACCCTTCAAAACTTTACTTGGAAAGCAAGTTGTAACAAAAGAAGGAAAAAAATTAGGTGTTGTCAAAGATATAACTTTTGAAGCAAGAACTGGGGAGTTACTTTGTATTGTTTTAAAAGATTTGACAACCCACACATCTAATTTATCTCTAGAAAGAACAAAGGATCGTGAAGCTCTTGTTCCCTATAATGCGGTTATAGCTGTAGGAGATTTTGTAGTCGTTTCTGAAGAAGATTTAATATAAAATGGCCAAGATAAATTTAATAGGAAATAGATTTGTGAAAATAAATGCTAATCATAATTTTGATTTTTCCGGGCAAATCTCTGCAAAAACAAATATTAAAATTTTAGGTTTAGAAAATTATAAAAATAAAAATTCTTTTAAAATTAAATATTCTTTTGGAATAGATTATTCTGAATTAGGACAAGTGTCTATTGAAGGGGTTCTTTTTATTTCCACAGATTCAAAAACATTTAAAGAAATTCAAAAATCTTGGAAAGAAAAAAAAATAGAAAACCAAGAATATCTTTTTATTACTAATTTAGTTATACAAAAAGCTTCTTTAAAAGCTTTAGAATTAGAAGAAGAAGTAGGGTTGCCTATACACATTAGAATCCCTAAAATTGATTTAAAAGAAAAAAAATAATTATTCAATTTTTAATTCTTTTATATACTCATCAACTTGCGGTGAACTAAAATCTTCTTCTATTTTTTCTTTTTTTAAGAATAAAAAATAAATTAAAACTAAAATTATAACCAAAGCTAAAATAGAGGAAATTATAATTATTAAAATTAACCAATTAAATGATTCTTTCTCTGTACTCAACTCCTCTTTTGAATCATTAGTTGGAGAGGTTGGGGGATTATAATCCAAAACATCATCTCCATCATACAATTCACCTTCTTCTTTAGAAAGTATTAAAAATTTATTACTTCTTATCTCTTTATTTTCATCACTGACATATAATCTAACTTCTTCAATCCCATCGTAATTTTTATCCCATTTAATGACCATTAAATCTCCTTTAAATGAAATTGATGCATTTTTTGCTCCAGTAATCTTATAACTCAAATTTTCTAAATTTTCTGGATTCTTTAAATAAATTTTTATATTAATTGTAAATTCCTTTTCTTTATCAACAAAGATATCGTCAATATCTTTACTAAAAGATAAATTACTTTCGTTTGTTGTTGAATTTTCTGAAATATTTTCTATAAAATTATAGTAAAGTATATTTATCCCCAATTTTTCAAAAACACTTTTAACTAAAAAATTTCCAACTTCTGATCTACTAGATTTATAATAGTTAAGAGAATTATTATATTTTACTAAATTCCAATTACCAGAACTAACATCTTTGAAAATCTTATTAAATTCTTGTTCTGCTTCAACATTATCATTAATATTTTTTTCAGTTGCGAATATTATTAGATTTGATTCATTTATTTCTTCATTAATAATACTTTCATCAACAGAACCATTAACATAAAACATTTTCATAACTGTTTCTTTTATTTCCATTTCATTTTCAATTGAGACTAAATTATCCCCTATCAAAATAAAAGATTCTTGAGGACTATTTTTTACAATAAGGTAAGAACAATTTTCTATTCCATTTTTAATTATGTTTTCATCATTAAAACTTTCTTTAAAAACAGAATCCCAAACTTTCTTGATTTCAGCATCAGAGCAATCATTATTTATATAAGGTTCACCACTAACAATTATCAAACTATAACATATGAAAATAAATAACAACAAAAATTCTTTTAAAAATAATCCCTCTTTTCTCATTTTATTTTCAATAAGAATAAAGTTATAAATCTTTCTGATTATTAATACCAAATAATTTTTAAACTAACCACTCTTTATTTTATATGCCTTTAATATCCCCACAAAAAATAGAAAAAATTTTAGAACAAATTTTATCTTATTTATTTTCTATTTTTCCTAATCAAATTTTTACTTCAGATATAGCAAAAGAAATAGCGAGGGATGAAGAATTTACAAAATCTTTATTAAATGATTTAGAAAAAAAAGAGTTAGTTATAAAAATAAATAAAAACCCTAAAGGTTTTAAATATTTACGCAGGATTCGTTGGAGAATTTCAAACAAATCTTATCAAATATATAAAAAATTACAATAATTAAACTATATACTTAATAATAATTATTATTATAAATACATTCTTTTTTAGTTATTCATGGATTCTATAAAAGAGGCTTTTATAAAAATAAAAGAAGATATTCTTTCTTTAAAAAAAGAGGTATATTTTATAAAATCCCAATTAACTTTCCAGACACAAAAAATAGATTTTCTATCACAAAAATATGATAATTTAAACAGACAAACAGACAAACCAACACAAAATAACCTTTTAAAACCCTTAAAACCCCAAAATTTAGATTTTTCCACAGGAAATAAAGGGGTTCCAACAGACAAACAGACAAACAGACAAACAGACAAACCAACACAAAATAATAATTATTTTTCTAAAGCAAATGAAATGTTGGATTCTTTAGATAATATAAAAAAAGAAATTAGATTGAAATTTAAGCGTCTAACAACCCAAGAAATGGTAGTTTTTAGTAAATTATATACCCTTGAAGAAAGAAATATTCCTAAAATCACTTATCGGACTTTATCATTAGAATTAGATTTAAGTGAATCGTCTATCAGAGATTATACTAATAAATTAATAAAAAAAGGCATCCCAATAGAGAAGATTAAACAAAATAACAAAACTATTTTGTTGAAAATTTCTAAGGATTTGAAGAATATAGTTACTCTATCAAAAATTATTCAATTAAGGGAATTATAATATTTTTTAATTTTATTCGTTTAAACGAATAAAATTAAAATCAATTCTTGTAATCCTTCTTTAATCCAAGATTTCTTTGTTAGATTCATAGAATTTAGTAGATATTCTCCTCTCTCTTTTCTTATTCTAACAATCCATTTTCTAAATAAAGATTTTTAACTCTCACTTTTCTTTTTCTTCCCTTTTTTAGGATTAATTATCCTTATTTTTATATTCTTTATTATATTATCTTTTGTTTCTTCAGGGATATAGAGTCTTTTTTTACCTGTAATTTCCCTATATTCTTTAATTAATACACTATTTTTCTGTTTTATAGTATTTATTTGTCCTCTTATTGTGCTTTTATCTTTACCCAATAATGATGCCAAATCTTCATAACTTAATTTCATATCAGAATTTAATAATGCCCAAATAATTGCCCTTTCCATTACAGTAAGATTACTTAAAACACCTGTTTGGACAGCTGTTTGGACAGCTGTTTGGACAGCGATAGGGTTTGTTTGTTTATTACTGTTTGTTTGTGCCTGTTTGGACAGATGAGGTTTAAAGAAAGAAATAAAATTTTTTATCTCTAAAAGATCTTCCTGAATAGTCAAAATATTATTTTTTATTTCTGAAATTTCTTTTTCATTTTTTGAATATTTTCCGTCGAAATGTTTTATCCATTCACCCACCTTTTTAAAATCTTGTTTAACATGATTAAAAGAATCTGTAATTTCTTCTCTCAATTTTTCAATCTTTTTTTTCTTTCCAAAAAATCCAAACATATTATATTTTTTATTCATTTACTGTTTATAAATGTTTTGTGCCTGTTTGGACAGCAAACATCTTTAAACACTAAAAAAGATAGATTTAAACAGATTAAACACTCATTGTTTAAAACATGAATACTTTTATATTTTAATTTATTGAATCTAACTTATTTTTAAGTATCTATTTAAGTAGTTATTTTTCTATTTAAACGTCTTTAAGATTGTCCTTCTTTGTTGAAAATCTCTTAGCTCATTAGGTTTAGATTGTGGCCGAATAACCCAGACTTTAACAATTAGCAAATAAAGGATTTATATATCTCTTAAAAAGATATTTAAGTGTTTTTTTCGACAAAAGTGTGCACGTATGCTGCATAAATTTGAACTTCTTTGAACCGAAATGACGTAATATCCCTTGCAATTTAGTTGACCCAACAAACCGCTAAGTTTTTTACTAACCTTATCTATTTTTTTGGTATTGTTTTTCCTTTAGGAGTTTAATTACCACTAAAGAGATTAAGGATTATTTAACCTTTTTCAACAAAGCCAGATTGTCCAAAAGAATTATAAAGTCTGAAATTTAAAATATAATATGCAGCTCATAAAAAAAATAACTTATTCTGCTTTAATTTCTTTTGGAGTCTTAGTGGTGTCCATCTTTTTGCGTGTAACTCCTTGCAGGATTGCCCCTGCGGTCCCAAATCCAGTTTATAGGTGGACAATTTGTACTCTTAATCCAGACCAAGTAGGAGGTTTAAATTCTATTAAGGAATATTTTGGGTATACCTCTTCAATTTCAGAGGCTTACTTTGTGACTCTCTTGATAACTTTTGTAATATCAATGTTAATATTACATTTTTCCACAAGGAGAAAAAATAAATAAAGGAGGTAAAATGAAAGAGATAAAAAAGAAAACAAATAGGGTAACTTTTGTTAACGTTCTTATTTGGTTTGTTGGGTTAATTGTTGCTCTCGCTGTCGGCTCTGGGATGATTGATGAAACTTTAACAATCCCTGTAATTCCTTCAATCATAACAGTCATAACAGGCTGGGTTGTAGTTATCGGCGCGATTTTAAGTCTTACCCTATCAGTATTTGATAGATAAACATTTATTTTATTTGTTTTTCACTAAGTTAACCTAGGTGCACAACTACTGGGTGAAGACAGATATTTATAATCTCTGTCATGTTTTCTCCCTTTAGTTGTTCCCAAAAAATCTCAAACAAAAAATTAAAACTATAAAACATAAAATTCCTGAGTCTATACTTAGAAATTTCTTTATTAAACCACAATTTCTTCAAAGGTTCGCATAATATAGATTGTATGATGTTCTTACATTAAAAAGCGAACGAAAATAAGGTGTTAGCACAAAGATATTTATATACGAACGCACTTTTTTTAAAATGATTAAAATATGCACAAATTGTAATCAAGAAAAAGAGCATCATGCAAAAGGTCTTTGTTATATTTGTTACAAAAAATTAAAATGGAAACCAAAAATTCAAATTTGTAAGAGATGTAAAAGGAAAATGCCTATTCACGCAAAAGGCCTCTGTGCTGGGTGTTATAACTACATTTTTCATCTTGAAAAAAATAAAGCTTATAATCACAGAAAGTTTCATAATGTTGATTTAAAAACTTATAAAAGAGTTACAAAAGAATGTGTTATCTGTGGTTTTAACAAAATCATAGACTTACATCATATAGATTTAAATAAACAAAATAATGACACAAAAAATCTCATCGGACTCTGCCCAAACCACCATAGAATGATTCATAATTTAAATTTTCGCAATGAAATATTTCAAATTTTAAAGGAAAAGGGGTTTAATAATCCTTTTAAAGAAAGTCCTATGCTTGTTTAAAATCACTAAAATTAGAAGAATTTACTAAAATTAAATAAAAAAGTGAGAGTTATAAATTCTATTTTGTCCGAGAAAAAGAGAGGATTAACTAATAATAATCTTAGTAGTTAGTTTACCCAATTCAAATCCTATTATAGGAATTCGTTAAACCGAATAAAATTTTAAATCTATTTTCAAACAAACTTGCGGTAAATCTATAAACTCTATATTCTTTTATTTTATGTTCGCACAATCCAAAAGAGGTAATATGGAAAAAAAAGAATTCCTAAAAAAAATTGAGATAGAATTAAAAATCTCAAAAAATTCTCCATATACTATTCGTAATTATATTCATTCAAATGAAGAATTTTTAAATTTTATAAATAAAAAACCTGAGAATGTAACTACTGAGGATATTAAGTTATTTCTTTCTGAAAAACTTCATAATAAATCTGCTATATCAATAATTCTTTTTCTCTCAGCAATAAAATATTCTTATCTATCTATATTCCAAAAAGATATAACTTTAACAATTAAAAGACCAAAAAAAGAGAAAAAAATTCCTCTGATACTATCAAAAAAAGAAATAAAAAAATTGCTTAGTGAAATTAAAAATCAGAAATCAAAACTGATAGCAAGTTTAATGTATGCCTGTGGGTTCCGTGTTTCAGAATTAACAAACTTAAAACTCGTTGATTTAAATTTTTCTGAAAAAATAGGTTATGTCCGCCAATCAAAAGGGAAGAAGGATAGACTTTTCAACATTCCTGAATTTTTAATAGGAGATTTAGAAAATCAAATAAACATACAGAAAAATAATAACGAAGAATTTCTTTTCACAGGAAAAAAAGGAAAACTTTCTGTTCGTAATATTCAGAAAATTATTTCTTCAGCATCAAAAAGATGTGGGTTGAAAAGTATTCACTGCCACACTCTCCGCCACAGTTTCGCTACTCACCTTATTGAAAATAATGTTGACATAAGAAAAATTCAGGAACTCCTTGGGCACTCTGATCTTTCAACAACCCAAATTTACACTCACATCTCAGTAGAAGAACTAAAAAAAATAAAAAGCCCAATAGATAATTTGTAATTACATCTTATTTCTTTTGATTTCTCTCTTTTTAACTCTCAGTAGATTTATTTTTCTTTTCACAACAATCCTTTAAAGGTTTTATGGAGGGTAAAGCAACTACTAAAATAAACCACCAAATGTTTATTCTATTGGCCCAAATTATTAATCCCCTCTAAAGTTTTAGAACAACAAAAGTAAAAAAGACCATTGAGAATTTGAGTGAAGCAATACTCCATCTGTCAAAAGTGTAACCCTCCTTTCAATCATTTTCACTTCCTCTGCGCACCACACAAAAAGAACACTTTTTATAAAATCCTTTGTAAGTTATCTTTTAATCCTTTTTAAATATTTTATTTTTTCAAATAGTTTATTAACTTTCTCTTTCTTAAAATTTAATGGTCTGCAAGAAATGTGGTTACCAGGATGAAAAAGAAGTAAAAATATTTGGAAGCTCACTTTGTAGAGTTTGCGCTTCTCACGCCCCCGACGAAATTCATCACTTTCAGAATTATATTTTAGAAAAGTTGGATTGGAAAAAGATAGATACTTTCAGGAAATACGGGCAGTCTATAGGAAAAAAGCAAAAGTTAGGAATGTTAGAAAAAGC
>Ga0315548_1003044_pt1 | contig 12762 bp, 11 predicted proteins | sample SalMarSW160110MG_2_FD_202540 | JGI IMG/M metagenome (GOLD analysis project Ga0315548, IMG submission 202540) | Salt marsh sediment microbial communities from the Plum Island Ecosystem LTER, Massachusetts, United States - Salt Marsh Sediment SW1601-110 ... | reverse complement strand
GACGCCAGGCGGGCCATTTCGGAAGCGGACATGGTGGTCATCGCGCCGGGCAGCCTCTACACCAGCATCTTGCCCAGCCTCCTGCTGCCGGCCATCACGGACGCCATCCGTTCGTCTGCCGCGCTGCGCCTGTACGTCTGCAACGTCGCCACCCAGACGGGCGAGACGCAGGGCTACGACCTGGCGGATCACTTCGCGGCCCTGGAGCGGCATGTTGGGCCGGGGGTCGTAGACATCGTCCTGGCCAACAGCCAGTTCGAGGCCAAACGCCCCGGCGTCTATTCGGCCGAAGCGGTGAGGTTGCGCTGGCCGCCCGAGCGCTCGTGGCCGTCCGGCGCCGCGCCCCGGCTGATGCTGGACGACGTGGTCGACCCGGAGAACGCCCATCACCACGACCCGGCGCGTCTGGCCGCGTCGATCATGGCCATCTACGAGCACGAGTCGCTGGCCCGGCGGCGTCCGCGCTCCTCCGCCCGCTCCGCGTGACGACCGCGGAGCGGGATCTCGTCGAATCGCTGCGCTCAGAGCTGGCCGCGATAGACCCGCCTCGACGCTGCTGCCGGCAAGCCGAGCTGGCCGGCCTTGCGAACGCGGTTCGGACCCGGCGGGCCGTGGCTCGGCTGGTGCTGAGGCTGCGCAAGGATGGGCCCGCTGCCGGGTCCGCGTTCAACTGGGCCGCGTCGGCGGAGCACTGCCGGGCCGCCTACCTGCGGGGCCGCTTCCTGGGCCACGGCTCGCTCAGCCTGGCCTCGGGGCGAACGCACCTGGAGTTCGTCCTGGATGCCGGCGCGGCCGAAGAGCTGGCCGGGCAGCTGGCCGGGATCGGACTGCCGGCTTCGTGGAGGGTGCGACGGGGCAGGGGAGTTGCGACCTGGAAGAGCGGTGAGACCGTGGGCACTTTCCTGCGCCTGATCGGAGGCGGGGCGTCGTTGCTGGAGCTCGAGGCCAGGCAGGTCTCCCGCTCGGTGCGGGGCGACCTCAACCGCGTCCTCAACGCCGAATCGGCCAACCTCCAGCGGGCCGTTGCCGCCGCCGCCCGCCAGCTGGAAGCGATCGAGACGCTGGCTGCCGACGGCCGCCTGGCCGCCCAGCCGTACCTGGTCCGGCTGGTTGCGGACGCCCGGCGTGAGGAGCCCGAGGCTACCTTCAGCGACCTCGCGGAGCGGTTGCAGATCCATCGCTCGGCCGTCCAGCGGGCCCTGCAGCGCATCGAGCGCCTGGCTCTGCACCCTGCCGAAGGCCGTCGCACGACCCACGCGGGTGCCGGCCGGGGTGCGTCGCGACGGGGAGCCGGGGCCGACTGACACTCTCTCCCGGCCGATCTGGCGCGGCATGAAGGGCCGAGTGTCCCTCCGGAAGGGCCCCCGCGTCTGTCATCATTGGCGGCTATGAGACCTGTGATCATTGCCGCCAACTGGAAGATGAACACCACCCCCGCGGACGCTGGAGAGCTGGCCGCGACAATTGCCGCCCGGATCGAGGAGCCGGACGTCGTCCGCGTCATCTGCCCGCCCTACGTCTGCCTCTCTGCGGTGCGCCAGGCCCTGGCCGCCACCGATGTCGCCGTGGGGGCTCAAAACGTCCACCACGAGCCGGGCGGGGCCTACACCGGTGAGATCTCGGCTGCCATGCTGTCCGGGCTGGCCAGCTGGGTCATCCTGGGCCACTCCGAGCGCCGCCGCGACCAGCTGGAGTCGGACGAGCTGATCGGCAAGAAGCTGGCCCGCGCGGTGGCGGCCGGCCTGCGGCCCATCCTGTGCGTCGGCGAGCAGCTGGCCGAGCGGGAGGCCGGCCGGGCGGTCGAGGTCGTCGGCGACCAGCTCCGAGGCGCCGTGTCCGGGAAGGATGTCGAAACGCTGATGGCCGCCGGCTTCGTGATTGCCTACGAGCCGGTGTGGGCCATCGGCACCGGTCGAAATGCATCCGGCTCGGATGCGGCCGCCATGGCCGAGGCGATTCGCGCCACCCTGTACACGGACCTTCACTGGGGCGAGCCGGCCGAAGTTGTCCCGGTCCTCTACGGCGGCAGCGTGACCAGCGCCAACATCGGCGAGTTCCTGGCCGAGCCTTCCATCGACGGCGCGCTTGTCGGCGGCGCCTCGCTCAAACCGGACGAGATGGCGGGCATGATGGCGACCGCCGCCGTCACGGCCAGGGCTCGCATCGCGGCCTCCGGGAAGGCCGGCTGAGGCGCGAGCCCCAAGCAGCCGAGGAAGCCGCGGCCGGCGCAGCGGCTTCTGCTCTCTCCGGGCCGGCCCGGAGAGAGCGTGTGCTAACATGCGCCGGTCCGCCTTCCGCGAAGACGCACAGAGGTTTCAAACGACGTGAATCTCATGATGACCCTGGGCCAAGACCTGGTTGGCATCTTCCTGATGCTGGCGATCCTCTTCCAGGCGCGCGGCTCGGGGCTGTCCGCCACCTTCGGCGGCGATTCGTCCGTGTACCGCAGCCGGCGTGGGGTCGAGAAGCGCCTCTGGCAGTTCACGGTCGTCCTGATGGTCCTGTTCTGCGTCTTCTCGGTGGCGAGCTACGTCCTGCCGAAGTAGCCCGGCGCCGGCCTGGCTCCGTCCGGGAGATGCGCCTCGCGCGGCGCCGCGGCCGTGAGGGCCGATTCCACCGATGAACCTCCGTGACCGGCTTGCCCTGCTTGCGCTGGCGTTGCTGCTGGCGGTCGTCGGCGCGGCGATGCTGCTGCCGGGCTCGGCAGATGAGGGTTCTCCCGGGCCCGGGAGGCCCACCGCCGTCACATATCGTGAGGCGATCGTCGGCCACCCCAGCTCCATCAACCCTCTGACCGCCCGCACCCAGGTCGACCGCGACCTGGTCGCCCTCCTCTTCCGTGGCCTGGCCAGGCTCGGGCCGGACGGCACGCTGGTGCCCGACCTGGCTCGTTCCTGGACCGCCGCCGAAGACGGCCGGTCGTATACGTTCTACCTCGGCGACGACGACCGCTGGGAAGACGGGCAGCCCGTCACCGTCGACGACGTGGTCTTCACCGTGGGCCTTGCCTCCGACCCGGACTACCAGGGGCCGCTGGGCGCGGAGTGGCGGGGAATCGAGGCGACCATCGTGAGCCCGCACGTCGTGCGCATCGTCCTGCCGACGCCACTGGGCGGCTTCCTCCATCTGGCCACGTTGCCGATCCTGCCCAGGCATCTCCTCGAGAACGTGACCGTGACTGACCTGGCCGACTCGAGCTTCAGCGCCCGCCCGGTGGGCGACGGCGCCTTCCGTCTGCTGGAGATCGACGTCCGCCACGCTGTCCTGACCCGCGTCCAGGCCGAGGCCGCGTCCGAGGGCCCGACCGGCGCCACGAGCACCGGCGCCGCGTCCGCGTCGATCGGACCGTCCGCTACGCCTATCCCCGGCCTGCCCCGTCCGATCGAAGCCATGGAGCTGACCTTCTTCGACACCGAGACCGAAGCTGCGGCGGCATTCCTGGCGGGCGACGTGGACGCCGTGGCGGGGTTGCGGCCCGGGACCGTGCTATCGGCCGCGGCTCGGCCCGGCTCAGAGCTGGCTCGCTATCCCTGGGCCAGCCTGACGGCAGTGGTGCTCAACATGCGGGAGGCGTACCCGGAGTTCGGCGTGAAGGGCGTTCGTCGGGCTCTGCTGGCCTCGATCGACAGGGCGGCCATCTTGACCCGGATCCTCGGCGGCCGCGGGGCGGTGGCGGATGCGCCACTGCCGCCCTGGTCGAGCTGGTACGACAGCGAAGCGATCAACGCGGTTCCATATGCCGGCACCGCGGCGGACTCCGATCTGGCAGCCGCCGGCTGGGTCCAGGGCCGCGACGGCTGGATGCTGCCGGGCAAGGACCAGGCCTACGTCATCCGCCTCCTGACCCTCGAAGAGGCCACGAACTCGGCGGCGTACCAGGTTGCGCAGCAGGTCGCCGCCGACTGGCGAGCGATGGGGCTGCAGGTGGCGCTCGTGCCCGCCTCGGTCGGCGACTACCGCCAGGCGCTGCAGAGCGGCCAGTTCCAGGCCGCGGTCGTGGAATACGGCCTGGGACTGGATCCGGACGTGAGTCCGCTGATGCTGACGACGCAGATCGCCCCCGCCGGATCGAACCTCTCGGGCATCTCCGACACCACGCTGGACCGCCTGCTCATAGCCGTCCACACCACCTCCGACGCCAAGGACCGGAAGACCGCGGTCTCGGAGCTGGAGGCGTATGTGACGTCCAACGTTCTCATGCTCCCAGTGTGCTTCGAGGACTACGTTTTCGCCGTCTCAGACCGTGTCCAGGGCCGTGTGGCGACGCAGATTGCCGATCCCTCGGATCGATATTGGGATGTGCTAGACTGGCGCCTCGCCAGCGACGGATAGCCCGACGTTGTGCGCGCCGAGGTGGCGGAATTGGCAGACGCGCTGGTTTCAGGAGCCAGTGGCCGCAAGGCTGTAGGGGTTCAAATCCCCTCCTCGGCACCAAGATCTCGCAAACGGCGACATGCGCCGCACATAGCCCTCGTGCCCAGGTGGCGGAATTGGTATACGCGTACGTTTGAGGGGCGTATGGAGCGATCCATCCGGGTTCAAGTCCCGGCCTGGGCACCACCCCACCTTCCCTGACGGCCCATGGCGTTGTTGTCGGGTGCGCGCCTCGCTCACGGGCGTTCGAAGCCCGCTCGCTTCGGTGCTTCCCTCCGCCCAGCCCTGAGCGCGCCGGAATCGGTGGACAGCCCGTGCTTGGGTCCTCGGGGTTGCCCTGCATCAACCAGGATCGGTGGAGACCTCTTCCGCAATCGGGTTGACTTGCCCTAAAGTTCGCCCGGCGGGCGGTTAGCTCAGTGGTCAGAGCGCCTCGTTTACACCGAGGACGTCGCAGGTTCGAGTCCTGCACCGCCCACCACCTTCCCGACCGAACCCCTCGCCCCGACGGCGAGTCCTATCTATCGAGACGGCGGGCTGGCGCGGCCGCCTTGGCTCGTACGCCCGCCTGATAGACTCCTGTCTGGCGAGTCAGTCTTCCGCGTCCAGCTCTATCGGAGGCTCGGTATGGAGATCGCTCTAGTCATTCTTGGCGTGCTCGTCGTCCTGGTCGTGATCCTGGTCGTGATCTACAACGGCCTGGTCACGAAGCGGAACCGCATCGACGAAGCCAACGCCCAGATCCAGGTCCAGCTCAAGCGGCGCCACGACCTGATCCCGAACCTGGTCAACGCCGTGAAGGGCTACATGGACTTCGAGAAGGGCGTCCTGACCCAGGTCACGCAGGCCCGCGCCAATGCGGTGTCCGCCGGGGCTCAGGGCAACATCGCCCAGCAGGCCCAGGCGGAGAACGCCCTGACGGGCGCCCTGCGCTCGCTGTTCGCGGTGGTCGAGAACTACCCGCAGCTAAAGGCCAACGAGAACGTCCTCAGCCTCCAGGAGCAGCTGACCACGACGGAGAACCAGATCTCCTTCTCGCGCCAGCACTACAACGCTTCGGTCCTGGACTTCAACAACACGATCCAGACCTTCCCCAGCGTCCTCATCGCCGGCCCCCTGGGCTTTGGGAGGCGCGAGTTCTTCGAGGCCGAGCCGGAAGCGGCTGCGGTCCCGACCGTCAACCTCGGCTAACCGGGTTGGGGCCGCGCCGACGGCTGTCGGAGCGGCCCCTGCCTTCCCGGCTCCGTCCGTGAGGCGCTTCTGGTGACTACGTTCTATTCGGAGCAGGCGGCCAATCGCCGCAATTCCATCTTTCTGGTTCTGGTCGTTATCGGCGTCCTGGCGATCTTCGGCTTCCTCATCGGCTACGTCATCGGCTTCGGCAGCGGCAACGAGGTCGCCTTCGGCGTCGGGGCCACGATGATCGCTGTGGCGATCGGCACCCTCTCCGCCCTTGGTGCCTACTACAGCGGCGACAAGCTCGTGCTGGCTACGTCCAACGCCCGGGAGGTCGGACAGCAGGATGCCCCGGAGCTGTACAACGTCGTGACTGAGATGGCGATCGCGGCCAACGTGCCGATGCCCAAGGTCTACATCATCGACGAGGGCTCGCCCAATGCCTTCGCCACCGGCCGCGACCCCGAGCACTCGTCGATCGCCGTCACGACCGGGCTGCTGAACAAGCTGGACCGGGAGGAGCTGCAGGGCGTCATCGGCCATGAGATGTCGCACGTCCGCAACTACGACATCCGCTTCGCGCTAGTCGTGGGCGTGCTGGTCGGCAGCATCGCCCTGCTGGCCCAGTTCTTCCTGCACTACACGTTCTGGTTCGGCGGCGGCAGCCGGGGCAGGAAGAGCGAGGGCGGAGGTGGGTTTGCGATCGTCCTGTTCATCATCGCCATCGTGATGGCCATCCTGGCGCCCATCTTCTCCGCTATGGTCCAGATGGCCGTAAGCCGCCAGCGCGAGTACCTGGCCGACGCCTCGTCGGTTGCGCTCACGCGCAACCCCCACGGGCTGCAGCGGGCCCTGGCCAAGATCTCGGCCGATCCCGATCCGTTCGAGGCGGCCAACGGTGCGACGCAGCACCTTTTCATCGTCAACCCGCTGAAGAAGCTTGGCGGAGGGAGGAACTTGTTCTCGACCCACCCGCCGATCGTCGACCGCATCAACAGGCTCCGCCTGCTGACCGGGGATGCGCCCCTGGACCCGTCCCAGGTGCAGTCGCTGACCGGTCTGCACTAGCGATTCCGGCCCGGCGAAGGCCGCCATGGGGGCCCGCGAGCGGCTTCTGTCTCGCCCCGCTGCCTGCCTTGCAGCGTTTCGCTCAGGCGTGGTACCTTTCGTCGCGCCGACGGGCTGCCAGTCCGTCTGACCGGGCCGAGATAGCTCAGTTGGTAGAGCACGCGACTGAAAATCGCGGTGTCGCCAGTTCGATCCTGGCTCTCGGCACCATACAAACGGCTGGCGTGTTGATCGAGCGGAAGTGGCTCAGTTGGTAGAGCATCACCTTGCCAAGGTGAGGGTCGCGGGTTCGAGTCCCGTCTTCCGCTCCACTCCCTCCGGGCCGGCGGGCTTCCACCGACAGATCGAGCCTCTGCCCCTTCGTCTAGTGGTAGGACAGCGGACTTTGGATCCGTTAGGCGAGGTTCGAATCCTCGAGGGGCAGCCACCTTTCTAGCTAGAGCCGGCGCCCCACCGGCCGACATCGAGGCGACGTACCCAAGTGGTTAAGGGGGGGGTCTGCAAAACCCCTATTCGGCGGTTCGAATCCGCCCGTCGCCTCCACTTTCACGAGATGTGCCAGCGGGGGTATGCCGGGGACTCCAGGGTCAGGTCATCTTCCAGAACGTCTACTTCCAGGTCTGGACCAGGATGTTGATCGGCGACGACCAGTACCTCGGATATGGTCGGGCCTGGCGACCGTACGGAGTGTCCTTCTATCAGACGTACTGCGTCTAGTCACCCGCGGAGGGCGAACTGGTCATGATTGGGTCTTGGCTCAGGTTGCGCCTTCGTAACCCTGCCTTCCTTGCTGGCTCGGCGTTCGCGATCATCGCGATCGTTGTCCTCGTCGGCATAGGCTCCGGCAGACTCGCCGTCGATAGCGCCTCTGGACCCTCAGCCTCACTCGACAGCATTGGGCCTTGCGTGGGCTACCCCGACCAGTGCGGCGTTGATTACCGGACCCGAGCGTCTGAGGAAGGTAGCAAGGCGGGCCAAACCGCATTCATCGTTGCCGTCGATGCGGGAATGACACGGAATCGAGCCGAGCAGATTGCGCTTGAATTCGCTTCGCGACACAGCCAAGGGCCGGTAGTCGTGTACCTCATTCCAGAAACCGGAGACGACTCCATCGGTGGCTCCTTTGGAGCCATTCCAGATCCTCTTACGTCGGCCACTCTGCAAGACGTGCCCGATCCGGAGTATGACAACTGGATCCTTACCTATGCGTCTGTCCCAATGGCGCCTCCCATTGAACGCTGGGGGCCCGGCGCCGCAGGTATGGCGTGACACGAGCGACCAGATCCTGAAATGGCTGGTATTCAGCCGCCCCCCGTTCAAGCCCGGGGTCTTTCCAAACGCTATGGCTCCCGTCGAAGAGGTGGCGTGCAGGCACTTCAGGACGTGGACATCACCGTGCCGGAGGGTAGCATCACGGCGCTTGTCGGCCCCAACGGAGCCGGCAAGACAACATTCATGAAGATATGTACGGCGTTCGAGCGGCCCACCTCTGGAGTAGTGGAAGTGGTGGGCATAGACCCGTGGAAGCACAGGGGCAAGGCCCTCCGGCAGTTGGCGTACGTGCCCCAGAGGCCCGCACTCTATCGGGGGCTTACCGTTCAGGACCATTTGGCCCTGGCCCGGACTTACCGTCCGGGCTTCGACGCGGCATATGCTCAAGGACGTCTGGAGCATCTGGACATCCCGCTGCACCAGCAGGCGAGCACGTTGTCTGGCGGGCAAGCGGCCCAGCTAGGACTTGCGATTGCACTCGGGACCCGGGCGCACGTCCTGCTCCTGGACGAGCCGCTGGCCAATCTCGACCCGCTGGCTCGACGCGAGTTCATCCAGGTTCTGATCCAGGCGGTCCGTGAGCATGGATCGACAGCGATGATCTCCTCTCACATAGTCACCGATGTAGAGGAGGGATGCGATCGCCTCGCCATCATCGGTCGCGGGAGCGTGTTACTCGATACGGCTGTCGCCGAGGCTCGCGCTACCCATTTCATCGGACCGTCCGGAGCATCCCAATCCCATGCGATCGAGGTTGGCACCTACGCGGGACGCAACTCCGAGCGGATCACACTCTGGCGGATCAATGGGCAAATGCCTTCCCAGGGCATGCTCGCACAGGGCGCTGAGCCAGCCACGCTTGAGGATGTGGTTCTTGGATACCTCGTCGCAGGCCGCTCGATGGTGGCGAACACGGCGGCCGGAGTCCAGGAGTGACCAGATTCCTGCTGACTCTCAAGCAGCTGCGGTTCGAGACACGAGCCGCAGTGGCCTTGAGCGTGGGGTCCAGCCTTGCTGCGATCTTCGAGGCTTGGCGCGTCCAGACGTTGAACACGCCGGCCTCCTGCCTGCCACTGTCAGCGGGCAGCACCTCGGCTGCGTGCACCCCAGCAGTGCGGAGCTGGAACGACCTGATGGGCTCGCCAGACATGACCTTGGCTTGGCTCATGCTGACAATGGCCCCCTTCGCGGTGGGCATTCTGCTGGGCGCGCCCATCGTCGCTCGGGAGCTTGAGACTGGCACCGCTTCGCTGGCTTGGACTATGAATAGCTCTCGAGCGCGATGGTTGGCTGTACGCACGCTGAGCGTACTGGCGGTCATGGTCCCCCTCCTACTCCTCATCGGCGTCTCGGCCAACCTCTTGACCGCGGCAAAGAACCCGACCGTCGATGTCAACGCAGCTTTCGTCGACTACGCGAGCAGAGGCATCTTCCCATTGGCCTGGGGTCTGGCGGCATTCGCCGGTGCTGCGTGGCTCGGGGCTGTAGCCGGCCGAGTCATGCCTGCAGTGCTCACGGTGGCGGTGGCGAGCATCCTGTTGCAGGGCCTATGGCCCTCGGTCTGGAGCAGAGCCCTGCTGACACCCATTGCCATTCCAGCGAACCTGCATGGCGGGGAAGTGGACTTCCAGACCGACCGTTGGTCCTACGAGCGGTACTTCATGGATGGCAAGCCGTTCTCCGGCGATCCGGATGCGTGGTGGGCAGCCTACACGCCTCCACTAGACGGGCCAGCCGTGGCTACCGCGGATCCGAATGTCGTCACTCCCAATCCAGATCAAGAAGTTGGACCCGTTCCAGTTGACTACGTGATCCGCGGCAAGGATTGGTACTGGCCCGTCACCGTCCTTGAAGCGGGCACGTTGACGATCATCGGTTTGCTCCTTGCGGGAGCGACTCTCTACGTCGTCGAGCGCCGTCGTCCCTACTAGCGGTCGGAGCGCCTTCGTCGCGGTGATGAACCCAGCGCAGCCAGCCGTCCGGACCGGTAGCATCGCGCGGTAGCAATAGGAGCGAGCGGGGCCGGTTTCGAGGCCGGGAATAGAACGGGCTCCACGCCCAAATCGAACGCTCGCGGCCTCGGGCGAACGCCCCTGCTCGAACTGCAAAACCCCTATTCGGCGGTTCGAATCCGCCCGTCGCCTCCACTTTCCTTCTGTACGCGTGGCCCCGTTCGAGCTTGCCTTTCGGCCGGACTGCGCCGACACTGGCTGGGCGCCGGAGGTAGTCTCGAGCGCCCCACTCGCCCCCCAGGAGATGAGCACAGATGGAAGCAGACTCGCAGGCCACGCCCATGCCCCGCATCGGCGACAAAGCCCCCTCGTTCAAGGCAGTCACCACTCAGGGAGATATCCAGTTCCCCGATCAGTACGCCGGGAGCTGGGTCATCCTGTTCAGCCATCCGGCCGACTTCACGCCGGTCTGCACGTCCGAGTTCATGACCTTCGCGACTCTCGAGAAGCAGTTCGAGGAACTCGACTGCAAGCTGGTCGGCCTCTCCGTCGACGGGCTCTACAGCCACATCGCCTGGCTGCGCACCATCAAGGAGAAGATCGAGTACAAGGGGATGAAGGACGTCGAGGTGAAGTTCCCGCTGATCGAGGACATCACCATGGACGTGGCCCGCAAGTACGGGATGATCCAGCCCGGCGAGAGCAGCACCAAGGCCGTCCGGGCCGTGTTCGTCATCGACCCGAAGGGGGTCATCCGGACCATCATCTACTACCCTCTGAGTCTGGGCCGCAACTTCGACGAGCTGCTGCGCATCGTCACGGCCCTCAAGGCCGCGGACGCCTTCTCGGTCGCGACGCCGGCCGACTGGCGCCCGGGCGACGACGTCATCGTCCCGACTGCCGGCTCGTGTGGCGTGGCCAAGGAGCGGATGGAGAGCAAGTCCGACATCAAGTGCCTCGACTGGTTCTTCTGCCTCAAGCCGATCGCCAAGGAGGAAGTCCTGGCCGGCGTCAAGAAGAAGTAGGCCCCGAATCTCGCCTTTGAGGCGCTACGCGATCCGGCGGTCCTGGGCCGCCCGGGCTAGATGTCGCCGCTCAGGGTGTTGCAGACGCTGAGCGTGCCGCCGTCGTAGCCGGTTGTGAACCAGTGGACGCGCTGCTCGGACGAGCCGTGAGTCCAGGTCTCCGGATCCACCTGCCCCACCTGCGACTGGATGCGGTCGTCCCCCACGGCGGAAGCGGCGTCGAGGGCCTGGCTGATCTGGGCCTGGGTCAACGCGACCAGGTAGCCGGTGCTGACGGCGTTGTGGGCCCACACGCCGGCATAGCAATCGGCCTGGAGCTCGATGCGAACGGACATGCCTTCGGCCCCGGCCTGGCTCGAGCTTCGTCCCAGGTTGCCTTGCAGGTCCTGGATGTGGTGTCCGTACTCGTGGGCGATGACGTAGGCCTCGGCGAAGGGCCCGCCCTTGGCCCCGAACTCCGACTGGAGCTGCTTGAAGAAGCCCAGGTCGATGTAGACGAGCTTGTCGCCCGGGCAGTAGAAGGGACCGCTGTGGCTGTCGGCGTAGCCGCAGGCGGTATCGATGCCGCCGCTGAAGAAGACGGTCTGGGCCGGCTTGTAGGCGACCCCGGTGGCGGGCAGGGCCGAAGCCCAGTAGGCCTGAACGCTGTCCACGTAGCCGACGATCCGGCAGTCGTCGTACTTGTTGGCGTCGGCGCCGGTCTGGCAGTGGTCCAGGCCTGCGGTGCTGCCCGGCTCCAGGCTGCCCAGGTTCTCCAGCTCGCCCAGCAGCGACGACGCATCCCCTCCGCCCAGGACGGTGACCAGCAAGACCAGGATCAGGGTGACGGCTCCGCCTCCGCCGGCCGCGAGCGCGCCCGTCCTGGCACGGCTCCGGCCGCGCATGTCGGAGATCTGTGATGTGTCGAGCTCGACGTCGCGCCTGAAGGTCATCTTCCTCTCCAGCTGCCTGCAGCGGGCGCCCCGTGGGGCGCTACGGAGCGACACTACAGCGAACGCGAGCTGGGGGCGAGCGGCGGAGGCTCGGCGCGCTGGGCCGAACGCGCTAGGCTTCTCCGAGCCGGAGTGGCGGAAGTGGCAGACGCAGCGGACTTAAACTCCGCGGCCCGCGAGGGCGTCAGGGTTCGAGCCCCTGCTCCGGCACCAGCCCAGAATCGAAAGAGGCGGGCCGCCATAGGCGGGCCCGCCTCCTGCAGTGCGCTGCCTAGAAGCTCGACCCGATGTGCTGGATCAGGCCGGCCAGCTGGCTGCCAAAGAAGCCGACAGCCGCAACGCACAGTATCGCGATGATCGAAAGGATGAGTGCGTACTCCGCGAGACCTTGGCCTTCCTCGCGGGGAAGGAAGTAGGGCAAGTTCGGCCTCCTTCCACCGTGCTGTCGGACCCGGCCCGGGTTTTCGGTGATCGGAAGATCCCCGGGCCGCCGGGCCGGGCCGCAGTAGGATCTAGAGGGCGTTGCCGATGTCGGTGAGGATCTGCTGGATCTGGCCGCTCAGGAAGAGCAGCGCGGTGATCGCCAGGATGGCGATCAAGGCGAGGATCAGGGCGTACTCAGCGAGGCCCTGGCCGCGGCGTGCGAGCATGTGTCTACTCCCAAGAATGCGATGACGGCAGATGATGCCGGATGGACCCTTTCATGGTAGGGCGCCGTTTGCCGACGGCTATAGCCGAATCGGGCGATTCGTTGACGGGACGCGCCGCCAAAAGGCCCTCGAGGGTGGGTTGAGGGGCGTCCGGGGCCGTCGGGAGGCCGAATCGGCCCGTCCGGTCAGCTACCGGCGGCAGCGCCGCGCAGGGACGGCTGCTAGAATGCGGCGGTCCTTTCGGCCCCGATCGGATGGCGTTGTCATGCGTGAAGCGGGGCATTTCCCACAGGAAGGAGTAACAGGCGCATGC
>Ga0315548_1003037_pt1 | contig 12780 bp, 11 predicted proteins | sample SalMarSW160110MG_2_FD_202540 | JGI IMG/M metagenome (GOLD analysis project Ga0315548, IMG submission 202540) | Salt marsh sediment microbial communities from the Plum Island Ecosystem LTER, Massachusetts, United States - Salt Marsh Sediment SW1601-110 ... | reverse complement strand
GGTTGTCAAGATGAAATTGGCTGGAGGGAGCGCATCCGACAGGTAGTCTCACGCTGGAAGTATTACTGATTTGAATCGACTCAGAAGCCTTCAGACTGCGCGTCCCGGTTGCTCGGCTTTCCCTCCTGCGGGGGCGAGCCGCACTACATGGGGCATGTCTGGCCATAAACTTGGTTCCGGCGGCCGGAATGCAGTACCACCGCCTTTGCGGAGCATAGAGACCATATCGCCGGATAAATTGAGATCCGCAGGTCGTGATATGCTGCGTCAGTTCCAACAAGACACGGCTCACAGGCAAGGGCGATCTTAAACTGGATAGTTCTGTTGAAAAATCGACACTCTGCGGTTACTGCGAATCGAGCTTTATCGGCCGCCGTGTAAAAGGTCTCATTCACGGACGCACAAGATTTCTTCTCACGGCCCCGCGGTGTCCGAAGCGCATTGTATACCGACATATTGCTCGCGTTCGACATACGGCACGTACACTACCTCCTTGATCTTCGGTTCGAGGCGGGTGATCGAAGACTCGATTCTATGCTCCGAAAGATCGGCCCGGAGACCTTGAGACCTCAGTGCATATGCCAGATTTTCAGCGGGACCGTCGAAGATCTCGAATTCGTCGCGGAAGCAGCAGTACACACAGTCCAGCAGCGTAAGTTCCGGTCCTACGTGCAGGTAGGGCCGTTCGGGATAGAGTGTCGGTCCAGACTGCGGAAAATGTGGAATGAGATCATTCGCGTCAACGACACGGAGTAACGGCAGGTGGCTGAAACAAGCCGCTCCGTCGGCGTCTGTGACCTTTGGTTGTCCGAAGGTGATCACCGATTCTATCACGTAGGCGTCGAGATCGAGATACACCGCGAGAATTAGAGCCGTAGCAGCTCCCAGCGAATTGCCGGTCAGTACGATGCTGCAGTCTTTCCTTAGAAACCGCGCCACGTCCTCATAGACCGACAGTGCGGTTGTTCTGAATCCGTGGTGTAAATTGATGCCGAGCCTCGAATCCCACACCTTATTGTGCTCGAAATCATAGACTGCGTTCTTCCAGTTGGCGGTACCCCGGATGACGATCTCCTGCGTCGGCTCATCTCGGCGCGTCCCGATGAAGTAGCGGCACTTCGTCTGTGGGATTTCAACCACGTTCATGTCCCGATAGGTGCCGGACCACAGACGGGAGATATCCTCCGGCGTTTGGTACCGGACCGATTCATATATCTTTGCGAGGTGCAGGAGGAGCGAGAAATCGACGTCTGCGGGACGAAGGTAATCGGGCCGTACTTGGTTCGTCTCCTGCGCCTGACCGTAGCCGCTCAGGAAAACGATCGATAAAAGAACCGCGATGCAGATTCTATGCATAATTAAGGATAAGTTGCTGTGATTTCCGCGTCAAGAACACGAGTCGAATCATGTAACATGGTATTTGATTCGCTGGACTGTCACTGTATTTTGCGAATATCAGTAATTCCAAGACAGCACCAATTATGGAACCGGTACCCGACCGTAGGATTGAACATTCCTCCGCTGCGGAGGTACAGTAGCCGTAGCACTTTACCCTGCGGAGGGGCCAATCAAGGAGAGCTAAGGTGAGCACAGCCAACACCCGGTACATCGGCGCCATCGATCAGGGCACCACTTCGACCCGCTTCATCCTCTTCGACCGGCAGGGAAGCACGATCGGGTCCCATCAGCTCGAGCACCGGCAGATTTTTCCCAAGGCGGGATGGGTGGAGCACGACTCCCTGGAGATCTGGGCGCGCACCGTGCAGGTCATCCGGGAGACCCTGAAAAGCTCGGGAATCACGCCCCGGCAGATCGCCGCCATCGGGATCACCAATCAGCGGGAGACCACCGTGGCCTGGAATCCGAAAACCGGTGAGCCCTTCGGCAATGCCATCGTCTGGCAGGACACCCGCACCGATGAACTGGTCGGCAGGCTGGCGCGGGAGGGGGCCGGGCAGGGGGGCATCGATAGGTTCCGGGAGAAGACCGGGCTGCCCCTGGCCACCTACTTCTCCGGACCCAAGCTATCCTGGATGCTCGCCAAAGATCCGGTACTGCGGAGTGCCGCCGAACGGGGAGACGCGGCCTTCGGCACCATCGACAGCTGGCTGATCTGGAACCTGACCGGGGGTGCCGGCAGGGGCAGGCTGGTAACCGACGTGAGCAATGCCAGCCGGACCCTGCTGATGGACCTCGATACCCTGCAGTGGGATCCGGCGTTGCTCAACATCCTCGGGATCCCCTCGAGCATGCTGCCGGAAATCGTAGCGTCGGTTCCCGGAGAGCCCTACGGCTTCACCAGGGAGGATGGACCCTTTGCCGCGGAGATTCCCGTTGCCGGGGTGCTGGGGGATCAGCAGGCCGCTTTGTTCGGCCAGGCCTGCTTCTCCCCGGGTACGTCAAAAAACACCTACGGCACCGGCTGCTTTCTGCTGCTCAACACGGGGGAGAAGATCGTGCACTCGAAGAACGGGCTGATCAGCACCGTGGGCTACCAGCAGGGCGATGATGCCCCCGTCTACGCACTGGAGGGTTCCATCGCCATCACGGGAGCCTTAGTCCAGTGGCTGCGGGACAACCTCGGTCTGATCGAAAGCTCCGCTCAGATCGAAACCCTGGCCCGGGAAGTGGAGGACTGCGGCGGGGTGTACTTCGTGCCGGCATTCTCCGGGCTGTTTGCCCCCTACTGGCGCAGCGATGCCCGGGGGTTGATCGCGGGCTTGAGCCGCTACGCCACCAAGGCGCATCTGGCCCGTGCCGCCCTGGAAGCCACAGCCTTCCAGACCCTCGAGATCTTCGAGGCTATGGAGCAGGACTCGGGGCTGCCCATCCCGTCGCTTAAGGTGGACGGCGGAATGGTGGTCAACGAGCTTCTGATGCAGTTTCAGGCGGATCTGCTCGGCGTGCCGGTGATCCGGCCGAAGATCACCGAAACCACGGCTCTGGGCGCCGCCTTCGCCGCCGGACTGTCCGTTGGCTTCTGGGAATCAATGGAACAGTTGACGGCCCTCTGGGAGGAGGAGAGGCGCTGGAGCCCCCAGCTGGATCAGGGGGAGCGGCAGCGGAGGATTCATTTCTGGAAGAAGGCGGTCAGCCGCAGCATCGATTGGCTGGAAACCCCCTAGCCTTTCGATCAAGCCCCAAACTGGGCGTCTGCCGGCGGGTTCCCCTGGCCGGGCCCCTGCCGGACTACCGGCAGCTTCGGACCCGCATGCTGCGGGTGGCCACGACATCCGCTCCCGTTCCCATAATGTCGGGTATGATGACCTGCCCTATCTCGACCGGGGCTTCGACCCGGGTCCGGTTGATCACCTCCATGCAGGGGAAGATGCTCCGCTTCGGGATCTCCCGGTTTGTGCGCACGGGCAGACGCCTGAGACTCGCGTGCTCGATCTGAACCGTGGTGATGAGAGTTCTGCGCGGATCGGTAATCTCCTTCAGGGCGTACTCCGCACCGCGCTTGCACTCGTTTCCGCTGACGGTGAGCTGCCGCTGATTGTCTCCGCTCACCCGAAGCCGGCATCCCGTGGGACAGACGATGCAGATGATCTCCCTGTCGATCCTGCTCATTCACCGACCTCTACCGCGTCAATCACCAGATCCGATCCATCGATCTTTTCCATTGCGCTCTTGTTCAACCGTACCCGCTCCATCTCTCCGGGATTCATGCAAGATCGCTTCACCCGCTTGAGAACCTCCCCACCGCCCTTCACTTCGATGTGGGATTGCCCGTATACCCTGTTTACCCTGAGGAACAGATCCAACCGTTCTTCCCCGTTGATCCCTCGCATCCGTTGAGGCACAACGTACTTCAATCCCTCTCCGGGCAGCAGATGAACCGGGGCACCCTCTGCGCCCCCGGCCCCCACGGCGCCGGATCCCGCGTCTGCAGTGCCCCCCACGCCGTCAGCCCCCAGCACGAATCCGGCCGCACCCCTTCCGGCCAGCTCGCTCTCCTCCACCACGAAATCCACCAGGTCGTGAACGTGAACCACGTTCCCGCAGGCGTAGATGCCGGCAACGCTGGTCTGCCTGGATTCGTCGACGATCGGTCCCCCGGTGTGAGGATCCAGCTTAACCCCGGCGCTCAGGGAAAGCTCGTTTTCCGGGATCAGGCCGACCGAGAGGATCACCGTGTCGCACTCGTAGAGCTCTTCGCTGCCTGGGATCGGCCGGCTGTTCTCGTCTGTTTCGGCAACCAGCACCCCCGTTACCCGCTCCTTGCCCTGGATCTCTACGATCGTGTGCCGCAGCAGCAGGGGTATGTCGTAGTCGTAGAGGCACTGCACCACGTTTCGCATCAGCCCCCCGGGGTAGGGTTTCCTGGCCAGAACGGCGATCACCTCCGCCCCCTCCAGGGTAAGGCGTCTGGCCATGATCAAACCGATGTCCCCGGTTCCGAGCATCATGATCCTCCTGCCGACCATGTACCCCTCTATGTTGATCAGCCGCTGAGCCGTTCCCGCGGTGAACACGCCGGCTGGCCGGGACCCGGGAATGTTTATCGCCCCCCGGCTGCGCTCCCGACAGCCCATGGCCAGAACGATGGCCCCGGCCGCAACCGTCCTCACCCCCTCCTCGGCGTTGATGTACAGGACCTCACGACTGCCCGTGATCTCCAGCACCGTGGTGTCGAGCTTGCAGGGAACATTGAGCTCCGCCATGCGGCGGATGTAGCGCTCGGAGAACTCGGGCCCGGTCAGATCCTCCTTGAAGCGATGGAGGCCGAAGCCGTTGTGGATGCACTGCTGCAGGATACCGCCCAGCTCCCAGTCCCGCTCGATGAGGAGGATCTTCTCTACGCCCGCCTCTCTGGCCGCCACCGCGGCGGCCATTCCGGCCGGACCGCCGCCGATCACGACGATGTCAACCTTTTCCATGGTACCCTGCCTTCTCCTCAGCCAACGCGTTGATCCCGACCGGTAGATCCTCGACCTCACAGCACTTGGTTGGACCGGTCAGGATGTAGGAATCAATTTCGTTTTTCACGATCTCCGTCGCGTCCTTTCCCAACTCCCGGGCCAGAATCTTGAGGACCTGGGGCCCGCAGAACCCTCCCTGACATCTGCCCATGCCGGGTCGCACCCGCTTTTTTACCCCGTCCACGGTCCTGGCCCCGACCTTCCGCTGGATGGCATCGACAATCTCCCCTTCGGTGACGGATTCGCAGCGGCAGATGATCCGCCCGAAACGGGAATCCTTTCGGATCAGCTCGTTTTTCCGCTCCTCGGTAAGGTCCATGAAACGAACCACCCTGCGTCGCAGCGGGTTGAACTCTTTCCTCTCCTCCAGACCGCCTGCCGCCCCGGCAAGCAGATCCCGGACGTGGTGGGCGATGGCCGGAGCCGCGGTAAGCCCGGGTGACTCGATCCCGGCTACGTCTATGAACCCCGGGACCTGCTCGGATTCTTCGATTATAAAGTCCTTGGTGTTCGGAGTGGCCCGCAGTCCGGAGAAGGATCGGATCACCTCGCCGAAGGGGATCTGCTTGGAGATCTTCGCCGCGCTCCGGCGGACGAAATCCAGGCGGTCCCGGGTGGTGGACAGATTCTCCCGGCCCTCGATTTCCTGGGCGTCCGGACCAACCAGCAGGTTCCCATGCACCGACCGGGTAACCAGCACTCCTTTACCGGCCTCGGTAGGACACTGGAAGATCACGTGGTTGAACAGCTCCCCGGCCGCCTTGTCCAAAACGAAGTACTGCCCCTTGCGCGCGGTGATGCTGAAGGCGGGAGGAGCAACCATCTCGTGTATCCGGTCGGCGAACACCCCGGCGCAGTTGATCACCCGACGAGCGCGGATCTCCCCGCTGGGGCCGAGGATCCTGAAACCTTCATTGCTGCGCTCGATCGCTTCCACCAAAAAATTCAGAAGGATCTGGACGCCGTTGTCCGCCCCGTTCTCCGCCGCCGCGACCGCGATCTCCCAGGGATCGATGATGCCGGCCTGGGGAGCATGGAGGGCGCACAGCGCCGTATCGTCGAGATTCGGCTCGAGGGACAGCAGCTCCTCCCGCTCGATGATCCGCAGTTCTCCCACGCCGTTTCGAACCCCCCGCCGATACAGCTGTTCCACGGTTCCCCGCTCGCTCCGGCTGAAGGCCACGACCAGAGAGCCGATCCTCTTGAACTGCACGTCGAGCTGGTCGCACAATGCATCGAAAAGGGGGTTGCCCAGGACGTTGAACCTGGCTTTGCTCGTACCCGGTTCCGCGTCATATCCGGCATGGATGATCCCGCTGTTGGCCTTGGTGGAGCCGTTTGCCACATCGTTGCTGCTGTCCAGGAGCGCGACCTCCAGCTTGAAGCGGGACAGCTCCCTGGCGACGAGCGTTCCGATAACACCGGCTCCGACAATGGCTACGTCGATCATGCTTCGCGCTTACTCCTCATCCTCTTCCCAACAATAAAAAAACCCTGCCCGGTCAGCTCCTGAAGCTGTATGCTCCGCGAGTCTATCCGGACAGGGTCTTCTCTCGTTCTCTGACCCTGTCTTGTTCTGTTCCTGTCTTATAAATCTTATCACAACGGCACGATCCCCACAATAGCTGCAGGAGCCGTGGCCGGCGTCATAGCAGGCAGCATAGACAGCGGGCGCGGATTCCGTTACACTCTATCCCGCTGCCCCGTCTGGACAATACGGCTATGAAATTCCTCGAAGCACTAAGAGAAAGCCCCGTGATCGCCGCGGTGCGGGACATGGAGGATCTGGAGTATGCCCTGGACAAGAAGATCCGGGTGATCTTCCTGCTGGCCGGAGACATCTTCAACCTGATCGACATCGAGAAGAGCATGCGAAGGGAGGGCCACCTGTTTCTGCTGCACCTCGATCTGATCCGGGGCATCGCCCGGGACCAGGTGGGGATCGCCTACCTGCAAAAGTGCTTCCCCATCGACGGGATCATCAGCACCCACGCCAACATCATCCACTACGCCAGGAAACAGCAGCTCATAGCGCTGCAGAGACTGTTCATCGTGGATTCCGAATCCCTGAAATCCGGAGCCAGACTCGTGCAGAGCTCGAACCCGGACAGCATTGAAATTCTTCCGGGGATCATTCTACCTTTCATCCAAGAGTCGCTTCAGCAACTCGACCTCCCGCCGATCGTGGCGGGGGGATTGATAAAAACCCGGGAAGAGGTGGATCGGATCCTGGCCGCCGGAGCGGTGGCCGTTTCCACCAGCCGCAGAGAGCTCTGGTAAATGAAAAACGACATCTATGACGTGGCGATCGTCGGTGCCGGTGTGGTCGGAGCATCGATAGCCCGCAAGCTTTCCTCCTACGCCTGTAGAACCGTGGTTCTGGAGAAGGAATGGGACGTTTCCTTCGGTGTGTCCAAAACCAACTCGGGGATTATCCACGGCGGTTTTCACTACCCCACCTCCCTGCTCAAGGGCCGTCTGGAAGTGACCGGAACCATCATGTTCGACAAACTCCAGCAGGAACTGCACTTCCCATTTCAACGCTGCGGCATCCTGGTGGCGGCCTTCACGGTGGAGGAGATGAAGACCATCGAGCGGCTGTACATGCAGGGGGTGGAGAACAGGATCATAGGCCTGGAGTTGTGCAACCGGGAGCGCATCCATGCCCTGGAACCCAAGCTGAATCCGGACGTTGTGGGAGGGCTTCACGCCCCCTCCGGAGGTGTGATCGAGCCGTATCGCTTCGTTTTTTCCCTGATCGAATCGGCCAGGAAGAACGGCGTCGACTTGAGAACCCGCTTCAAAGTGGTGAAGGCCGAGGACGAGGGTGATCACTTCCTGGTCCATGGAGAGGGCGGCGAGCGCCTGGGGGCGCGCTATCTGGTAAACGCCGCCGGCCTTTACGCCGATGAGGTATCGGCTGCCTGCGGCGCCGAGCGCTTCCACATCAGGCCGCGAAAGGGGCAGGAGTTCCTGCTGGACAGGAATGCGGCGGGGCTTCCCGGAAAGGTGATCTTTCCCGTGCCCAATACCAAGTCCAAAGGGATCCTGGTCATCCCCACGCCGGAGGGCACCTGCATGGTGGGTCCGACCGCCGTCGAGCAGGAGGACAAGGAGGACCTGTCGACAACTCAAGGCAACTTCGAGACGGTCTTCCACTCCGCCCGCAGGTTGATCCCCAAGATTTCCGAACGGGATATCATCACCGCCTTCGCCGGCCTGCGACCCACCCTGGAGGGGGGCGATTTCTACATAGCCGTCTCCGAGAAACAGCCGCGGCTGGTCCAGGTGGCGGGAATCCAGTCCCCCGGTTTGACCGCGGCCCCCGCCATCGGAGAATACGTGAAGGATCTGCTCAAAAGCGCCGGTCTGGTTCTGACCGAACGTGCCGATTACGATCCGCTGATCGCGGAGGTGCCCCGGATCCGCAAGTTCTCCCCCTACGAGGCGGATACCCTGGTTCAAAGCGACCCCGCCTACGGGGAGATCGTCTGCCGCTGCGAATCCGTCTCAGAGGCGGAAATCGTAGCCGCCATTCGCCGGGGTCATACCACGATGGACAGCATCAAGTTCTACACCCGCGCCCAGATGGGCCGCTGTCAGGGCGGTTTCTGCAGCTACAAGATCATGAAGATCCTTCAACGGGAGACGGGAATGTCCGTCGAGGAGATCACCAAAAGAGGGGGGATGAGCCGGCTCATCACCGATCGGGTGGGCGCTCTCACCGTGCGGGCCTCCACAGGTTTCGCCTCCTCCGGAGAGGGCGCAGGGGGGAAAGGCAGATGAGAGAGAAGCGTGCGGAAGCCGTGGTGATCGGGGGAGGGTCCGCCGGCCTGGCCGCTGCTTCCGGAATCGCCGCTGCAGGGTTTTCGGTCGTTCTCCTGGAACGGGAAAGCGAGCTCGGCGGAATCCTGAACCAGTGCATCCACAACGGGTTCGGCCTGCAGCGCTTCAAGGAAGACCTGAGCGGACCCGAGTACGCCGAGCGTTTTGTCCAAGCCGCGGAGAAGCAGAGCAACCTGGAGGTGCTTTTACAAACCACGGCTCTGGAGGTGAGCCCCGGAGTGGTGCACACGGTGTACGGCTACTCGAAACTCGGCGGCGTGACCAAGATCGACGCCCGGGCCATCGTGCTGGCCATGGGCTGCCGGGAGCGAAATCGCGGCAACATCGGTATCCCCGGCACCCGCCCCTCCGGGGTATTTACTGCCGGCCTGGCTCAGCGGTTGATCAACATCGACGGCTACATCCCGGGGCGCCGGGCGGTGATCCTCGGTTCCGGAGATATCGGGCTGATCATGGCCCGCCGCTGTACCTGGGTCGGCATGGAAGTGCTGGCAGTCATCGAGATCCAGAGCTACCCCTCCGGTCTCACCCGGAATATCGTTCAGTGCCTGAACGACTTCGGCATTCCGCTTTATCTCTCCCATACGGTCTCGGCGATTCACGGCAAGGATCGGGTCACCGGAGTGACGGTCACCCCCCTGGAGGAGGGCAGGAACGCGGCGGCCAAGAGCTTCGATCTGGATTGCGACACGATTCTGCTCTCCGTCGGCCTGATCCCCGACAACGAGCTGTCCAGGAAATTCGGGGTCCGTTTGAATTCGGAAACCGGGGGCGCCTTCGTGGATGCCGGCCTGATGAGCTCCGTGCCCGGAGTGTTCGCCTGCGGGAACGTGCTTCACGTCCACGACCTGGTCGACTACGTGAGCGAGGAGTCAGAGCGCTGCGCCTCCTTCGTCGTCGAGTATCTCAAAGGCGCGTACCGCCCCCGGCATCACCCGGTAATCGCCGGGGCGAACGTGAAGTACGTGATCCCGAACAAGTACCTTCCGGAAATGACCAATCGTTTCTACCTTCGCTCTCTGATCGTCAAGAACAAGGCGGAGCTGGTCATTGCGCTGGACGGGGAACCGCTGAAGCGTAAAAAGCTGGCCCACGTTCAGCCCTCCGAGATGGTGAGCTTCCAACTCGAGCCTGAGGATCTTTCCCAGGTTTCAGAATCACGGGAGACGAAGCTGGAGGTGGGCATCTACTGATGAAACGCAAACTTGTCTGCATATCCTGTCCCCTGGGCTGTCGCCTGACCGTCACCTGGGAGGATGAGAGCGATATCACGGTCAAGGGCAACAGATGCGCCAAGGGTGAGAGCTACGCGCAGGAGGAGATCCTGGCTCCCAAGCGGGTCGTGACCGCCACGGTAGCTGTTGCCGGCCGGGCAGTTGCGGCTGCACCGGCAGGTGCAGCTGCGGCAGTCGGCGCTCCCACGAGAGCCGTAAGCCCCCGGCGCCTTCCGGTGAAGACCAGCGCCGCCCTGCTCAAGGAGCACATACCCGATCTGCTCAACGAGTTGTACAGGATGGAAGTCGAGGCTCCGCTTCGCTGCGGCGACGTCTTGTTGACAGACATAGCCGGAACCGGGGTGGACCTGGTGGCGACGCGGAGCCTGAAAGAGCGCTGAGTATGCTGCGGATCGGTACCTCCAGCTGGAACTACGACTCCTGGGAGGGGCTGGTGTATAACCGGGACAGCGGCCGCAGCTACCTGGAGCAGTACGGTCAAGTTTATGATACGGCTGAGATAGACAGGTGGTTCTGGTCCCTGTTCGATTCCCCGGAACCGCGGCTGCCCGATCCCTGGACAGCCGAGGAGTACAGCCGCAGCGTTCCCGAAGGGTTCCTGTTCACCATCAAGGTGCCCAACAGCATCACCCTGACCCACCACTACCAGCGGGACAAGTCGAAGCCCCTGCGGGCCAACCCCCACTTCCTCTCCCCGGATCTTTTCGCCGCCTTCCTCCGGCGCATCGAAGCGTTGAAGGACCGCATCGGAGCCCTGATCTTCCAGTTCGAGTACCTCAACAAACAGAAGATGAGCTCCCAGAAGGAGTTCCAGTCCCGCATGGAGAGCTTCTTCTCCGCGATCCAAAGCCCCTACCCCTGCACCGTGGAGACCCGAAATCCTCAGTATCTCAACAACCTCTATTTCGAGTTCCTCCGACGGAACAACCTCTTCCCCTGTTTTCTGCAGGGCTACTACATGCCCGACCTGAGGAAGATCCTGCCGGGACGGGAGCAGTGGTTCGCCGAGGGGGATCTGGCGATCATCCGCCTGCACGGCCCGGACCGCCAGGGCATTGAGAAAATCACCGGAAAGCGGTGGGACAAGATCATTAGTCCCAAGGACGAGGAGATCGGGGATATCCTGGATACGATCGGCAGGCTGCTCCGCCGGCGTGTGGATGTCTATCTCAACGTGAACAACCACTTCGAGGGTTCCGCCCCCCTGACGATCGGCAAAATCCGGGACAGGCTGCCCGAACCCGACGATTCGGACTGAACCGGATGCCGGTAACTTCAGAGAAATCCGAGCGCGAGAGCCCGGCTGATCCCTCTCCATTCCGCGCCAATCCCCGACTTGACGGCGACTCAACCACACTCATAGAATAGAACGATGGATAAAGCCGGGGTAAGGCGCTATAAAGAGCGCTGGCAGAAGGTAAATGTAGTGACTCTTCGGGAGCAGCTCGAAGCATCCTCTGAAACCAAGCTTCGCCAATCGACAGGACTTCTACAGCTTGCCCGGCGACTCGGTTGGGATTTGCGCCCTGCTGAAAGAGAGATTGAACGCGTGCGGACGAACTGGAATCGCCTGAGAGCGAGACTGCATGAGCGACAATCTTGAGGACTTTCAAAATCCCCTTCAGTCCTTACTGAAACTATTGGCAGATGGGAACATACCGCACGTCCTCATCGGGGGCCTGGCCGTCTCTCAGCTATCGAGACCTCGTCTCACCGCAGATATTGATGTCTTAACCTACCTCGACGACGACAGTGTAATCCCGAAACTGATCGAAAGCGCCTTGAGCGTCGGTTTTTCGCTTCGCATACGGGAAGCCGAGGCATTCGCCCGGCGAAATCGCGTTTTGTTGCTGATCCACGATCAAACCAAGATCCCGGTCGATCTCTCTCTCGGACTGCTGCCTTTTGAGCGGGAAGTGATCGAGAGAAGCTCCCGTATTGCTGCCGGCCACCTCCAACTCCCCCTGCCTTCGGTAGAGGACCTCATCATCCTCAAAGCCGTCGCCCACCGTGCCGTTGACCTGCTGGATATCACAAGCCTGGTGGAAGCCCATCCCCGTCTGGACAGAAAGAGGATAGATCAGTTTGTCGGCGAGTTCGCCGAAGCCCTGGAGATGCCCGAGATCCTCGAAGATGTCCAGGCAATCTTGGACAATGCAGCGTCCTGATATGCGGCCTCCGTCCGGACTTATCCCTTCACCGCTCCGGCGGCGATTCCTTTGACGATGTATTTCTGCAGAGCCAGATAGAAGATCACGATCGGCGTTGCCGAGAGCATCAGAGAGGCCGCCATGGGTCCGTACTCCTTGAGGAACTGCCCGTGAAAGCGCATCTGTTCCAGCTGCAGAGTCCCCTTACGCACGATGATCAGGGGCAGCAGGAAATCATTCCAGATCCACAGAGCATCCAGAATTGCTATCGTTGCGGTGATCGGGGTCAAGAGGGGGAAGACGATTCTGAAAAAAGTGTAGAACTGCCCGGCCCCGTCGATAGCCGCGGATTCCTCCAGCTCCCGGGGCACGCCCTTGACGAAACCGTGGTACATGAACACGGCCAGCGGTGCACCCAGTCCCCAGTACATCGGAATGATTCCCCAGATCGAAGTCAAATTTAGATCGGTGGCCAAAACCACGATCGGTACCATGATGATCTGGAAGGGAATGACCAGGGCGAAGGCGAAGAGCATGTACAGCACCCAGGACAGGCGGTTGACGGTCCGGGCCAGCATGTAGGCGGCCATGGAACTGAACAGCAGAATCCCTGCGACCCCGAAAAAG
>Ga0315548_1003030_pt1 | contig 12795 bp, 15 predicted proteins | sample SalMarSW160110MG_2_FD_202540 | JGI IMG/M metagenome (GOLD analysis project Ga0315548, IMG submission 202540) | Salt marsh sediment microbial communities from the Plum Island Ecosystem LTER, Massachusetts, United States - Salt Marsh Sediment SW1601-110 ... | reverse complement strand
GGTCTCCACCTCATCCATGGGAACATAGGCCCCCAGAGATTGTTCGTGGAGATATAGAGCTGTTTTACACAGTTAAAACGGTAATTTCCACGGTTAACGTGACACTTTTAGTCTTCCTATTGATGACATACATTGGTATATACAGGAAGACACAGTCAGAGTTTACAATCGGATTAATAATATTTTCAATGGTCCTGCTTCTCTATGCTCTTTCCTCAAATCCCTTGGTGTATTGGGCTTTTGGTTTCCGTGCGTTCGGTCTTGGACCGTTTGCCATGTTGCCAGACTTATTTACATGTGTAGCATTAGCTGTACTGCTATATCTAACTGTCAAATATTAAGAACGTCACTTGTGTGCGCTTAGGTTTCTATGTTGAATGGTAGGATGGCGTATGCGTGGTTTGTAGATTGGTTGATGATTTCGTAGCCCAGTAGCAAGTAGACGCATAATCCTTGCTTGTCGATTACGTCTGCTCTCAATGCCTTAACAGTTATGTTTTCGCCTTCACTCAAGTAGCCACTTTCAAAGAGTTCTTCTCTCATCATTACTTCTCCGTTAACAGTCCATGCTTGTGGCAAATGAATTCGTATCTGGCCTTCACCGGTGTCTACTATTAGCATGTTCTTGAATAGAGCGACAGCGGCTCCGTTGACTTCCGTGGGTTCTGAGTGATTGAGGAACCACCAAACACGCCAAGCCTTAAGCGGAGGTTTACACCTGCAACGTGCTTCGAAGTTCATGTCGTTGAGCATTTCTACGTCGGATCCTTGATCCTCATTGGGCTGAAGTGCGTTAGTCAATGGCGCATACAGAAATAGGCTTGCAACGGCAACTATTACTAGTGTGATGGCGAGAATCTTTATTTTTGACTTCATGTTTTTTCCACCTCCTTCTGGACTTGTTAAGTGAAGCTTTGTCGGTGTCTTAATAAAGGATGACGCATGATTCGTATGAACGATTCATTCAGTAGAAGGTGATTTAATGGATGCTTTTGCCCTGAATCTTAACTCATAAGGTAGAGCTTGAAGTTTACATTTAGGACATAACAAGGATAACGGACATAACAGAGATAACGGACTTTTTAGAGTATGCAGACTTGGAGGAACCACTCTGATCTCCTTTTTCTATTTCGAATTCACAAACATTCTAGGGAGTTCATAGAAAGAAACAATAAAGCTAAACTTCTCTTTTTGTTCCGAGTTTGATGTTTTCTCTTATAGGCTATGACCGCTAGTAGTGTTGCTATCATGGATACTGGCACTATTTTGCATTTGCTAAGTATTTGAAATGGAATGGTTTTATGATGGCTGCAGGGCTTGTGCTTACAATAATAGTTTGGCTTTCAATTAGGAAGGCTGAAAGGTCACTGTTATGCCTTTCCATGAACTCTACAAAGTCTGAATAGCTTTTGTGGATTGAAATGAAAATGCCATCCTGTCCTGCCCCTGCTGCTTCTGCACAAAAGATAACATCTGGCTGCTTTGCGAACCACTTTCTTAATTCGCTCAGGGCTAGTTGTCTTTTTTTAGTGTCAGCATACTTGACATTGGACCTTACAAGGGTAAACGCAATAATTTCAAAGCCAAATCTCTTCCATTTTGGTATCACAGTGTACCCAGAAAGAAAGTCTTTTTCAAGCTTCGTTCTTCTTCTTGTGAATGTGGGCTGAGAGGTTTTCAAAACCTTAGCTAATGCTCTGTCACTCCTACGACTATTCTTAAGTAACTCCGACAGAATTTGATAGTCTATAGATTTCAGTTCCTTCATATTGCATCATTCAACATATTTGATCTATCAATTTTTAATATTTGTGGAAGAATCTTCGATTTTTAGAAATTCAGTTTTGATTCAGTTTCGGTGCTAAATTGCATATTATCCTGAGAAACGATGTAAACACAGAGATTACTTTCACCACAAACAAAGTAGAATATGGTGATGACCTAGTTTTGTAGGGCTTTTTGCTGGTTGGGTAGGCATATTGGTTTCTAAAAGAAGCATCAAGCCTTTCAACTTATTCTGATTAGTTTTTCACATTTGCTTGCAATAGAATGTTTTGTATTATAGACTATGACTGCTAGCAGTGTTGCTATCATGAATAGTGGATTGTTCATGGTTTGATTATTCATTTTAATCTAATGCCTAAACCAATTACATTGTCATCTTTAAATCCAAGATGTTTGTAGAACTCAATTGCAGAAGAGTTGTTTTTACGAATTTGCACATTGACTTTTAGACAGTCGAATTTCTTTAGTTCATCAATAGCTTTGAAGACCAATTTCTTTCCATAACCCTGTTTCTGATAGTTAGGTGAAATGGCTAGATAGTTTAGCCAACCTCTGTGACCTTCATAACCAACCATAATAGAACCAATGAGTTGACCATCTAACAATGCAATAAGAAACAACTGAGGTTGAAATTCAAGTTTTTTCTGAATATCTTCAACAGGGTCATTTTGAGGAACAATTAAGTCACATTTTTTCCATAAATCAATTACAGCTTTCTGATATTTCGAGCTATGTCTAACTATTTGAAAACTCATCTTATTCAAACCCAAGTAATTGCTATAGCACTGTCTCTTTCTTTCCCCTTTTACTTCAGCTTTTATGACTTATGGAAGAAACTTCGATTGAATCTTATGAAAGAGCTTACGAACTCCATCAAAAACGTTATCAACCGTAAATCCAAGCTAACCTTTAACAAAACAATGTCAACTGCTTTCTTTTACGTTGTGTATGAATCATCCATTTAAATTTTCTCAAAAGCCTTCTTTTTTACACAAAGCAAATTTACTACTTTCATACAACATTGCAAGGTGAGGTCAAAAAATTGAAAGTAAATCTTCTTCGTTACACAGCAGACCCTGAGCTTCTATGCGGAACCGCAGCCTTGACATCAACAAGAAGCGGAAGCCCCTCAGAAATTTTCAGGAAAATGGATTCGGATAAAGTTAAGCGAATAATAAAACGGGTAACTGGTTATGGTCATGTTTCAGTAATTGAACACGCGTCCTTCACATTCAGCATTGAAGGCGTGTCCAGGGCCATGACTCATCAGCTCGTCAGACATCGTATTGCATCTTATACACAGCAAAGCCAACGCTACGTCACCTACAACACACTTGAGAAATATGTAACCCCCACCAGCATATCAGACAAAACGGAAGCAAAAGAACTGTTTAAAGAAACATTAGAAAGAATCTCTAAAACCTACAATAATCTTCTGAAACTGGGGATTCCAAAAGAAGATGCAAGATTCATTCTTCCAAACGCATGTAAAACAAACATAATCGTAACAATGAACGCTCGTGAATTACGTCACTTCTTTAATCTGCGGTGTTGTGTTCGTGCCCAGTGGGAAATAAGAGAAGCTGCAACTGAAATGCTTAAGCAAGTCAAGAAGGTTGCACCTGTCCTTTTTGAAAACGCTGGGCCGTCATGCATTGAATTAGGTTATTGCCCTGAAGGAAAAATGAAACCACCAGAATGCAACGTTCAAGAAATAAAGAAACGTTTCCAGAGCCTTTAGACTGCACATTTCTGTAAGAAAATTAATGCGATGTAAATGGTTAAATACAAAGCGTCGGCTGTTACCACAAAATATTGGAGACCTAGAGAAAATTACCTGAAAGAGATAATCAGTGGTGTCAGAGGAAAAATAGCGAATGGAGATTTTGTGGTTGTATCAGAGAAAGCGATCTCAACAGCAACAAGCAATATCGTCAATGAAAACACGATTAAACCAAGTTTATGTGCAGAGTTAATCGCCAAGTACTGGATGCAAACAGTTTGGGGATACGTTCTAGGACCTTTATGTCATTTTCGAGAAAGACTTCTTCAATATCTTCGTGAATATCCAGTTGAAATGGGAAGCCGCCATAAACAGGTTGCCTTGCAGCAGGCTGGTTTGTTGCAGGCTTTAATGTTCGGTTCGGAAGGAGGTATTGACGGAAGTAATCTGGCTTATGCTTACGTCAGTTTATCCTTAAGTAACTCAGATGAAATAGCTGAAAAGATACGTGACCAAATACGGTTAAGGCTTGGAAAGAAGGTTTTTGTGATGATTGTGGACACGGATAAAACCTATTCGTTTAGAAATTTCCACTTCACACCAAGACCAAAACCAATGAAAAATATTCATTCTTTCGGCGGTTTCATAACCTATGTGATTGCGCGTATGTTCAAGCTTAAGAAACGTCCGACGCCCATTGCTGTGGCCGGAGGCAAATTAAGCGTTGAAGAAGCCTTAAAAATTGGCAACATCGCGAATCATGTGAGGGGTTTTGGTGCTGGAAGAACTGTGTGGGATATGGTTGAGAAGTTTAAGGTTGATTTGACAGGTGTGAGTTGGGAGATGCTGGAAACAGTAAAACATAAACCCATAGTTCTCATTCGTGGCGATGTCCCAGCTAATTCCCTTTTTTAAGCCGTAAGTAGCAAGAAAGCTAACGCCATAGCTTCAGACAACAGAAAAAAGAGGGGGAAGTTTAGGTTTTTCACCAGAAGATTACCATTGCGCCTATTGGAATGCCATTACGTTTAACTGTGAAACTTGTGGCATCCTGAGGTATTTCCACGAAACCATAGGAATCGGGGGATTTTGATCCGCCTACGTTGAACGTAACTGTAACCCCTGTAACCTCAATGTATGTTCCGAACGCCCCAAAGTTTAAAGAAACCGCTAAGTAATCCGCCATATCACACTTTCCGTCGGGAACAATGTCGCTCATGTAATCCCAATCGGACATGCCTTCAGTTGTTCCGTAATGCAGACTCACAAATAAAATGTCTGTCAAATCAACCTTTCCGTCAGGCCACTCTGAAATAGTTGAGTAAGGCGAGGTTCCACCTGTTTGGTCTCCCACTATGTCCGAATTGTTAAACAGCATTTCGATTTTAAGAAGGCTTATCGCTACGTTTGGCACATAGAAGACTCCGTCTGTTCCAGTTTTCATTGCACATGATGGGCGGAAGTTGCTTATGTGTATATTTCCATCTCCATAAACCTTCATTTGCCCATAGATAGTAACCATTTCCATCTTCTCTGGGTCCCAGTATGTATAATTGTATCCCTTGTACAGATAGGTATCTGCAAAGCTTGGAACGTGCCAAACATTTTGGGCAGCGTAGTCAAGGGCGTCGTTTACCGAGTAACTAGCCCCATAGCATAGAGAAGCAAAATAGAAACAGCTCAAAAATTCGTATACCTCATCCCCTGCCAAATAATCTGATAAACCCCAAATAAATCCAGCAAAACCCAGAAAAGCCTTTCCTCCATCATCTGAATCGGCGTATCCATCGCTGCTAAGATCTGTTGTGTGAAGCCAGCAATGAGGCATACCATAAGGTCCTGACCAAAAATGTGTCCCGTCAATCGTGTCGCCTAGATGACAAGACCACATAAACACAAATCTGACATTTTGGCACTCTGAATGCGGATATATCCAGTCGTCAGGCACCCAAGTGCCGTCATCGGTCATTATGTCATAATGGTTCTCAATTAGATAAACCGTGCGAACATTACCGTGACCTATATAGAATGATATCGAGTATGTGTGACCAGCTCCATACGCCGCTTCGTAAATGTTATTTATAGTAGTGTCTGCTCCGTACCAGTTGTAAACCGTATAGCCTCCAACAGCGGAGTAGCTCGCTGTCAATTTTGTGATATTATCATCTGCGTCTATCTCTTCTTGTGGTACAGCATACCTAGAACCTAATTGCGTAGATGATTTTGCAAACGTCAGATGAAGTGTATGTGAAAAAGAAAAACAAAGGGAGAGTGCTAATAATGCAACGGATAAATTCTTAAGGTAGGCGTTCATTTCTTAAGCCTCTTGTTTTTGTCTTTGCGTCTTGAATATGTCATTAAACATGTGAAAGCAAGAACTATCGGGATTAGTGCAAGCGTTAGCCATAGGTATGAATTATGACCGCCGTTCGTCGTTTCAAAAAATATTCTTGGACCATGACGAACAATTTCACCGTTATCAGCCCATATTAAAACGCCGTAGCCACACACGTTTACCTCGTTCGTTTTGTTGTATGTCATTGAGACGATCCACACGGGATAAATTGCAAAGTCGTCGCCGCGTAACGAATTCATATTCCGACGCCACTCAAGCGTGGTGTTTGTCAAGAGTATTTCTTGTCCATGTTTCTCAGCGTAAGCTTCCGCGTATGGTATTGAAATGTTGATTGCTTCTTCTTCTGAAATGTTGATGTCCGTGCTGGCGACATGATGTGTAGCGAGATTATCCATGAATGCAGTTAAAAAGCCGTTTTTGGACACGCTCATAATGATGGATTGCGCTGTAACCGTGAATTGGTTTTTTATCTTCTTGAACCATTGAAGATGGATGTATCTTTTATAATCTAGGGGCGTTGAGCAGTTTTTAACGTGAGAGATTTTCAGAAGTGCGTTATCATTTTCAATGACTAAACTTTGATTTTGTAGAGCTGCAGAAATCATCTCTACTAGTCCATCGCAATGAGTTGCATTAAACAACCCTTGATATTCTTGCGTTGCCTGGGTCGTCACTGAAAGGGAATCATTGAGCGTTTTGTCTCCAACCAACTGAACAGACGACAAATCTAAGTCGTATATCCAAAATTTACCGTCTACAAAGGTTATTCGAACATTAAAGGTATAATTGTTGTTGCTTATTACAATTCTCACACTGGTTTGGTAATGCTGTGAATCTGGCATTCTGAAACTGGAAACGTTGTAGGACAGAATATTGCCATCGCTCACGTTCATTCCTGCAACATGTTCCAAGAAGCCTAGAGCCAACTGGTGCTCGATTACGTTTGATGTGGCGCAAACAAACCCATGGTGATAGAACAGAGCGAAAGAAAACAAAGAGGTAAAAAATATTAAGAAAACTAGTAGGATTGCCAAAATTCTTCTATCAGCGCTTGGTTTCCGACTGAGTACAGCTCGCTTCATGAGACCAAGCCTCTCCTTCGTTCTTCATATATGCCTTTCAAATCTATTTAATCATCTTGTGTTCTCGATTTCACTAACATAATTCTGAAGTTTTGATAGAGTCATTATCCATGCCTTGTCAAACCATTTTCGTGCTCCTTTCCACTCAAAACAGAGTAACTTGCTCAAAGCGATAGCTAATATCTTACAGCCAATTGTAATGTCATTTTTCAAAAACACGGTTTTTCTAAGATTCTAAGACATCCTGCTGCCTAAAAACAAACACCGCCAACACCATCTTTTTCGTTCCCGCTTTCTCACTTCAAGGAAAAGCGCTCCTGTGAAGACCCAGCCTGCTCCTAAAGCTGCTCCTATCGGAATCCGCCACTCTATATTCGCAGGCCGAAAAGTTATCCATGGAGGGTACGCGACTATGTAGAACTCGTCTTTGTACAGGAATATTGGAGTTTCGCTTTGTGATAGAAAAGGTGCTTTTTCTGGATCAACGACGATCTTAAGTGCGTAAGGAGGGTGCTCCTCTCCGAATTTGTAGATTTCAACTATTCCCAATTCCTCTGGCGTGTACCACTCGACAGGTGTTGTATCTGCTTCATACTTGTATGCTGCCAAATCAACAACCACGTGGGGATAAGCATGAGTATAAGCTACGGCGCTAACAGAAATCGCAGTCAGTATCACCATCACTATCAGAACTGCTTTCATCAGTTTTTTCGTCTTTTCCCACTCTCGCTTTAATTAGAGCTAGGCTATGACATGCCTCCAGATCATTTTAACTCTAGCCGGAACTTAAGATTTTCTCTTCTATTTCCTTGGGCGTCACCTACATTGAATTTTGAATTGACGTTTTTCAAGTTTACAGCTTATCTCCTCAAACGTTCAAAGTTTCAAACGAGAGAAAAAAGTGAATTAAGGTTCTACTGCTTCCCAAAAGGTTACCAGTACACCTATCGGAAAACTGCTAGGATTGCCAGAATTTTTCTATTGGCGCCCAGCCCCCGACTGAGCACAGCTCTCTTCATGAGCCCAAGCTTACACATCAGTCTTCACGTTTTACATCTTTCAAACAAATTTAGCTATTTCGTTATCTCTAGGATGCATTACCACTTTAAGTCAAAAACAGGGTTCGCATAGATAAATGAAGTTTTGAAGAACGAAGAATTAGTTGAAGTTGGAATATCTGCTTCAAACACTTTCTTTAACATGGTGGGTTTACATATATCAGTTTAAGATACACCCTCAGTTTCTTGAATAGGTGGCTTATCCTCTTTGCATGTTTCACAAGCACCATTAGCTTTGAAAAAGATATTCAAAACTTCCAATAATTGATCGAGTTGCAGGTTAAAGCTTATTGCTGGAGTTGTTCTGTCACATTCAATTTATTATAACTTGCTCTTCATATTTTGGTCTAAACTGCATTACGTCTTCCACTAGGCCCTCAGCGGCTCAGCAACGCTCCACGCTTGAGCAATGCATCCTCTCGGCATGTGAGGCAGTTCGTCATCGAAGATGTTGCTTAAGGTTTCAAGTTTCAGCCTTAAAACAAACAATAGAAAAGGAGGGGAATTGCGTTTGCTTCGCGCTGGTGACCATTTAACCGTGATAGAGCTTTGGAAAGACTGAGCGAAGACCAGATGAGTTTATATCCTTAACCTAGCGGATCATTGACAAACACGACTTAGAGTTTTTACGTACACTCGAAACTTGACTTATTGCGTAAACTGCAAGAGAAGCTGGTTTGGCTTACTGCACAGATGTCCCTCATGCGGAGCGACAAGCACCAGGAAATTGGAACCACTTCACGGTACCCGAAAGATCGATGAGTGGTTCCCAGAACTGATTTTCTCGTTCCACTGTTCCAAGCATAAAATAGTCACGCTGGAATGTCATTAGGGTAGTGAATATAAACGGGGTATTCAAAACCTCCAATGGTCGCAGAATAGAATATCAGGTTTGAGCTCCACTCCATAGTCAAAGTCACTTCAGAATCGATCGTTAGAACTTGAGAATTCTCCCATGTTAAATAGTCTACGATGGTGACCACAGGATCCTCAAACGGCCACAGATTATTCGGTCCCCATTCAATGACTTCCCAAACAACTACTTGAATAAAGGGCCAATCGTACAGATTGTCCACTACGAGCAACATTGTGTATCCATAATCAATCCATGGCTGACCAAAGGGCTCGGGTTCCCCGCTGTTACTGGGTCCTTGGGCAGCAATTCCAGCGGCTAAAGCATTGCCATCTTGAATAATTGAATTATCTGTTCCACTAAATGAAACGGTCACACTCACTGCAGCAGCCCCCCCAGGTACCCGCCCAGGATTGCCTGAAAGAGAGTCATTTGTCATGTAGCCCGCCATATATGGTTGAGTCCACATGTCTAAAACTGATCCATTGGTTCTAACAAAAGACGGATGGAAAATGTATTGTGGCCTTTCGCTTAAGATAAGTCCGTCCTCCGCTTTCACCGAACTGGCTGAGAAAATCGGCGCCAATGAACATACAAATACAATCAGGGTCAGGATCAAGGCAGCAACGCACTTCTTTTTAAAAACATCGGTTTTCGTTTTCATGTTTCTAGACTCCACACGCAGAGCAACATATTTGATAAGCAAACCGTAAAAGCTTAACTGTTTAAATAGTTCTTCAGTTAGAGGATTCTGTTGAGTCTTTTGTCCTTCTGAATTCGTGAATAACACGAGTAATAATAAGCACTAGACCCGAAGCAACCCATAGCAAGCCCTTCAAAACGTAAAGTGCAGAGCCCACTTTGCTCCAAAACGTAAGTGGTTTCTCTGGTAGATAATGTGTTATATGAAAATTGTACCATGCGATTAGCCACCAAGCTATAAAGAGTCCCCAAATAATGAGAAAAACGCCACTCAATAAGGTATGGGGAGGTGTTTCAGAAGGTTTGCTTGGTTTTCTATATCCTACAAGGTAGAGGATCATTCCACATATTTGAACACCTATGATTAATACAGTCACTCCTACTCGCGCACGCGCTACTGCCAAAAGTAGTAAAGATAATAACGGACTCAAGACTATTACATAATAACCCACAGTCAGATAACGCATTTTTTTCTCCTTTATTTTTTGTTCTCTTTCTGCCCTTCAATTAGAGCTAGGCGGTGAACACGCCTTCAACACATTAAGCGTTGGCTTAACAATAGTGTTTTTCTCCTTTAAGTGCTTAAACATTTCTGTTAATAGTTACTTTCTCTATGGTTGCAACCCAAGGAATCTTAGCCTCAGCAATTATCTCCTTCATAATTTGATGATCGCTTACGTCGCTGCTTTCTTGAACAAGCCTGACAACTATTACTGCCTTTTTCATTTATACTACTTCAAAATCTCCCGGATCATCTTTGAGGAATAGCCAATCCTTCTTAAGCGCCTTCTCAACCCCTCAGCTGCTCGGACTTTGATTCTTACTCACGGTTTGTCACTTCTTTACCGTCCGGCATACGATGATGTCTCTGGACATGAGGTTCAACGGTGACGTTTTTGACTTCTGCTAACCAGTCACACCTTAGGGATTCTCTGATCTCCGTTTCAAGTCATTTATGATTCGTTATGTTGTCGGCTTGTTCCACGAGTGAAATCACGATAACGGCTTTCTTACGCGTGTTTTTTCCCTCTTACATCTTTCGCTATAATGGGGTATATTTGGCAATATATTTAGATATTTCTATAGCATCACTCATATATCTAAGGAAATACAAGAAGGTGAATAAGGTTGACAAGCGCTATGCCTAAATTCATGCAGACACTTGACGAAGAGATCTACAAACAGCTAATGGAAATTGCGAAACAAAGAGGCATCAGCTTACAAGAGTTAATCTGAGCCGTAATAATCCCAGAATGGTTAAAGAAAAGGAAAGAGGAAAAGAAGGAATAGTTCTAGCTTCTATTCTTCCGGTCGAGTTTGACCTTTTACACTTCAGCGATGTGCATAATTCTTCCATGCATGCCGGCAAAATGTTCAGGAAAAGGAAATAAAAGTTAAGCCTAATATGAGGAAACTGGGCATAAACCCACAGTAATTGTTAGGAAGAGCCGAAGGTGAAATACTGATGGAACCTTCTGTAAAGCAGATGCACGCATTCTTTAACCCCAGTTCGGTTGCTGTTGTTGGGGCATCTAGAAAGATAAACAAGGCAGGACAGATAATTTTCAAAAATTTCGCGGAGAACAAGAGGAGAGGAATTTTTAAAGGGGAGATTTACCCGGTTAATCCGCACGAAGATTCTGTTCTGGGGTTTGAGTGTTATCCTTCAGTAACTAAAATCCGTGAGGAACTCGAACTTGTTGTGATTGTTGTTCCGGCAAAGCATGTTGTAGATGTGCTGAGGGATGCGGCATCCAAAAAAGTGAAAGCCGCTGTGGTAATAACTTCAGGCTTCAGCGAAATTGGAAACTACGAACTTGAGAATCAAATCAAGGCTATAGCGAAGAAGGCTCGGATACGGGTTTTGGGTCCGAACTGTCTCGGGGTCTATGATTCAAGAACTGGCGTGGACATGCTGTTTTTGCCCGAAACAAGGGTTCTAACAACAGGAGACGAGGTTGTTGCAACCCCGCGTCCGATGCCCGGAAACATAGCAATAGTCACTCAGAGCGGAGCTTTCGGGGTCGCCGCCCTTGATTACTTGACAGGTCTGCAAACCGGGGTTAGCAAATTTGTGAGTTTCGGGAATAAATGTGACGTAAATGAGGCAGAAATGCTACATTACTTGTTATACGACGAGGAAACCAGAGTCATACTATTGTACCTCGAAGATATAAAATCCGGAAGAGAGTTCTTAGAAGTAGCTGAAAAGGTTACAAAGAGAAAGCCTGTTGTAGCACTTAAATGTGGAAGATCGAAAGCTGGAGCAAGGGCAGCGGCTTCACATACTGGCGCCATGGCCGGTTCAGACCAAATATATGACGCAGCTTTCGCACAGACTGGGATTTTAAGAGCAAAGGATATGGAAGAGTTCTTCGACGCTGGAAAGGCGTTGGCCATGCAACCACCAGCAGCGGGAAAAAACGTGGGAATAATCACGGATGCTGGCGGCCCAGGCATAATGGCTGTTGACGAATGTGAAACAAAAGGATTAGACGTGAAGCGATTCTCAGAAGATACTATTCGGAAATTTGAGAAACTAAAGAAAGCAGGAAAGCTTCCGAAGTTTGCCACAAACCTTAACCCCGTTGACTTGACTGGTTCAGTAACTTCTGAGATGTTTGAACTTGCAACAAAAATACTTTTTGAAGACAGTGAAATCCACGGCATAATAGTGCTGGGTCTGCATCACACGCCAGCCTTGCAAGAGGACTTTATTGATAAGGTTGCAAAAGTCGCAAGTAAATACGCTAAGCCCGTAGTCGCATGTGACATTGGAGAAACAGAGATGGCTTTGCACACACGTTCCAGGTTTGATAAACTGGGCATTCCAGCCTATTTTTCGCCGGAAGATGCTGCAAGATCAATGAACGCCCTTATGAGATACGGTCTTTACCTCAAAAAGAAAAAATGCTTAAAGGAATATTTAGAAAGGTTCTACAAAACAAGCAGAAAACAACGCCTATTCCATTAGGATTTTAACCTCAACAGAGTCTCCATCTCTAAGTTGAAGTTTCTCCCTCAAGTTTGTTGGCGCAATAACTTCTATCACATTTCCTGGGTAATTTGGAATTTTTGGAATGACGATTACACATTCCAGCTTATCCATTAAGTTAGCTTTAAAGCATCTTCCACGATTAAAACCTTTGGCTGGTGAAATTTCTATTGATTCAGCCTTTTCCAGTAAAGCTCTTTTTTCGGATTCTTCTTTGGTTAATTCAATGTTTAGTGTTCCA
>Ga0315548_1003029_pt1 | contig 12796 bp, 9 predicted proteins | sample SalMarSW160110MG_2_FD_202540 | JGI IMG/M metagenome (GOLD analysis project Ga0315548, IMG submission 202540) | Salt marsh sediment microbial communities from the Plum Island Ecosystem LTER, Massachusetts, United States - Salt Marsh Sediment SW1601-110 ... | reverse complement strand
CTTGATCTCGCGATAGACAAACGAATCAACGAACGATACGATTCGATCTTGGTCTTGGAGTGCACCGATAACAACGTCCATCCTGCCAATCGTGGTGCTGTCTTCATCAAGTGTGAAGGAATTGCCAGTTCGATGGATAAACTATACGAGGATTATGGATCAATAGAGGAAGCTTTCGCTTTCGGTATCATAGCGCTGCTGGAAGAAGGCGAAAAACTGAAGCGTGAGAGTTCTCATCCTCTGTTTCCTCATCGCCCGGTACAGACATGCACCGGGATCTTGGGCCCATTTGGGGAGCATCCGTCGGCAATTTGCGGCCGGGTAGAGTTCATTCTCGTACCATCGGAGGAGTTACCAGCCAGAGAGATCATCGAAAAAATTATAGAGAGAGGAATCGAGAAATATACTGATATCTACGGGGACAAAACTCGAATCGTAGATCCCGATACCGGCTGCAGAAAATTGATCGATCATTACCAGATCCGGCGCAAGGAAAATACCTATGTCGTAAAGGTCATGGGGACAACCGGGCACATGGGTTCTCTTTCGGAAAATGATGCTGCGATAGCCAAATGGGCATATATAGCACGGGAGTTCATCGAAGATAGGCTTTACCACAGATCCCGCTTAAAAGTCACGATAGCCGGGAAGGAAACAACGACAAACGACAAGCTCGTATTCGAAGGGGCTCAGGGTTTCTTACCAACGCATTCGATTGAAGAGATAAAGACTCGGACCGAAAATGCCTTCCGGCGTGGGATCGAAACCTACTTGTGCAGGATCGGGGCCGACCAAGCGGATATTCGATGTGACGTTTCTTTTAATAAGCTTCACAACGACGCCTATGCAGGAAATCCAGATTCCCGCAGCGTACAGATCGCTCTTCGTGTTGCCTCCCAATATGGCCTTCGAAAACCGAATCAGCCTGTTCTGGGTTGGGATGTTTCCTGCGATGCACGACTTTTCGCAAACGAACATCCGCAACTCTCTGTAATCACTTTTGGCGCAGGTAAGCTTAAAGATGCCCACTCGGATTCCGAGCGTGTGGTTCTGTCGGATATCTTCAGAACAATATGCGCATCCTCGCTTTTTGTGTTAGCAGAAACGGGTACTATTCAATTTGAATTATGACGATGCGGATTCTGAATGGAGTGTCTGGGCACTGGATTGAAAATGTTGCTGTGCGTGACGCATGAAGGAAATTATGATACGGTCTTCGATAGATGCAAGGTCAATTGATTGGATCCAATACCTCTTCATCTATACGTACAAATGATACAATTGGAGGGAAATAGGTATGAACACGGCAAAAAAGCCTAACGGTTCCACACCGGAGAAACAACAATACAAGAGTCCCCTGCACCGGATGACCCAGACCACCCCGACATGTCTTTGGAACGACAGCGCCTCGGTGCAGGAGCTGACCTACGCCATGGAGCACGGGGCGGTGGGGGCCACCTGCAACCCCGTGATCGTGCTCAACGTGCTGGCCAAGGAGATGGACCTGTGGCGGGAGCGCATCCACCAGCTGATCAAGGAGATGCCCACGGCCACGGAGGATGAGATCGGCTGGCGCCTGGTCGAAGAGATCTCCATCAAGGGAGCGGGATTGTTGAAACCGATCTTCGACCGTGAGAAGGGCAAGAACGGACGCCTTTCCATCCAGACCGACCCCCGCTTCTACCGCAACACCGAGGCCATGGTGGAACAGGCCGTGCACTTCTCCCAGCTGGCTCCCAACATGATCGTAAAGATCCCGGTGACCCAGGCGGGGATCCCGGCCTTCGAGGAGGCCACCTACCGGGGGGTGAGCATCAACGCGACCGTAAGCTTCTCCACGCCCCAGTGCCTGGCCGTAGCCGAGGCCGTGGAGCGGGGTCTGAAGCGGCGGGAGAAGGAGGGCAAGGACATCGCCTCCATGGGACCGGTGTGCACCATCATGGTGGGACGGATCGACGACTGGCTCAAAGTGGTGATGAACAAGGAAGGCATCATCACCGACCCCGGGTACCTGGAGTGGGCAGGGGTGGCGATCTTCAAGCGGACCTACAAGATCTTCAAGGAGCGGGGCTACCGCCTGCGCCTGCTCTCGGCGGCTTTCCGCAACCACATGCACTGGAGCGAGTTCATCGGCGGGGACGTGGTGATCTCACCCCCGTACAAGTGGCAGTTGCGCTACAATGCCAGCGACATCGAGGTGAAGAACCGCATCGACGATCCGGTGGACCCGAAGATCGTGAGCGAGCTTTCCAAGAAGTTCGGCGAGTTCCGCCGGGCCTACGAGCCGGATGGCATGAAGGTACCGGAGTTCGACTCTTTCGGGCCCACGGTGCGCACGATCCGCCAGTTCTCCGCCGGCTGCGCCGATCTTGCCAGCCTGGTCCGGGACTTCATGATGCCCAACCCGGACCAGTAGGATCCCGGATAGACACTTGCGGGTTCCGTGAATTTTTGAACCCTGAAGGTTGTACGTTTCGTACAACTTTCAGGGTCGTATTTTTTGTTGATGCCCTGATCCCCAACCAACGGTCCGGTCCGCCCCACGGTCCAGCGCACCATGATCCTGCGCGTAAATCCTGCACGGACGAGCTTGCTCCCGGACGGCCGCAGGGTTATAATGAGAATATTCTCGGAAATAGATATTCTCGGAAATAGATATTCTCGGAGGTGTACGGATGAAGATCGGAGTAATGAGCGCGGCCTTTCCATCCTTGAGTTTCGAGCAGGTACTGGACTTTCTGTCGTCCAACGGCTTCGGCTCGGTGGAGGTGGCCTGCTGGCCCGCCGGCAGCGGAAAAGACCGCAAGTACGGCGGCGTGGTGCACATAGACGTGAACGCCCTGAGTGCAGCCAGAGTCGATGAGATCAAGGGCTCGTGCCGGGAAAAGGGCGTAGAGCTGTCCGCCCTGGGCTACTATCCAAACGCCCTGCACGACGATCCGGAACACCGGAAGCGGGTCGTCGATCATCTGAAAGCGGTGATCCTGGGCGCGGAGAAGCTGGGCGTCGGCGTCGTGGGAACCTTCACCGGCAGGCCCGCAGCCCTGGCGGGCAGAAGCTGGCCCGATACGATCGACAGGCACTTCGAAGAGTACATGAAGGTATGGCCGGATCTGGTCAAGTTCGCCGGGGATCACAACGTGAAGATCGCCATCGAGCACTGCCCGATGCTCTGGCACGACACCTGGCCCGGCGGCGACAACCTGAGCTACTCCCCGGCCATTCTCCGCCGCACCTTCGAGGCGGTTCCCGACAAGAACTACGGGATCCTCTACGACCCCTCTCACTTCATCTGGCAGGGCATCGACTACATCCGCTTCCTCTACGACTTCAAAGAGCGCATCTTCTGCGTGCACGCCCAGGACATGGACCTGGACGAGGAAAAGATGTACCAGCACGGGATCCTGAGCGCCGGCATCGAGGTGCAGCAGCGCCGTATCCCCGGAATGGGACGGGTCGACTGGCAGGCTGTGATCCGGGCTCTGTACAACATCGGCTACGACTGGGTCATGAACATCGAGCACGAGGATTCCAACTGGGAAGGCAGTGTCCAGAAGGTTCAAGCGGGCTTCCTGCTCGCCAAGAAGCACCTGGAGCCTTTTACCGTGTGATGCGGGGGGCGGGGGCGCAGGTCAATCCCGGGGCGTCGATTCCGGGGCGTCAATCCCGGGGCGCCCGCGATCCGAACGCGGACTGCGGGGCGAGCTAGCGCTTCCGGCGGTTGCTCACGTAGACGATCAGCAGGACGAACAGGACGATCCCAAATCCCGTCCATTTGCCCGCATCCCCCCAGCCCAGGGCCACGAGCAGGTTGGTCAGGGTCTGCAGGAATATGGCGCCCAGCAGCACCCCCACGTAGTTGCCCTCCCCTCCGGTCAGGGAAACGCCGCCCACGACCACCGCTGCGATGCTGGGCATCACGTAGTTCGAGCCCATGTCTTTGAAGGCGATGCCCATGTTGCCGATCAGCACCAACCCCATCAAGCTGGCCAGGGTCCCGCTGATGATGAAGGCGGTGCAGCGCACCATCTTCACATTGACGCCGCTCAAGTAGGCGGCGGTCTGGTTCGCGCCGGAACCGAAGAGCTTCAAACCCCACTTGGTCTTGTACATGATGATCATCACGATAGGGGTGACGATCAGCAGGATGAACAGGATGTTGGGGAACATCCCCGTGGACTTGGCCGCGATGATCTGCAGCACCGGTGAGGGTCTGCCGGTGATGTTCTTGCCTGCGGTGTAGGCGTTGATGATCCCCTGGAGGATGTTGGCCATGGCCAGGGTAACCACCAGCGGGGGCAGCTTGACATAGGCGGTAAGCACCCCGTTTACCAGCCCTACGGCTATTCCCAGGCCCAGGGCGACCAGGATGGCCATCCAGAGATTGGAGTTCTGCCCGTCCATGATGGCTGCGGTGAACACCGCCGTCATGGTAGCCATGTAGCCTACCGATAGATCCAGACCGCTGCCGCCGGAGGCGATGACGACCATCTGACACAGCCCGAACAGGGCGATGAAGGAGGCCAGCTTGACGGTCAGCAGGATCTGCCCGACTGAGAAGAAGGTCTCCAGGACGATCTCACCAACCACGAACAGCAGTACGATCAGCAGGAAGGCGATGATGAGCTTCTTGTAGCGATCCACGGCGTTGTAGACCGGAGTGTCCCGGATCTTGCTCAACAAGCTCATGTCAGCTTGCTCTCCTGCCCGGTCCGTCTGCTGGACAGGGTGTAAATTTGAGAGGCGGCGATGGCGATGATGACGATCAGTCCTCCGAAAAGGGTCTGGTAGGCATTGGGGATGTTGGCGAAGAAGATGATCTTGCTCACGAAGCTGAAGATAAGGGCGCCGATCAGGGCGAAGAAGACGCTGCCCCGGCCTCCGGTCAGGGCTATGCCCCCGACAACGGCCGCGGCTATGGCCTTCAGGGTCAGGGGGTCCCCCATCCGGGCATCCCCGGAACCGTTCTGGCCGACGAAAAACAGCGCCGTCAGGAAGATGAATACCGAATTGATCATACAGGCCTTCATCTGCACCCAGGCCGTGTTGATGCCGGTTTCATAGGCACTCTGGCTGTTGCCGCCCACCGCGTAGATGTAGCGCCCGGTGCGGGTGCGGCTGACGATCCACCACACCAGGCAGCCGATGAGGATCAGGATCAACGAGGGCGGGATGATCTCCCCGAACGCTTTGAGAAATGCGGGTGCAGTCTCGATATTCCTGATCCGGTAGAAAGCCTGGAACCAATCTACGGTCTCCCCGCCGGGAGTCGGTCTCAGGAACAGAGCGATTCCCAGCCAGATGAAGGAGGTGGCGAAGGTCACGATCACCGGAGGGATCCTCAAGTACCCGATGCCGACACCATTGATCGCTCCGATGGCCATGGCCACGGCGAAAGTAACGACCAGGGCGTACAAACCGGTGATCGGCACGCCCGCCCTCATCACTGAAGTCAGCACGCAGGTCAGCAACGACAGCGCCGTTCCCACCGAAAGGTCCAACCCACCGGAGATGATCACCACCGCCTGGCCCATGGTCATCAGGATCAGGGGCATGAAAGAATCGATGTTCCGGACGATGGATCTCATGGCAAAGAAATTGCGCTGCAGCACCGCAGTCAGGACGAACATCAGGATCAGAATGAGCAGCCTGGAAAAATCGGGGTTGGAAATCAGTCTTTTCAGCACGGAGTTGTTTTTCAACACGCTTCTCCCTACCGCACGCGCATGGAGGTTGCCACGATGGCGTCGTCGTTGATCTCATCTCCCTCCAGGGAGGCGACGATCTGACCCTCGTACATGATCAGCAGCCGGTCGCAGTGCTCGATCAACTCCTCGTTGTCGCTGGCGTAGAGGACCACACTCATCTTGTTTTCCGAGACCTGCTCGGTTATATAATCGTACAGGTCACGCTTGGCACCCACGTCGACCCCCTTGGCCGGGTCGGCCAGCAGCAGCACGTTGGTGTCGAAGGCGAGCCACTTGCCCACGACCACCTTCTGCTGATTGCCCCCAGAAAGGGAGTTCACCGGCATGTCGAGATTGTGGGTCATGATGGAAAGCACGTCGACTATATCTGCGGCCTCTTTGCGGTACTTGTTCTCCGGGGTAAACAGCGGCTGCGCCTTGAGCCCCAGCTTTGGGAAGATGAGATTGGTAAACACCGAATGTCCGAGAAACAGCCCTTCCAGCTGCCTGTCGCCGGGCACCAGGAGGATGCTGTTGCGGATGGCACTCGCGGGTCTGTTGAGCTTGATCTTTTTTCCGTTCAGCTCAACCTCACCGGCTACTCCGGCGTAGTTCCCCGCCAGGGCCAGCATCAGCTCGTGCTGCCCCTGTCCGGCCAGACCGCCGATCCCCAGGATCTCACCGCGCTTGAGCTCGAAGCTCACATCCCGGATAAAGCTTCCGTAATTCAAGTTGCTCACCCGCAGAACGATCTCCTGATTTTCCCTCCTGCGGATGCGTTCCGTCTTGGCTTTCCCGGCTTCGCCGGTGATGTGGCTTACGATTGTTTCGGGATCCTTGACGTCTTTGCTGAAATCGAGATCCGCCACGTTGCGTCCATTGCGGAAGATCACCACATCGTCGCAAATCTCCATGACTTCCCAAAGACGGTGGGAGGTGAAAACAATGGCCACGCCTTTTTTCACCAATTCCCGCATGGTCTGGAACAGGCTCTTCACCTGTGCCTGTTCCAGGGCGGCGGTCGGCTCATCCAGAATCAGGAGTCGGGGATCCTCCGATATGGCTTTGGCGATTTCGACGATCTGCATCTCGCCGGGGTTGAGCTCGTGCACCATCCGGCGGACATCCAGTCCGGGGAGAAGCTGTTCCACGATTTCCCGGGACTGCTCGATGGCGGCTTTGTTGTTCAGAAACAACCCACTGGCCTGTTCTGCGCCAAGAACGATATTCTGCCAAACCGTAAGATCGGCCACCAAACTGAGGTTCTGAAACACCATGGCAATACCATCAAGCTTGGCCTCATTCGGGCTGCGGTAGCGTACGGTTTTTCCATGGTAGTGGATTTCTCCGGCATCGGCACTGTACACACCGGTGATGATCTTGGACATGGTGCTCTTGCCGGACCCGTTCGCTCCCAGCAGACCGGTGATCCGTCCCTGGCGGCAGACAAGGTTGGCGCGGTCAAGAGCTACAACGCCTCCGAAGCGTTTTTCTATTTCTCTGGCTTCCAGGACCGTCAAGTTCCCCGCCTCATTCTCCTGCTACGTAGATTGATTCTTAATTTGAACGATTGCAGCAGAGATTCAAGTATTATAACAGAATTTCCGATCGGAGGAAGGCATCGCACTGGCGAAGATTGCGTTATACCGTATAAAAATAGGGTGAGGGGATAGAGGATCCATCCCCTCGACCCTGATTCAGTTACCGATTCGCTTCAACAGCCGATCTCTATTGAAAGAGCTCTTCAACGTCTGATTCCGGCATGATTTCGCTGAGCAGGTAGTCATCCGGTTTGTCCTTCAACAATGCCCAGCCCTCGTCGAAGTTCTGGTCGGTGATGAACATCCCGACCTTGTAGTAGTAAGTCATACCGTCCAGGATGCCTGGCTTGAACTTCTTGCCGTTGTACAGCTGCAGGGCCATACGGAAAGCGGTGCCGCCGATTCCCGGAGGATTGGGCTGGGCGCAGGCCTTGAAGTCCGCGCCCTTATCGCGGAGCTTCTTCCACTCCTTGAAGAAGGCGGTGCCGGGATCCCCGAACATGACCTTGGGCAGCTTGTTGGCGTCCAGGAAGGCGGAAAGGATCCCGAAGGCCATGCCGTCCTGGCCGATGGCTGCGTCGATCTGCTGGCCGCCGCCGATGATCTGGGTGGTGACCTCTTTGGCCTTGGTCTGATCCCAGTACCCGGTGGTATCGGCGATCAGCTTGATGTCCGGGTAGTTCTTCAGAACATCGTAGGTGGCCCGAATGCGGTCGTTGTTGGCCGGGTGTCCCTCCAGACCGTAGATCTGGATTGCGTTACCCTTCTTCAGAGTGGAAGCGATAAACTCCACGTTCTTCTTCATCCAGGCGTAGTGGTCCAGGGTCACGTTGAGCACGTTTGGCGCGGTCACGGTGGCGTCGTAGGAAACCACCAGGATCCCCTCTTCCTGAGCCTCTTTGATCACGCCGTTGAGAGCGTCGGGGGAGTTGGGATTGACCAGGATGATGTCCACACCCTGGGAGATGAAATCCCTCAGGATGTTGGCCTGCTCGGTGGCATCGCCGTTGGTGACGTTGTTCACCAGCTTGTAGCTGTCGATCTTCTTGGCCCCCACGTACTCCTCACCCACTGTCTCGAGGGCGTCGATCATGATGTTCCGCCAGGATGTCCCGGAGGATCCTGTGGAAATTCCCACGACGGGCAGTCCCTTTGCTGCCGGTTTTTGTCCGCCTGCGCTCAGGGCGACAGTACCTGCCACCAGAAGCACCAGAAGGACCGTTGCGAGTTTGAAAACCTTGCTTTGCATGAAAGCACCTCCTAATTGAATTTAATATGGTGCCGACACCTCCAAGTTGTCAACACCTTTTCTCTCTCATTTCCGCCGACGGGGGTTACACGTGGCAACTCGGGTCGGTTGGAAGATCGGCGATGATCGCACCGTTGGCGTTGAGGCGCAGATCCTCGTTCAGGGTCAGTCCGACATTGGCGCCGTCGGTGACCGCTCCGCGCAGGTTGCGGACCTGCTTGGCATCCCCGATCTTTGTCGCCACCAGTCCGGCTTTGCGATACTCCTCGTACAGTTCATCGTTTTTCTCCACATCCGCAAGGATCACATTGTCGACCTTCACCGTCGAGCGTTCGAACTTCGCGTCGATCAGCACGACCTCACCATCTTTTCCGATCGAGAGCACCGAGGAGCTCGTAACGATCGCGACCGGGTGCTCGAAAGTCTTGGTGGACACCCCCTCTCCCTGTTCTCCTCTTAAGCGCTTGTCCATGATGTCCTTGTGGCAGGGTTCCATCCAGGAGGCGAACTCCCGGTTCTTGGTGACGATGGTGATCTTCTTGCCCGCGGTGCCGAGCCTCTCGGCCGCATCCACCGCTGCGTAGTAGTCTCCCCAGATCAGGACCGTGTCACCGACCTTGACCGGCTCGGGCTTGCCGCCCTTGGGCCAGTACTCGCAGTTCTTCATCTGGCAGCGCAGCACGTCCTCAAAGGTGCAGACCCGATCGGAGTCGATACCGGGGATGTCCGGCCGCACCACCCTGCTGCCGGTTGAGACCAGCACGGCGTCGAATCCCTTGAGATCCGCCGGCTTGGGCACGGTCTCGTACTTGACCTCAACACCCAGGTTGGCGATCTGGCGGCGCAGCCAGTCTGCATACCACTTCATCTTGTTCTTGCCGTGGACCGTGCAGCAGTAGAGGATCGCTCCTCCAATCTCGTTGGACTTCTCGAACACGGTGACCTTGTGTCCCCTCAAGCTGGCGATCCGGGCGGCTTCCAGACCCGCGGGCCCGCCGCCGACAACCGCCACGTTGAGTTTCTTGTCCGCCGGACCGAAGTTGATGAACCGCTCATCCCCCACCGCCGGGTTGATGGCGCAGCGCATGTGGCGCTTTATCATCAGGGATTCCTGCCAGCAGCCCACCAGGCAGGAGATGCACTTGCGGATCTCCTCCTTCTTGCCGGCCGCCGCCTTGTTGGCCCAGTAGGGATCGGCGACCATCTGGCGGGAAAGTCCCACCATATCGGTCTTGCCCTCGGCCAGGATCTTCTCGCAGTAGTCCGGATCCCGCAGGGTGTGGCTGGTGATCACCGGGATCTTCACGTGCTTCTTGATCTCCTCGGCGGTGTAGGTGTTCCAACCCTGCTGGTAGTACATCGGGTCCATGGTGGGGCCGGGCATCTCGAAGATACCGGCGCTGATATCGAGGAAGCCCACCCCATGCTCCTCGAACATTTCCGCCGCCCTGGCGCTCTCCTCCAGCCAGCGGCCGCCCTCGATCCACTCCTCTCCGGAGTAGCGGATGCCGATGGGGAAGTCCGGGCCGCACTTGAATTGTATGGCATGGACGATCTCCAGGGGGAAGCGCATGCGGCTGGCCAAGCTGCCGCCGAAACGGTCGTTGCGCTTGTTCACATACGGGCTCATGAACTGGGCGATCAGGTAGCCGTGGGCTCCGTGCAGCTCCACCGCGTCGAAGCCGGCCTGCTGCAGCCGCCAGGCGCCCTCGGCGAACTTGTCCACCAGGTCGTAGATCTCCTCCACGCTCATCTCCCGGATGGCCTTGCCCTTGGCCTCCGCGGCTGCATACACCACTTCGTGGCCGGCGGAAGCGGGGATGTCCGCCACCTGGTCCGTGGCGGAGATCAGGTCCTTGCGCGGCCAGGCGGCCTGCCGGCCCGGATGCTGGATCTGCACGGAGCACCTGGCACCGTGGCGGTGCATGGCCTCGGCCAGCTCGGCCAGGCCGGGGATCAGGGGATCCTCATCCACACCGATACACGTGACGGTGGGCCGGCCGGTGTACCTGTCCGGGGTGGAAGCCCCGCAGATGATGAAGCCGCAGCCTCCCTTGGCGACCTGCTCGTGATAGGTGATGACTCGCTGGTTCACCGAGCCGTCGGCGTTTGCCGAGGAGATATCCGTCGGCACGTGACAGACCCGATTGGGCACCTCGAAGTTCCCGATGCGGAGGGGTGAAAACAGATGGGGATAGTGTTTGTTGCTCATATCCTACTCCTTTTTTTCTCCATATTGTATTCTCGATTCCAGAAAAATCGGACCCCGTTCCGGCTAGGTATCGATCAAGGTCCGATCAAGCTCGACGGCTGTGCCTTCCCCTGATCCGCGCTGCGCCCCGGCGTTGTCCGCCGCTTTCTGCTCCAGAAGGTACTCCACCAGTCCGTTTGCATGGGAGGAAAGAAGCTCCGCCACCCGCTCGTTGTCGCCGCTTTTCACGGCCCGGAGGATCTCCTCGTGCTCTTTGGCCAGGTCGTTGGGATCGACGATCCGCAGGAAATCCATGATGAAGCGGGTGCGCACGTCGAAGGCCAGGGTATCCCAGAGGTTGAGGAGGATCTGGTTTGCCGCGGTCTCCACGATCAAGCGGTGAAAGACCTGGTTCCGGTCCTGGTACTCAACCCAGTCGTGGCCGCGAGCAGCTTCCCGAATTTGAACACTGCAGCGCCGCAAGGGTTCCAGCAAACGCCTGAGCGCTTTCCCGGCCAGCCTGGCGGCCAGGGCTTCGAGCACCGCTTTGACCCGCAGGGCATCTACGGTTTCCGAAACCGTGACTTCCCGGACGCGTACTCCTCGATGAACCTGGTAGTCCAGGACCCGCATCGCGGCCAGCTCCCGGATAGCCTCGCGAACCGGGATGGTGCTGACATTGAGCTCCCCGGCGAGGCGGGCTTCGACGAGCTTGTCACCGGGGGCGAGCTCACCGGTTCCCAGCTTATGGAGAATGTAGTTGCGTACCTGCTGGCTGAGAGAATAGCGGCTGGCTGCGGAACCGGCGGGGGCATCCATGAGTGGTTTCCTATATTATATATAATATAGGATTCTGTCAAGTGTCGAAGGGCCGGTAGTCAAAAACACGGTGTTGAAAAAACTGGATGTTCCAAATCAGGAAACCTCATTTGACGAGGAACCGCAGTATCTCCTCCGATTTCCCCAAAATCGCGTGTCCCGTATCCGCCAAAATGCTGACCTCGGCATGGGGCAGGAGCCTTTTCAACCGTTTGCCTGTCTTTTCGCTGTCGATGAGGGCATCTTTCGTTCCTCCGAAAAAAAGTACAGGCATATTTAGATTCAGTATCTCTTCGTCGCTGAAAAGAGAAAGGGGTTCCGTTGTGTTTGGAATAAAATTCTGCATCACTATGGTTCCAAACTCCAGCACCTCGGAAGGTACTTCAGTCTTATGGTATATCATCTGATTCAGCCGCTTTATTCCCCATTTCCCCAACATCGTGAGAAAAAGCGCTTTAAAAAGAAAACCGGCTCTGGGAGTTACTATTCCTCCGGTGGTCAGGAGCACGAGTTTGGACACGTTTTCCGGCCGGCGGGTCCCGAATTTCAGCGCTGCATAGCTCCCCAGTGACATTCCTACCATTGAAGCTTCAGAGATAGAGAGCTCGGAATAAATCCCGAGTATCCAGTCCGCGTAGGAGGCATCGGACACCGGCAAGCGACGATCTTCACTGAGGCCCGGTTCGCCCGGAAGGTCTACCGCCAACACCCGGAAGTGCCGGGACCACAATGCCACATCTCCCATCCAGGAGGCGGAGTTGCTCGAGGTTCCGTGAAACAGCAGTAAGGGTGGATCATTCCTCGAGCCGGACTCGATAATGTGAGTTTCTATATTGTTTGCCCGGATCGAGTAAGACTCATTCTTCAGCGGCCACTGCTTCAATATCTCTCTGTAGTAAGATTGTATTTTCTTTTTTCCCTCTTCCGATTTGTAGACACTCCCTGTTTTCTTCATGGTTTGCTACATGTTTCCTCCTACGGGCCTTTGGCAAACGCTTCGAATGCCTTGAGAATATCGCTCAAGAACCGGGGTGAGCCGTACAAAATGAAACGAGCTTTTTTTGTTTCCGGGTAATAGATAAAGTCGTATCGGCTTTTTCCCCACGAAGGATCCTTGCAGTTGAATACAGCGATCAGGCTGTTGGAGATTCGCGAGGCTTCATCCTGGCTTCCTTCATGAATTTCTATCACTGCCGAGACACTGATTCGGTCATGCAATTTGGTATCGGGGCCGAAGCCGGGTTCTTCGTAACCGTTCGCCAGTTCACCGTGGGCGTATTCTCTCAAATCGTCCTGATGTATCTTCCAC
>Ga0315548_1003025_pt1 | contig 12810 bp, 9 predicted proteins | sample SalMarSW160110MG_2_FD_202540 | JGI IMG/M metagenome (GOLD analysis project Ga0315548, IMG submission 202540) | Salt marsh sediment microbial communities from the Plum Island Ecosystem LTER, Massachusetts, United States - Salt Marsh Sediment SW1601-110 ... | reverse complement strand
GCAATGCTGATTATTGTTAGGATCACTATAACGACGCCTAATTTGAGACTTGGTCTCATTTAGGTAAAACTCCCCATGAACCAATATTGTGGGTCATAAATAATACTATAGTGTAATAGCTAACTACCGCAAATATTAAATATGGGTTTTGTTCATTTACCATAGGAAGAATGTAAGATGTCTAAGGTAAAAAAAGTTTTAGATAACTACGATAACCCTCAGACAAAAAGAAACTTTGAAGTGGCGATAACACGGTTCTTTGAATCCGTCTATGGCGAAGGCTCCTTCGCCAACTTGGAAGAAATCGCAGAGAAATATTTCAATGAGGACAGAAAACACGGAGAGGACATTCAAAAGTTTCTGAGGTCTCTTAACGGTCTTGCACCATTAACTATTAAGCTGAAGATTAGCAACGTCAAAACCTTCTTGCTAGAAAACGATATTGAACTTAAACAAAAGTTCTGGAAGAAAATAAATCGAAGAATCAAAGGTTCTAGAGCTTTGACGCTAGACAGGATTCCAACACCTAACGAACTGAAAAAGTTACTCTTACATGTACCTATTCAGGGGAAAGCGGTTTTTCTCTGTCTCGAATCCAGCGGTATGAGAATAGGGGAGCTTCTCAAATCAAACATAGACGATCTGTATTTGAATGAGGAGCCAGCACGTATTCAGATCAGGGGAGAAATCACAAAGACGGGAAATAGCAGACATGCCTTCTTCAGCAGAGAAGCAAAAGAGTCTCTTACAGAATGGTTGAAGGTTAGAGAGGAATATTTGAGGGCTGCAGTTGCGAAGAGTCACCTGTATGAGAAAAGCCTTGAGGATTCCAGAATTTTTCCTTTCGATCCAGCCACAGCCTATTCAATGTGGAAAATAGCCTTGCATAAATCTGGATTGAACGGGAAGGATAAAAGCACGGGGAGAGAGAAGATTCATCCTCATACTTTGCGTAAGTTCTTCAGAACCCGTTTAGGATCTGTTATTCCGGTTGATGTTATTGAGGCTTTGATGGGCCACGAAAAATACTTGACCGAAGTTTATAGAAAGTACTCTCTGGAGGACCTTAAGAGGTTCTATCTCAAAGGCGAATCTGCACTTTTAATTTTCACGGATGCAGCTGAGGTTACTAAGTTAAGACAGGAAGTAGAAGAACACGCACATAAGATCCAGAAGGAAGTTGATGAACGAAACAGAACCCTTCAAACTCTAGTGAATGGATTAACAACAGAGAACCTTGAGATGAAAAGCAAAATTTCTAAAATCGAATTTGAAAACACGAAAATAAAGAAGGAAAATTTAGAGACAAAAGAAGAACTGAAGCAACTTAGCAAAACTGTTAATACTCTTGTAAAGAAACTGGAAAACCTAACAGAAAAATAAATTTCTTGAGAGGTTGTTTTGTGTGGATTGGACAGAAGGATTCTCAAGAGTCCATCCTGTCAATGCACAAATAAAAGATACTGATGTTTTTATCCATGGTACTAGCTCAACAAGGTTTTCAGTTATTAAGTTGGAAGGTTTGAAAAGAAAAGTTGATGGAAAACATTTCGGCATCTCCCATAATGTGATTTGTTTTGAAAAATTACTGGAAAACAAACACTATCGTAAAGCTGCTATTGACCTAGTGAAAAAATATTGTCAAATTGCATGTGATAAAGATAACAGTTCTGAAGGGGTCATATTACAAATAAAGGGTAGAGAATTAAAAAAGTTAGGCTGTCCGATTTATGCTGACTGGAATATTGGGTTTTCAAGAAAGACGATTGAGGGAATACCCTTCGATATAAATTTAAACGCACCTGTTTCTATAATAATTGTGGACAGGGATATTCCTTTTGAATATTTGGAAGTATGAAAAAGAATACCATTAAATAATCTTCTTTAGAGGATTTCTTTTAGAAATGAGAGAGAGATAGTTAAGAAAAGCTGAGGTTATAGATGTCAGAAAAAACGATTAAAGTTGACTTTTCTGCTGTGAAGGACATAAAATTCAAGTGTATCCCCAATTGTGGAAGATGCTGTTTTGGTCAAGCTCCTCTATTAACAACTTCAGAAATAAATCGAATAAGAACACATCTAGAAAAAAAAAGTCAAGAAGAATATAACCGCTTCATTTTTGACTGGTTAAGCTACCAAAACATGCTTCATTTAATATCAGACGATTTGTATCAAGATTGCAAAAAAGGAATTGAATGGTTCTGGGCTCCTTTTCAACTTGAAGAAATGAAAGAGGCGATTCTTGTTAGAAATTACACTGTTTATGCTATGCCTTCAAGTGGAAGATGCAAATTACTAAACCCAATCGACCTTACATGCTTCGTGTACGCTGCAAGACCAGTTACATGTCGCTTGTATCCTTTTACTCAGGATATTGACAAGACAGGAACCTTCAGAGTAAAGGTTGGAATGCAGAATTGCCTAGGTTATGGTTCCGGTTCACCTATAAATAAACGGGCGATTCAGGAAATGACCCAAAAAAATTGGATAGAATTCAATAAAGATGTTGAACTTTACGAAAATTTTGTTCAAAGAAAAGGCTACACTAGACCTAAAAGAAAAAAAGTGAAAAAGAAACCTAAGAAAGAAGATATAGATAAGATAATCCGAGAATTTGAGAGATCTTGGAGAGATATGTATTTTTTCGATAAGAAAGGGAAATTTGAATCTGTGTTTTCAAAAAAGAAGAAAATTATCGAACCCCTCGCAGAGCTAGGAATAATACCGTCACACTTTCTTTTGGTTCTATACAATGAGCGCCTTGAAAAACAAGCTAAACAATTTTGACTCTCAAAAGAAACTTGTCTTTGCAGCCTTCACACATCCACAACTGAAGACGTGGGTCCCCGTAGTTCTTGACTAGAAGTTTCGGTCTGTGATAAGATCCTTTCTTGCTCTTGAATCCCCTTCTGCAATCCTGACCAGAAGCTAAGACAGGACATAAAACCTGTAGATGAGGGTTAACTTTCACAACTCCCTTGACTAGCCTTATGTGAGAGGCTCTTTGGTTGCTGACTCCGAGAAGATGTAGAACCCTTTTTTCTTCATTCACTTGAACACTCTCATTCTCTGCTTCTCTTCCTTGTCTATTCTGTAGGCTTCAAAACTTATCGCAAGGAACTGAAGCAAAGCACTAGCTCCCAAAATCGTTAATTTAGTGACTAGAAACAGGTTGCTTCTGTAGATTATGCCTAAAAAGAATGAAAGAGTTACAGTGAAGCCGATAACGAAGGGATGCAGTTTAAAGATTGCTCTAAAGACTTCTCCCCAATCGTCAGACTTGCAGTTTTCCTCTTCTTTACTCATTAAATCAACCAGCCGAAAAACAGGTTTATGATCCAGTCAAAGAAGCCGTTAATCGAGTCTGCTAACCATTCAACCGGATTAAAAGAAGCTAGTTCCTCGAAGGGATAACTGATTAAAGCAAAGAATAGCAGCCCTCCAAAAGCAGCGATAATGATTATTTCACTGAGTTTCACGGTTTTTCTGTCTCCGTTTAGCCTTTCTCCAATATTCACGTAGGGGATTGTTTTCTAGTCGGGGTCTTCCAGCCTTTCTTTTCTCCATATAAACAACCAACTATATATTTAGACTGTCTACTATATAGCTAGACGGTTTAACTATATAATATTATTCCTTGAATTTAGACATGTCTAAACATTTATAGATAATTAGCAAAAATATAAATATATTATGACAATAACCGTAAACAAAAAAGGAAATGCACCAACTCAGCTTAATTGTTAAGTCTCTTATAGAAAAACTTGAGAAACTAACAGAGGGTTAGCTTCCCATTTCTCTCTTTTTTCACTTGGTTTTAACGAGAAACATTTGGATAAACAGCATGCATGCACGAAGCGTTTGCATGTGCTTCCCAGGGTCCCAGCAAACCAACTGTTCATAAATTCGAAGTTTAAACATAAATTCGGCTTTTAAGCCGAAAAGCTTTGTTCTTGGTTGACACGGAAAGTTAAAACACAGCATCGTCTTTCAAATCGTTGACTTTTTCCTCATATAGCATGCAATATCTCTCTATGTTAACAAAACATATGGCTGATTCCAAACAATATGCTATTTGCGCGCGCAGTTGAAGGTTCCAAGCTTGAACGATCTTGAATTCATACGCAGAATTAAGAGGGAGCTAATCCGCAAACGCATAGAAATAGACTCCATGAAAAGGGGAAAAAGAAAGAAAAAAGCCTTAGAAGTCTACGCAGAACTTTTGACGACACTGGAATTGAGTGACGGGAGCTAAGGGCGCGCGCATTCCTTGTAAAAAGTGAAACACGATGTTAGACATAATGATTCCAATAGGGTTGCTTGTCTACTGTGTCGTCGAATGGGTTGTTTGGACGGGAAAGTTTAGACGCGTATAGAATGCATGCATGCTTAGGTGTTGGAGTTACTTTTCTTCTTTTTACCTTGAAAGCGATAAGCCCAAAGGCTCCAAGGACAGCAAGAAACACAATGATAGAATAACCTGTAGCGTAATTAGAAGCAACTCCATTCCTTATGAAATACATAAATGCATAACTTGCTGCAGTCCAACCTGTCAACACTCCAAGCAAAACTAAAATAATCTTCAAGGCAGCCCAATCGACTCTCCTAGACATTTACACCATCATTCTCCCTTTTCTCCCAGGAAGGAGTAATCTAAATGTTAGTACATTCCTAAGTTGAATTAAGCCTTATGGAAGATTTCTCTATCGCATTAGAAGCAAAATACAACAAAAAAAGAGGTAAGTCGTTTGTCTTTCAGTAGCTGTCACACCCAACGCCGTAGCTTGTACCAAATCACGCCAGCCAATAGAATTAACCCAAAGGCTACTGCGAACAACAGAATAAGATAGTTAGTTGCTAATCTAGCCAAAACATCAAACATTGATTCCTTCCACGTTTGAAGAACAACTTTGGGAATCTCCGGAGTTGGTTAGGCACGTTTTTTCTGATTTGGGACGAAGAGTCAAGCGGGATAATGTTACTAAGGCTTCCGTCCATTTCGCAGCTATGAGTGCATATCTTCCAGAACCTTTAAACTTGTTTGCGAAGGGATCTAGTGGATCGGGAAAAACATATAATACAATTGAGACGCTAGAGTATTTCCCTGAAGAAGATATTTGGTTCCTTGGAGGCATGTCTCCCAAAGCGCTTGTGCATGAAAAAAGCCTATTGCTGGATAAAGACGGCAACGAAATCTTTTTTTCCGATAGACCAACAAAACCCAAAAAACGCGATTTAACAGACAGCAAATATGACAAGGTTCTCAAAGAATATGATAAACAGAAAAAAGAATTCAATCGAAAGTTAAGAGACAGCTACCATTACATCAACATTCAAGGAAAAATTTTCGTTTTCCTGGAGACCCCTGACCCTGAAACCTTGAGGATTTTATACCCCATCTTAAGCCATGACAAAAGGCGAATTGAATACCGTTTTGTTAACAAAACTCAAGGTGGAGGCTTACGAACTGAAAGGGTTATTATTGAGGGTTTTCCAACAGCTATTTTCTTAACCGTTGACCGCAAGTATGTCGAAGAACTAGCAACCAGATCCTTCACTGTTTCGCCGGAGGAATCGAGCGATAAGATTAGTGACGCAAACAAGTTGACAAATCTGAAGGTTTCCCTTCCATGGAAATGTAAACTTGAAACTCCAAGATTCAAGGCAATAAAAAATCTGATCTTAAACATCAGGAATCTATTACAGAAAGAGCAAATTGACGTTATCGTTCCGTTTCTGGATTTACATGATCTTTTTCCCAAGGATATAGCTCGGGACATGCGAGACTTCACGCATTTCACGCAGTTCCTAAAAGCCTTCACCATAATGCACATCTATCAAAGACCAATCCTTGAAATTGGCGACAGAAAATATGTTATAACCACTAACTACGATGTCTTATGTTGCTTCAACATTTTCAAGGAACTGATAGAATCGACACGGACAGGAACCGAGAAGAAAATTCTCGATTTCTACAAGGAATATTGTGAAGGTAAGGTGAAGCTGTATGTTTCGTCTTTGACTACCGCATACAACCTCAAACATAAAGTGCCAATCAGCGATTATACTATCCGGAAGTGGCTTAATCGACTTAACCAAATTGGTTATATTGAGAAGCGTGAAGATGAAAAGGATAAGCGAAAAAACATTTATATTCCTCTTGTAGAAAAACCTGAAGAAAAACTTGCTAATGTTTGCGATTATGAAAAGCAAATAGAATTACTGTCTAATCTCGAAAAGGGGTTCAAATTATGGCTAAACGAATATTTGCTAACAGATTCTGGAAATGTAAAGAAAAATGTTTGCTCCAAAGATGAAATTCAAAGTACTGAGTTAGCCGATTATATATTATTAGATGAAAAAAAACTTTTATCTTTTGCGGAAAGCGTTTTCAAATATATTGATAAGCCTAAATTAAGTCAGGATTCAGAAAATAAGCCTAAAAACGTTTGCGTTCCCGAAAAGCAAGTAAAAGCAAATATTTCCAATATACAATCGAAAACGCTAACATCCTCGAAAGGCTTTGCTGATTCGGTGAAATGCGAATTATGCAACAAAAATCTACAATCAAACTACTTCAAAGTTGACGGTAAAGCGGTATGTTTCAATTGTTACTTTGACGCTAACCCGCGAACATGCCCTGTTTGTGGCGGAGACATGCCAATTTCACAACTTTCTAGCATAGACGGAAAACCAGCATGTAAATCATGCGCTAAGAAACTGGAGGTTAAGCCATGACTAGCCAATTAACTCTTTCAAACTATTCGACCTCAAGTAATGTAAGTCAAGAAGTTTGTAAGCGTTGCTGTCACCTCACCGAAAGGGAAGATCGCTTTTACTGTAAGCTGTTAGGCGCTTTTCTTGCTGATCCTACTTTAAGCCAACCATGCGATCTTTTGGAGGCTAAAAAATGACTGAGCAAAAACTAACAGGAAAAGGTAGGTAAACAGAGCGAAGTACTGTAGGGATTGCGAAGAGGCTACCATTCATTCTACAGGATCTCAGCTTTGGGTCAGTTGCCGTCTTCAAGCTGGTTGGCGATCAATCAATTCTGTTTGTAATTTGCCGGAGGAAAAGAGAAAATGAAAGTTTTGGTGTTAGATTCTCCAGTTAACCCCATTCAAGAAATTGATATGCTGAAAGGAAACACGATTCAGGGTCTTTATGGTGTGAAGGCTAGTCATGAAAGTTTCTGGACCCTAAAAGCTAAAGTTGACCTTGCACGTTTTCGAGAACCAAAAAAAGAAAGGAAAGAAGACAAAATGAACCCTGACAAAACAACAATAACATTTGTCATGGCTGCAGCTTTGGTTATTGCTATTGCCTTTTTCCCTAGAAGCATAGTTGAATTTTTTTGCGGTTTGGGAATCGCCTTTCTGATAGAGCCTTTCTTAGACGCTCCAAAAAATCGGAAAAGAGATGAAACAAAATGAAGAAATCAGAAAACCTATCCGATGAAGAAAAAACCGCAAGACTAGCAAGTAAAGCCTTCTACAAAACACGGAAAACACCTAAATCTCAAATGATTATGCTCAAAATACTGCAAGCTAACCGATTAGACAATCTACGAAAAACAAACAAGATAGCAGCTCTCGCCTATTTTGTTAAACCTGACACTAAAGACCTAGACATAAACTATGGCCTTGTTGAAGTAATCTTTGAAATTTCAAACGCTTTAATCGCCACTAAAAAAACTAAGAACTATTATCAAGGATACCCCTTCTTTCATTATCCTATTCCTTGGGGTTTCGGATTAACACAAAAAACCTATAACAGATATATTGAGCCTTGGCTAGAATCATATTATTATTATCGTGAATTAGTTCCTTCTTTCGAAGGATACCTAATTAAAGAAACTGTCGTTTTCTGTCCATACTGCAACAAAACAATTTTATCTATAAACCAGACATCAAAAGAAAACGCTTTAAAAATTGTCAAAGACAAATTCAAGGATTCCCTAAAGGAAATCAATCAAGTTCTAATTAGCAAAGAGGAAATCAAAAAAAGAAAAGAAAACCTTAACCCATATTATGAAGATACATACTTTCACTCCCATCGTTATCACACATACAAATCGCCCTATTATATAGCCTCTTATATCAACTGTCCAAAATGTGAACAGAAAATCCTATTAAACTTTAAATTTTTTCAAGGCGACAATCCAGAGTATTATGATCCTGTAAATCCTCCAGAGATTGAAACAAAAGAAATAATCATTGAAAACAAAGAAGGTTACCCGGCTTTTATTGAAGCAAAGAAATTCGAGAAGACTAGTCATTGGCTAACATCTAAAGGTTATGATCAACTGGCTAACAGTTTTTTAGGATGGGCAGAACCTCATGTTAGCCATATCGAATTTGAAATCCTGAAGCTGGTTGATCCTGACACACTAGAAAAATATCTTGAGTATGAATTTAAGTCAGACAAAAAAGAAGAACAAGGAGAAGAGGAACAATAAAGATTATCTGGAGAAGGGGAAGAGAAACTCCAACATTCGATAAGCCCAAAACCCTTTTTGCTTTGGGACAGATTGAAAGTGGAAAATCAACTTTGCTCGAGCATGTCGGAATACAACATTTCAACAAAGGAGCTACAATCCTAGACGCTTTCGGATCCGTTGACGGAGAAAACTTAGCATGGCTCCGAAGTGACTTGGTGAAAAACAAAGAGGTTTGCCTACTCAAAGGCGAAAACGTAGATGTAGAAACGGAACATGATTGTAAGCTCGTAGAGAATTTGACCCTGAATGACCTAGAGCGATATGACTTTATCATTTCGTCACATCCACTTTATCTAAACAAGGACCATGAGTATTATAGCATTGGAAAACTGGTAGGGTTACTGTATAAGCGGATTCATTGGCGAAGGCTAATCTGTCTAATCGCAAGAGAAGCAAGTTCCTTGTGGTATAGCAGAATCAAAGTCTCAGAAAGTCAAACTGACGCAAAAGCTGAAGCCTTGTACATGTTCCGTGAAATGAGACATCTAGGCGTAAGTTTAGCTCTGGATTCTCTGAGGCTTCAAGGCATAGACATAGACCTCCGGACACACACAGATTTTCTTTTCATTAAAAGTCAGGGCATTGACGGTTTACCTGATAACCTCTGTTTTCTTTATTACAACTTTTTTGACCCTAGGTTCATACGCAACATGAAGCCCTGGGAGTTTGCCCTTGTGTGCCGGAAGGGAAGTATCGGAGCCGGACATTTCCCTTATCACAGTTGGCACAAAGAGGAAAAAGAGAACATCGCGAAAGCTGTAGGGTTGAAAATCGAGTATGGCGTAGAACTTGAGCAACCTAAAGACATGGGGACCTTCAAAAGTATTGGAGATAAGGAACACATGCAGATTATGGAGCTGTATGCTGGAGGATTAGGCTATAACAAGATACATGAACAACTTAATAGATCAACCAAGGCTCTTCACGATCACGTTAAGAAACATAACTCTGCAGTTGAACGCTCTGGATTCTGCGCTATCTGTCGAAGAGCTGGAGGGGAATACTCCGGACAAGTTGTATCTAGAGGAAAAAGATAGCTTTATAGAAGAAAGGGTTTGCTGGGACTCTGGAAAGCGCAGGCAGGGAAAAAATCAAAAAACCCCACATGCCACCTCAAGATCATGTAAACTTTCCAAAGTCCTCTCAGCCCTTCGCCTATACCAACCTCCTTTTTTTGGTCGGCATATCCGTCTATTCGAGGAAGAAGGGTTTGCTGGGGCTCATGGAAGTGCTACAAAGGAGCAAAGCGAAAACAAAGCTCCCACCACATCGTCGCCGAGTGTGGACACTTCCCTGAGCTCTCTCAGCTCCTCTCCAGCACTTATGCTCATCAACAAAAAAATGGGAAATTGGAGGCTGTTCTTTAATGGTTTTGGAGCGCTAATGCCATTGTTTAACTTTTTCCGGTTTACTTCTGTCTTTTTAACTTCCTGACAACCACTCCGTCCCTATCAGTTGCAACAGAAACTTCAATCATTCTCTTTCTACGAACACGTTTCATTTCTTCCTTGGAATTGCTCTTTTTTGGTCCACAATAGACAAGCTTAAAATCAGGAGCCCGATGATGCCAATCTGCGCTCCTACGCTTCCGGCGCCCCATCAACTAAACAGTCCACAAAACAATATTCTGCTAAACGCAGTGGCTGTTTCCTTCCTAACCATCTCAATCCTCCTTAAACAAGTAAACTCACATCGGATTACTCCCCATAAAAAAAGGGAGAGAAATTTAGGGGTTTATTTTCGTTTTTTGAGTATCCAGTAGGCTGCTATGCCGATTACTACTGCTACTGCAACAGCTGCTATTATGGCAGTTTCTGTGGTGATGAGGGGTGCCTCTGCTGCTTCCGGCTCTGTAGGCTCGGTTGGCTCAGGCTCTATTGGCTCTGCTGGCGATGGCGCTGGGTCAACTCCGATGGCTGTTTCTGCGTATGAGCTATAGTAGGATTTGGATCCTTCGAAGGTGGCGATGATAGTGTATTTGCCTTCAACTTCTGGAGTCCACTGATAACTGTAGAAGCCGCTCATGTCGCTTGTGACTCTGCCGATGCTGATGAAGTTGCCGTTGGGATCAATAACATCTAAGGTTACTGGAACTCCAGTTGCGTCTGCGGGGATTGGAAATTGCATGTACAGGTATTTCATCCATTCGCTCATGTCTTCATCAGAAATGGCGGGTACAATGCTGAGCTTGCCATCTTGCACCAACCGCTTAGCACCTGCACACTGATCAGCCACCGTGCCTCTAATCATTACGCTGGATCCAAGCGGAACACCCGTCTCTGGTGCTGAGACCGTGGTTTTGCTTGGTCCCTTGCCGAAGGAGTATATGCGGTTGTCGTATATGTTGAGGTAGTTTATTATGCCGTCTGCGATAGCCGGGTTATTTGCCCAGTGGGACGAATAAAAAGGTATTTGCCATAGTTCCTCTCCTGTATCTATGTCGATACAGGCGAGTGGGGCGGCACGTTCTTTGGGATCATTGGCAGAGTGCTCACCCGAGATCACGTAGACTTTTCTATCGGCAATGAATCCAGCATCAAGAACATAATTACCAGCCCACAGTGCTTCGAGATAATATGGGTCTTCAGCTTCCCAGGTCCACTCAAGATCGCCTGTCTTGACATCGTAGCAATATACTATTCCGGCGTAGCCACGTGAGACGAGCTTGCCGTAAGCGATACTACCTACCGTGCTGACTGTATAGTCCCAAACGCCTTGAGAGTCTGTCGGACCCCATAGTAGACTCCCATCGTTGAGGCTGTAGCCCCACCACTGCCTTGTTGCGGCACACCAAACAACGAAAACTTCGTCTTCCAGACTTGCAAGTTTTAAGATTAGCCCCGCGCCGTATCTTCCCACTCCGCTTGCGCCTCTCGGTGCCGTATAGTCGCTGCTCCACAGCAATTTTCCTTGTTCCCCTGGTTTCAGGCTTAAAGCCCATACTGTTAGTGTCTCGTCTGCAAATATTGAGCCGATTACCCTGTCCTCAAGAACGAAATTGATACTCCCCGTTAGGTCCGCTGGCACTGTCACGTTCCACATGTATCCTTTTTGCCCGTCAACCGTCTTTCCATAAGGTCTCCATTGCCAATTTTCAGTTCCCGCTGGGGCCCCTGCCAACTCTGGTATAGCAGATGAATTCCATAGAGCCAACCAATCGCCCTTTGTGTTAAGCTGATATATGAATATTTCTCCCTTTGGGCCGGATGTCTGGGTGCCCGAAGGCACGTTCTCCATGCTATACACATAGTGTCCATCGTAGGCGTCATACGCGTGCCAAGTAGTCCCCTCTTTTGCCCATAAATATGCGAAAGCTCCATGCTGGTTGGGTGAATCGTACATGTATATTTGACCAAAGTCTATCCTAGTTTCGTTGTTATAATACAGTTCTTCTCCGGTACGTAGATCTACGGCATAAAACCCTGGTAGTTTACCTCTCCGGGGCCAAGAGTCTGCATATCTATTCGCGTATAGATCATCTGGGTATTTATTGTAATAGAGTACTCCGGCAATGATTACTGTCGGGAACCATTTGCCTTCGTATGCGTTTCCGCAGTGGAAGGAGTGAACATTAAACTCTCCTCCGACAAGACCTCCGAAAGTTAATTCCTTTGTCCATAATATGTGGGCAGTCTCTGGTCCTTCGGTGTAAGGCGCGAACGGAAAGTCGTTTCTAGTAGGAGGCGACTCCAGCCAGTTTCCTGAAATCGGCCACCAATCTCTATGCTGTGCATCTATCGGACGAGTCCAGTAATCGTCCGGAAGCGGAGTAGTTGGGTAAAGCTCTACTGTTTCCGCCTGTACTGTAAGGGATATTACATCGCTTGTGCTTGGCTCAAAATAATCGCCGATGTACTCTCGTCCAGTGATGTCGGTGGGGTGCATATTGTTGCCAGCTAGTGTTTGTCCAGGAAAACTGTTCTGGAAAGTGTAGGTGCCGACTTGGTCAGGGGTGTACATCGTATATGCGAATCCTATTGGATCGGACGTGAAAGGCCCCAGGGTTTGGGTGGTTCCATCAGGCTTTGTAACTTCCACTTCATAACCTTCCCACCTGTCACCATAAGCACCTTGTGCTGTTGGCACAGGCGAGATAGAAGTCCATATATAAATTATCGCATCCTGACCTACGCCTACGGTGTCTGGTGAAACGGCTATGTATGCAAAGGTAGGATAACTCAATGGCGGATCATGTGCAGTAGCGATAGGCAAAGCAACAAGTGTAGCAGATATAGTTAACAATATAACAAATGTTATTGCGGATATTTTTGATTTATTTGATATTTTCATTTCTTGTTTTTCCTTTTTTA
>Ga0315548_1003017_pt1 | contig 12835 bp, 12 predicted proteins | sample SalMarSW160110MG_2_FD_202540 | JGI IMG/M metagenome (GOLD analysis project Ga0315548, IMG submission 202540) | Salt marsh sediment microbial communities from the Plum Island Ecosystem LTER, Massachusetts, United States - Salt Marsh Sediment SW1601-110 ... | reverse complement strand
CCCAAAATCCGTGCGTATTTAACATAAAGGATGCGCCAGAACAAATAACCCTTACCCCCAAAACCCTGTGTGGTTGACATAAAGTAGAAAACAAACCCCCGAAGCTACCCACCCACGAATTGTTTCCCAGGTTTTTTATTCGGCCTGTCGCCGGTAGGCAAAGGAGACTATAAGCAGCACCACTCCTGTTCCCCCCAGCGCCAGGCTGTATACCTCCATGGGGGCCAGGATGTCGGCCATCAGCTGTGGCAGCCAGCTCTGCAGGTAAACCGGCACCTGGGGCAGGGCTGACTGTGACCCGATGGCGTATCTGGCAAGCCAGAAGCCGCCGTAGCTGGCAATACCGCAGCTGAAGAAGGTTGCCCCCAGTGCGCGTGTGCTCCCCCTCACGCTGTGGTGTAACAGGATGGTCATCAGGATTAAAAAGAGGATAAAGCCAATCAGGGCGTAGTAAACGATATTAAAGTGGCTTGCAAGTAGCCTTAGCTGCTCAATCTGGGCCATATTCTGGGGACCCAGCCAGGCTTCGTCAATCTCAAAGGACGATGGTATCCGGTCATAATACGGCTCAAGGTAACGTTCTATTGTGGCCGGGGGCATGTCGGTAAGCCCCGGTGGCGGCGAAGCTATCACCGCTTGGCTAATATTATTTATTAAGAGTTCCTTTACCGTCTCCAGCTCGATTACCACGCTTAAGTTCTGGCTCTTCCCCTCGAGGTAGTCATAGAAGTAGTAGGTAACATCCCTTGTCTGCTGCTTCAGCCACGGCTCCAGGTCGGTGATAGTCTCGTTTACCGCCCCGGCAATAAATGCATCTATCGGTAGTTTGATAGGGAAGGCTACCTGGGATATGACCTGGTCGCGGATAATATATTCAGCCAGCGTGGCTGTATCTAGCTTTTCCACCTGGGCGACGGTGAAATCACGGTTGAGTAAGGTCTGGTCAAGGGTGAACACCAGGCCGAAAAAGGATATAGATAAAAAAAGAAGGACGCCTAGAATAGCCAGCCCAAAAGATTTAAAGAAGCTCATTAGGACGGCATTTTACCATCTGAGTGGCGGCGATTCAACGGTCATGGTACTAATTAACTACCTAAAGGGCAGAAGCATTTTAAGCCGGCCAGCTTAGCCGCCCCCGCTATGGTAACGCCGTAGAACACCACCGGCTTGTTTATCCGGAACTGGTCTATGGTATCGTTTACTATGGTGGTGCCGGTTACCACGGCTATATCGCACCAGTTCAGGTTCTCCCTGGTGTGGGTGGGGTCGTCTATTTTTACCCCGAACTTCTCCTGGCCGATGTTGTCCCGGTCCATATCGGTTACTCTCAGCTCGAACTTCTTGGCCAGCGCCTCTACCATTCTGGGCTGGAACCCGACCATAGCTATTCTGGGCTGGCCGTAGTTCTTCCCTACATACTTTGCCAGCTCATAGCCGCATTCCCTGGGCTGATTATCTTTACAGTGTACCGTCTGGTTTGTAAGCCCCAGGTGTCTGGTGACGGCATTGAGGCTGGCGATAAAGACGGCCCTGCGGAAGTTGTTTTTCAGCTCCATGGCGGCGATATCAGCCAGCCGCCCGCTGAGGTTGCCGTAGCGGTCGGTGAAAGCCTGCCCCCGGGAATCCCTGAACTCGGCCTGCATCAGCCGTTCCTCTCCCTTTACTATCGGGTAGTCTTTGTCATCGGGGTTGCCGATAGCCTGCTCTGGAGAAAGGGTAGCCGCCCGGACTATAACCTCCTCCCCCTCAAGCCCGTTCTCGTTTATCAGTCTGAGGAATTCTTTTCTGATAATCTCGTGTAATTTGCTCTCCATACTATAATGTTACTAGATATGGGGTGTTAATGTCTATTTATTCTGCTCCCCACCCCCATTTATATCTTTGCCCGCCCGCCGCCCTTTTAAGGTAAAGGGGGGACTTCGTCCCCCTTAAACCCCCTCAAATTCACGGCTTCGCCCTTCCCCTTCTCCCCCCACCAAAGTAGAGAGGGATTAATAACACAGCCTCTATAGGGTGGGAGGGTGGGAAAGAAAAACACCTGCTAAAAAAGGGGGAGGGGGCTTTGTCCCTTTTTCTTGCTTTAAACCAGTAGGGTTGCTATCATAACCAGCGATGGCCAAGCAGAGAATCGATAGCTTACTGGTAGACAGGGGTCTGGTGGAAAGCCGGGCCAAGGCTCAGGCTTTAATCATGGCGGGTGAGGTGTCGGTAGAGGGAAAGACCATTATCAAGGCGGGGACTATGGTAGCTGAGGAGGCGGCGGTTACTGTGATAGAGCCGCCCCCTTTTGTCAGCCGCGGCGGCGTCAAGCTCGACTATGCCCTTGACCGCTTCCAGCTTGATGTTTCTTCTAAGGTAGCGGCTGATATTGGTGCCTCGACCGGCGGCTTTACCGATTGCTTGCTCCAGCGGGGTGCGGGCCGGGTCTACGCCGTAGATGTGGGCTACGGCCAGCTGGACTACCGTTTGAGGCGGGATGAGCGGGTGGTGGTTCTGGAGCGGGTAAATGCCCGCTACCCCATCGATTTGCCGGAGAAGGTAGACCTGGCTACCCTGGACCTTGCCTTCATCTCGGTGGAAAAGGTGCTCCCCTCGGTAGCTAAATTGCTCAAGGATGATGGCTGTCTAATGGTGCTGCTCAAGCCTCAGTTTGAAGCCCTACGCAGTGAAGTGGGTAAGGGAGGCATAGTCAGGCAGCCGGTGGTGCATGCCAGGGTCCTGGGACGGTTTATCGCCTGGATGACAGGCCACGGCTTCAGGCTGGGGGGACTGGTGGCTTCGCCCATACTGGGGGCTGCGGGCAATATGGAGTTTTTCCTCCTCTTGAGGTTGGCATAATGGAATTAAAGCCGGTGACTCTGGAAGTGGACGGCATAAATATTTCCGGTCAGCTTTATCTGCCCGGGGGCGATGGGCCCTATCCGACGGTCTGCGCCTGTCACGGTATCCCCGCCGGAATCCCCGACCCCGCTGACAGGGGCTACGCCACCCTGGCGGAGAAGATTTCTCCTCACGGCTTTGCCGTATTGATTTTCAACTTCCGGGGGGCCGGGGCCAGCGGCGGCAATCTGGATATGCCGGGCTGGGCCAGGGACCTCAAGGCGGTGATTGATTATCTCTGCGTTTTGCCCCAGGTTGATAACTCTCGTCTATCACTGCTTGGCTTCAGCGCCGGGGCGGCTGTCTCGGTATATGCAGCGGCAGGGGACAGGAGGGTATCGGCGGTGGTCGCCTGTGCCTGCCCGGCCGAGTTTAATATATTTGTCAAGGGTGATAACCCCCGCTCTCTCATTGACCATTTCCGCAGCATCGGCGCTATCAGGGATGACGATTTTCCGGCCTCGGCTAAAGGGTGGCTAGACGGCTTCGAGCTGGTAAAACCCATTGACTGTATTGACCGTATTTCCCCCCGCCCCCTGTTGCTGGTTCACGGCAGCCGGGATGAGACCGTTGATGTCAGCCACGCCCGCAGGCTCTACGCTAAGGCCGGCGAGCCTAAACAGCTTACCATCGTGGAGGGGGCGGGACACCGCCTGCGGCACAGTGAGGAGGCGATGTCTATAGTTATAGACTGGCTTAAAGCTCACACCCTATCCCCCTCTGTTTAACAGGTCTCTCTCTTCCCAGACCCACCCGCCCTCATAGGCTCCGCTTCTGGAACTTTCTTTCCCCACCCCAAAAAGAAATTGATAGAAGTATCACTTCTGTAGGGTGGGAGGGTGATACTAAATAAATTGACCTTTAGACAGAGAGTAGGCTATAATTAAATTGAGAGGCAAGCAGAGTTGCACGAAAGTTGTGGCGTTTTTGGCGTTTATGCCCCCGGTGAAGATGTAGCTCGGCTTACCTTTTTTGCTTTATTTGCCCTCCAGCACCGCGGCCAGGAGAGCGCCGGTATTGCCACCAGCGATGGCAAGCGGCTCCAGGTTGACGCCAGGATGGGGCTGGTCTCCCAGGCGTTTGATGAGGCCGCCTTAAGCCGCTTAAGCGGTGATTTCGCCATCGGGCACAATCGCTATTCCACCAGGGGTTCCAGTCGTAAGGCTAATGCCCAACCCCTATTGGTGGGCAAGGGTTCCAACGCCATTGCTATCGCCCACAATGGAAATATCGTTAATGCCGAGCACCTGCAGAAGGAGCTTTCCGACCAGGGATATACCTTCCATACCTCCACCGATACCGAGGTTATCGCTAACCTCATTCTCTCATCCCCGGAAAAGCGCTGGGAAGACAGGATACGCTATGCCATGCATCGGCTTCAGGGAGCCTATTCTCTGACACTGCTGACCAATAATACCCTCTATGGAGTTCGCGACCCCTTCGGTGTCCGCCCGCTGTGCCTGGGGAAGCTTAACGGCGGCTGGGTTATAGCCTCGGAAAGCTGCGCCCTGGACCATATCGGCGCTAATTTCACCAGGGAGATTGAGCCCGGCGAGATAGTCTCTATCTCAGCTAACGGTATTGAGAGTGAGCGGGAGGAGATAGAGAGAAAGGCTATATGTATCTTTGAGTATATCTACTTCGCCCGCCCCGATTCACTGATTAACGGCCGCCTGCTCTACCCGGCACGGCAGGCTATGGGTGAGATGCTGGCTCAGGAGCATCCGGTAGATGCCGACCTTGTTATGGGAGTGCCTGATTCGGCTACCGCCGCCGCCATCGGCTATTCCCGCTGTTCCGGTATACCACTTTGTGAAGGTTTGCTTAAAAACCGCTATGTCGGGCGGACCTTCATTGAGCCTGACCAGCGCATCCGGGACCTCGGCGTTAAGCTGAAATTTAACCCCCTCCCCCAGATGCTGGAGGGCAAGCGATTGGTGGTAATTGACGATAGCATTGTCCGGGGCACCACCACCCCCAAAATAGTCGAGCTCCTTAGGAGAGCGGGGGCTAAAGAGGTGCATGTACGCATCTGTGCTCCTCCCCTCCGCTACCCCTGCTTCTTCGGCGTTGATATGGCCACCCGCTGGGAGCTTATTGCGGCGCAGAAGACGGTGCCCGAGGTCAGGGATTTTATCGGGGCTGATTCCCTGGGCTACCTGAGCATCGACGGTCTTATTAAGGCGGTGGGTCTGCCCGAAGATACCTTCTGCCTGGCCTGCTTCACCGGCGATTACCCCATTCCGGTACAGCTTGAGATGGATAAGCTGGCGCTGGAATCCAAACCCTCTGCTGAATACAGCCGCTTTGGCGTAAAATAGCCTTTAGGTCTATACCCGTACTTCTTAATCGTATGATTGCACCCTGGTTGGCTTAAGTGCTATGATTATTTCACCATCAGGAGGGCAGAGCCGATTAAAGAAACCTATGCTTCCAGCGGGGTCAATATTGAGGTTGCGGCCAGGGCTAAAGAGCTGATTGCCCGGCATGCCCGCTCTACCCACCGCCCCGAGGTCTTGTCCGGGGTGGGCTTTTTTGGCGGGCTTTTTGAATTTAAGGGCTACCGGCAGCCGGTTCTGGTTTCAAGTGTTGACGGGGTGGGCACCAAACTCAAGCTCGCCCTGGCGCTGGGCAAGCATGACACCGTCGGCATTGATATCGTCAATCACTGCGTTAACGATATTCTCACCTGCGGCGCCGAGCCGCTCTTCTTTCTGGACTATATTGCCGCCGGCAAACTGCATCCGGAGCAGGTGGGGGAGGTGGCTAAAGGGCTGGCTTTAGCCTGCCGCGAGGTCGGCTGTGCACTTATTGGCGGTGAGACGGCGGAGATGCCGGGTCTATACACCGGGGAAGACTATGACCTGGCCGGCTTTATCGTCGGCGTGGTGGAGAAATCCAGGATTATCCAGGGAAAGAAGATAACCGCCGGTGATGCTATTTTAGGCTTACCCTCCAGCGGGCTTCACACCAACGGCTACTCTCTGGCCAGGAAGATATTTGGTGAAACCAAATCGGTGTTAAATACCCATTATTCTGAATTAGGCCGCACGCTGGGCGAGGCGCTTCTGGAGCCCCACCGCAGCTACTATAACCAGTTAAAGCCGCTGCTGCCCCTTATTAAAGGGCTGGCCCATATCACCGGCGGCGGGCTCATCGGCAATGTGCCCCGCGTCCTGCCCGATGGCCTGACGGCCAGTTTCAACAGCCAGTCCTGGCCGGTGCCGCCCATCTTTGGGCTTATTCAAAAGCGGGGCAGTGTTGACCGGGAAGAGATGTTTCATGTCTTTAATATGGGCATCGGAATGGTTATAATTTGCTCAAAGGATAATGTTGGCCATTTTATTAAGATGCTGCCTGAGGCCAGGGTCATCGGTGAGGTGGCAAAGCAGACGGGGGAGGCGAGGGTAATCATCAGCTAGGGGGGGGAGCAATATGGCAGTTGCAAAGAGGACTAGAAAGGACGTTCTCTGGTCAATACTGCTGACTGTCCTGGGCATCGCCTGTTTCCCGGCTAATCCCCTCGTCCTGACCGGCGTTATAAAAGTGGAATCATACCTGCCGCTGTTCATCATCGGCTGGTTTGTCTGGGTGGTGGGAATGGTGCTGGTCATGGCCCCGATAGTTATGTTCCCGCGGCGGGGCGGGGTTGGCAAAGGGAAATCATATGTCAGCACCACCCGCCTGGTTGATACCGGGATTTACGCTGTTGTCCGGCACCCGCAGTACACGGGCGGTATTTTAGCCCTATTTCTCACTACCTTACTGTGGTACCCGCACTGGCTGTTCGGTGTGCTGGGGGTGATAGGGGTTGTGGTTGTCTATTTGGGCTGCCGGGAGGAAGACAAGTACCTGGTAGAGAAGTTCGGCGATGACTATAAAGACTATATGCAGAGGGTGCCCGGGATGAACTTTCCGCTGGGTATAGCAAGGCTATTACGACGTAGTAACTAAAGGGAGGATTGTTAATGCGAGCTATAATCAGTGTCTCTGACAAAGCCGGGGTGACCGAATTTGCCAAAGGATTAAGCCAGCTTGGATTTGAGCTGTTTTCCACCGGCGGCACCAAAAAGGCGCTGGCCGAAGCCAGAGTGCCGGTGAAGAGCGTCTCCGAGATTACCGGCTTTCCCGAGATTTTAGACGGCCGGGTAAAGACCCTGCACCCCATGGTTCACGGCGGTATTCTGGCCAACCGTAAGATAGCCGCCCACATAGAGGAGCTAAAAAAGCATAAAATAGAAGAAATCAACCTGGTGGCGGTCAATCTTTACCCCTTCGTCCAGACGGTGTCTAAAGAGGGGGTTACCCTTGACGAGGCGCTGGAGAATATTGATATCGGCGGGCCGACCATGATTCGGGCTTCCGCCAAGAACTTCCCCGGCGTCATCGTGGTGGTTGACCCCGCCGATTATCCACTGGTTCTGGAAAAGCTCAAGAAGGGAGATTTGCCACTGGCCGAACGCAAGCGGCTGGCGCAGAAGGCCTTCCAGCACGTGGCTGTCTATGACACCGCCATCTCCCAGTACCTCAGGCGGGATATGGAAGGATTCCCCGAGGATATGACCGTCGCCCTCAAAAAGCGCTACGGGCTGCGCTATGGCGAGAACCCCCACCAGCCGGCCGCCTTCTATGCCGAGCCGGTGGTGGGAGGGGCAGTGGATACCGGCATTACCTGGGCGGAACAGAAGGGGGGCAAGGAGCTTTCCTTTAACAATATTTTAGATGCCGACGCCGCCTGGGGGGTGGTGACCGACTATGCCGCGCCAACGGTAGCTGTTATCAAGCACACCAATCCCTGCGGGCTGGCCAGCCATGACGATATTGCCGAAGCCTACCGGCGTGCCTTTACCGGCGACTCGGTAGCCGCCTTCGGCGGCATCGTCGCCTCCAACCGGCCGGTTACGCTGGCTATGGCCCAGGAGATGAAGCCTGTCTTCTATGAGATAGTTATCGCCCCGGAATACGAGGCCGAGGCGCTAAAGTTATTACAGACCAAAAAGGACTTACGCATTCTGGTTGCCCAGTTACCGCCCGGCTACGGCAAAACTCCGGCGGGCTATTACGATTTCCGCCGGGTAAAGGGCGGCTTCCTCGTCCAGAACTCTGATTCCGTGCCGGAGACCAGCGTCAACCTGAAAAAGGTCACCAAACGCCAGCCCACGCCCGAAGAAGTCAAAGACCTGCTCTTTGCCTGGAGGGCGGTCAAGCACATTAAGTCCAACGCCATCGTGCTGGTCAAGGATAAAACTATTCTGGGGATGGGCGCCGGCCAGCCCAGCCGCATCATCAGCGCCCAGATAGCCATTGAGAAGGCTGCAGAAAGGGTTAAGGGGAGCGTCCTGGCTTCGGATGCCATGTTCCCCTTCCCCGATGTGGTAGAGGCGGCGGCCGGGGCCGGGGCAACGGCCATTATCCAGCCCGGCGGCTCAATTCGGGACGAAGACTCAATCAAGGCGGCTGATAAGCATAATATAGCCATGGTCTTTACCGGCGAGAGGCACTTCAGGCATTAAGCTTAAGGGGTTTAGGGTGCTGATAATCTCTAAACAGCAGGTGGAAGAGCTAATAGACAGGCTGGCTGACCCGGCCCGGCTTGACGAGTCAAAAGCTGAGCTGGAGAAGATGCTGGAGATAAAATCAGCTTTGCTTTCGCGGGCCGCCGACGGCATTCAGCCCTGCTGCGGCACTTTTTGCGAAATCAGGACCTGCCTTGATTCGGAGGTTAATATTTTACAAGAAGCGCTTGATGCCCTTAATAAAAAAGACGTTGACAGGGTGTCATCCCTGCTCAGGGACTATATTAAATATATGGAGCTGCTGGAGCAGTAATTGGGCCAGGAGGCGAGGAAAGCGATGGCTAATGCGGTTTTGGTGATAGATATGGTCAGGGGTTTTATGGAGGAGGGCTATTCTCTGTATTGTGGGGAGAGGGCCCGGCGCATCATCCCCGGCATACGGCGTCTCCTTGATGGTGAGCTGGCAAAAGGCTCTAAGATATTTTTTGTCTGTGACCATCATGCCCCAGATGACGACGAGTTCAGCATGTTCCCTCCCCACTGTATTGAGGGCACCGCCGAGACCGAGGTCATCCCCGAGCTGGCTGAGTATAAAGGCGAGGTAATACCCAAGAGGCGTTTCAGCGCCTTTTTTGATACTACCGTTGACGAGAGGCTTAAGAAACTCAAGCCCGAGAAGCTGATTGTCTGCGGGGTGTGCACCGATATCTGCGTCTGCCATACCGTTTCCGATGCCCGGAGCCGCGGCTACAAGGTGGAGGTGCCGGTTGACTGTGTCGCCTCCTTCGACGAGGCGGCGCACCACTTTGCCCTGGGGCACATGGAGAGGGTGCTGGGGGCCAGGTTGACCAACCTGGTGGCCAAGCCGCCTGAACCGCCCAAATTTGAACCCTCCCGGGCCGTTCTCTCCGGCGAGACGGCTGATATCTATTTCGCCCGCACCGTGGAGATACTGCGCCTTGAGGGGCTTAACCCGGTGGCGACCATGGAGTTCTTCGCCGGCAGGGCCGGGGTGCTCTGCGGCATGGGTGAGGTCAAGGCTCTGCTCTTGCGGGTCTTGCCTAAAGGTAATAGTGAGGTGTGGGCTCTGGCTGATGGCGATAATATCAAGCCGAAGGAGGTGGTGCTGCGTGTCACCGCCCCCTATCAGAGCTACGGTCTTTACGAGACGGCCATAGACGGCATTCTGGCCCACTGCAGCGGCTGGGCGACGGCCGCCCGCCAGTGCGTTGAGGCCGCCCGGGGCATACCTGTGGTCAGCTTTGGCGCCCGCCATGTTTATCCGGCCATAGCCGGGGTAATGGATTACTCGGCTATTGTCGGCGGCTGCGCCGGCTGCTCCAGCGTGGCCGGGGCCAAGATGGCGGGTATCGAACCCTCCGGGACTATACCCCACGCCCTGATTTTAATCATCGGGGATACGGTCAAGGCTACCCTTGCTTTTGATAAGCATATGCCGGCCAGTATTCCCCGCGTTTCCCTGGTTGATACCTTTAAGGACGAGGCCGAGGAATCGGTGCTGGTGGCTAAGGCTCTGGGCAAGAAGCTGGACAGCGTGCGCCTTGATACCCCTGCGGAGCGGGGCCGGGTTACCCCGGCTCTGGTCGGGGAGGTCAGGGCCCGGCTGGACCAGGCCGGTTTTAAACACGTTAAAATTTTCGTCAGCGGCGGCATAAGCGCGGAGCGAATAAGGCAATTTATTGAGGCGGGGGCGCCGGTTGACGGTTTTGGCGTCGGCAGCTATATCACCGGGGCTAAACCCCTTGATATTACCGCCGACCTGCACCAGATAGACGGCAAGCCGATAGCCAAGCGGGGCCGAATTCCGGGCATTACCCCCAACCCCAGGCTCAAGCGGATAATTTGAGCTGATTATTAAAGGAGGGAACTATGATGGACGTAGCGGTCAACTTCTTCCTCTCCGGGTTTGTCTACCCCGGTATCCTGTGGAACCAGGTGCTTTTGAGCATTGGTCTGGCCCTGGCCTTTGGCGCCGTCTGGTTTGCTTCTTACTGGACGCCAATACTTAAGAAACCCTGGGCCTGGGCGGTTTTGGCCGGCAGCGCCTTTTTAGCCTGGACGGCGGTTGCCTTTATCCAGCTTCCCCTCCAGCAGGTGACCGGTAACTTTTTAGTTGACCGGCTTGGCATGGATACCTACCAGAGCTTGATTCTGCTTGTAAGTATTCCGGCCATACTCCTCACCGGCCTGGTTCAGGAAGGGGCAAAGCTGGTGCCGGTGGTCGTCTGCTGGTGGCGCAAGGGCAGAAAGATTGACCCCAGGCTCGGGCTGGCTATCGGGGCTGTTGCCGGGCTTGGACTGGGTCTTCTTGAGGCGGTGTGGACGCATAATAATATTTTTACCTCGGGTTGGGGCTGGGAAGCGGTGCAAAGCGGCGGGCTGGTGGCATTGGCTCCATTCTGGGAGAGGTTCTTTACCTTGGCCGCTCATATAGCCTTTTCGGCGATAGCCGGCTGGGGTCTGGCCAAGGGGTGGGGATGGCAGTTCTACCTGATAGCCGCTGTCATGCACGCCTTCTTGAACTACAGTGTTGTTCTGTTGTATGCCGGGTATTTTACCGCTGTCGCCCTGGAAATTCAGGTGGCGGTGATAGCGGCGGTGGTAACCGCCGGTGCCCTCTGGCTACGCTGGGGAGAGCCGTCAGGGCCAGCCGTATCTGAAGTTAGCCCTGCTCAAACTTCAGATACAGAACCTGTCTAGTCTTCTGGCTGACCTTTACCCTGTCGTCTATACGCCAGCCGACCAGCCACACGATTTGACCCGGTGAGCAGACGATGGGTATACGCTGGCGCCAGTCTTGAGGAATCCTGGCGTCTATCATAAACTCCCCCAGCTTCTTGGGCCGGGGCAGTCCCAGCGGCTGAAACCTGTCCCCCCGCCTGCGGGCCCGCACTGTCAGCTTATCGCCGGTTTTGGCCAGGTCAAGGCAGGCGGTGAAGTCATTTTTAGTTAACCCCATCCCCTGTATCCCCTTCCCCTTATAAAGGGGAAGGGGAGTTATAGTTTCCAAAGGGGCTGGCGCCCCTTCGGGCTTCCCTTTTATTGCGGATGGTTTTATGATAGTCGCTTCTATGCGCCAGCCGGGTAGCCGGGTCTGGCCGGGGATATTCAGCTGAACCTCGCCTTCAAGCTCAGGCAAGGGGCACAGGCCGCTCATATCCGTGGTTAGCTGGTATTGGTCGTATCCGGTGGCAAAGATTAAGTCCCCGGGCAGGTTGAGCCTCTTCCCCGCCGGTTTGCCCAGCGCCGCCATCATCTCCTCTATGTGCCTCATTTCAATATCCTTGGCGCTGCCCAGCAGTTTCTCCGCCGAGGCCCGGAGCAGGTACCGCTTTAAGGTTGAGGGCAGCCGGTCTAACTTCTGCCTGTCAAGGGTAATAATCTTCCCCTCCTGCCGGGCAATTTTATCCCATAGCCGGGCGGTCTCCTTGTCCAGAAAGTCAATGTCATCGCCGGCAATACGCCCCGTCCGCAGGAGGGCTTCGGCAATACCGGGGTTGTAGCTCTGGAGGAGGGGCAGTAGCTGCTGGCGGATGCGGTTTCTCAGCGGCGACAGGGAAAGGTTGGAAGCGTCCAGCCGGGGGGCAAGCCGGTGCCGTCGGCAGTAATCCTCCGTTTCCTGGTGGCTTACACCCAGCAGGGGTCTTATGACCACCAGGCCGCCGGTTTTTGATGGCCACTCGGTATAAGGCTGCAGCCCCCGCATCCCCCTGGTGCCGGCTCCACGGATGAGGTGCATCAGGATGGTCTCGATGTGGTCGTCTTGAGTGTGGCCCACCGCTACCCGCTCGGCTCCTGTAGCTCCGGCTACCTCGGTCAGGAAGCGGTATCTTACCTCGCGGGCGGCTTCCTCCAGCGACAGGCGCTTTTGCTTCTGATAGCCCTTTACATCCCGCCGTTCTATGGTGGCGGGAATGCCCAGCTTTCGGGCTAGACCGGAGACATAGTCGGCATCAGCCTCAGACTCAGCGTCCCGCAGCTGGTGGTTGAGGTGAGCCAGGTGCAGCCTTAGTTTTAGCTTTTCTTTAAGCCCGGCCAGGATATGGAGCAGGCACACTGAGTCCGCCCCGCCGGATACCGCCACCACTAGCTTCTCGCCGCCTGATACCAGGTGATTTTGCTCAATGAAGTCCAGCGCCTGTTGTTCTAATAGTGGCTTGCTTGCTGCCTTCATGCCTTAATCCCTTAGCTTGTTTTCAGGATGAGTTTGGTGCGGCGGATGGAGGTGGGGTGGCCCAAATCCAGTGCGGCCGCCACCTGTTCCGGTCTTCCCGAGCCGCTGCTGTCACAACGCAGCCTCATGCCGATGGTGCTGTGACCGCGGCGCCAGCTAACGAGCCACAGGTCATCAATCAAGGCCCTCAGGTCGTAGTTGCGGGCGCCGGTATCCCGCTGGTGGTGCCAGGGCAGTTCCTCCA
>Ga0315548_1003016_pt1 | contig 12836 bp, 15 predicted proteins | sample SalMarSW160110MG_2_FD_202540 | JGI IMG/M metagenome (GOLD analysis project Ga0315548, IMG submission 202540) | Salt marsh sediment microbial communities from the Plum Island Ecosystem LTER, Massachusetts, United States - Salt Marsh Sediment SW1601-110 ... | reverse complement strand
GCACTAACTCCCAAGGTGGTTAAAGCCCTTGAGGAATCTCTGGGTAAGCCAGCGGTGGTCTGGCTGGAAGGGCAGGACTGTGCCGGCTGCGTGGAGTCTTTCCTGAACAGCCTGGAGCCACCCGCTACATCTATACTCCTTGACACCATCTCGCTTCGCTACAACGAGACAGCCATGGCTGCCTCCGGACATCAAGCAGAAGATGCCCTGGCTAAGACTATCGAAGAAGGCGGCTATATCCTGGTGATAGAAGGCGCCATCCCTCTGGCCGAAGACGGGCTATTCTGTACCATCGGTGGCAAGCCCTTTAAAGACATTGTCCGCGAGACTGCGAAAAACGCCGCCGCCATTGTCTGCGTCGGCTCCTGCGCCACCTATGGTGGCATCCCTCGCTCCGGTCCAACCGATGCCGTCGGCTACCTCTTCCGGGGCACGCAGAAGCACCATTACTACGATGATGTCGGGAACAAGCCGGTGATTAACCTACCCACCTGCCCCCTGCACTGCGAGCGCCTGGTGGCCGTAATTGTCCACTACCTCACCTTCGGCACCGTACCTGAGCTTGATAAATTCCACCGTCCGGTAGCCTTCTACGGGGAAAACCAGCACGAGAACTGCGAGAGGCGCGGCCATTTTGACGCCGGCCGGTTCCTGACTGACTGGGGCGACCCGAGCCAGCAGGGTTGGTGCCTCTACCTTAAGGGATGTAAAGGACCTTGGGCCAATCAGGACTGTTGGAAGCGGCTCTGGAACAACCGCACCAACTACTGCATCAAGGCGAACCACCCCTGTGTCGCCTGCTCCGAGCCGGAGTTCTACGAGTCAGTCAGCCCTATGTACGAACGTCAGTTTGACACCGAGCTTCCCGGCATCGGGCGGGTTGACATCGATAAGGTGATGGCGACCGTCGGTGGCGCGGTAGCGGCCGGTGTTGGTCTGGATATGCTGGTAAGCCGGGCAACTGGGCGCTGGAAGGGCGATGGAGAGGAGAGCGCCAAAAAAGATGGCGGGAAGGAGAGCTAAAGTATGGTACGTATTACTATTGATCCCATGACACGGATAGAGGGCCACCTTAAAATTGAGGTGGAGGTGGAGAATGGTGTGGTCAAGGATGCCTGGTCGGCCGGTACCATGGCGCGCGGTTGGGAAGTACTTCTGAAAGATCGGGACCCCCGGGATGCCCCGTATATTACCAGCCGGGTCTGTGGTGTTTGCGAAGGTGTACACGCCGTGGCCTCAGCTCAAGCCCTTGACCACGCCTTCGGTGTTGAAATTCCGGAAGCGGGCAGGCTTATGCGCAACCTTTTCTGCGCCGGTCTTTATTTGCATGACCACTTTATCCACTTCTATGTGCTTTCAGCACTGGATTATCTGGACATCATGGCGGTAGCCGGTTACAAAGGTAATGACCCTGGTTTGTTGGCGCTCAGGGATAAAGTAGTGTCTCTTGTTCAAAAAGGTGATACCTCACCCTTCACACCCCGCTATGAGCCGGATGAATTCTCTGTGAACGACCCGGAAACCGTCACGACACTGGTATCCCATTACATCAAGTCCATAGAGATGAAGGCCAAGTCTCAGAAGATGCTGAATATCATCTGCGGTGTGCAACCCCACCCTAATTCAATCATCGCCGGTGGCTGTACGGCGACCCCGTCGCGGGAAGAGCTTATAGAATTCCGTGAACTGTGGGAAGAACAGGTAAAGTTCGTTAATGAAGTCTACCTGCCTGATGTGATTGCCGTTGGCACCGGCCCGCTACTTCCCCTAGCAACGGCTGGACTGGGAGCCACCGAGGGTAACTACCTTTGCTACCCGATGTTCCCGCAGGATGCTCCGACCAGCCCGGCCGATTATGCCCTCGGAGGGAGCAACCACTTGGTCAATGGTGGTGCTATCATCGGCGGAGAGTTGAACCCGGCGCAGCCGCTGGACTTCAATCAGGTTACCGAAGCTGTTGAGTACTCGTGGTATGACTATCCGACAGGTGTCAGCAGCCTGCACCCCAGCGAAGGGGTAACGGAATTCAATGTCCATAAAGAAGGTGCTTACTCTTTCATAAAAGCACCCCGCTACAGTGAAGAGCCAATGGAGGTGGGGCCTCTGGCTCGCGGGCTCGTCAACCAGTATCCGGAGCTCATGAATCTCATTAATCAGGGAGCTAAGGCCGGGGTTATTGCCCGCCACTTTTGCCGTGCTGTGGAGTCCAAGCTGGTCGGCGAAGCGGGTCTGGCCTGGATTGATCGCCTGATAGAGCTGGCTACGGCCGGCCCTCTTATCGGCATGAATGATAAGCCGGTGCCCCGCTCGGCTAGGGGCATGGGGGCTTGGGATGCGCCGCGCGGTGCGCTGGCACACTGGGTAGATATCAATGACCATCGCATCAGGAACTATCAACTCGTAGTTCCCAGCACCTGGAATGCGTCGCCCCGAGACGAGAAAGGAATGCGTGGGCCGTACGAGCAGTCTCTTCTCGGCGCTCCAGTGCCTGATGTTGATAACCCGATTAACGTGGTGCGTATCATCCGCTCTTTCGACCCGTGCTTGGCCTGCGCTATCCATCTCATCGACCCGGAGACGAACGATATCAAGGTGTATAAGGTTGTATAGGGAGTGAAAGAATGGCAAACTTAAGAAATATTGAAGCAAGACACCCGATGTCCTTCCGAATTCTCCACGAATTAATCATAGTGTCAATCCTGCTCCTGATTATCACCGGATTCTACATTCACCGCCCCTTTGTGGGAGGTGCCGGATTTCTGATGTCACTGATGCGGGGAGTACATTTCTTCTTCGCCATAGTCCTCACAATCACCGCAGTAGCACGCGTTATAGCCATGTTTGTGGGTAATGACCGGGACTGGCGCTCATTTATCCCCACCGGGGCTGACTTTAAACTGTTGCCTAAGACAATCAACTACTATGCCTATATCGGCAAAGAGCCGGAGTTGAAAAAGAAATACAACCCGCTCCAGATGATTTCCTACTGTGTTGTCTTTATCTTTATTGTTTTCCAGATACTCTCCGGGATCGCTCTGAAATATCCTGATGGGGCCTTTAGCTGGTTTAATTATGGATGGCTCAATAATGAAATCGAGACCCGGATGGCACATTTCGTAGTAATGTGGTTGCTTATCATGTTCCTGATGATTCACGTTTACCTTACCATCCGTGAGAAGTTCAGTGAAATCAAAGAGATGCACCTCCTCTCCAGTACTGAGGATAGCAGGGAAACGGTAAAGGAATAGAGCATCGTGACAGGGCAGGAATTTCCGGGAGTAACTTTAATACTGGGTGTGGGTAACATCATCATGGGCGATGAGGGATTTGGTGTTCACGTTGTCCGAAGTTTAAGCGATATCGAACTGCGGGATAATGTGAGAGTTGAAGAAGGTGGTGTGGGTGGCTTCAACCTGCTCGGCTCGCTTGAGGGCGTGAGGAGGCTGATTGTCGTTGATATCATGATGATTGACAGGCCCCCTGGTGAACTGCTCTTCTTCAAGCCAAGGCCAGATTTTGCTGAGTCGGGTAAGAGGATAATATCTTTTCACCAGGTGGGTGTCCTGGATCTGGTGCAGATGTGGGGGTTGCTCGGCTACCAGCCGGAGATATTCTTTTTGGTTGCCCGGCCGGAAAAGCTGGAGTGGTGTATGGAGTTATCACCGCCGGTGCGAAGGGCCGCCGATAAAGCAACCAGGTTACTCAAGAAACTCTGCCATGATAACTTCGCCGGATTGGAAAGGAGAGCAAGCTTATGCACTTTGTAACTTTCATCGTGGCTTTTGTATTTGTATTAGTTGCCGCCATCTTATTTGGCCGCGGATTGGTCAAGCTATATCAAGGAAATGAGCAGGCACGCAGCCTAATTAGCAGTGGGTTCATGGTCGGCCTCTGGGGCGTAGTCATCGCGGCTATTATCTTTGGAGTCTTTTCCCTGTGATATGTTTTGGTAATCCCTCAAAAAGCGCAACAATTTTATACGCAAAGGCTCCAATCGCTAGTAATCATAACTTACTGGTCATCATAAATTAAGGAGGGCTATTAATGAAGAGGGTATTAATCGCATACTTCAGTGCTACCAGTATGACGGAAAAGATGGCTGGCTATATCGCTGAAGGGGTCCGTTTCAGTGGAAAAGAGGCCGTGACCAAAAGAATAGGAGATATCAAGGTCACCACAGAGTTAGCCGGGTATAACGGCTACATCTTCGGTTCTCCCACCTATTCCCTTGACGTGCCGGAACCGATGAAAACGTTCCTGCTTATGGCGGAAAAAGCGGGTCTGGAGGGAAAGATGGGCGGAGCCTTCGGTTCCTACGCACACGATGTTGGCTACAAACACGATACTTATGCGCCTGCCATTATCTTCGATACACTGCAACATGCTTGTAAGATGAAACCTTTTGAGCTGGGGTCTTTCACCTTGAAGGAAGATGTTATCGGAACCAGCGAAGGCATGAAAACCTGCCAGGACTATGGCCAGGTCTTCGGGGAGAAATTAGATAGCTAAATGGAGAAGCCCCGGTGGGATGAGCGAATGGAGATAGGAAAATGAAGAAATCTGATGTTATTGTCATCGGCTCCGGGTGCGGGATGAATATTGTTGAGGAGGCTTTGGGTCATGAAATGAGCGTCGCCCTGGTGGACAAAGGTCCGATCGGAGGCACCTGCGCCAATCTGGGCTGCATACCATCCAAGATGCTCATATTCGCCGCCGACAGGATAGCCGAGATACAGGAAGCCGGGAAACTGGGTATTGAAGCCAAGATAAAGAATATTGACTTTCTCTTCATCATGGAGCGTATGAGAAAGTTCATAAGCGAAAACCAGCAACACATGAAGCACGGCCTTTCTCAGGCGGAGGGGCTCGTCTTCTATGAAGGTGAGGGGCATTTTACCAACGAATACACAATAGAAGTCAACGGCGAAGAAATCAAAGGTGATAAGATTTTCATAGCCTCTGGTTCGCGTCCTTTTGTACCTCCGATAAAGGGCCTGGACGGTGTGGATTTTCTGACCAATGAAAGCACTCTCCAGTTAAAGGAAAAGCCGGAGAGCCTCATCATTATAGGCGGCGGCTATATTGCCGTGGAATACGGTCACTTCTTTGCCGCTATGGGCGCCAAAGTAACCATACTGGAAATGGCTGACCGGCTTGTTCTAGCTGAGGAGCCGGAGGTTGCTGAGCTTCTGAAGAGGGAGTTAAGTCGGCACATGGACATATATACCGGTGTCCAGGCTGAGGAAGTGAAGGGGAGCGGGCAGGGTGTTACCGTCATGGTCAATGACTTAAAAGCGGGAGGAAATAAAGAATTTACGGCGCAGAGAATCCTAGTGGCGGTGGGGCGGAAGTCAAATGCCGACCTGCTGAAGGGGGAGAATACCGGTGTCGAGGTTGATAAAAGGGGGTTCATCAAGGTTAACGATTACTTGGAAACCAACCAAAAGAACATATTTGCCGTGGGGGATGCCAACGGTCAGCAGATGTTTACGCATGTAGCCAACGTAGAAGCGTCGCTGGCTGCCGATAATGCCATCCACGGCAGCAAACTGAAGATGGACTACAGCGCCGTCCCGCATGCCGTCTATTCTCACCCTCAGATTGCATCGGTAGGACTGACCGAAGAAGCTGCCGGAAAAGTTTATAAGATTCTAGTCGGCAGGGCTAAATATTCAGACGTGGCCCAGGGTGATGCCATGAGGGAGGAAAATGGCTTCGCCAAAGCAATCGCGGAAGCAGATACCGGTAAAATATTGGGGTTTCACATCATCGGCCCCTACGCGCCTATTCTGATTCAAGAAGTGGTAAATGCCATGGCATCCGGCGGTAGTATCAACCAGATACAGTCCAGTATGCATATTCATCCCGCTATTTCCGAGTTGATACCTGCGGTATTAAGTAATTTGGAGAGTGTGTAGTCAACACCATTTTGTAATTACCTGAAGAAAAGATAATGGCGCATGAGTATGGTACAGATAATCACCAGGAGGCGATTAATAGTTATCGCCGTCTGAAGTATACCCTGGCCATCGTGCTGGTAATCATGGTGGCCGAAGTCCTCGGCGGCATCTTCAGCGGCAGTCTGGCTCTGCTTGGCGATGCCGGGCACATGCTGGTGGATGCCCTCGCCCTCGGGCTCAGCCTCTTTGCCATGTACATAGCCCGCCGTCCGGCGACGTCTACCAAGACCTTTGGCTATCATCGCGTCGAGATACTGGCGGCTCTGACCAACGGGACTATCCTGGTGCTGGTGTCCGCCTATATCTTCTACGAGGCTTACCAGCGGTTTTTAGAACCACCAGCTGTCAAAACACCGCTGATGCTGACCATAGCGGTAATCGGCCTGCTGGCTAATCTCGGCGGGGTTATATTGCTTAATAAGGCCAGCCACCGGAGCTTAAACGTAAAAGCAGCCTTCTGGCATATCATGGGCGATACCATTTCTTCAGTCGGGGTCATCATTGCCGGCATAATAATCCTGTTGACCGGATGGTATATCGCCGATACTATCGCAGCTATCGTTATCGGGGTCATCGTACTGTGGGGTGCCGTAAGGATTGTGAGAGAAGCAGCCGATATCCTGCTGGAAGCGGTGCCGAAACATATTGAAACAGCCGAGGTAATAGACACCATCACAAATATGTCCGGCGTGAATGAAGTGCATGATATTCACATCTGGACAATCACTTCCAGCATCTATGCCCTGAGCGCCCATCTGGTAATCGATGACCAGATGGTAAGTAAAAGCATTGAAATTGTCAGGGCAGTCAGGCGAGAGTTGTCACAACGTTTCAATATAAGCCATACCACGCTCCAGCTTGAATGTGAGAGCTGCCCAACCGGACTAGTCTGCGAAATAGATCGTCATGACTCCGCTTGGGACGGAAAGACTTAGCTGAATTTGGTTGTATCTGTGGGAGAGATATGTGTACAAGGGTTTATATATTGTTGGAGACCACCGAAGGTAAGTCGGATAAGGTGGCACAGGACTTACGCTTTAAGCCCGGGGTAGTAATGGTAGACCTTGTTGAAGGGCCGCCGGATATCATAGTAACCATTGAAGCACCGGAACGGCAGCATTTAGCGCAGTACCTTATGCCGGCACTGGCTGTAGTGGATTCGGTAGCCGAGGACTTGCATATCCTCGTTGCCCATGATGACTGAATAATGATGTTCCTGCAATCTCACGGTGCGCACGGCAGGTACTCGCCGGGTAATCTCAGGATGTTTAGTTGAATCAGCGTTACTATAACCGCCGTATAACCCACAGCAACAGCGAGATCCTTCAATAAATCTTTCTTTCCGTACCTGCGTCCGCCTTTACTTACCGCCGTTATCACGCCTTTGTGAAGAAGGAAAAGTCCCACAATATTGGTGAGCCAGTAGCCGACCACCACGAACGGCAGAAAAAAGGATTCGGATATCAGGCTGAACAGGCACCCGAACCCATAGGCTATCGGTATATTTACCAGCAGATCGTTCCACCATGTTAAAGGTGATAGTATCCAGCCGATTATCGCCAGTATTCCGCCTTTAACAAAGCGTCCCTTGCTTCTTCGCAAAGTGGTTGATTCACTCATATATCAATAATCACGGCTTTATCGCGCGGGCGATGGTACCTCCAAACTCCCGGCATCTGGTCAAGTCATCGGGTTTCGGCTGCCACTTGGCCCGGATGCCCTCGGTAGCTACGGGAATCTTGCAACTGGCCAGGTGCTCTTCGATGAGCTTCACGGACTCTCCGCTCCAGCCATAGCAGCCAAAGGCGGCGCCAACCTTATTTTGGAACTTGAGCCCCTTGAGGTCTTCAAAAATCGGCATTATCGTCGGCAGCAAGCCCTGGTTGAAGGTCGGCGAACCGATGATGACGGCCTTTGTCTTGAAGATTTCGGCGATGACATCGTTCCTGTCCGCGGTGGGCATATAGAACATCCGGTACGGGACGTCCTCCGCCGCCAGCCCCTCGCCGATAGCCTCGGCCATGTGGCGGGTGCCGTCCCACATGGAATCATAGATAATTACCGCCGTTTTCTCCGGTACCTGGGCCGCCCACTCCTGATACTTCTTCACAATCTGGAGGGGGTCTTTGCGCCAGATAATACCGTGGCTGGGGGCGATCATACTGACGGGCAGCTTCAGAGCCAGAACTTCCTTTATCTTTTTGGAGACCATACTGCTGAATGGGGTCAGGATGTTGGCGTAGTATTTTAATGCTTCCTCATAGAGTTCCTGCTGGTTTACCTCGTCATTAAAACGAAAGGCATGGGCATAGTGCTGGCCGAAGGCGTCATTAGGTATGAGGATGTTATCTCCGGTCAGGTAGGTGAACATGCTGTCCGGCCAGTGGAGCATGGGCGCCTCGACGAAGACCAACTCTCTCCGGCCGATGCTGACCCTGTCCCCGGTCTGAACGGCTTGGAAGTCCCAGGGCTGGTGGTAGTGCCCCTCCACGCTCTCCAGACCCCTCTTGGAGACAATGACCTTGGCCTTGGGGGCATGGCGCATCACCGCCGGGAGGGCGCCGGAGTGGTCGGACTCGGCGTGGTTGGCGACCACGATGTCAATCTTGGACGGGTCAATAATCTCACGGATATTCTCGATAAGCTGCTCCTGGAAAGGCCCCCACACCGTATCCACCAGCACGGTCTTCTCGTCGGTGATGAGGTAGGCATTGTAGGAAGACCCCCGGTGGGTGCTCAGCTCATGGCCGTGAAAATGCGTCAGCGCCCAGTCTACGACTCCCACCCAGTACACTCCTTTGGTAAGCTCGGTTATCATTTCGGCTCCTTTCTATTCACGTTGTATTATGATTACAGGAACTCAGCAAAGAGTTCCTCGGCACGTTTAGGGTCGATTTTCTGGGTTACCAGCGAGCCCCGGCGGAGCGTCGGTAGCTGGTCTTCGTAAACCGGCAAGTCTTCTTCATAAATAACTCCTATGGGTATTTTTTCTCCCCATTCAAGTGCTTTTTCCAGCGCGGCCTTCTTATCGCCGGGAGTATAGCCTCTGGTATCATCCAGTTTATAAACCCTTTCGCGGTACCACTGGAAGGTATTTTTGTGGTTAAACGAAACGCAGGGCTGTAAGATATCAATCAGGGAGAATCCCTTATGGGCGATACCTTTTTTAATCAATCCGGCCAGGTGCTCGGCGTCCCCGGCAAAACCCCTCGCCACGAAGCTGGCGCCACTGACGATAGCCAGGGAGATGGGATTCACGGGGTTAGCTGCGCCGTAAGGCGTCGTCTTGGTGACAAAACCGGCATCACTGGTGGGGGATGCCTGCCCCTTGGTCAACCCGTAGACCTGGTTGTTGTGTACCAGATAGGTAATATTGTGGTTGCGCCGGGCGGCATGTATAAAGTGATTGCCTCCCTCACCGTAACCATCCCCGTCACCGCTGACGGCGATGACCACCAGTTCGGGATTGGCTACCTTGGCGCCGATAGCCGGTGACACCGGACGACCGTGGAGAGAGTTGAAGACGTTACCCCGGCTATAATGAGGCAGCTTGCCGGACTGGCCGATACCGGAGACCAGCAATAACTGGTGAGGCTCAATCTCCAGCTCTACCAGGGCTTTATTCAGCGCCTTCAGAATGCCGAAGTTGCCGCAGCCCGGGCACCAGGCCGGTTGCAGACCGGCATAATCAGACAGTGTGACCATTGTTAACACCCCTCCTTTCTCACTGCTTCGACAATGTAAGCCGGAGTAAAAGGTCTCCCGTCAAATTTCAGAATCTTGCCGCTGACATCTTTTCCTGTTTCCGCCTTGATGAGGCGGGCGAGCTGACCGGTGGCATTACTCTCGATGACGTAGCTGTTGTGGGCCGTGCCGAGGGCGTCATCCACAGCCTCCGCCGGAAAGGGCCATAACTCGTTCAGGTGAAGCAGGTTGACGCTGGCGCCCTCCTTGCGCAAGATATCAACGGCTTCGCGGATAGCCGCGTAGGTGCTACCCCAGCCGATTAGCGTGGTATCAGCACGTTGATGGCCGTAAATTTGCGGCTGAGCTATCTCCTGCTTCAAACCGAACATCTTGCGCAGCCTTTTCTTTACCTGCGCTGTTCTCTCCCCGGCGTCTTCGGTGAGATGACCTTCTTCATCGTGCTCATCACAGTCGGTAACCACCAGCGCCTTGCTAAGTCCGGGGAAGGCTCTGGGAGATATGCCAGACTTGGTAACTCTGTGTCTCAGGTATTCCGCAGGCTCCAGCTCTTTTTCTGAAAACAGCAGGCCGCGGTCGATGGTTACCTGCGAGAGGTCAAACGGGTTAACAGTGGCGTAGGAACTTGCCAGGTGATGGTCGGTCAGAACTATCACTGGCAACTGATACTTTTCCGCCCAGTTGAAGGCCCTGACCGTCACCCAGAAGGCATCCTCGATGGTGGCCGGGGCGAGGATGGCCCTGGGAAAGTCGCCGTGGTGAGCGTGAAGTACAAACTGGAGATCCCCCTGCTCGGTCCTGGTAGGCAGGCCGACGGCCGGTCCCGGACGCTGGGCGTCAATAATAACTACGGGTGTTTCCGTGATTCCGGCCATTCCCAGCCCTTCGACCATGAGACAGAAGCCGCTACCCGAGGTGGCGGTCATCGCCCGGACCCCGGCATAACCCGCCCCGATAGCCATGTTTATAGCAGCTATCTCATCCTCGGTGTGTACCATGACCATGCCGAATTCCTCGGATTTGGCAGCGATGTATTCCATAATGGAGCTGGCTGGCGTCATCGGGTAAGCCGACATGAACTTGCAGCCGGCGGCGATGGCACCCAAGGATATGGCTTCGTTGCCAGTTAGGAGCATTCTTTCAGCATCGGGTACAGCTCTAAGCCGACGCACCTTACCTTTATACCCAGTCCGGGCATATTCATAGCCGGCTCTCGCTGCCGCAATGTTACTATCGGCAATTTTACCTTTCCCGAAATGCTCTACCAGAACCCGGTTTAATATCTCAAGGTCGTAATCCACCAGGGCCAGAGCCGCACCGAGGGCAACAGTATTGGTCATGAGCTTGCCACCAGCCTCTTCCTCAGCCAGCTTCTCCAAGGGCATACTGAAAAAGTTACCATTATCGCCAATGTCCATTATTTTCTCCCCGTCGAAAATAACAACACTGTCATCAGTCAGTTCATCCTGGTGCAGTTCGATGCTGTCCCTGTTCAGCGCAATCAGTATGTCCACGTCTCTGGTAATGGCACCTACCCTGCTTTTGCTAACTCTGATGCGGAAAAAGTTATGGCCGCCTCTGATTCTTGATTCGTAGTCCTGGTCGGCGAAGACGTGATAGCCCCCTCGGGCAAAGACCTTGGCGAGCAGAAACCCTACCGACTGCACACCCTGCCCGGCCTCACCACCGACCATAAAGTTGAAATCAACTGGCATGGATTACCTCCACATTCTTTATGCTATTTCTTGTATTTTTCGATAACCTCGTTCACCCATTTCATGGCAGCAATCATCGTGGGGAAACCTGTCGTGGTGAACGCCAGAAGTACGGTATGGTGGAGTTCATCGGCAGTTATACCCTCCTTCAGCGCCCGGCGGGCATGTGACCTGACTGCACCTTCGGAATTCAATCCCATCGCCACCCCCAGCTTGACAAGCCGCCTAGTCTTTTCTTCAAGCGGTCCCCAATCGTGGCATTTCCCAGCCAATTCGTCATAGACTCTGGCTACCTCTGGAAATTGATGCTGGAAATCTTTATAGATATCAGGTAAGTAATTCATCGCTTGCCTCCTTTTACCTTAAGTTAAATGGCTAGCCCGGCCAGCCGAAGAATATGATGGCCAGAGCGGTATGTATCATTACGGAAGGCCAGAAGACCCTCCAGATATAGCAGTGGTATTTATAAAATCGCTGATATCCCCTATATTTCATTAACCTGCTCCCTAGACCTGAACCGGACAGGCAGCGGCAGGAGAAAAAGATTAACGCCCCGGTTATCAGGTTAACGATGCCCAGAATAACTATCAGCCTGGTTATCAGCAACGGGTCAAAGACGTTCATTTCAACCTCATAAGATTTTAATCGAACTATTCCACGATAATTACTCCCGTCATATACGGGTGGGGTATGCAATAATATTCAAAAGAGCCTTTCGCTTCAAACGTATGACTAAACGTATCGCCCTTCGACAGACTACCGCTGTCAAACGAGCCGTCCCGTGCGGTGGCGGTGTGAATGACTGAATCGTTGTTGTACCACATCACTGTGGTTCCGGCAGGTACGGTAATCTCGGCTGGTTTAAAGGCGAAATCAGCAATCGCTACCTCAATCTGGGGTGGCACTGCTGGCGGTTCTGCTGAGGATGGCTCTTTGGGCAATCCCGGGCTCGGCACTATAGGTGCTGACTCTGATGTTTGGGACTGGCAGGATATGCCCTGTAACGTGATTAGAACCATTATAATCAGTAGCAGACTGATAATCAGCACTGGTTTGAATGTAATTGATTTATCAAAATGATTTTTCATTTCAGCTTTTCCTGCCCTTCTTCCGTGCGGTTCATGTCGGCATTGCCGGGGAGCGGAGCTATCCGTACCTCATTTGGTTTGTTTGCTGGTCTTCTTTTTAGTGCCTAGTTTTTTCTTGGCGGACACGGCTACTTTCTTGGGTTTTACCTCGGCTGATTTAGGGAGAGAGACCTCAAGGATCCCGTCTTCGAAGTCGGCCTCAATCTTATCGGCATCGACAGTGGAAGGAAGAGGGATCGAGCGGTAGAAGCTACCGTAGGAGCGTTCGCATCGGTAGTAGTTCGCTTCTTTCACTTCGCTTTCCGTCTTCTTCTCTCCTTTAATCATCAGCATATCACCTGCGACGGATACATCGATGTCCTCTTCCT
>Ga0315548_1003013_pt1 | contig 12840 bp, 16 predicted proteins | sample SalMarSW160110MG_2_FD_202540 | JGI IMG/M metagenome (GOLD analysis project Ga0315548, IMG submission 202540) | Salt marsh sediment microbial communities from the Plum Island Ecosystem LTER, Massachusetts, United States - Salt Marsh Sediment SW1601-110 ... | reverse complement strand
TGTAACTTCTTCTGAATCTTGTTAGCTGAGTAGCCCTGTTTGATGTAGGTTCTGATTGCTCTGCTCGTCTTAGAATTTATTTTAGTTTTAGGCAAGACAAAACATCTCCTTAGCTGTCTGGAACGTCTTTTCTGGGCTTGATTTTTCCGCTTTTCACCTTGTCCATGAAAGACTCTTCATAGTCATATTCAGGGTTGAAGCGGTAACGATTTTTTCCAGAATAAACTAGGATTCCATGTTCTATCATTGGGTCAATGTAGCTTTCAAGTGCTGTTCTTCTTGAAACCCTGATGTCCCAACATAGCAGGTTAGCGTATTGTTTGGCTGTTTTGTCTTTGGGATATTTTTGCATAAATTTTAGAGCCTGTTCTTGTAGGGTTGCTTTGCAGGTTGTTCCTATGTTAGGCGTTCCCTCATCATTATTCTGTCTCATTTTTGTTCATCTCCACAAGTAGGGTTTCTTCTAGTCGTCTTCTGATTGCGTCTCTTACGAATTCGGAGAGGTTGACATGGGTATTGTTTGAGACGGCTTCATCTATCGATTCTCTCATTGATTTTGGAAGCATGAGAGAGATTGTGACTAATTTCTTGTTTTCCATATGATACATCTCCTATTGTAATAATACTTATTAGCTCCAGAATACCCGTATTTTTTGGTCAAAATGGTAAAACTAAACGTCGAAGTTGTTGACCCACGATTAAAAGTTCAAGCAATCTATGAAGCGTGGATAGATTTTGATGCCACATATAATGAGTTACACAAACTAGGTTATTGCCCTAAACGTCATACTGCAGGTCGAAGCCCCCAACCAGATTCGGGCAACTTAACTGTCGTTTTGAAATCTGGAACTAAAGTTAACATATTTCCTAAAGGTCAACCTCATAGAATTCAAGTGAGTTGGAATGTTAGAGAAGACCCTGAAAAACAATTTTGTGAGCTTACAAGCGTTCTTGTACCTATAGATGGTGAACAGCTCGTCATAATCCCTGATGCTCTTAACTTAGTTCATGACCGAGATGCCTTTCTGGATTACTATTATGGAGATAAGCTGAGACAGAAGGACTGATTATGGTTCAAAGTTCCAAAACTCAGAGAATAATCCTTGACGGTAACGGTTCTTATCTCGGGATGGAGAAGGGCTGTTTTGTTGTAAAAGACAGAAAAGGCAACTCTGAACGTTACCCACTTTTTGAGAAAGAAATTGGCGAGGTTGTTCTGAAAAGCGGGAACATGGTTTCTACAGGAGCATTAGCAAGCTTAGGCTTCTGGGACGTTGATGTTATGATAATGACTTCGAGGGGAAGACCAGTAGCCATGCTCAAGGGCTTAGATGATGACAGCCATGTTTCAACCCGAGTGGCTCAATACGAAGCCTTGAAAGACAAAAGAGGCGTGCATATTGCTAAGCAGTTTGTTCTAGGAAAACTTGAAGGACAGAATGAGGTTCTTAGAAAGTATGGATTGAGACCGTTCGATTTCAAGAAGATTCAACGCGTGAAAAATCTGGAAATTGACGATTTAACCGAACTGAGAAAGAAGCTTATGGCGTACGAGTCTCACGCATCAAGGGCTTACTTCCAGAGAATCTTTTCTCTTTTCCCTGATTCTGTTCGACCTGATGGAAGAAGAACCTTCAAGGCTTACGATGGCGTAAACAACCTCTTCAATCTTGGCTATGAGCTTCTTTCATGGAAGGTTCACAAGGCTTTGGTTAATGCTAAGCTTGAGCCTTATCTGGGTTTTCTGCACAGTGAACAGTATGGCAAACCTAGCCTTGTCTGCGATATGATGGAGCTTTACCGATTCCTGATAGATGATTTTCTGATTCAGCATTACAGAAGAGTAAACAAGAATAACTTTGTAACCAAAAAAGAGTCTATGACAAGAAAAAAAGTAGGCAAGAGAGAATACCTCAACGATTTAGATTCAAGAAAGCTAATGAGAAAACTGAATCAGCTTTTCGAGTCTGAGGTTCATATTCCCAGAATAAGGCACGGCAAGAAACAAACACTTGAGACATTAATAAATGAAGAAGCTCTAATTTTTGCAAAGTATCTCAGAAACGAAAAGGAATGGATACCAAGACTGAGATACTCAGCTGAACTAATAAAAATTTAACTACGAAATGCGGTTAAAGTATAGATGTGTTCAAGGCGATAAAATAATGTCAAATAAAGAACATGTTGTTACACAAAAAGAATTTAAGAACTATCTTGACGATTTTATTTCAAGACATAGAGTAATTCTTAGACCTGAGTTCAACTATTTCGCTGATGCGATTGTCTCTACTAAAGACGGTTCACTGCTTTTTATTGAATTTAAAGAAGGGAAAGGGTCTTTCAAATATGAAAAGACTGACGAAAAAATAGCAAATGTGCTTATGAATTTGCCTCAAAAAGCTTTTGCAGGAAATCTCTCAAATGTGAAGTTTGGCGGTGTTAATGTTATCAGAGAAGGAAACAAGCTCATTATAATCAAAGGCGACAATTCATCAAATTCGTGGTCAAGAAATGAGGCAAAAAAAGACGCTTTCAGAGAAATCAGGGATATTAGAAATATGTTTGCACATGGCAGGAAGTAGCCTACGTTGACCAAAATAATTATGGATAAAGTAAAGAATATCGACGTTAAAGAGAATATTTACTACTCTCTGCCTGAAGAATTCGACCCCGCATTTTATGGTTTTGCTTGCCCAATTGGTTTAGAAAGCTGTGGGCAACTTAATGAGATTATGGAACAGTCAACAAAGAAGAATGTGTTTATTGCGATACCTTATTCTGATTATGATTATGAAGAAGAAATTATCAATTTAGTTAAAGTAGCAGGACTAGAACCAAAACTAGCAAAACAGAAAATCGAGACAAAAATTATCCTTTGTAAAATCTGCAGGGAAATTAGAAAATCAGGTTATGGAATCGCAGACATAACAAAAAACAACGTAAATGTTGCCTATGAATTGGGTTTGATGCAATCATTGGGTAGGTCTTGCGCTATATTACTTGAAGAAGGAAATGAACCACAGAGTGATCTACAAGGTTTGGAGGATGTTTTGTACAAAAATTCGAATTTTAGAAAGAAGCTGGGAAAATGGCTTATCGATAATGTTAAAGAAGCAGACACAAATGCTTTGAATAAATATTTAGCGACCACTAAACCAAGTCTTTAGCTAAAGATGTAATGGGATGAAACTATGTGGTATGAATTTCTTATTCGTGTAAATTTAGAGAGACAAAAAGAGATAGCTAGACAAATGAGAGAATGGGTAGACAAATTAGAGACAAGACATATCATTGATGGTTTTGCCTTTAATTTCTATACTTCTGATCCCGAGTCTTTGCGTATTAGATTTGATTGTTCTAGTCAACGGAACTTAAAAACTGTAAGAGAAGAGTTGGAGAATCAAGTTAGACATTTCGTCCCAGATTATTCCACAAGAAACAACGAAAGACAATGGGATGATGGAAATAGTCCTGAACAAGTTTACAAAGCATACGAATTAAGTAGTAGATTCACCTTTCTGATTTGGAAGCTTGAGGAGACTCACCGATTCCCTGAAGACTTTTTTTCTAACTTCTGGATTACTGAAAACCCTGATGAGATTCATGTAAGACAAAGACCTTTTCAATTCCAGTTTTGTCTTAATCATGGAGTTATGAATGCTCTTGGAATTTCTTATCAAAATGAAGCCTATGTTCATTTGAGATTATTGTTAGCGATCTTACAAACATTGTATAATGATGAAGCGGGGCAGACATTGAACAACTGGATTAGAAAAAACATGCAAATGCAATGAAAGTCACATCTTTTGTGTGTGTATTTTTTGTGTGTTGTGTGGCGTTGTGTTGTGTTGTGCGGTGCGGTGTGGTGGCGGTTGTAGGTGTTAAAGGAAAGAGAGAGAGGGAGAGAGAGAAGAGAAAGAGGATAAGCGTTTAGACGTGCAGGCGTAGGAGATTAATTATTTGGGTTGGGGTTAAATTTTAACCCCTGTTTATTTATTTTAATGATGGAAATTATGGTAAATCTCCATATACCATCATAATTTTCGTCTATAGTTTTTTGAGTAATTCTTGTTACAACTGCATCTTACACCCATATGTGAAGTGTTTTGCATGCAAAATTAAGGGAGGTATAGTCTTAAAACGAGAATGTATGCAAATATTATGATTAGGATAACGGGAGTGTATTTCATTGAAAAGTTGAATAGAGCCTCTATTTTTTCTTTTGTGGGGTTTTTGTTTAGGCTCACAAATCGGCTTAAAATGGGGGTCATTATAATCACAACTAACATGTACCATAACATAAACTCGTTTGTATAGAATAAATTGAGAAAACCAAATATTATTGGGAGTGAAATGGCTAAAAATACCATGATTGTAGCTACTCTGATTGATTTTTTTATGCCATATCTTACTACAAAAGTTTGTATTTTATCGTTCATGTCAGCTTCGAAATCTCTCAGTTCTTGAAAAATTTGAGAGGCGACTTGAAAAAGAAATAGTGGAAGGATACAAAGGAAGGCGCATTGGTAGCTTCTTGCCACCGAAGGCAGAAGGATATCTAAGGATAACTGATTTGCTGCTAAAAGCCCAAATAGGAAGGGAAAAACTCCTGAGCCAATACCGGCGACTATTATGTCTAAAATGGGTTTTCCTTTTAGATGAAGGATTGGAGTAGAATATGCACTACAAAGAGCAAAATATGCCAAAAAGATTGGAATCAAATAGGGATTAAAAAACGTAAGTGTGATGAATCCAAGACCGCACAAAATCACCATGATAACTAAGGATGTTTTAGAGGAAACGTCGTCTGTGGCTAAGGGCAGCATATTTTTTTGGGGATTCTTTTTGTCTGTTTCTTTGTCAAAGTACTGGTTTTGGACAAAAACTGCTGAAGTAATACAAGAAAAAACAAAAGCCACAACCAGCACATTAGAGATTTGGGGTACCCCGAATATGAAACTTCCAACTCCAAAAATGGCTAGCCATCCAACCCAACTTCGAAATCTAAGCAATCGCACAAAACCCTCGACATTAGCGAGCATTCAATCATTCCATTTATGGTATGTTTAGGGTTTCTTATTGTGCTTGATTTATTTGAAGTTTTTCGCGCGTGTTGTTGTTTTTTTGGGTTTGGGGGTTAAATTTTAGCTAACAACTTGGAACATTTGAGCTCAGTAAATTAACTGTAATGACGGTTTATTATCTATCTATTCCTCTGGAAAGAGGTTCTTTTTCATTTTACTTTGACGCTTTCTGCTTGACGAATCTTTTCCACATATACCAAATTATCAGAAGAATTGCTTCCAGGATGATGGTGTACCAGATATGATGCAGTGTTGTCCATTCAATACCGAAGAACCAATAGTAAGGGTTCCACCACCAAACTGCATCTAAAGCCGGAAAGGCGTGTCCATATAGTCTGTGTACAATGAACCATAACCAGTCAAATGCTCCCGATAACCATTGATGAAACATTGTGTAGCCGAGGAGAAACATTGTCACTTTTGATTTCACAGTCTCATCTGCAAGCAACCAGTAGCCAACAGCCGACGCGACTCCTATAGAAACGACAACTAGCATCTCATCTATCCAGTATGGAATCGCCCATTCGAACGAGAAAGGTAATCCATAGTCTTCCCGAAACTTGTAGTGCACTAACCATCCAATATGTGTAATCGGCAGTAAGAAGATAGTCATAATCGAGAACCAAAGAATCAATTTGTAATCTGGAATCTTCACTTCAAATCTACTTCACTTTGCGCTCTGCCTTATAAACGTAGAAAGTTGAATTAAAGATTTCGAGGTTTTGCTTTTTCCAAAAAGACTGAAAAATCTATACTAACAGTTTAGAAGTATTTCTGTTGTGTATTCCCAAATTTCTTTCAGAAAATCGCTCATGGCTGGTTGCCAAGTATAAATTTTCAAGTCCTCAATAGCATGGGTTATAGCTGCATAAAAATTTGAGCCTTTATTTTTATGAGTGCTTTTTTCGTTTTTTCCAGAAAACTGCTAAGGCTGCTACTGTTATGGCTACTGCTGCAGCTGCGATTATTATCAACAGCAAAAATTCTTCTGGCGGCTTCACCGTTACGGTTATCTGATGTGTATCTGCGTTACCTGCAGCGTCTTTGACTGTCAACGTTACCGTGTATGTTCCCGTGTTGTTGTATGTGTAAGTTGTTGTTTCTTCTGTTCCTGTTGCGCCGTTGCCGAATTCCCATTCATAGCTGACTATGCCTAGGTTGTCGCTGGATGCGTTGGCATTAAAGGTCACGGTTGTGTCCACCTTCACTGTTTGGTTTTGTCCAGCATCGGCGGTAGGCTTGGTTGTATCCAACTTTATTGCTGTTACTGTTGTAGGCAGCTCCTCGTTTCCAGTGTTATCGATGCTCCAGTACTCCAAAGTGTTGTTTGCGCCTTCAGTGTTGATTAGCGGTTGCCCATTAGCGCTGACTGTTTTTGTTGCACCATCATTGATTCGATAATATGTTTCTGCAATACCACTTTCAGCGTCAGTAGCTACTAGGGTAATGCTGAAGTCTTCATTGTGCCACAGGACATTATAGTTGTCTGCGGTAACTGGAGGCACATCATCTAAGAACACCTCAATAATGGCGGATGTGCTGTTTGTGAATCCAAACTCGTCAGTTACTGTCAAACTTACGTCGTAACTGCTGGGAGTTGTATATGTGTGCTTGATTGTGGGGGATGACGTCGTGGTGATGTTGCCGTCGCCAAAATCCCAAGTGTAGTTGGCGATTTGGCTGTATTCGGCAAAGCTTGAATTTGCGTCAAAGTTTACTTCTCCGTAGGCGTATGCAACGGCTGGAGAAGTCTCGAAACTGGCAGTGATTGGCAGCGTGGGAGTGTCTGGATGCGGCTCGGTTAAAATCGGCAAATAATCGATGAAAGCGTGAATACCAATGTCGCTATGTCCGTCTTCTATCCATGATTCGATTAAATTCGTGTTTGTGGTGCCCCAATAGTTTTCTGTAGCATCCATGTTGCCCTGAGCGTTCCATGAGGTAATCAGCAAAACTGTTTCACTCACGTTGATGAATGTATTGTATTTGACAACAGCTTTCGGTGAAAAGCCAGTGTTAACGTACTCTTTTACGAGAAAGCCTCTATTTCCTTTGAAAAGGTTGTATCGTATGTATACGTGCTCGTCGGTGTCGGCAATATCGAAGCCGTTTGCGTCTATAAACATGTTATGTTCAATGTAGATGTCACTTTCAGAGTTAAGAATGTATGAAGAGGCCCCCCCAATTCGCCCCAAATTAATTAGCTCTGAGTTTGTCAAGTTGATGTATCCACATGAAGACTGCAAAACAGACATTCCATGTTTTATTATGCAGTAGTCCAAACTTAAGGAGGTGCCAGACACCGCTCCGCCAGTATTGAAGAAGACTACCCAGTCTCCTCTACCAATGAATGTTATTTTGTTTGTTGGTGTTCCATGGGCTTCAATTTTGCCATGCACCAAGAACATAATGTAGTCGGGTGAATTATCGGTGACTGTTACTCCGGGGTCAATCTTGAGTGTAACATTTTCAGGTATCTGAACTGTGCTTGTTACGGAGTATGGGCTGTTTTCTATTGTCCATGTGGTGTCTGAGTGGAGTATTCCCCCAACCTCTGTAGAATCCTGTGTAGCGCCGAAATTCAGGTTACAAACTAAAACAAATCCGCTAACCAGCAACACAATTAAGAATATGCATGAGAGCGATTTCATCTGCTCACCAGTTAGAATAGATTCTCTTGCTTTTTTATGCCTTACGTTTTTTTGAATGTTCAACAAACAAATAGTTACCATCAACTTATAATTGATGCATATTCTTTACGCGTACATGAACTGGCGCCTGTTTTTTCTTTGCGTTTGTGGGTGCGGTAAAGCACATACACCTGCACAAACACGCGTACGAAGATTTAGGTTTTTTGTGGGATAAAATTTAGCTCTCAAAATGGGTTTCAAAAGTAAACCAAGTCTTTATCTTTTTGACTGCCAGTTACTAAATGGGGGCTTACAAAATTAACACCATCGAAGTCAAAGAACTGACCAAAATCTTCGACAAAACCGTTAAGGCAGTAGATGGCATAAGCTTCAACGTAAAAGAAGGCGAAATCCTAGGGTTTCTGGGTCCTAACGGAGCCGGCAAAACCACAACACTTAACATGCTATCAACGTTATTGCGTCCAACCAGCGGCACCGCCACCGTAAACGGTCATGACATACTCACAGAACCGGATGCTGTCCGCCGCAGCATAGGCTACGTGTTTCAGGACACCACACTGGACATAGATTTAACTGGCAGAGAGAACCTGGACTTTCATGGGCGCCTATATGGTCTTGACCGAAATGCGCGGCAGCAACGAATCAGAGAACTGCTGGAACTGGTGCAATTAACCTATCGCGCCGACGACTTGGTGAAGACCTACAGCGGCGGCATGAAACGCAGGCTAGAAATCGCCCGAGGATTACTGCACCACCCAAAAGTCCTCTTCTTGGATGAGCCGACGCTGGGTTTGGACCCGCAGACTCGACGTTCGATTTGGGAGCATATTCAGCGCCTCAACCAAGAAAAGAACGTCACCATCATCTTAACCACCCACTACACGGAGGAAGCCGATTACCTGTGTAAACGCATACTAATAATAGATTTCGGCAAGATTGTGGTGCTGGATACAGCCGACAACCTGAAAGCCCGTTTGGAAGGAGACGTGATTAGTTTACTTTTCAAGAATCCAGCGTCGATAGAAACGTTTCGTCCCCTTCTGGAGAGCAAAAATTGGATACACCGAATTAACGTTGTTACCTCTGGCAACAATTACGCCGCGATGAGCCGCATGATGCATACTGTGTCAACAATGTCAGGTAACATGGATATAGGAGGAGCTATGCCGGAGATGGACTCTAGAACCATCGGAGACCACACAAAGATTCCAAAACCGTCTCAGCAAAAATCGGAACAGCCTGCGGCTGACGAAAGCCCTCAATTCGGGGGCGAGACATGCCCGAAATGCTTGAATCTGCTGGTAGATAAGGGTGGACACCGAATTCCGGAGATTGTTAAGTTAGCTGATGAAGCGGGAGTTATTCTGGAGTCTGTGGAGCTGCGTAAACCTACCCTCGACGATGTGTTCCTGTCGGTGACTGGTCGCAATATACGAGAAGAAAAAGGAAGCATCCTAGATATGGTGCGGCGTCACCGCATCATACGACAAGCCCGTGGACGGCGAGTCAGAGGTTAAGATGATCGGATGGAAAGGTGAAACTTGAGATGGTGCAGCCGTTATCTGGACAAGCGATATATGTGGTTTTGTTGCGAGAATTAAAGCGCTACTGGCGAGCTAAGGCAAGAGTCATCTCGTCGGTAGCCCAAAGCATCTTCTTTCTCGTCATCTTCGGTTTGGGGCTGGGAGGCTTCGTCGGCGGATTCGGTGGAGTCAACTACCTTTCATACATGGCGCCAGGCGTAATTGGCATGGGGCTTCTCTTTGGCTCAGTGTTCTCCGGCGTTTCAATTATATTCGATCGGCAATTCGGATTCATGAAAGAGATGCTGGTTGCGCCTGTCAGCCGAACCAGCATTATTCTAGGAAAAATTCTTGGCGGAGCAACCACGGCGACAATCCAAGGCATAATCTTAATGACAATCGCGGGAATTATGGGCGCATTCACGCCGTCTCTCGCATTCTTGGCAGGTGCATTTACCGCGATAGGCGCGATGCTTCTCATCACCGCTGGCTTCGTTGGCCTTGGAGTGGCAATCGGGTCAACTCTAAACGATTTCCATGCGTTTCAGTTGCTGTCAACTTTTGTGATGTGGCCAATGTTCATGTTATCGGGCGTGTTCTTCCCCATCGACGTGTCGCCTCTGCCTCTTCAGATTGCCATGTTATGTGATCCCATGTTCTATGGGGTCGAACTGCTGCGTTGGTGTCTCCTAGGGGTTGGAACACCGTTACTTGGTTCGCTTGGCTGGCTGATCAGTTTGGCAGTGGTGGTTGGTTTCGATGCTTTTATGGTGGGTCTGGGCACCTATCTCTTCTCCCGAACCCAAATCTGACACATCATCTTCAATTTGCTTCACTCTATTAGCGGAAACGAGAGGTAAACAGGCGATTTTTCGCTAGCAGGCTTTAGGTTAACTAAATACTTTTAAGAGTTAGTTCTGGTTTTGTTTGTGATTGTGAGGTTAAGTTTACTATGTCAACTGTAGTGGTAAATGTTTCTGAGCTTCAGAGTTTTGATAATGAGTGCGTAAAACTTTTGGCAGATTTTTTGGAGGGCAAATTAGACGCTAGTGTGGTTGCCTCAAAGAATGAGGTGAGCATGGAGTTTGAGGAAGGAAAGGAGGCTTCCAGATCGTGTCTGCGTTTGCTTCTTCGAAAGTTTTTGCATAAAGAAGCCTTGAAAGAGGATTTCAGGGTTATTTCTGGCGGAGAAAACAGTTTCATAGTGAAAGAGAGAAAAAGGTATTCTGAGTAGCCAATAGGTTATTTTGAATATTGATCTGTGCTTCATAACCCTTATCAGAAATTCTGGTCCATACCATCAATCTAACAAGTTTAGTTTGGGGTGTGCAAAAATTTGGAAATATTGAAGCGAAAGACATCTTCTAATCAATGCATGAATTGTAAAGAAGCACTAATAACTTCATCAAAAATCTATTGTACCCGGCTTGAAGAATACGTGGACGACGTAGTTTACTGTCCATACTTCGAGCCGAAACCCGTGGTTAAACTGCAGACAGTAGCATAGCCCGCAAGAAAGTCCCTCTAGCATTTTCTCTTTTTCTTCTCGAAAGTTTTAAGTGGATAAGGGAGTTTAGCGTTTAGTTCGAGGCGTGAAACCGGTTGAGAGACAGGTCTTTGGGTGTTCTGATCTTTGTCCTAGCTATATTGGCTATGGTTGGGTATTTTTGTTGGCTTTTCCTGTCTCCAGAAGACGTGACGTTCCTGGGGAAAACCCTCAGTGAATGGGCGATAATTGTCCCAGTTATAATCATAGTTTATGCTGTTCTTTTTGTGGTGGCATGGATCGGCTGGGCTTTGGCTTCCACAGCGCCACCCCTACCCGTTACCAGCGAACCCACAGAGGATTAAGAAAGGGATCTGGTTATTTCTTCATTTTGAGTATCAAAAAGATCACTAATGCCAAAGCAGCAGCTATCACTACAACTATTAGAGCAATGAAGGCAACCGGGTGTAGCCCGAATACTTGGGTTTGCCAGATGTTTGTTTTTTCCGCTTCCGTTCTCATGGTGAAATCTGGATAGGATGAGTTTGCTTCTAAAAGAAAGCCTGTGGACCTGTCCCAGTGGAATACTGTTTGTGAGTTATTTGCATATACCACACTTCGGGTTGCACCTGCACAGGTTGTCTCTTCAACTCCGCTAATCGTTAGGGTGCCCTCAGGTGACTCGAAGACATCACCAGCATCCAAGTTTGCGGGTATAATGAAGCAGTCTCCGATCTGACCGGTCTCAAGTTTCAGGGTTGAAGATACAGTTTCCTCTCTTCCATCAGAATATCTTGACGTTATATCGACGTAGACGTTTTTTTCTTTAACAGCCGTGACCTCAATTTTACACCATGTTACATCATGTTGCTCGGGAACATCACCAGTAATAGTTACATTGTATTCTATCCAGTCGCCCTTTTTCACGCCCACCACAATCTCAGCTGAGGCAAACGCCGAAAAAATCATGCTAACGAGAACTGCCAAACAAATCATATACAATACAAATTTTGTTGTCATAAAACCCATAACCAGATTGTTGCCTCACTTTTTTATGATTTGCGGAGGAGCTAAAACATGGGTTATCCCTAGCGAGGTCGGTCTATTTCCAGTCCAGAAGTCTCTTTTCTCCCTTAATCTTTTTGATGTCGGTGATGTCTTGGCTGGCTTCCAAGGTGCCTAAATATTTTCCATCCTTGTCTCGAACTGGGAAATATCTGATGTAAATCTGTCTGCCCTTCAGATTAATCCAGAATTCAGCCACATCTTTCTCTCCCTTTTTGAAGGCTTCCAAAATCTGGAGCACCTTGTGCACGCTCTTTGGGGGATGGCATTGCTGAACCTTTTTGCCAACTATGCTTCTGGGTCGAGGAAAGATGCGGTCACCATTCTTGTTGAAGTATCCGACTTCATCATTCTCGTCGACAAACGATACTTCAACCGGCATAGCGTCAAGCATGGCTTCAATAACTTCTGGTTTCAAATTTTCTATCATAAGGAACTCCTCTTGATTATGAAGGGGGTTAGAAAAAATAAACCTTTTTCACTCCTTCTTCCACATTATTGAAAGCTCTAATAGAGGGATTATTTCTCCGTGAAAACTTGGCTTTCCCCAGCCTCTTTTTCGATTCGTATGACATGCTCCGCCTTTTCTGCGAAGGCTTCGTTGTGGGTTACGGCGATTATCTGTTCTATAGCCTTCAAGCGTCTGACCGCCTCAGCCAACCTGTCCACGGAGCCGTCTTCTCTTCCCAGGCTCTCTGTTGGCTCATCCAAAAGAAGCATGTAAAGTCCATGACCGGTTCTAGAATGCATGATCAGTTGCCCAAGACCTATGCGGTAGGCGAAGGCAAGCAGTGTGCGTTCTCCGCCTGAAAGATTCGAAACCTCCCGCTCATAGCCTTCTTCGCTGCATACAAAAGGCGAGTAGGTCTCGTCGATTTTAAGGTTCATTGTGGGTCCCACGTCCCCGACTAGGCTGTCTAGCACCTGCTGAACGGTTATTTGGAGGTATTTTACGAATTCGCTTCTGAGTTTAGGCTGGATGCTTCTGTAGGCGCCTCGTATCCGGTCTAGGATTTCAAGGAGCTTCTCGA
>Ga0315548_1003009_pt1 | contig 12859 bp, 12 predicted proteins | sample SalMarSW160110MG_2_FD_202540 | JGI IMG/M metagenome (GOLD analysis project Ga0315548, IMG submission 202540) | Salt marsh sediment microbial communities from the Plum Island Ecosystem LTER, Massachusetts, United States - Salt Marsh Sediment SW1601-110 ... | reverse complement strand
CTTTCTTTTTGAACCGCCAGAAAGCATGAAAACCGCAACATACGAAAACGTAGAGTTTGAAGAGCCAGCGTTTCCAAAACCAGAAGACCTTACGGAAACACTTTTGCAGCTGCTGTCCGCGCCCAACATCACCAGCAAAGAAAGCGTAGTGCGCACTTACGACCACGAAGTAAAAGGAAACACCGCGTTGAAACCCCTGCAAGGCGAGTATGGCGGGCCGAATGATGCAGCAGTGATAAAGCCTCTCGAAAGCTCTTGGAAGGGCATAGTAATTTCATGCGGGATGAATCCGAACTACGGGAAAATTGATGCTTATTGGATGGCCGCCTCAGCCATAGACGAAGCAGTAAGGAATAACATTGCGGTTGGAGGCCGCCGAATAGCGCTTCTCGACAATTTCACGTGGGGCAACCCTGAAAAACCAGAAAGGTTAGGCTCCCTCGTGAGAGCGTGCCAAGCGTGCTATGACTTCGCCACCGCCTTAAAAACACCCTTCATTTCGGGAAAGGACAGCCTTTACAACGAGTCACCTCTTGGTCCAGTTACGCCGACCCTCCTAATCACAGCGTTGGGCGTCATTCCCGACATTCGCCTAACCACTTCCATGGACGTTAAGGCACCAAGCAATCCGCTATATATTGTTGGTCAAACCTTTAAGGAGCTGGGCGGCTCAGAATACTACAAGCTCAAAGGGCATATGGGAAAAACTGTTCCGAAAGTGCGCGCAGCACAGGCTAAAAGAAACTTCAGAGCCGTTACTAAAGCCATTGACTTAGGCTTTGTCAAAGCGTGCCATGACCTCTCAGAAGGCGGGTTGGCAGTGACGGCGGCGGAGATGGCTCTGGCAGGAGGTTATGGCATGGAATTGAACCTGAAAAAAGTGCCCAGCAAAGCGCTGAACCGCAACGACTTCCTGCTGTTTTCTGAGTCAAACAGCCGCTTCCTCATTGAGGTTCCTGAAAAAGCCAAAAATGACTTTGAAGCTGTGATGAAAGGTAAAGTTTGCGCTGAAATAGGCTGGGTCACCAAAAATCCTAAATTAACTGTCCATGGATTGGGCGGCGCAGTTGTTGTGGATGCTTCGCTCACGGCTTTGCGTCGAAGCTGGAAGGAGACTTTAAGCAGCGGGGTGTAACGGGTGAAGCGGGAAGAAATAAAGGTTTGCGTTATGCGCGTGGGCGGAACGAATTGCGATTTGGAAACGCAGCGTGCCTTTCAAGAGTTGGGCGTTCAGGCTGAAACATTGCACTTGAACGAGCTTGTCAAACGCAGAAACCTCTTGGATTACCAAGTGCTTGTTTTTCCAGGCGGTTTCTCGTTTGGGGATTACGTGCGTGCTGGAGTAATATTGGCAAGATGGCTGTCAGCCAAGTTGGGTAAAGAACTTAAAGCTTTTGTTGAAGAGAACAGGCTGATTCTCGGCGTATGCAACGGTTTTCAAGTTCTGGTTGAGTACGGCTTGCTTCCAGGCTTTGACGGTGTAAGCGCTTATCCTGAAGCCGCCCTCGCCACGAATATTCCACAGGGCTATAACTGCCGCTGGGTCTACCTCAAACAAGAAAACAAGGGAAAATGCATATTCACAAACAAAATTCCCAAAGGAAAAGTGCTTAAAATACCCGTTGCTCATTCAGAAGGAAGGTTCCTCTTTCCAAGAGAAAGACAGCAAAAGCTCCTCGAAAAACTGTACGAGAATGATTTGCTAGTTTTCCGATATTGCAGCGAGAACGGCGATTACGCAGAAGGCAGGTATCCAACAAACCCGAATGGCTCTTTCCACGATATTGCTGGAATCTGCAACAGGGATGGGACTATTTTCGGTTTGATGCCGCATCCTGAAAGAGCGCTTTACTGGTGGCAACAACCAGACTGGACGCGGCAAACGCAGATGTCGCAGTACGGCGACGGGAAACTGATTTTCGAAAGCCTCATCGACCATTTAACTAAGAAGTTCTAAGTCCTTGGTAAAGGGAAGCCCAGCCCTCGCGCCCATTTTCATGACGCATTTTGAAGCCACAAAATTGCCCAGCCTACCGCACTCGAAAAGGCTTTTACCATTAACTAAGCCGTAAAGGAAACCAGCACAAAAAGCATCCCCAGCACCAGTCGTATCGACGACTTTCACTTTGAAGGCTTTTATCAAATGCCGTTCGCGACCATCAGTAACGTAGCACCCGTCACCGCCGAGTTTAACAGCGACTATCTCGGCGCCCTTTCCGACCATGAAATCGGCGCCTTCGCAATAGTCAGTTTTTCCCGTCAAGAGTTCAAGTTCGATGGCGTTTGGCATCAAAACGTAAGTCTTCTTTAAAATCGGCTCTAGATTAGCATAGCCTTTTCTTGCGTACAACGCGCCGGGATCGAAGCTAACTTTGACGCTGTTTGGGAGAGCGCTCAAGAGCTTTTTCTGTGTTTGGAAAGATTTTTCGCCGACGAAGGAAGTTAAATGCAAAAACTGCGCTTGCGAAGCGTATTCAACGTTTATCTCGTCAAACTCTATCGTGTCGTTAACGCCTGAATCGATGTACAACGCCCGTGCGCCTTTCTTGTCCACGAAACCCAAGACTGAGCCGCTTTTGCCTTGCCCAGCGCGGATTGTGCCGTCGGTATCGACTCCTTCCGCACGGAAATCTTTGAGGAGCAAGTCGCCTTCTCTGTCACAGCCCACTTTGCCGATGAAGCCCACTTTGCAGCCGAGCCTTGCGAGTCCGACTGCGGTGTTTGCGGCTGAGCCTCCGCAGGCTTCGGCGTAGTCCTCTATGAAGCTTTCCTCTTCTGCCTTGGCGAGCCTGTTTACTTTGAAGAGCTTGTCCACGTTTAGCGCGCCAAAACCGACAGCGTCAAAATGGCTCATGAGAACAACTCTCGCAAGTGAATTTTAAACTCGCCCAGTTTCCCGCCGTAATTGCCAGCGGAAACTCGCACGACGCCGTCAACGTTCAGGACAGCGCCGATTCCAGCTTTCATAGCTTCTTTAACGGGCTCCATTGAGACGCCGTTGATCACTATTTCTGGGATGTAGCGTACGCCTTCGGGAACCATAGAGTTCTTGTCCAATCCTGGTTTAAGCGACGGGCAATACGGATGATTAGTTGTAGGACCTATCGATGGAAAACGCGTTTCAGGCTTGGAACCCGCAGAGCAAACATCAAAAGGAGTGATTACGCCAGCGACTTTGTGTATGGCTTCTAAGGCTTTCTCGCCTGCTTTTTTCATGGCTTCTTTTGTTTTACACATCACCCAGAAGTTTGCGCCCATGACGCCGCGGGCATAACCCAAATACCGTTCAATGATGAAGTCTGGAACCATCAGGGGAACCACAATAACCTCTCTGCCATAGCGCTTTTCACCCCACTCGTAACCATCACCGCAATGCCCAATCCGCGTCATCATATCCAATTTTCCCTCAGCATTGGACAAAGCGTCAAAAACCGCTGTGAACGGCTTGACAAGTATGTCTTGGCGGATTCTGTAAGAAAGTTCGGTTTCAAACTTCTTCAACGAATCAGCGAATGGCATTTTGCGGCTTATTTCTCCCCAGAACTGCAGGATCGCGCCTTTGCGTTGGTCCGGGGTTTCGTTTTCGCTCAGCCATTTTTCGACGCCGCCTTCCACTCTGCCAATCACCACTGAAGGTGTGGCGGTTGAGTCTTCAGCCGCACTGCGCAATGTGCGCTCTTCATCAGCCGTGACGATTACGCGACAAAAGATTCCAGCAAAGGCTTCGGCATAGGTATCTTCAATTTCCGCTTTAGCTACCATCTACCCGAGCCTCCCGATGCTTTCGCCTCTGACTTTCTTTCTAAATTCGCTGCTTTCTTTCGCTAGCATTTCCATATTTTCCGCTGTTACTATTTGAACCTTAGGCAAGGTTTGAGGATGAAGTGAAAAAAGGCGGTCAAGAAGTGAGAGATTTACCACTTGATTACGTTCAAGAGATTCCAAGTTCCAGTTTTCCACCAAATTCAAGGCGGCTTGTTTTCCTTGCCTGCAAAAGACATCGGCAATTATCGCTGTGACTACGTTGTTTTCTGACAAAACTGCGATTTCAGCGTTCCTTACCGCGTAGTTGTTGCCATTGAAGGAAACGGTTAATCCGCCATTTTCTCTTACAAGCTGAAAAGCCTCTACATCGGTTATGCTGTCGCCCACGTACATCACGTCTTCCAGCGGCACATGTAACTTTGCCACTGCATCCTCTATGGCAGCGGCTTTTTGGCTCCCACCAACAGTAGTCACTTCAGAGAAAATTCTACCTAAACTCATGCCTGCGATTTCGCTCCAGAAAATCGTGTCAAGCCGCCTGATTGTTTCTTGGTCAGCAGTCGAAAAGTCTTCTATCGATTTTGCCGCTGGAGGAATAGCTATCATCGGCATCTGCACGATTTCTTTTGCGATTTCTTTCAGCCGCATCTTTTCTTTTTCGGTGACGGCGTATTTGTCGATGCTTAGCTTTGTGCAGTAAGTGTTTGCGTATGGAAAATCTAAAGCTTTGCAGAGCGCCTTTATGTAATGCTCGTAGCTTGTGCTTACAATGAAGGCGCTGGCTACTGCTCTCACATGCTGCAAGGTGTCTTTGCTGTTTGCGATCAGGATTAGGTTCTGAGCGGAGAATTCTTCCATCTGCCTGTCCGTAACGTCATACGCCTTTAGAAAAGGCAAAATCAGCTTCAGTGTGCTGCCAGCGGAGTAACCAGGCTTTTTCAAAACGTCAGCAAGCACATCATCATACTTGCTTATGAGAGCGAAAAGTTTGTCTCCGTTTGGAACAAAACGCGCTGTGACTTCGAAGGCGTTGTCGTTTTTGCTTATGGGTCCCTCGCAGTCTGATATGAAAACGCGCTTCACGGCTTACGCCTCAACCGTTCCATGTGGCTTGCGCTCTGTGCTATGTGCTGCTTTGACGCTATATCCGTCCTGTTCCAGAGAGCACCGTCTTTAATCGCTTTGGCGCCTTCCAGAGAGATCTGGCGCGCTTCTTCAATGTTTTCGCCGACGCCTAAGACGCCAACCGCACGAGACTTCAGGGCGTAAACTTGGCTGTCTCTGACTTCCATGGCTGCGGGATACACGCGAATTCGGTCGCCGTACTTGCTGGCTAGCGCATAAGCTTTTGACAGGTCGACTGGCGTGTTAACCGCCGCTTTATCCACTAGACTTGAAAAAACGTCAGCGTAGCCTCCGTAAGTGGGCGGAACCTTGTAGGTCAGCACGGTCGCCGCTTTCTCCAATTCAACGCGCCTCAAAGTGCCATCCAAAATCTGGAAGCATACATCAACGAAATCGTCCTTCAAAACTGGGAGAATGTTGATGATTTCGGGGTCGCCTGGGCGACTGTTGTTCTCAAGAACCTTAAGCCCAACTCCAGTGTGCATGAAAGCCAAGTACAAGGGCACGCCTCTCAGTGCTGTGTCGTCTTCTATTTTCGTTTTCCATTTTTCAAAGATCTTCGTGGCGAGGGCGAGTTCACAGTCTCGTTCAGCCGCAGTCAGGAAAGGCAGCGCGTCGCCTGAGTCTTTGTAGGAGCCCATTCCGCCAGTGTTTGGTCCTTTGTCCCCGTCAAAAGCGCGCTTATAGTCACGCACATTAGGCAATGGGATAAAGTGTTTTCCATCGCATAACGCTTGGAAACTGGATTCTTCGCCGTCTACTTTCTCTTCTATTATAACAGAGCCATACTGGAAGTTCGACATGAAATGTTCGAAAAGCTGTTCCCGCGTGGTGAAGTGGTCGCCCCAGACGCCTACGCCTTTTCCCGCCGCGGGCTTGTCAGGCTTCACTACGGCTTTATTCTCAAGCTGGTCGAGCCAATTATATACAGCGGTCTTAACATCTCCCGTTCCCTCGTATTCCTTGGGGTCGAAAATCTTGAAGCGCGGGTTTGCTTCTGGCGCTATTTCTTGGAATAATAGGCGTTGTTGAACTTTGCTGGCTTCTATGGCGTATTCTTGCGTTGGGCAGATGACTGGTATGGCTGTCCGCTGTTCCACGAGGTCGCGTACGCCCTCGATTATCGGTTTTTCTGGGCCAACTATCGCGAAGTCGATTTTGTCTTTGTTGGCTTCGGCGAACTTGCAGATTTTTTCGATATTTAAGTCTGGGATGACAACGTGTTTGGCGGCTTTTTTTATGTTAAAAGGGTTGTGCTGTTTGTCTGCGATGTAGAGTTCCACTTGGTGGTTTGGGCTTCTGGCGAAAGCGTCAACCATCGCGGTTTCTCTTGCCCCGTATGAAACGACGAGTACGCCTACTTTCTCCATGAGAGACACCTTTGTTTGTTAGAGAATAAACTGGAACGCTTAATTTGTTTTATCACTAAGCTTGCGGTGCGGTTTCACATGTCTCGTAGATTCTTCCTTTTTCCTCGTAGCCATTGAAGAATTTCTCTTTCATTTCATCAGCCATTTTTTGGGCTAACGGCGTGGGATACTTACCCGTAATGCACGCAAGACATAATTGGTCGCGACTTTGGCCTGTGGCACGCACTAATCCTTCGATTGATTGGTAACACACAGCGTCTGCACCTATGATTTTCGCAATTTCCTCCGCGCTGTGTCTCGAGCCGATTAGTTGCCCGTAAGTTGCCATGTCTATGCCGTAAAAGCATGGTCCGATTATGCGCGGGAAAGTTACGAACATGTAGACTTTTTTGGCGCCCGCTCTGCGCAGTTTTTCTATTGTGACTTTTGTGGTGTCACCGCGGACTATGCTGTCTTCCGTGACTAGTAGGCGTTTTCCGTCAACCTTTGAGTATAGTATGTTTATTTTTCGGTCTATGGTGGAATAGCGTTCTTTGTTTAATAGTATGAAAGCTCTTTCGGTGACGTAGCGGTGCCTGCGGGATGCTCGTTCCCATCTCAGTCCAGACTCTTCGTGAACGCCCATGGCGGGGTCGTCGCCAGTTTCAGGCACTGAGAGTATGACATCCGCGTCTTTTGCGATTTCTGGGTACTCGCGTACGATGTTTCTTCCGAATTCTTCGCGAATTTCATAAACGTATTTGCCGTCGAACCGCGAGTCGGGTCTCGCGAAGTAGGCATATTCAAAAGCGCAGAAAGCTTTGCGTGGATTCTTGACAATCTGCTCTCGTTCAAACCCGTCCTTCGAAACCTTCACAAGCTCGCCTGGTTTCAGTTCAAAATCTCTTAAAAACCCGTTCATGTCTAAACTCACGGTTTCTGAAGAAAAAGCGTAAGTTGCCCCGTCTGGGCTGTGCCCAGCGCACAGCGGCTTTATACCATGCGGGTCTTTAAAAGCAAAGAAGTCGCCGTTTCCGGTTATGCCGGCCACGGAGAATGCTCCGTCGAGGCTTTGCATGCACGCGTCAACTGCGGATGTTAAGTCCTTGCCCTGTTTCAGTTCGAGCAGCAGCTTTTGACAGACCAAGTCTGAATCGCAACTGTACGTGAAATCGGGGAAGTTTTTTTTCATTTCCTTTTTTAGTTGGAGAGTGTTGACGATGTTGCCGTTGAATGAGAGCGCGAGTTTTAGCCCGTTTATTGAAGCTGTAACTGGCTGAGTGCCTTGCATCAATGATGTGTCGTCGCATTTTCCCGAAGTGGTATATCGCACGTTGCCTAATCCTATGCATCCTGGCAGGTGCCCGACCCATTCTTGTATGCCGCTGGCTCGTAATTTTGGTACTAAATCAAGTTTTTTGTGAACGTAAAATTGTCCTTCGTTGTATGTGAGGAAGCCGTGGGATTGGTGGCCTCGGTGGTTTTGGGCGCGGAGCCCCCAGTAAATGTATGGAAATACGGGTTGCTTTTTGAAGTTTATTGCGCCGAAGACACCGCAGCCTATTTTAGGTCCCTTCTTCCGATGTTGAAGTAGAGAAAAAAGGGGTTTATCAGCTTTTAGTACATCTTTGACTAAAATTGATGGAAAAGGTGATTTCTCCCAAGCAATTTCTCCTTTTTTATTGTCTTGTTTTTGCTATTATTTTGAAAATGGTGAAGCAGTTTAACCAACATAAGAACTGCTACATTTTATTTCGTGAACTTTCGAGTTACAAAAATTGTTAAAGAAAGGGTGAAATGCGAATAAATGCTTAACCCTTGTTGGCGGATTTCAGCGCTTTCCTAAGTTCTTCTGCTTTGTCAGTTCTTTCCCAGGTGAAGTCTGGATCACCCCGTCCAAAATGTCCAAACACAGCGGTTTTCCTGTATATTGGTCTGAGCAGACGCAAGTGATCTATAATTGCTTTAGGTCTCATGTCAAAGTGTTTCTTCACCAATTTCAGAATCTCCTCATCGGGTAACTTTCCAGTGCCAAACGTATTCACGAACACAGATATTGGATGCGCTACGCCAATGGCATACGATATTTGAATTTCGCATTCATCCGCTAAACCCGCGGCAACAATGTTTTTGGCAATATACCTCGCCATGTAGCAGCCTGACCTGTCAACTTTTGATGGGTCTTTTCCCGAAAAGCATCCTCCGCCATGGCTTCCAAAGCCTCCGTATGTGTCAACGATGATTTTTCGCCCTGTTAAACCTGAATCAGCCAAGGTTCCTCCAATCACGAATCTTCCAGTCCCATTAACAATGTACTTTGTTTCCGCGTCTAGCAGATCTGAAGGTATGACGTTCTTTATTACCTGATTTATCACGTCTTCCCTAACTCTTTCACTCTTAATTTTGTTAGTGTGCTGAGCAGCGATTACGACGGTAGTCACTCTCTTTGGTTTTCCATCTGAATACTCCACTGTGACTTGGGACTTGCAGTCTGGTCTCAAATATGGCAATATTCCTTTTTTCCTGCACTCAGACAGTCTTTTGACAAGTTTATGCGCAAGCATTATTGGCAGAGGCATCAACTCCTCAGTCTCAGTTGTGGCGTAGCCAAACATCATTCCTTGATCTCCAGCGCCCTGCTCGTGAGTTTCGGTTTCATTCACTCCCATCGCAATATCTGGAGACTGCTCCGTCAAAGAAACCAAAATGCCACAGGTTTCCCAATCCAGCCCATCCTTAGCATTATCAAACCCGATTTCCTTCAGCGTTTTCCTAACAACTTTAGGTATCGACACGTAGCAAAAGGTTGTGATTTGACCAGTGACTATTACATTTCCCTGCATCACTAATGTTTCGCAGTCAACTCTTGCTTTAGGGTCTTTGGCTATGATGGCGTCCAAAACGCTGTCTGACACTTGGTCTGCGACTTTGTCTGGATGCCCCTCTCCCACCGATTCTGAAGTAAACAAGTATTTTCCATTTCTTTTCATAGGAACCCCTCGATTAAACTTGTAACGAGAGTTTTAATAACTCGTCATTTTTCTTAAAAGGCTTTCTACATGATTGGAACACATCCAACAATGGAGTGAAGTATTATCTGAAAGCTTGGCATAAAACGCTTAAATGTTTGGTGTTCAACCTTAAAGCGTAGTGTGAAGAAGCATGACTGAACCGACGGAAAAAACGGACGAGAAACTACCAATATCCGAAATATACAAAGTTGTCGACTACGTCACGATTTTTAAGAGTTCAAAATGGTGGGAAGCCATTGTGGTCTCTGAGGCTTATGGAAAACGTTCAATTGGAGTTTATCTTTGGGTGAAAAGGAACGATGTTTGGAAGAGGAAACACAAGTTCAGCGTGAGAAATCTCGATGAATGGAACAAAGTCAAAGACGCCGTGGACCAGCTTGCCCCGAAACTTGCTTCAAAATAAAGGGCTTCACATTCCAAACTAATCGAATACGGTACAAAGAATAGGAATCCAACCGCCCTGCCTTCTCCGCAATTTTTCAGCAATAAATTATAATAATTAGCCACTTTAAATACAATGTGTGGCACTAATTATGCCTTTCCACTTCAAAAAATTTATTGAAAGCCTTGCTAGCCCAAAAGGTCCAGGACCATCAACTACATTTTCCTTGTTCCACATTTTCTATGCCTTGGAGTTTATGGCTGAGAAACCAATTGGGCGCACCAAGTTGGCTGAGAAATTAAACGTCGGAGAAGGTGCCATCCGCACAATAATAAGCCGCCTTAAGGATGCTGGCTTAATTGTAACTTCAAAAGAAGGCTGCAACCTCACAGATAAAGGGTTAAGCGTCTGGAAAAGGTTTGAGGAAGTTTTCCCGAAAAGGATTAAAATCGAAAAAACGCCGTTAACAACTTCGGAATACAATTATGCTTTTTTAGTTAAGAATAGGGGACACAAGGTCAAATCCGGCATAGAACAACGGGACGCAGCTATAATGGGTGGTGCGCGACGCGCTCTTGTAATAGTGTCCAAGCATGGTCATTTAGTCATCGAATCGGTAAGCAACAGCATAGAGAAAGATTTTCCAGAAGCCGCAAACAAGATTCTTAAAGACCTCAAACCCGAAAACAATGACGTCATAATAATCGCTGGCGCGGATAATCCGCTAAAAGCGAAACGTGGAGCTTTCGCCGCAAGCTGGGTACTATTAGGCAGCGATAAGAAAACGTAAGGGTGCTTGCGCGCGTTGGCATTAGTATGTGTATTTTTCTCCTCCGGTTAGAATTCGCTCCAGAGCGGTGTTAAAGTTTGTCAATCCTTGGTTTGTTTTGGCTGATACGGGAATCAGCATGAATTTTATGCCGAGCTGGTTAATGGCTTGCATCATGTTTCTGCTAAACAAGCGTTTTATGCCTTCTAGTTTCTGCTCGATTGAATCCTCTAAGGCTCTTGGATCAGCAGCCCAGTCAGTGATTGTTTCAATTTCTTTTTCTGGAATCAAATCGCATTTTGAAAGCAGGTGCATTTGAGGTTGAAAAAACCGATTATAGACGGCTGCTGAGAGAAACATGTTAGAAACATAATTAAGCGGGTTAATAGAGAAAACGGCGTCGAACAGGTAAACTACGGCTTTAGGTTCTCTTGTAAGCTCGTTCACGATGTAAGGGCCGCTTGCTCTGAACGCAAACAACTCCATTTGTCCTGGCGTATCCACCAAAACAACGTCGGCGTTTGCGGCTTCGATGTCCTTTGTTATGTTTTCTATTTCGTCTGCTATGAGATCGGCAGCCATTATTAAGGCTCCGTTGGGTCCTAAACCGTATTTTTCCATTAAATTGCCGACATCCACGTAGTTTCGCACATCCACATCCGGCGAATACGGCAGTTTTAACGCGCCAGGATCCAAGTTCACGACGGCTACGTCTTGTTTTGACATTTTCAGCCATTCACTGAAAGCTGCTGTGAACAGGGACTTGCCTGAACCAGCGGTTCCTATAATAAACGCGACAGGCATTGTTTGTTTCTCCTTTTCTGTGCGGTTTGTGTTGGCTTGAGTGTAATAACTTTTCTGTTGCTGATGTGTTGCCATACATTATACGTGTGAAAGCCTAGACTGTGCTCTCGGAGACTTATCTCCTCCCTTATTTATAGATTGACCCTTTGCTTGATTTTGTGCTTGCTTTTGAGTGAAAAATCTGCAATGCATGGTTTAGGTCAGGTTTCTTAGTCCTGCTTTCTCGGCTAATTGAACAGCTTTTTTTATCTCATCTTTGTTAAGTCGTCTGCGCAGTTCTGGGATTTCGTTTGTGCGCCACTCGGGCCTATATTGGAACATGAGGTTAACCCTTGTTTCACTGCCTAGGTTTTCAGCTATCCAGTTTAGGGTCGGTTTCGTGCAGCACTCCAGATGGTTTGGCAGAACTAGCACTCGTATTATCAGTTCGCCTTGTTTCTCGGCTTCCAGATGGTTATACGTGCAAACTCTCCAATAGTCAGGTGCGCCCGAAATTCTTTCAGCACAATCTTCTGGCCCGTATTTGAAGTCTAACAGATAAACGTCAGAGAAGCCTGATAGGAGACGGGCTGTTTCTGGGCTGTAATAGGCATTGGAGTTCCAGACAACGGGCACATTAACGCCTACGTACTTGAAGGTCTCTAGCCACTGCTGAAGCCACGGCGTAGGTTCTCCGCCCACAAGATTTGCGTTTCTGCAGCCACTCAAGCGTAAGTGTTCAACTTCTCTAGCCATTTCTCTGGGCCTGTACTCAGTTCCTGGCTCCATCCACTGGGAAATGGTCCAGTTTTGGCAGTGGAGACAGCGCATTGTGCAACCCATGGTGAATATGGTTCCTGATGGCACAAGTTCTGGTTCTTCGCCTACGTGCTCAAAAATGCTGGAAACAACCATCACGTTGCCGCAGGTACAGTAACCCAACCCGCTTGCCATTCTGTTAACGCCACATTTGCGACTGCAAAAATGGCAGTTTTGCAGAATTCTGTTTGCGATTTCAATCTTCAGGTCAAAATATGATTTTTCGGACGTGAGCATCTCATGCAAATCTTTGCCTCTGTCAATCTCGTGCTCAATCTTGCAGAACTCTTCAGTGCACTTAGTATGCTCTTTCCAAAGCTCTTCCAACGAATCGCTTTTGTCGAATTCGGCTGGAAACTTTTTGGCTATCATGAACTTGGCGGTTTTCTCGTTTTTCACGATGGCGAAGTATCTGGCCAAACTCTTCTTTGCCATCTGGTCATCGAGAACGGCGACGGCGTCTGGCCTCACAAGTTTCCACATTCTTATCTATTGATAATTAATGTTGCACGGTGTACTAAAACAGTGCGTACGGAAAACGCGATCCAGTTGGATGCAGTTTCCCCTTTATCGGAATCTTGTGCCCGCATACGGGGCAACGCATGTCCTTCGTTAGGTTCCATTTGGTAATTTCAAAGCTGTATCGTTTGATCACAAGTTCGTTGCAGGTTGGGCAATAAGTGTTCTCAGCTGGGTGTCCCGGCACATTCCCAATGTACACATAGCTTAGCCCAGCGTTTCTTGCGGTCATGTATGCCTTTTCCATGACTTCAACTGTTGTAGCTGGGGTCGTCGTCATTTTGTAGTCAGGATGGAAACGCAACAAGTGAAAAGG
>Ga0315548_1003007_pt1 | contig 12861 bp, 10 predicted proteins | sample SalMarSW160110MG_2_FD_202540 | JGI IMG/M metagenome (GOLD analysis project Ga0315548, IMG submission 202540) | Salt marsh sediment microbial communities from the Plum Island Ecosystem LTER, Massachusetts, United States - Salt Marsh Sediment SW1601-110 ... | reverse complement strand
ATCATTCTCGCTGCTAGGTCACCAGGGTGACGAAATAGGCACCCGGCCGGGTGTAATCGTATCCCTTCAGACGGATGGAACGGCGTGAATGCCTGCGTAGATCATATCCTGTCATTTCTTAACACTCGCGGGCTTTCTTCACCTGTTCGCGTTCTTTCTTTTTCTTATTCAAGGCCTATTTTTCATGCGCTTCCCATCATTTCCCTATTATTATAAGCAACCTCGTAGGGACGCGTCGCGACACGTCCCTACGACTGGCAACCGGTCAACGCCAATACAACCGCTCGATTTCGGCGACGGTGATATCGTTGCTGGGTTGGGGGTCTCGAAAATAAGGATGAATGGGTAGAAGATGCCGGGATTGAGGGGCGCGGGACTCAACCAGAATGGGCTCTATGACGGACAAATACCCGGCGGCGGTGCGCTCCCAGGTGTAGCGCTCTAACACCCTTTGGCGCCCGCGCTGCGAAAAAGATCTCCAGGCCTCTTGGTTTAGAAGCAGGCGTTGGAGGCCTTGGGCGATATCCGCGGGACTGGCAGGGTCTACCAGCACGCCGAACTCCTGGTCTGCCTCTCGCAGGCTTTCGCTGGGACCGCCGTTCTGGGTGACTATCACAGGTAACCCGCAGGCCATGGCTTCCAGGGGCGCCAGGCCGAAAGGCTCGTACAGGGCAGTCAGGGCAAAAACCGACCTGCGCGCTGCCAAATAACGGTAGGCGGCAGCTAAAGCAGGTTGGCCTTGCAGGCCAAAGGCGCTGATTTTGCCCCACAAGCTGGCAGCCTCCACTTGCTGGCGGATCTGTTCGAGCAATTGGCGTTCGGCCGGGGGGGCCTGTTCGGGATGGTGTAAAGGATCCTGCAGTGCGCCGGTGATCAGAATCAGGTTGGAGGCCGCCTGCAGGGATTGGCTGGCAGCGTAAGCCCGGATCAGGCCCAGGTGGTTCTTCTTAGAATCCAGCCGGCTGGAGGCCACGATGGCCGGTAAAGCGCGTCGCTCCTGGGGCAGGTCGCGAGCCAGGTTTTGGTCAATGCGGCGCTGCACGCTGGCCTCCTGGGTGGAGCGCCCTTCGGTTGAGAAAATTGCCAGGTCGACGCCTGGCGGTATGACCGCAAAGCGCTGATCATCAGATGCGTCGACCGCGCCGCGGTAGGCAAGGTGGTGGTATTGTTCGAAACGCTCCTGATGGGTACTGGTGATGTTCACAGCCGAGCGATTCATGCTGAGCCGTTCGGCCAGGATGCGACGACTGAAATGCAAGTTCTTGTCCAATTCGGCCAGGTTCCCGGGGGTGACGCCTATTTTATCCATCTTTTGGGCACCCAGGGAGTGGGCGGTGAAGGTGAACGGCAGCCCGGTTTGCTCCTGGATGAGTACGGCTGACAGACCGCCATCAGCGTAGTGGGAGGTGAAGGCCTGGGGGAAGGCAGTTTCCCGCCGGTAAAATGCCAGGATGTTGGGCACCCAATCCCGGATTAGATGAGGCCATAAAGCTTCTTTGCGCAGGAACTCAGGTGGTCCGGCCGGCAGGCGCAGGATGCGTACGCCCGGGGCGTTCGGATAAGCGTCAAATCCCTCGGCGAACTGCAGCCATTCCGGATCGATGATCTGGCGGGTAAGGATGTCGACTCTGTGACCTAGCTCAGCTATGGCTAAGGAAAGCTGTTTGACATAGACCAGCTGGCCTCCGAAATCGGGGTGTTCGGTCCAGTAACTATCTCGGGGATCGAAATTGCCTTGAGGGTTTAGAAAAGCCAGATGCATTGGTAGCTTCCTGCGGGCCTGGTTCAGCTGCTCTTCCAGCTGAGCTGTTCAAGAAAAGCCTCCACCAAGCGCTTCCAGGTGAATTTTGGGATGGTCCGGTCATAAGCCTGACGGCCCATTTCCTTCCGTAATGGGTCATCGGCCAGCAAATATCCCAAGGCGAAACTAAAGCCTTGCACGTCATCGGAGGGAACCATGATGCCCCCCTGCCCGATCAATATAGGATCTTCATCTACCCCTGGATAGGGGATTTCCATAACGGTTTGGCCTAACAAGTACTCTTTGACGAAAGGGACCTGGGAGCTGGCAATGACCGGCACACCTGTGGCGGCCGCCTCCTGAGCGGACATGCCAAATCCCTCCATAATAGAAGGCGTGCAGTAGATATCTGTAACCGCGTAAAGGAAGGGCAGCTCATCCCAAATGGAACCCACCTGGGCGATGTGGCCTTCCAGATGGTATCCACGTATTAACCCTTTTAACTGTTGGGATAGCTCCACCTGGGAAGGATCAATAGAGACGACCAAAAGGGTTTTGGGGAAACGCTGGTGGATTTGACCGAAAGCCTCAATTAAGATGTCTTTCCGCTTGGTGCGGTCTGTACGGCTGATTTCAGTGATGATTTTGGAATCCCGAACTTGAGCTGCTGACAGAGGGGTATGTTGGCTGAGGAAATCCCAAATTGGGTGGTCAGGGGGAATCTCCCGGGGATGGAAGCGGCCCGGGTCGATACAGGGCGGCAGCCAGAAAAGCGGGCCGCCATAACCATAATCATCATTTAGAGATCTTTGGATCAGGGAAGAGGTGCTACCGATGCCATCCACCACGCCGACCAGTTCGATTTCGTTATCGATGCGCTGGTCGATTTTCAATTTGGCCCACTGCTCCGGAGACAGGTTGGATTTCTTTATGAAACCGAGTGAATGGGGCACCCAGATGTGTTTAACCGGATGAGGGAGGCTTTGCCGGTAGGATTCGGCGACTTTTCCAGCGTCCCAATAATGCGAGATGATCAGATCGACCTGGGTCGGGTCGGCTTCCATCTCTTTTTCTAAGCAGGCTACCAGATTGGGAAGGCGCTCGCCCATATCTTCTTTGGGGACAAAGCGCTCCAAGCCGTCTTGCAAGTACAAGATCCGCTGAACACCGTCTTTATAATGCAAGCCCGCTCTCATCTCCCCGGTAAGAGGGTGGGTATAACCTCCCCGGTTAACGATGGTTATCTTAAAGCCCAGATCGGCTAAAGCCTGGGAAAATTGGTTGACAAACACATTTTGCCCGCCGGTATCCGGCAATCCAGGCAGGATGTCCCACTGGTGGATGCCATGGATGGTAAGCATCAAGAGGTGCGGCCTGGGGGAAGAGAGGAAGGCCTGGTGATATTGAGGGTTGTCTATCATTTCTGAAGACATGCGGGCCTCAGGAAAGATCCATCGGGTTCAAGCATCTGCCTGAACCACCTTCAAGCTCCCATCCGGATGGATGTGGACCTTCATAGGATCGCTGATTTCGCCGATAAAATCGCCGTTGGGGGCAAAATGGTGGACGCATAGATAAACCCAATCTCCTTCGGGATCCTGCACCAATTTTCCAGAATAGGTCGAGCCGGTCTTATCAGCCAGCAACTCTTTTTCCGCGGCTGATTCGAAGGGTCCCACGGATCCATTGGCGATACGGTAAAAAGTACCGGTGAGCGGAGGTGCTTGCATGGCTTCCAGGCGTGCTTTTGAATACATCTGATGGGTCGTGGAGAATAGCAGGTAATAACGCCCAGCTATGTTCACCAATTGGGGGACCTCCATATGCCCATAATCCCCGGGTTCGGTGATGGGTGGCAAGACCTTCCAGTGAACCAGGTCTTCTGAATGGGCTTGGGCGATGACTCCCCGGCCGTTAGCCGGTCCATAGTTTACCCGGGCGGTGATGAAAGCCCGGAAGGAGCCATCCAATGGGTCTTGGAAAACCCAAGGGTCCCGCCAGGCCTGGTCGTGCCACAGGTTCAGGTCAAGCAGCTCATACCAGGTGGGATTGGTGGTGATGAGGGGATTATTTGGATGCTTTTTCCAATGCAGCAGGTCGAGTGAGGTAGCCAATCCAATCCGTTGGACCAGACCATCCTCCTTCCTGCTACCGCCGGTGTAGAAAAGGTACCAAAGGCCGGCATGATGAAAAACGCTGCCGGTCCAGGTGGTGAAGCTATCCCAGGCCTGGGGAGTTTCCGTGCTGGGTCGTAGGTCCATTGGAAGCCTCTGCCAGGTGCACAAATCCTGCGAGACTGCCTGGCCGATGGTGGCATGCCAATGACGCAGGCTCTCATGGCCTAAGGCACGCGGGGCTTGCAAGAAAAATATATGGTAATCAGGACCGTCTTTAGCCAGCCAAAAATCCCACAACCAGTGGTCTTCCAGCCGTAATGTCATGGAAAAGTGGCTTGAACGCTTATCTGATAGGGTGATTTATTAATATAAATTATCCAATGGCTTCACTCCTTCAGCCTTTGATGCCGGTAGAAGCCACACTCTGGACGAACCACTTCTGGAACAACAGGAAGACGATCAATACCGGAATGGTGATCATGGAGGCAAAGGCCATCAAGTCACCCCAAATCCTAGGGTCTTGCCCGAAGAAGGTCTGCATCCCGACCGTCAAAGGACGGGCATCTACACCTCGGGTGACCATCAAGGGCCACATGAAACGGTTCCAGCTGGCTAAAGCTTGAAGAATAGCGACCGTGGCGAAGATAGGCCGGGAGAGCGGTAAGACAATGTTCCAATAGATGCGTAGAAGGCCAGCGCCATCAACCAGGGCAGCTTCTTCCAGGTCTTTGGGGATGTTGATAAAGAACTGGTAAAACAAGAAAATGGAGAAGGCATCGGCGACAAAGGGGATGATCTGCACGTGGTAGCTGTCCAGCCAGGTGGTAGCGCCGCCGAACCAGGGCAAATGATTAACCAACAGCAGCAGAGGCACCGCCACAGCTTCGAAGGGGACGATCATCAAAGCGACGATCACGCCCAGCAAGAAATTCCGCCCCTTGAATCGCAATCGGGCGAGCGAATAAGCGATCAAACTGTTGACCAACAAACCGCTTAATACCGTAACGAGCATGATCAAGGTTGAATTGAACAACAGTTTGCCGAATTCCATGCGACCAAAGACATCTGTGAAATTGACAAACCCCAGGTCACCGCGGGGGATAAAGGCATACAAGGAGCTCATATCAGACATGACCTGGGTTTCATTATTCTTGATGGAGGAGACGAACATGAACACGATGGGGAACAGGAAGAAGATCGCCAGGGCGGCCATCACCAGATAAGTAAGCGTATTGCGGATACGCTTCTGCATGCTAAAACCGATTCGGGAAGTTTTCGTGGCCGCGGTCATTTCACTGCACCTGCCTTTCTTCGCGCAAGAAGCGCCTCTGGATTAGGGAAACCATCAATACAATCAAGAAAAACACCACGCTTATTGCGGCGGCATAGCCTACTTTGAGCTGGCCCCAGCCCTGGTTGATCACATATAGCATGGTGGTCATGGAGGCATTTTGTGGGCCGCCGTCGGTCATCACTTTAACCTGATCGAAGAGTTTGAAGGCCAGGATAGTGGTCGAAATCACCACAAAAATTGTGGTGTTGCGAAGCTGAGGTAAGGTTATATAGAAGAATTGCTGGAATTTGTTGGCACCATCCACTTCGCCGGCTTCATAGAGGTCCGAAGGGATTTCCTGCAAGCCTGCCAGGTAAATCACCATTTGAAAACCCACCCCTTGCCAGATGGAAAGCACCATAATGGCTGGGAAGACCAAGCGAGTGTCTTTTAGCCAGTTGATATTGCCTATGGCTCCAAAGGAAACCGTCTTGAGGAAGGCGTTGATCATGCCTGCATCTGGGTTGTAAAGGAAGGTCCAGACGATCGCTACGACCACCATGGAGGTCACTACCGGGCCGAAATAAATGGTGCGAAAGAAATTCATGCCCCTGAGTTTTTGATTGACCAGGATGGCAAGCAGTAACGCCAGGGAAGTTTGGATGGGGACCACCACGATCACGAAGTAGAAATTATTTAGTAGCCCGCGAAGGAAAGCCTCATCGCTGATCAGGCGGGTGAAGTTGCGGAATCCGATTATCTGGGTTGGTAGATTAAGGTTGGGAACGAGACGCTGGTTGGTAAAACCTAAAACGATGGCCATAATGAAGGGTACCACCAGGAATACGATCAACAGGATGATAGCGGGGGCCGAAAAGAGCCAGGCCAAAAAAGCTTCATTGGTTCGGCCGCTGATCGGTCTTTTATTTCCGGGAAGGGTTACAGCCATTGTGGTTTCTCCTGTGAGGATGAGGTTTTAGGGGTGGTGTAAAAGTGTTTGAAGGGCCTACTTTTACACCACTCCATCAAACGTTATGCTTGTATATTACCATCAGGGGTACGGGCTGCCAAAGTCTGCACCCTCCTGAGGATTTAGACTTGTAAAACGTGCCTAACTACTGCTTTAGCGGGTACCCCTGGTTGTCCTGGATATCCTGATCAATGATCTCAACTGCTTTGTCGAGCTCGGTTTTTACGTCTGCACCCGCCACAATGTTTGTGACGACATCGGAAAAGGCCGAAGTAATGACAGGATAAGCAGGTGTAACTGGGCGTTCTAGAGCCACACCACCCTGCAACTGCTGCACGAAAAGGTTCAAAGGGCCGCCTTCAGCATAAAGTTCGGATTTAGCAATGGCGCTCTTGCGAGCCGGCACGGCCCCGTTGGCATTGGTCATGCGCAGGATTTCGTCCGGTTGGATGAGATAATCCAGGAATTTCCAGGCGGCATCAGGGTTTTCGCAAGAAGTGGTGATGCCCCAGTTCCAGGAGCCCATGCCGGTTACGGCCTTATCGCCGAATTTGGGAACCGGGATTAACACCAGGTCATCGCCTAAGCCCTCACTATGGGGACCCCACATCCAGTGTCCTACCCAGGAAAGGGCGGTGATCTTCTTGGTGTAGAAGTCATCGTCGCCAGCCTGATCGGCATTGGAATAACCATCCTGGAAGAGACTCTGGAAGAAGGTCATCGCTTCGACGGATTGAGGGCTGTTGAGCACGCCATCGGCGCTCTGGTAATCACTGCGATCGATCAAATCGCCACCGAAGGATTGAAGGATGGGTGAGAAACCGTAGGTAAACCACTCGCCCGCCCCGTAGTTCATCTTGAAGTCAATGGCATACTCTACTTCGGGCAGGGCTTGCAGTTTCTCCATAGCATCCATGAACTCAGCTTTGTCCCAAGGATCAGAAATGCCGGTAGGTATACGCACGCCGGCCGCGTCCAGATAGGCTTTATTACCCCAGATCGCCAAGCCGGAGTCGAAAGTGCCCAGGCTGTAGAGTTTTCCGCCGTAGGTACCCTGACTGATGATGGAAGGCAGGAAATCTGCCTTTAGATCAGCGGAGACGAAATCATCCAGGGGTATGAGATAGCCTGACCAGGCATAGTTATACAGGTTTGGGCCATCGAAATCCAACAAGCAGGGCAGATCGCCTGCCAGGGCGGCCGCGTTGACCTGGTCGTTGTAAGAACCTTCGGGCAACTGGATGGCATTAATCGTAACCCCATTACCTTGGGCATTGAAATCTGCCACCTGGGCGTCCAGAGCATCGCGCTCTTCACCCTTGCCAGAGTGGAACCACACATCAATGGTGACGGGTTCTGCCGGTGCCATAGTGGGTTGTTCCTCGACTGGGGCGCTGGTAGGAGTAGCCTGAGGGCCAGCGCAGGAGGCGAGCACCATCGCAGTGATCACCATTAGCACTAAGATAAACCATGAAGTTTTTTTACTATTCATCTTTCTTATTCTCCTTAGATATTTTGGTTTGATATATTGAACAGAGTCGGTCGAGACGTTTGTCGGTCAGCTGAATTCTCCAATAGGTACCTCCTTTTCAAGGTGATGGCATAGAACGATTTGGTTTTGGGATTGAGATATCCCGTAGAAAGTTGGTATGCTCACTCCGTGGTGGGGCTATATTGTACGGCTTGAGCGAGCGTGCTGAGGGAAGCCCTCGTGGGCAAATGGGCAATCGGACCTAAAGTTCCCAGTTTGAACTCGGCCACGACCTGTCCGAACCGGGCTGATTCTAGAGGGGAAGCGCCACCCAGACAGGCGGTCAGGAACCCTGCCCAGAAGGCATCTCCAGCGCCGGTGACGTCAACTACTTGGATCGGGTTGGCGTGGATGTGATACTGGTCGCCCTGGCTGGTCGCCAGGAAAACCCCGTTGGATCCCTGGGTGATCAAAACCACCTTGGCGCCCCATCCCAGGAAAGTACGGGCATAATGCCTTAGGGCCAGACCAGGGCCGATCAGGCGGGCGCAATCTTCGATGGATGGTTTGGTGACATCCACGTACTGAAAGACATCTTGCAAAGTTTTTACGAAATCGGGTGTATCCGGCCAGTTGTTCGGGTGGTAATTGGGATCCAGGGTTACCAGGTTGCCTTGCTGGTGAGCGCTGCGTAAGGTCCGCAAAATTACAGAGCGGGCGGGTTCACGCGCCAAGGCGAAGGCGGAGGTATGCACCACCTGACTGTGGAGGGCTGCTGTTAGCTGGTCGTCATCCTGCTGCAGGAGCGCGTCTGCCCCTCGATAAATCGCGAAACTTGGGGTGATTGTGTGGCGGGTGTTGACCGCCAGGGTGGTCGGGGCGCTGGTGGTGAACTGAACATATTCGGTATGAACGCCGGCTAGGTTTAATTGCTGTAGGATATATTTACCGAAGCCATCCTGACCCAAACAAGTAGCGATGGCGGCTTGATTTCCCAGAAGGGCCATGGTCATGGTCAGGTTGGCAGGTTGGCCCCCCACAAACCGGTTAAACACGCTGGTATAGGCCAATGAGTCAGCGATGTTCTCTGAAATAAAATCGATGAGGGCTTCGCCGATGGCGAAGAAATCGAACATGGCTGGATCACGGGAGGGCATAAGGCATTCTGTAACCGGTTACATAATGAGCGAAAAACATCAGAACCCTTGATCTTTACTGGGCATGCGATTAGGCAACCCTAGGATGAAGTCATGAGAGGGGTGCGGTCGTTCCCCTGAGGATCAGCTCGGTTGGCAAAATCAACTCGATCGGTGTGGCGGGCGGTTCTATCAGGGTGGTAAGCAGCAGGTTGGCGCTTTCGACACCTGACTCGAAAAGCGGTTGCGCCACTGTGGTCAGATTCAGGTATTCAGAATCGCGAATACCGTCATAACCAATCACGGATAATTGTTCGGGCACTTGGATACCTAATTCGTGGGCTGCTTTCAACACCCCAATGGCATGCGTATCGCTGGCCGCGAAAATGGCAGTGGGCGCCTGGGAGAGAGAAAGTAGTTCCTTGGCTTTTTGGAAGGCTTCGCGACCACCCAGTTCACCCTGCCTCTGGTATTCGGGAAGGAAAGGCAAGCCGGCGCTGGCGAGGGCCTGGCGATATCCCTGGAATCGTTTGCGCATAGCCACAAAGTTGAAAGGATTGTCCAGGTAATCGCTGAGGAAGCCAATGCTGCGGTGGCCAAGTTCGATCAAATGGGAAGTTGCATGATAACCACCGGCAACGTCATCTACATTTACCCGGGAAAGTTTGGAATGGGCTGCGTCGAGTAGCACCGCCGGGATATTGGATTGTTGAAACCGTTGGATATGGGCGTCGCTTGGTTGCAGAGATACGATAATGACCCCATCTACCCGGTCGCGCCGGGACAATTTATTCAGGTAGCCGTCGACCTTCTGGGGCATCTCGACGCTGTATAAAATCAAGTCGTAGCCGCTATCGGATAGGGCGTTCTGGATACCGCGTAGACGTTCCACAAAAGATGGTAAAGTGAGAAAGGGCAGGACTACCCCGATGGTGAGGGTACGCCCCAAGGATAAACGCTGGGCGATGGGATTGGGGGTGTAATCCAAATCGGAGATGACGTCCAGCACCTTTTGGCGGGTCTCTTCGGTTACTAAGGGGCTTTTGTGTATCACCCGTGAAACTGTAGCTATACTCACCTTAGCTCGTTTGGCTACGTCTCTAATGGTTGCGGCCACTACACATCCCTGGTATTGATAAAGCTATTAATAGGGGAAAATAAATTGGTGATGTAACCGGTTACATTATAGCAAGATTAATATGGTTTGTCAAGTTTTGCTCGGGGGTTGTCATCCAAACTTCAAAAGTGAACTGTTTAAACTTGAAAATTAGGCTCGATGGGGTGGGTGTAAGTCGGGGACGAAGCCCGGCAGGGCGATTGAATTCGCTGGGTGGAGAATATCAAATCAGCCTCAGTCAACTTGGGGAGATTGAGGCTGACCAAGCCTTTTAACCTATCGCTGGGTAGATTGCCGATAGAACAACTATCAAAAGGCAGAATAAGATTCATTCTGCCCTTGATGTATTGTATAGTCACTCAAGAGGTTCCCGTGTACTTGGCTGCGGTAACACTACCTTCTACTTGGTTGCTGGAGTACTTCAAGTCATCTCCCCTTTGCGAAGGGGACATCTTAAGTTTTGATATATGGGGACATTTCAACTTTGGGTTGACAGGCGAAAACCTCACTGGGCTACCAGGGGTAGATAAAGTTGTGGGATTAGCAGTGTTGGTTGTGGAACGCTCCCGAAATCCAGACCGAGCTGGAAATCACCACCGGAGCTGGTATCGGTTACCGGCACACCTGCCCTTCCGTTCAAGATGAAGTTTCCTGAACGGGATTGTCCGACTCCTCCGGGTAGCTCGAAAAAGCCAATCATCCAAGGATCTTCAGCACTCTGGGCTACGCCCACCAGCAAGAGTGATATTCCCAGCAAAATCAGGGCCAAGATCAGCCATTTCACATATCTTTTATTCATAGTACCTATCCTTCACGGGTAAAGCTTTACCTGCCCGTTTGCCGATAGATTAATCACGCCTGGTGGAGCTAACCACAAGCTGCCTTTTGTACCCACCAAGGCTGCACTGCCTCGGGCTGAAAACTGGATATATTTGGATAAAGTCAGCGTTTCTGGATATCCGCCACCCTGGATTTTAATTTTTGTCCCATTCCAGGCGAATTGCAATGCCTGGTTGACGGTGGTATAAGGACGGTCACGGGTTCCATCTCCGTTGCCGCCTCCATATGCAGCATCCACGTACAGCACCCCGCTCAGGTGCTCGAAATAGACCGAGTCCAGGCTGTGTGGTGATTCATCGTCTAGTTGCAGCACGTGTAACTGGCCTTGGATGCCTGGCGCCTGCTTGTCATCCATGTCTCCCACGTCCACCCCTTCAGATTCTTCCCACAAACAACAACCGGGATGACATTCATAGTAGAACAGGTCATTTGGGTCCTGAGAAGAAACCGCGATGCGTTGCCAGTTTGCCTGGGTGGTATCGAAAACATGAATGGCGCACCAATCGCTGGGTTCAAACCAATCCGTTCCGCCGGTCAGTACAAATAACAGGTCACCGCTCTCGGAAAAATCCGCACCTTGACCATGCTGCAGGGTCAAAGGATTTCCGGCTTCATATAAATAATTGGATCCGCTGTAAGTTAGCGCAACCACTGGGGGATTGCTTTCCAACTGCCCCCAATCCAGGGAATAATGATCTATGCCGATGATGTTTTTCCAGGACCGGTTGGCAGATATAGTACCTTGCGGGTCCACCGCCAACCAGGATCCGTCCGATTTGATCGTCCCGGAGACGACCATCGGGGCTGACCCTAGGTAATCCAGGCTATCGGTGGTGTGGAAAACCCCCACAGCCTGGGTCGTGCCGGGGCCGCCGCAGGTGTCGTCATTATCTTCTAAGGGGATGACCAGGTAACCATGCCCGTTGTAATTATAATAATCTGGATCACCCAGGTGGTCGAAACCAGCCCCGCACACTTCTGGATAAGTGTCGAGATTACGGTGGATGATCCGGCTTGATTCGGGTAAATTGCCTAGGTCAAATTCGATCGGGATTTTCCACAAATCTTCTTTCTGGGTGATGTACCAGTAGGCATCGTCATGCGTCATGCCCTGGGTTTCTGCGTGCCACCCGGGACTGGCGTCCGCCGGGTAGACCCCGATATGACGGGTGTACATTTCGTATGGTCCCAGGCTGCCGGGAACCGTTGCCGCAGTATCCCCAGCAAGACCAGCGACCAGGATGCAACAAATGGTAAAGATCAGTAGCTTGTTCATGAGAGTCGCCTCGGTCGCGTGCTATTGCAAGGTAACCAAGATCAGGATCTGGCCTTGCTCGCCTCCTGCCAGTGCCTGCATGGCTTTGCCCAGGATGGCGCCCTGCGCCTGGGCGATATCCTTCACAACCATTGCAAAACCAGGGGTGGGGGAGGTGGTCAATAAATCTCCTGGCGCAACTGCCCCGTAGGATCCATCCACGTTGCAGTATACCTGTCCGGCCAAGGCGACCTGAATGCTGTAGTCGTCAACCCCTAATTGCACACCGGAGCCTAACCCCTGTGCCCCAGCGATTACCCCGGCGACTTTTTTATCATAGGGTTGTGCGCTGAGGGTCAGTTTACCGGGATTGTCCGCATCGATCACCACCACGCTGCCTTGCGGTAGGTCCGCATCACCTGAAAGGTTGAAACCTTCAGCATAATCCAAACCCTCGCCCAACTCGACCAGGGTAGCCCCGGTCGAGAGGCTCCTGACCTGAAGGTTACCAGCGAAGATAGCTGCCAGCCCATCTGTGCCACCCTGGGCATAAATCGCAGGCCCACCGCCTTCATTCCCAGCTGCCAGTGCGGCGTGTTCATTGGATTTGGTGACTGCTTTGATGCCATTATAGGTGTCGCTTCTCCCGGTTACACCCACACCGCCAGCGCTGTGACCATACACCCCACTCCACTCACCTGGCCCACTACGTCCGGTCCAACCGACCACGCCATTGGCATTGGTGCTCTCACCTTTGACTCCGGCTGAACCGGTGCTGGTTCCACGCACGCCGTTTCCGTTTGTGCTTTCACCCCAGACACCGTCGTTATCTCCGGTCCCATATGTGCCGGTATGCCCACCGACACCGTAAACTCCAACCCCGGCGCCGGTGCCATGTACACCGTGTAATCCTGTGGGTGGAGTCCCGTTCGTCACACCAC
>Ga0315548_1003004_pt1 | contig 12879 bp, 13 predicted proteins | sample SalMarSW160110MG_2_FD_202540 | JGI IMG/M metagenome (GOLD analysis project Ga0315548, IMG submission 202540) | Salt marsh sediment microbial communities from the Plum Island Ecosystem LTER, Massachusetts, United States - Salt Marsh Sediment SW1601-110 ... | reverse complement strand
CCAAATCATCGAAGGTCAAATGACAGTGTGTATCAATCAGCTCCATATTCCTAAGGGACAAAGGTGTTTGTGTAATGTTTTAATTTCGGTCGGCCGGCTTGGCCGAGAACTATCGCAACAATATCAAAACGAAAAGGTCTGTCTTCCAATATCCTATTGGCAGCGAGGAAATAGCGAGCGGTTCTGAGCAATCGATTTTTCTTGGCAGGCGTAATAGACAATTCAGGCGGCCCGAAAGTTTCATCAGACCTTGTTCTTACCTCGACAAAGACGATAGTTCTGTCGCGGTCAACCATAATAAGGTCGATTTCGCCAGTCCTGCAGGCAAAGTTGCGAGTGAGTATTTTTAGGCCTTTTCTTTTGAGGAATCTCTCACAGCGTTTTTCACCCCATCGGCCAAGGTGTTTTGGGTCAGATAATAATCTGCGTCTGTTCAGCAGCAAATTTCGTGTCTCGTATTTCGTTATTTTGCGACGGTATGTTCGCTGTGCCTGTGAGCAAGACGAACGGCTTTTCCTGTTCGCCTGCGGAGAAAATATAGCTTTGCACGTCTTGTTTTTCCGCTTCTAATCGGCCTGATATCAACAACAGAAGGACAATGAAGCGGGAAGATTCGCTCGACGCCCTCGTCACCAACGATTCGTCGGACAGTAAAAGTCTCGTTAATGCCACGGCCTTTGCGAGCAATTACTGTACCAGTGAATATCTGAATACGCTTTTTGCCGCCCTCCTTAATGCTACAGTGAACATCCACGACATCGCCCACTTCAAAGTGCGGAATGCTCTTCGTGAGGAATTTGCTTTCAACGGCATCCAATATTTCTGTCTTTGCCATGTTAGAGATTTCTCTTTTTTTTGCCATAATTCCTTGCCTTGAGCGTCTTTATCAGATTATTCGGAGAGTATTTCGACGCCGTTGATTTCCGGATTTTCTATATTCGGGATAAATCCGATGTTCAGCTTTTCATCTTTTACGTTTATGCCCTTGAATTCCTTGACGATGGGCTTTCCAAAACCGCCGACCTTAAAGGGGTCGAAGTCCTCGAGCACAGTCTTGGCGTTAATGGTTACCGAAAAAACACGCTGTCCGACACCGGTTATCCCTTCATAGTTTTCGGCAAAGTGCAGCCGGACGGTGTATTTGCCATTTGGAACGATGAACTCATAAGCTTCAACACTATAGCGTTCGGTCTCGTAAATCTCCGGTGCATCAGTGCCGGTCATATCCAGTTCTCCGTGGTCGCCGATATTTCCAAGGACGGCACCCCACGTCAAACCTTCCTTCATATCCTGGTCAGGCAGCCACTCGTTTCCAGCCTTGTCGGTGTAAGGGTCAAAGGCAGCGCAGTTCACACGCAGAACGAATTTTTTGGACTCGGCCTGCTTCATAGTCTCGCAACCGGAAAAGCCAAGAAGCACGACTGCAATTAAATAACTTGCGAAAACCAGTCTTTTAGTCATTGTGTCCGTCCTTCCAAAGAACCACAATTTATATGGTATCACTACTACTCAAATTTGTCCAAGTAAATCCTTAAATACTAAAAAACAGTATACCCAACTTAATCAGGCAATACAACCTTTTTCTCACACAAATTTGTTACGAGAGGTCGTTATTGCATTGCCGAGCAACATAGGTTGCTCTCATCTATAGTTTCCAACCCCTGGCTGTGCTGAAAAAGCATTGATTGGTTCTGAGAGAACGATACAATAGGCCTTACGATATTTAGCCTGGAGGCCGTAATCGATGCGGTTGGCACTGGGACAATTCAATGCTGTGGTTGGTGATTTGGCGGGTAATGCCGAGAAGATGCGCGAAATCTATGCCCAGGCAGTCCAGCTTGAAGCGGATATGTTAGCTTTTCCGGAAATGGCAGTGTGCGGCTATCCTCCGGAAGACCTGTTATACAAAAAGCATTTTTTAGAGGATAATCGCTCGGTCGTCGAGAAACTTGCCAGCGATTGCCCTGATATAATGATAATAGCCGGGTTTGCCGAAAGTTACCAAGGCAGCAGTTACAATTCTGCGGCTGTCTTGCAAAACGGCAGAATAAGTAAAATTTATCGAAAGGGTATGCTGCCGAATTTCGGCGTATTCGACGAGCGGAGATACTTCCAGAGCGGGACCGAGCCGGTAGTAATCAATATGGGCGGGCTGAATATCGCGCTTACTATCTGCTTCGATATCTGGAATATTGAATGGCTTAAAGGGTTTTTCAAGGACATCGGGCAAAGCGAAATGATTTTGAATATTTCGGCTTCGCCCTTTCATACGGGCAAAATTAAGAAAAGAGAAGAAATACTCAGCCAGTGCGCGAAGGAATTTAATTGCGCTGTTTCGTACTGTAACCTGGTTGGCGGCCAGGATGAATTGGTCTTCGACGGTCGAAGTATGATTGCCGATTCGGCTGGTAGGATTGTTGCAAAGGCCAGGGCCTTCGAGGAGGACTTGCTGATTGCTGAGGTCAGCGCCACCACCGACGGAAATGTGAAGGTTGAGCCGATGGAACCGGCCGCTGCTCAGCCGGTCGATATTATCGATGAAGTATATCAAGCACTTGTGCTCGGGACAAGAGATTACGCCCGTAAAAACGGATTTAAGAGGGTTCTTCTGGGCGTCAGCGGCGGGATAGATTCTTCGGTTACGGCTGCTATTGCTGCTACCGCTCTTGGAGCCGAAAATGTTACTTGCGTTTCAATGCCATCGAAATTCAACAGCCCAGAAACCATAAAAGATGCAGAGAAACTGGCGGAAAATCTGGGAGCTGAGTTCTTTACTATTCCAATCGAGTCGATACTGAAGCAATTCGACAAATCGCTGGCGACAGCGGATGGCTGGGATAACAAGGGTGTTGCTTATGAGAATCTACAGTCGCGAATTCGCGGCATTATCCTGATGTCGCTGAGCAATAGTACCGGCGCTCTGGTGTTAACTACCGGCAATAAAAGCGAGACGTCAGTGGGCTATGCAACTCTTTACGGCGATACGGCAGGGGGATTCGGGATAATAAAAGATGCGCCCAAGACGATGGTCTATCAATTAGCAGAACATATAAACAAAAAAGCGGAGCGCGAAATAATACCGGCTGATGTGATAAGCCGACCGCCCAGCGCCGAACTGCGGCCCGGCCAGAAGGATACGGATGCTCTGCCAGATTATGACCTGCTCGATGAAATACTCAAGGGCTACGTTGAAGAAGATAAATCCGCTAAAGAGCTTATCGAATCAGGCCTGCCGAAAGACGTGGTTGAAAAAGTGATTCGTATGGTCGATAAAAATGAATACAAGAGAAGACTATCACCGCCGGGTATAAAAATCACGCCGAAGGCGTTCGGTAAAGATAGGCGTCTGCCGATTACAAATCGATACAGCAAATAAAGACAAACTACAGACGACAGACGATGGAGGAGGGACGAGTAAACAAAGTATTATACGCGAGGCCTGCGGATTAGGGTGAGGATGCAAACTAAAAAGACAGCGGAAACGATTCCTGCAATAGAGAGAACTACGTCCTGCAGCACAAACGCTTTGCCGAGAATTGCGGAAAATATCCTGACAGCCAACAGGAAAACCATCGGCAATGTCAATGCCGTTATAATCCATTTACCGCTGGGTGCTCTTGGTGTAAGGAAAGGATACGCGTTTTGAATCCACACGGCAGTGAAAAACCCGTAGGCGAGAAAATTAAACATTGCGTTTGTAACCGGCATTATGTCCGACAGATTTGCCCGTGCGACATTTGTTAAAGCAAAGATGACAATGCCCGCTGTTACAAGCAATGCCGGCCAAAAGCTAAAAAGTGAAAATAAAATCAGGCCCGTAATAACCCCGACTAAATCTGCGACATAATCCATGATATCACAACTGCGTCCTGATATGCAGTCCTGAAGCAGTTCGTCAGCGATTCCGTAGCCAGCGAGTGCTAAAAGTACCCACCATACCGAAGCTCTGAGCCAGTTTACCTTGCGCTCAGGATTAATTGCAAACCAGAGCAGAAAGACCAAAATCAAATAGGCAACGAAGTGAAGGCTTTTGTCAGATACATTGGCCCTGAAAACCAATCGCGGGATGGGTATGTGTGCAAGGATAAAAAGTGCAGGCCAATAAAGAATCAATGCTCCCAAAGTGAGCTTTTGCTGTTGTGATAAGGTCATCGAAGTTACCCAAATATATCGTATTTCTTAATTAATACCTTTTATAATCGGCAATCGAAAAGCATAAATAAAAGTTATATTCCAAAAATAAAGTTTAATATATAGCTAATTAGGCGTACAATATAAATAGTTAGTGATTTGCCATTTCAAAATTAATTTGGAGGTTTGATAAAATGAAACGTCTGACAATCCTCATGTTAATCCTGGCCAGCTTTGCAAGTCCTTGCTTTGGACAGTATGGCTCTCGGACTTTGCCACTCAAAATATTTCAACTTGCCGAGCCGAGGTCGACAGGCCCGCTAAGTTTCGAAGAGGCGCTGGCTAAGCAACGAATTGTACGCCAATTTAGCAACCAGCCGCTAAAAAATACAGAGATTGGCCAGTTGGGCTGGGCGGGTGCGAGCATAACTGAAGTACAAACAGCTTTGCCAACGAAACTTTCGGCAGAGCCAACTTATCCGATAGAGCTCTATTTTGCTACGCCGGATGGGGTATTTGTTTATCGACCAGGCCAACATAGTCTGGAACAAACTGACCAGCGGGATATCCGAAATACTCTAATGGTTTCTGCTTCTATGCAGCAGGCAGTACTTGAAGCACCCTGCGATATTATCGTTGCCGGCTCTGCGAAAAAACTCTCAGGCCAATTCAAAGAAGACGCCAGAAAATATATGTTCCTTCAAGCAGGACACGCCACTCAAAATATCCAGTTGCAGGCAGTCTGCCTGGGTCTGGGCTCTGTAACAATCGGCGGTTTTAATGTAAGGAACGTCAGCAAAGCCTGCAAACTGCCAAGAGAGTTAGAGCCGCTTTATATAATTAGCGTAGGTTACCCCGCAGCTCAGCCAGTTACGCCGGCAGCTACCGAGCAAACCGGCACAACAGTAAAAAGAGCCGTACTGATTGCAGCAAGCCAGGAATTCCACGTTGATGAGCTTTTTCAGACTATTCGCATCCTTGAGGAAACTGGAGTAAGAACGATGATAGCAAGTACAAGGACAGGAATTATAAGTAGCGGGGCAAGCACTGCCGAGGCAAGGGTCTCCCTGAATCAACTGAGAGTCGACGATTACGATGCAGTAATCTTTATAGGTGGTCCAGGAGCTATAGTCGAATTTTTTAGCAACCCGACTGCAATAAATATAGCTCGCGAGGCAGCAGCTAAAAGAAAAGTCCTGGCAGCTATTGGCAACGCTCCAACCGTTCTTGCCAATGCCGGTGTGCTAAACGGTGTAAGAGCCACCAGCTTTTTGTCTGAACGAGCCCAACTCATACAAGCCGGTGCTGTATATACCGGGACTCCAGTTGAAAGAAGCGGGTTTATAATAACCGCCAGCAGCCCGTTAGCGGTGATTCCATTCGGTCAGGCAATAGCAAATACCATCGCCGGTAAATAGTGTGTAAACCCCCCAATAAATTGGAGGGCTAAACATTTTGAGATTGCCACGTTGCTTCGCTCGTCACAATGACAACTCCTCAAATCACATGAGACAGAGCCTTAGTCTTTCTCAGGCGTTTTTTTGAAAGGCGTATAGAGGGGGTCACCGAGTAAAAGCAGCTGCCACGAGTTAAACGGCTTGGTGTGATAGAATGCCTCAACAAGACAGTTACCTTTGAACAGCTCCAGAAAGAACTCTCTCGGCTCCGGAAATGCGTGAAGATAGGGCTCGGCCACCGCACCAAGCGTTGCGGTTATTCCATCGGTGAGCATAGCCGGACACCACTGGGTGCTATTTGGGTCGTGCAGGTCAATCGCTTCCCAGCTCGAGATGTGATAGCCGACAGCACCATCAACAAAATCAAAGGCATCGACATATTTTTTCAAACTGTACCAGCCACAATAGATAGCCGTTTGTGGACATGCACCAGGGGGGAAAAGCTTTTCCGTAGTCTCTTCTTTAACGAGTAAATCTGTTTGCGATCTTGTAAGGGTTGCTAAATCCCGCAAAGACTGGTCAAAGTAACCAGAAATATCTTTTGTTGCAATACCCTGTGAATCGATGTAGGCGATACCCTTTAATCCCGTTTTCTCTGCGGCTATTGCCTTATCAATGAGGCCATTGACAAGATTATAGCTCGGCCCATCAAGCCGGCTGACCATAAGCGTACCGAGGCTTAGGCCCAGCAGATTATTTTTCAGCGTGTTTGGCTGCCATCGATACAGCTCATAATCACCAGCCAAAACCATTGATAATTCGCTATCCACCGAGGCGCGTGTTTCCCTGCCATTGATGCGGTCGATATCAACCTGTAACCTGACGAGCTTATAGCTTGCTTGTTTGTATTCAGGTGAGTTAATTTTTTCAGATTCCTCCAATCGTTTAAGTACGTTTTTTTCCTGTTCAGCCGATTCTTCTAATTCTTTAAGGTTGCCTTGGAGATATTTTAACGGCCCTCGTCCATCCACTTTGTACGGCACACCGTAGGTCGTCAGCAAACATCTGATTTTGCCGGGCTGTCTTTTTGTGAACAACTCTTTGCGAATCGGCTCAACAAGGAATCTTTCATAATCATTTCTGGAAATTGTATCGTTTAGCTTCACCCCCAGTGACAGCCTCAGGATATTATCCTTCGGCACATTTCGCTTTAAGCAATAATATCGGGCAATCCGTACAGACGCAGCGTTATCGCCGTTTGCGAGCACGAGAATTTCATCAGGTTGCAACGCAAACGCAGCCCCAGAACACACTAAAATCAGTAAAATAACGATATTAGCCCTAACTAGCATTTTCAATCTGCTTTCTAATCCCCAAAAATTAACCCCCGATTTTAGCGGGGGTTACCCAAACAGCTCAAAACTAAAAACTTAAAATTAAAAACTCTTATTCTATCCCAGTTTCCATAGTGCTTATGATAAAGGAATCGGGCAATCCTGGACAGGCTCGTCATAATCATCCAGCCAGTATGCATTCGGATTTCTCCTGAAAACCAGGATACGCCCACTATCAACATCCTTAGCCGCTCGATGATATTTGAAATAGATGAAATCATCTGTCCTGCCGATGATTTCTATTTTCCCGGTTTTATGTGACATTGCGTACTTTGCCCGCTTTGCCAGACCTGAAACTTTCGATTTGGCCTGCTCAACAATCTCATATCCTTCTTCAATGGGCACTGTATATGCCTTATTGCCGAGAGCCGGGCGACACTGGAAAATATAGTAAGGTGCCGCTCCAATGAAAGATAGTTTTCTGAGCAATTCCGCCATAACCTCAGGATTATCATTGAGGCCCCTGATAAGCGGAGTCTGATTGGCTATCACCGCGCCGGCATTCTGCAATAAATGAACCGCTTGAACCGATAAATCCGTTATCTCTCGTGGATGAATAAAATGCGACATCACATATATTTTTCTGAACTCGGTACTGTATTTTTCTACCATTGCCAGCAAAGAGGGATCTTCAATAACTCGATATGGATTGAATACAGGTGTCTTTGTTCCGATACGGATTATCCGGACATGCTCAATTTGCCTTAATTGCCGGATAATATTCTCAAGTTTTGCAGTTGTCAGCACGAGTGGGTCCCCACCGGTCAATAGTACATTGGTTATCTCGCGATGATTGCTTATGTATTGTAGGGCCGCCGGCAGGTCCCGCAGGTACTCGCCCTGCTGCCCTATGAAAACGCGCTTGCGGAAGCAGTAGCGACATATACCGTCACAAACGTTGCTAACTAAAAGAAGTGCTGTGGAATTATATTTGTGCTCAAGGCCGGGCATAATTGTGTAGGCCTTTTCATCCGAAGGGTCAAGCTGGCCCCACTCATCAAGCTCCCGTGTATGGGGAATTATAATTGTTCGTATCGGGTCATCGGGGTCGTCCCAGTTGATAAGCGATAGATAATAATCATTACTGCGAAATGCAAACTTGTCGGTGACCTTTTTCAGCTTTGCCCGTTCCTGCTCGTTTAGGTGCTCTAACTGCCCTATGCTGGTTACATATTTGGTCTTAGTAGCTATTTTCGCTTCCATTAAATTTACTCCAATTAGTTGTTAGATGGTCTACTATTTGCTTTCCCCTCGGGTACATTCGGTCTTTGAATATCTCTTTTCGTAGATACTTTTTCGCCGAAAGACCAGAGTGATTGTCGTCAGAATTATTTTAAGGTTCAGCCCTAATGTTTTTGTTTCGACATACTTAACATCGAGCTCAAGTTTTTCTTCACGTGTTAATTCCCCTCGTCCTGAAATTTGCGCCAGGCCTGTCAGGCCAGGCTTAACAAGCAGGCGTTTTTTCTGCCGCTCGTTCCATTCTGCCATCTGCGAAAGATACAAAGGCCTTGGCCCAACAATGCTCATATCACCTTTTAATACGTTAAACAATTGTGGCAGTTCGTCAAGTGAATATTCCCGTAGAAATCTTCCAATCTTTGTCAGCCGAGAGTCTTTTGCGGATTTTGGGCTCGGCCCGAACGGCTCAACACCGAGCCTCATCGTGCGGAACTTATAGAATATAAACGGCTTGCCATTTTTTCCAGCCCGTTCCTGCCTGAAAATCGCCGGCTCTTTATCGCTGACGCGGATAGCCAAAAGAATAATCAAAAGAAACGGCGACAGTATCACTATTACCAATGACGACAAAGCTATATCAAATAGCCTTTTCATATCACTTGATTTCTGTAAAGCTGGTTATAAATTCAACTGTCTTTTCTGCAACCTTTTCATTGACTCGAGGATGCAAAGGCAAGTTCACTACTTCCATAGAGGCTTTTTCTGCCTCAGGGCACATTCCGACTTCGTAGTCGTATGCTGCCAAAGGTGTCTCAATTGGGTGTAATGGGCACTCGAACCAACTGCCAAGCTCGATACCTGCTTTTGCAGCTTCCGCAAGGGCTTTGTCTTTCTCAGCGATCCTTACGGGGTACCTTACCATAACCGGCTCCATTATTGATGCGTCATATCGCCGGGCAGACCAGCCCTTTTTTTCAAGGAGATGGTCATAGAATTCAGCCATTTTCCTGCGCTGAGCGATATTCTGCTGGCTTTTCTTTAGTTGCCGAAATCCTGACCTGGCCTGCACAGAGCTAATGCCTTTGAAAAAGTCATCGGACTTTACCGGTTTAAATTCAGATACGCCCGATGAGCCTACAACGAGGCCTTTCTTTGTAAGATATCTAAAAACAGTTTGTATAAAAGCTGTTGTTCTCGGATAAATAAATAATCTATAAACAGCAAGTTGTGCTGCAAGCATGATAGTTTCTTTCCCTGAAGGAGCACACATTTCATTTGCACGTAGTGTTTCAATTTTCCCAGCAAGCTCAGCATCGTTTGTTATTACCATTCCTCCAAGCCCTGTTGTATAAGGTTTATTCCATTGAAACGAAAAATACGCAGCTTTTCCGAATTTTCCTGCTGTCTTGCCTTTATATTTTGAGCCAAACGCAAGACAACAATCTTCAATAACAGGGATACCATTTTGGTCGGCGATTTTCATTATCCCATCCATTTCGCAGGTATAGCCATAAGTGTGTTGAGCTATAATTGCTTTGGTCTTTGAGCTAATTTTGCCTGAGAGCAATTCCACATTCATATTAAAAGTATCCGGCTCAATATCAACATAAACCGGCCTGGCCCCGAGATACTTAATCGGGTTAACATCCATCACGCAGGTATATCCCGGCAGGACTACCTCGTCTCCGGGCCCAACACACATAGCCTTTAATATCGCATAAAGCGCAACGCGGCCCTTCCAGAATGAAAACGCACAATCAAAACCAAACTGTTTGGCAAATGCTGATTCATATTTGTTACAATTGCCGCTCACGTTTTTATCCATATGCTATCGTTAATATCCAGATTAAGTACTCTGCTCGCTACCTGATGATGGTACATCATAGGTTTGCTGCCGGTAGAGGCGAATCATAGCTATGGCCTTTCGGGCAGTATAATTCTCAGGAAAGAATTTTTCCAGAACCTTTAGAAACGGCTCCCGCACAAGAGAAAACACGCTGCGCATCGCCTTTGAGAAAACGATTCGCTGCTTGATGGATTGCATTGTAATACCCATATTCAACTTAAAATAATCCAGTGCCGAGACCGATTCCAAAGACCCCAACCCATAACATATCTTTTTGCCAGGATTTTCCTCGAAGAACCGACGGGTAGCCTCGTAGAATAGAATGTTGCTCGGCCGTTTTTTCAGTAGCTCTGTGGACGAATGCGTCAGCAGCCAGTTCCACCACTCATCAAATTCGACAGCGACCAAGAACGTGCCGAGTCTGCCCTGGACAAACACACCCCAAGCGGTAACTCCTTCGGTCTTCTTCCCCGCCCGGCAGTATCTTGCCCAATAATCCGGGTCGGTGTAGATAGTCTGCCGGCCCTGTCGCTCGGCTGTGTCACGGTTTAGAGACAGGCCGTGTTTGGCAAGGTAGTCGAAATCAATCTGTTCAAACGTGCAGTTTTCCAGACCCCGACGCGTCTGCCGTCTAGCCTCACGTTCCAACATAGATAGATTATATTTTGGATCAGTATTCAATTCCAGTGTGCTGGCAAATCCGAAAGCCTTGAGCGGTGTTGGATAGCGCACCGCGCGCAACTTATATTTACCAAACAGCTCGTTGGTTTCCTCCTGGCTGGGTTCGATGAGTTTATAATACGGAAAAGAAAGCAATACGCGGCTCTGCACCTCGTGCCACCAGGAGCTTTCGCTGCGAATCACTCGCTGCCCTATCTTCTCAAAAAACTCAGCCATTGGATTCGACTCGACTTCCATCATTTTTCTCCAGAATTGGCGCTCTCTGAACAAAACGCGAGCGACCTTTGTACTTAAGCATCTTCATATTCCGATATCAGAATCCCATAATTTAATATATTGTGTCTCTCATTATCTTTAAGAGCCGCTTCTCTCATTACACCTTCCAGCTTGAATCCGCATTTCTCCATAACCTTCCTCGCCCCTATGTGCTTTTCAAATGTTATGGCATATATCCTATGTAGTTTTAATTCATTAAAAGCAAATTTTAAAGCCAGTCGGACCGCCTCTGTAGCCAGGCCCCTTTCCCAATGCTTTTTCCCAATCCAAAAACCTATTTCCGCAGACTTACTGTGCCGGTCAATTTTCGCTATAGTAACAATACCAATAACTCTTGCACTTTCTTTTAAAACAATAGCGAGCTTGAACTCCCCTCTTGTATTCGTTGGGCGCAGTACTTCGCCAACAAATCGCAGTACTCTACGAACAAATGATACTGTTCTTCGGAGAAACCATCCGAAAACATTTTCTGGATACGAACGAGAAGGTGCCAAAGTCCATTTGCCAATTTCCTTATCTCTTATATTTATATACACATCCCTGGCATCGAAAATTCTTAATTTTCTGATAAAAACATGCTCACCTTCAAGATTTGATTTTTCCTGTTGCATTCGACATTACTCTCGGGGATATTAAAACCGCTAAAGTCAAAAACTTATTTCTCTAACAACTCACGAAACAACTCAAGATGTCCCTGCCAAACAGTTTCCTGGCGAAATTCCCGCTCTACGCGCTCTCGACCTTTGTGTGCCAACTCTTGACGTAACTGGGGTTCGTCAATAATTCTTTTTATAGCATCTTTCAAAGCTTGGGTGTCACCGCGGGACACCAACAAGCCAGTCACGCCATTCTTTACCGACTCGCGACATCCCATAATGTCACTGGCTACTACCGGCAGCTCCATCGCCGAAGCCTCAATAGGGACATTTCCGAAACCCTCCCGATAGCTGGGAAACGCTACAATATCCGCTACAGTATAGACCGGAGCAGGCTCGACCAGCCACGGCAGGTGATGAATGCGTGCATGATTTTCAATCGAAGAAACAACATCCGGCTCAAGAGGGTCGGTAGGCTCGTAGTTGCCCAGCAAAAGCAGGTGAATATTCGGATACTCATCAGACAGCGACTCAAACGAATGAACCAACTCATTTATCCCTTTGTCTTTGCGAAGCCAGCCCACAAATAGAATCACTATGTCATCTGCACCTATACCAAACTGCTTTCTAATCTCCTGACCAAGAGCAATATTCTCTTTAGTCCGCGTGAAGCGGCCCAAGTCAACGCCGGCACTTGAGCCCGAACCAATAACACGTATCTTATGAGCGGGGCAAAGACCTTCCTTCGCCACAACCTCGCCGAACTCACGAGAAATCGGGACAACAAAGCTCGACAAATTACACGTGAGCCATTCACATTTATTCATTAACTTGCGGCGCCAGCCACTCATATTCTCATAGGGCCTGCCGCGAAGCAGATAAATAACTTTTCGATGACCACTTAATATCGCTGCTAACGCACCCAGAAACGATGCCTTAGGCGTGGAAATGTGGAGCAGGTCAAAACGGTTCCACAGCAAAATCCACCATAACCGTATCAAAGATATCATGTCTTTGATGGGGCTCGGATAGCGCTCCATAGGTACAACAAAAGTTTTTACTCCTAACTTGTGTACTCTCTGGTGCTGTTCCGGGTCGGGGCCGGTAATGCAATAGACGTCAAAGCCGTTGTCCATCCAAAATGTCCACTGCTTGCGCAACAGAGTCAGCGCAATTGAAGGATTTACAATGACGCACAAACGCGGCTTCCTTTTACTCATGTCTTGACTTAATCTCGCTCGGATTATCTTTCCGCTCGCCGACAACCTTTGCCGGCACTCCGGCGGCAAACACATTGTCGGGAGTATCTGCCGTCACCACAGCGTTGGCGCCGATGAGATTCCCCCTGCCAATAGTAACACCTGGATTTACTACGA
>Ga0315548_1003003_pt1 | contig 12879 bp, 9 predicted proteins | sample SalMarSW160110MG_2_FD_202540 | JGI IMG/M metagenome (GOLD analysis project Ga0315548, IMG submission 202540) | Salt marsh sediment microbial communities from the Plum Island Ecosystem LTER, Massachusetts, United States - Salt Marsh Sediment SW1601-110 ... | reverse complement strand
GCAGCATATCCGCCGGGAAAAGGCGACTTCCAATATATGCACCAACCAGGGGCTGATGGCTTTGGCTGCAACAGTTTATATGAGCTTGCTTGGTAAACATGGGATGCGCCAGGTTGCCGAGCTCAATTACCACAAAGCTCACTATGCCGCTGAGAAAATCTCAGCCATCGCGGGTTTCCGATTATGGTCCCCTGAACCTTTCTTCAACGAATTTGTGATCGAGTGCCCTCTCCCTGCAGCCGATCTCAACGAACACCTACTGGAGAACAACATCTTGGGCGGCTACCCGTTAGGGACGGATTACCTCGGGATGGAAAAATTTTCTCTTCTGGCAGTCACCGAGATGAACAGTAAGGATGATATCGACTTTCTGGCAGAAACGTTGACGGAGGTGGCTAATGGCTGAGCGCCTGATGTGCGAACTTTCCGTACCAGGCAGAGTTGGGTTCCGCTTTCCCCAACCCGATGTCCCCACTACCCCCCTGCCTGAGAACTTTACCCGGGAAGATTTACCCCTCCCCGAGCTTTCCGAAGTGGATGTTGTGCGGTACTTCACTCGCCTTTCGCAGCTCAATCACGGCATTGATATCGGCTTCTATCCGCTTGGCTCTTGCACCATGAAATACAACCCCAAGATCAACGAAGAGACTGCCCGCATACCAGGATTAGCTTATCTGCACCCACTTCAACCGATCGAAACGATCCAGGGCGCTCTGGCAATCATGTACCAGCTGGGTGAATGGCTCAAGAAAATTGGAGGTTACGCCGCCGTCTCCCTACAACCTGCGGCTGGGGCTCACGGCGAGCTCACCGGTGTGCTGATCATACGTGCTTACCATCGCTCCAAAGGCGACCTCTCTCGTACAAAGATCCTGATTCCCGATTCGGCTCACGGCACCAACCCAGCCACCTCTGCCATGAGCGGCATGCAGGTTGTCGAACTGCGTTCGGATCAGCGTGGGAACATCGATCTCGATGCCTTACAAGCAGAATGCGACAGCTCCCTGGCCGGTCTGATGCTCACCAACCCTAATACCCTCGGGCTTTTCGACGAGCATGTCGAAGAAGTTATCCGACTGGTTCACCAGGCGGGCGGGTTAGTCTATGGTGATGGTGCCAATATGAATGCTTTACTGGGAATCATCCGACCTGGAGACCTGGGCATTGACGTTTTACATTACAACCTGCACAAGACCTTCTCTACCCCTCATGGTGGTGGTGGCCCTGGCTCCGGTCCGATCGCGGTTTTAGAGCATCTGGTAGATTTTCTGCCTGACCCACTGGTTGGCATCATCGAAGAGGGCGATGAAGACCTGTCCCCCATATTTGGATTTATCAGCCCACCCAAGAGCATTGGGCGGGTGAAATCCTTCCACGGTCACTTCGGCATGATCGTGCGCGCCTATACATATATTCGCATGCACGGATCTGAGGGTCTCCGGGCGGTCTCTGAGCACGCGGTTTTAAACGCCAACTATTTGCTGGCGCGTTTACGAGGCACCTACCTGGTCCCTTATGACCGCATATGTATGCACGAATTTGTGGTCGAAGGCCGCTGGCCAGATGCACCGGATATTCATGCTTTGGATATCGCCAAGCGTCTGATGGATTTTGGCTTCCACCCACCGACGAACTACTTCCCGCTGATTGTTCACGAAGCCCTGATGATCGAACCGACCGAGACCGAGAGCAAAGAAACCCTCGACGCCTTCACAGATGCGATGATCAGGATTGCTCAAGAAGCCCGAGATGACCCGGAAGTGCTCAAGAGCGCCCCACACAATACCCCATTTGGGCGTATGGACGAAGTGAAAGCAGCAAAAGAGCTGGTATTGTGCTGTGTGGCCGATTACGTCCGTTAAAATCAATAACTTACCTGGCCTTCCGGAAGCCTGATTGCTTCCGAACGCCGCATTGATCAGCAGGAGGGCTTATGTCAGACCAACCCATCGGATGTGCAAGACCAACCGGAACCGTCCTCGGGGAAACAGCCAACGACGGCGGTGCCGATCAATCCGTCCTTGAACCAAGCTTTAAGGAGGCTATCATGACCGTTAAAGTGGGAGGAAAAGCCCCGGATTTTCAAGCGCCCACCTATTATAGAGGTGAGTTTAGCAGCGTCAAACTATCCGATTACCTGGGCAAGTGGGTACTGCTTTGCTTCTATCCTGGGGATTTCACATTCGTTTGAGCTACTGAAGTGTCAGCGGTCGCTGACAAGTACGCGCATCTTCAACAATTGGGAGTTGAAGTCATTTCCGTGAGTGTCGACAGCATATTCGTCCATAAAATGTGGAACGACAAAGAGCTGATTAAGATGGTAGACGGGGGTGTACCCTTCCAAATGGCCTCGGATGCAGCCGGAAAAGTCGGGCGCATTTTTGGCGTATACGACGAGGAATCAGGCGTAGAATTACGCGGTCGTTTCATCATCGACCCGGATGGCGTCATCCAGGGGATGGAAGTGCTCACGCCACCGGTCGGCCGGAAGATTACGGAAACAATCCGCCAGATTAACGCATTCCAACACGTGCGCGCCACCAAAGGCGCTGAAGCTACCCCTGCCGGTTGGGAACCAGGGGAGCTCACCCTAAAGCCCGGGCCTGATCTGGTTGGTCGGGTTTGGGAGGTCTGGAGACCAGATATGGAACATTAATCCCATCCGGTTGGTTTAATACATTCAGACCGCTCTCGACCTTCTCCCCGCGCAGCCCATCTCCGCGGGGAGATCCTTTTCCTACCGTTAGCCATCACAATAGTATGGGAACTTACCGATATCCCGATCCTGGGGATTGGGACGACCTTCATCTTTAGCCGGGAGACCGGCCAAACTGGCCTCTACTTAACCGAATCTATCTTTCAAATGTGTTCATTGCCAACCTCAGCTAAAGTGATAAAATACCCCTCCAACTAAGGAATTACCCCCAATTTCCAGGCGGTGATACCCGAAAAACCTTTTCTCACATAAGGCTCCTGTGGAGGGTATGGTTTGTAAATTCTAAAGAGGGTTGTTCATTTATGTCGGTACCGGGTGAAAGAATCCATCTCGTTGAACCTCGTTCTACGGTTGAAATACACCTTCCCGATGGGCGCGTCTTGTCAGGACCGCGGAGTGCAACCATCGGCGAATTCCTAAATACCTGTCAACAGGCTGATGCGCCCCCTGTGGTGGGTGCTATCGTCGATGACCAGCTGCGCGAATTGACCTATCCCGTTGATATGGATGTAAGAGCTTCTCCAGTTACTATGGGCGAGGCGGATGGCATGCGCATCTATCGTCGGTCCCTGACCTTTTTGATGGAAACCGCTTTCGAGGAACTGTTCCCCGACTCTGTCTTGACCATCGATCACTCGGTTTCTTCCGGTGGTTATTTCTGCCAGGTGTCGCAACGACCCCCTTTGACCTCTGATGAATTGGCCCTCCTGGAAAACCGCATGAAGGAGATCGTTGACCAAGATTTGCCCCTCACCAAGCATCAGGTGCCTCTCAAAGTTGCCATCGAATACTTTAGATCGAAAGGTCATGATGATAAAGTTCACCTGATCACCCACCGCACTAAAGATTATCTGACCCTCTACGATTTGAAGGACAACCACGATTATTACCACGGCTACATGGTACCCTCTTCCGGTTATCTGCGCTGGTTCGGCTTGGTAGCGACGGGGGATGGTTTCACCCTGCGGTTTCCCAGGCGGCACCGTCCAACCGAATTGCTGCCTTTACCCGATTATCCCAAACTGCTGGCAACCTTCCGCCAGTATGGTGATTGGTTGTGGCGCTTGGGTATTTCCAGCGCGGGTGCTCTCGATGACGCCATCAACGAAGACCGCGTCCAGGAAATTATCCTGGTATCAGAAGCTTTACATGAACAACATGTCGCCGATATCGCCGCCCAAATCGCTGCCCGCACCAACCAGGTCCGCATTGTTTTGATCGCAGGCCCCTCCGCCTCGGGAAAAACCACTTTCGCCAAACGCGTGACCGTCCAACTATTGGCTTATGGCGTCTCCACCTTCCCTCTCGGAATGGATAATTACTTCTTGAACCGGGAAGATACCCCTCTGGATGAGCATGGCCAATATGACTTTGAGTCAATTGAGGCGTTAAACCGCCGGCGTTTAGAAGAAGACCTCAGCCGACTGGTCACCGGGGAGAAGATCCAAATTCCCCATTTTAATTTCAAGATCGGTCGCAGCGAGCCAGGCGAATTTGTGCAACTCGCTCCCGGGGAAATCATCATATTGGAAGGCATTCACGGGTTGAGTCCGGAGTTGATTCCGGATATCCCCAACCAACAGACTTTTCGTATTTATGTATCTGCCCTCACCCAGTTGAACCTGGATCGTCACAACCGGGTGTCTACCACCGATACCCGCATGATACGGCGTATCGTCAGAGATGCCCGAGAACGTGGCTATAGCGCCCAGCAGACTATCAAGCGCTGGGAATCCGTTCGAAGGGGGGAAAAACGCTATATCTTCCCTTACCAGGAAAATGCCGATGTGATGTTCAATTCCGCCCTGGCTTATGAACTCTCGGTGCTCAAACCGCTGGCAGAACCCCTCTTACGCCAGGTCCCTTTTGGCACGCCGGAATATATCGAAGCCAAACGGCTTTTGGCTTTCATCGAGTGGTTCCTCCCCCTGGATAAATCCCTGGTTCCCGATAACTCGATCTTGAAGGAATTCGTGGGCAGTTCGATCCTGCGAGACTTCAAACTGTGGCACAATCATTCTCACTGAGGAAAGCTGCCATGATCGGGGAAAGCAAACTGATGCGCAACGTCGCAAGCTGCTCTTGCTCTGAAACGCCAGGGATCTCCGAAACAGCAAAAGCCAAGAAGTGCCATCTAGGTATGGGAAGTAAATCCTAGGCTCTAGTTAAACCACCATCTTATTCCCAATCATCTCGTGCAATACCCCTCCTAGTCGGGAAATTCCCAGGCGGATATCTTCCGGTGTGGCATTAGAAAAATTAAGGCGCATGGTGTTCTGGCCTCCCCCACAGGGGTAAAACGGTTCTCCAGATACAAAAGCCACCTTATGCTCTATTGCGGCTTGCAGCACTTCCATTGAATTTAGGTGTTCTGGCAGAGTTCCCCAAAGGAATAAACCGCCTTCTGGATGAGTCCAATTAACCTCAGCCGGAAAATGAGCCTCCATGGCCTCCAGCATCACATCCCGGCGTTCACCATAAACGCGCTTGATCACTTTGATATGTCTATCAAGGAAACCGCCCCGTGAGACTTCATGCGCCACCATCTGGTTGAGGCTGGAGGTATGAAGATCGGCGCCTTGCTTGGCCTGTACTAGTTTAGAGATCACCTCGGGAGGCGCGATAACCCAGGCTAACCTCAAGCCCGGGGCTAGAATTTTCGAAAAGGTGCTGAGATAAATCACGTTACCCCGGTAGCAGGCTTCGCCATTATCTCTCAATTTACTGTCCATGACAACAATCGAAGGTAAGTGTGAACCATTGTAGCGCAACTGGCCATAAGGATCGTCTTCGACGATAGGCAAACCGTATCTATCGGCCAGGTCGATCAGCTTACCACGGCGTGCTTCCGAAAGCGTAACGCCAGTCGGGTTTTGGAAATTGGGCAGCACGTAAATAAACTTTGGACCTGCCCGTAGGGCTTCTTCAAAAGCATCCATCATCATGCCGTGTTCATCGACCGGTACTGGCACAAATTCTGCGCCATAGGCTTTCCAAGCTTGAATCGCGCCTAAATAAGTGGGGGCTTCCACTAGGATGAGATCTCCCGGGTTGATAAATATCTTTCCCAAAAGATCCAAAGCCTGTTGTGACCCAGAAGTTATTAAAATATTATCTGGATTTACCTTTATGCCATAACGCCAAGTGTGGCGCACAACCATCTCGCGCAGGGGCAGATATCCCTCGGTGGTGCTGTACTGCAACGCTTTCGATCCAAAATCCCTCAAAACACGTTCGCATGCCTTGCTGAAGGCTTCAACCGGAAAGACCTCCGGAGCTGGCAAACCTCCCGCAAAGGAAATGAGGTCGTGTGCCTCGGTTATTTTAAGGAGCTCCCGGATGGCAGAGCTGGCCATTTGATGGGTGCGCTGTGCGTAGCGATAACCCCATGGGGTCTGCATGTCTATCTCCTTTCTACTTTAATTCTTTAGATAAATCAGGGCAGCGGAAAACCACTGCCCTGGTGGAGGCCATCTCACTTCGGAAAGCGGCTTATCACCGTCGCCGTTGTGGGAAGGTTGACACGGTCGCCAGCCAGCAAATCCGCTGGCGCCTTGCCTGCAGAACTAGGCGCACCCTGATAAATGAAAATGGGCGTGCCTTCCTCCGAATTTTTTATATCCAGGAAAGCCTGACCGGTCAGATAGCCCTGGCTGTCGATGGCGCAACTGGTCACTGTTCCACAAACCCGGCTGCGTTTATCGATAACCGGATCCCCCAGGTGAGCCATGCGTACGCCTTTCTCGTTGAAGCGAAAACGCACCACCACCCCCGTGCGCTTGGCTTCTGCGGCCAGGTATGCCCGTCTGCCTATGAACCAGGGTTTGTAAACCTTGACATACGAGCCAAAACCAGCCTCTCCAACCCCTAGGTTGAGCTCACCGCCCATTTCATGCCCGTAGAGTGGCAGTCCGGCTTCGGTTCGCAGCGAATCGCGCCCTCCCAACCCACAGGGTTTGAGACCGTAAGGCTCACCCACCTCTATTAAAGCCTTGAAAAGCGCTGCGGCTCGCTGGGGATGGACAAACAGCTCAAATGCCATGCGTTCACCGGTATAACCGGTGCGAGAGATCACTAGGTCGAAACCACCAACAATGTCTTCGCTTAACTGGGTGCGTTTGAGAGCCATGATGCGTTGGCGGGCTTGGTCGTCACAACCTAAAGCCAGCAGGATTTGGCGTGAACCCGGTCCTTGCAACGCAATATCTACACGCATGTCCGCACCTTCTTCAGGATCGCGTAAATTTCTCAACACGACTTTGCGCCCAAAGGCTTTTGACCACGGTCGCTGCCTGTCCACCAGGACTTGGCCGGCCTTAACTGCATTCAACCAGGCCCAGTCCTTATCGTCATTGGAAGCGTTGACGACCACCAGGAATTTCTCGGGAGCCCGGCGGTAGATCAGGGTATCGTCGATCACGTTGGCATCGGGGTCGAGGAAATGAGTATAGAGCGATTCTCCCACCCCCAAACCTCCAATATCGTTGCCGCAGACACTATCCAGAAAGGCAGCCCCATCCGGGCCTTCCGCCTGGTAGACACCCATGTGAGCCACATCGAAGAGTCCAGCTGCCTGGCGGGTTGCCAGATGCTCATCCACGACTGAACTGTACCACACCGGCATTTCCCAACCCGCAAAGGGAATCAATTTGGCTCCTAAGGTTTTGTGGATATCGTAAATGGGGGTCCGGCGTAAATCTCCCTGTACCTCCTCCCAGGAAAATTCCGGCAAGGTCTGACCCTCACCTTGGGTGATACCTATAAAGTAGGGTTTTTCGGTCCCGTGGGTAGGGGCCAGGACGGGTTTATCTTTGCAATCCTTCGGCAGCGGATCTTTAACCGATTCCTTTACAACCACCGCCCCAGGCAGCTTCTTGAGGAAATCGTCATCGAAGGCGATATAACCATCTGAAAGGTCCCGCAGCCAGCTGGCCGCCAGACTCGCCTGAAAGACTGGCACGCTCAGCTGGAATTCATACCCGGAAACGCAGGTGAGGGCGCCTTCCAGCGAACCTTCGTTGGTATGCAGGCATGTAACCGTGCTCTCACCCGGCTGCAAGTTACTCACCTCGCAACTCAGGGCGTAATCGAGGAACTGGCGCACCTGGTCCCCCTGCAAGTCATAGGCCACCCAACCATCACTTTCAGTGGGTTGATCGTCCAGGAAATAGAAATGCGGGTACCCGTGGGGCTTTGGCTCGTAATCGATGCCGGCGTATTTGACCAGATCGCGAGCGCGCATCTTAGCTCCTTCTAGGGTTGAGAAATCGACTTTAGCCCGTTGGACCAAACCGCGCTTCCCAGTGATTCTGTAAGGTGTGCAAGCGTGTAAAACCTCTGCGATAATATCGGCTACCTGCACTATCTCAGCTTCCTCAAAACCGCGCTGTGTGATCCAGGGTGTTCCCATGCGAATGCCCGATGGGTTGGCAGCCGAGACGTCCCCCGGGATGGTGTTGCGGTTGACCACAATCCCGGCGATATCGAGGATGCGCGCCGCCAGATCACCCGAGAGAGCACTGCCATCTGCTCCTTTGACTGACCTACAATCCAGGTTCATTAAATGGGTGTCCGTGCCACCATAAGGGATGCGAAAGCCTCGTTCTCGCAAACGGTCGGTCAGCGCTACGCAGTTCTTCAATATTTGAACCTGCAACTGGTGAAATTGTTCGGTCTGAGCTAATTTAAAAGCGACTGCCATGGCGCAAAAAATGTTCACATGGGGACCACCCTGCTCCCCAGGAAACACCGCCCGGTCTATCTTGCGCGCCAGAGAAGCGTCGCTGGTTAGAATACAGGCACCCCGCGGGCCACAGATCGACTTATGAGTTGTAAAAGTGATCACATCGGCATAACCAACTGGAGATGGGTAAACCCCGGCAGCAACCAATCCGGCTACGTGGGCGATATCGGCGAAGAGATAAGCGCCCACCGAATCGGCAATAGCCCGGAACTTCCCCCAATCCACGCTCCAGGGATAAGAGGAGTAACCGGCGATGATGAACTTGGGTTTATTCTGGCGGGCTACTTCCTCCACAGCGTCATAATCGATGCGCTCGCTTTCCCGGTCGACCGTGTAGTGTACGGCGTGGTAGAACTTGCCCGACCTGTTGACCGAGGAGCCATGGGTGAGATGCCCGCCGTGCAACAAATTCATGCCCATGATGGTCTCTCCGGGCTGAACCAGGGCGTGGTAGATGGCATTATTAGCCGGTGCGCCAGAAAGAGGCTGCACGTTTACATAGAGATCGTCAGCGGTCAGGCCGTTAGCTGCAAACAGCTCGGCACAACGCCGGCGGGCCAGTGCTTCGGCCAGATCAGCATATTCCACTCCCTTATAATAACGGGGATCAGAATAGCGGCGAAAATCGGCCAGACGGGAGGCATAATCCAGAATTTCAGCCTCCCCTAACCAGCGAGTGCTTTCCTCTGGATAGCCCTCCGCATAGATATTTTGGAAGGAGGAAGCCATTGCTTCTCTGACCGCTGCGGGTGCGCTGCTTTCGCTGGGAATCAGAATTATTTTCTGAAATTGGCGTTCTGCTTCTAATTCGGTAAGTTCGTGGATATCATGGTCCACCTGATCTAATGAGCCGCGAAAAAGGAAATCAGTCATAAAAAACTCCTAAGATAGGATATCCTATTAAACAATAGGTGTGGTGGTTTGGATATTGCTAAGGTCACCACACCTATATCAACATGCATTTGACCTGAAGGCCAAAGGACTGGATCACGGGATAATCGCCCACCAATTACCAGGTACCAGTTGCAACAAGCGTCCATTCTGATCTCATTTTAGCCCTTAGAAAACTAAAGGTCAAGTGACTAAATACACGGGTGAGCCGAAAGGTTAATCCTGATTCGAATTACCCAGGTTCCCAGGGGATCTTTTGTTTCGATACGCAAACTGGTTTGGCAACGACATTAAGATAATTTTAACTTGATTTCTTAGAAAATCCTGCTATAATATAAATATATAATATGTAAACAATTTGGTTGTCTCTTGAAGCGGTGATTATCAAGCTCATTAAAGAGATCCGGAAGTTTATCAAGACATTGAAGACCGCAAATTACTTATTTGCGGTCTTTTTTTCAAAGGTACGATCTTCCTGGCAACTGCGAGGCCCAGAAACCTTTGTTTTTCGGGGCTCTTGACAATCAACCAATCTGGCATATCTCTTTCTAGCGAGAGGGAGGCTATTCTATTATGTATAGATCCGCAGATATACTGAGATTTGAATCACAGATGTTGAGGTTGGATCATGAAATTCTCTCTTTGAAATTCATGGTGGAGGAAGCAAAACCAGATGTGATGGCCGATTGTTATAAATACGTGCAACTATTACGCCATCGATATGAAACTCTGCAATCTCATTTCCAGGCGTTCAAAGAAGATGAGAGCGATATCCACACAGAAAGGTTCACAACCATCGATCAGGCTCTGCAAGAACTATCCTTATTGGTTGGATCAACCAGCTTGTTGTTGCGGTTTAGATTAGCAGACTCGTTTTATTACAGGGTGGTATAAAGCGGTGAGCACCCGTATCGCTCAGGGAAACTAGCAGGTCATAGAGGGCTTCTGCTATCAGTTGGAAGAGACCGTAGACCGTTAAATTTGCCAGCTGTGGGCGGGCATGACCTCCCGGTCGCAGGGGGAGCTGGCGGCTACTTAAAGAGATGTATCACTGGCAGTTAAGCATCACCTGTAAACCATATTTCCAGGCCGTATCCAGGCGGCTTTTCCCCTCATCAACGTTATTACGGGCGCCTGGTTAGCCTGGCCCGGAGATATTCCTTTGGTAAGCAAAAGCCTTCCCCTGTAGGGCAGTGTTGGCAAACCTTCTCACTCGTATCGCAGGGCTTCCACTGGTTGAAGCCTCGAAGCGCGAGTGGCCGGGTAGATGCCGAAGAAAAGCCCAACTGCCATCGAGAAAAGAGTTGCCAGGAGCACGCTGTCCAATCCCACCACCGGGGTGATGGTACTGCCGCTGAACTGGACCTGTCCCATCAAGTGAGCAATGCCCCAGCCTAGAGCCACCCCAATCAGGCCGCCCAGCAGGCTGAGCATCATCGACTCGACCAGGAATTGCATAAGGATATCCTGTCGTTTGGCCCCCACGGCTTTGCGCAAGCCGATCTCGTGGGTGCGCTCGGAAACGGTGGTCAACATGATGTTCATAATGCCAATTCCGCCCACCGCCAGCGAGATGCCGGCGATGCCGCCCAGGAAAAGGGTCAGGATGTCGGTCACCTGGGTGGCGGCTGCCAGGGTGTCCTGCTGGCTGGTAACGGTGAAATCATCCGCCCCTGCGATGGTGCCGTGCAGGTCGCGCATGGTCGTCGTCACCTCGCTGACCACCTGATTAACCACATTGGCGCTGCTGGCTTTGATGGTGATCTGGCTGATCACGCTCGAACCGCGGAACTGGGAATTGCCTACCAGGCGGTAGAGAGCGGTAGAAAGCGGGATGAATACCTGGTCATCCTGGTTAAAAAACCCGGTCCCGCCTTTGCTAGCCAGCACCCCGACCACCTTGTATGGCTGCCCATTCAAGCGTACCCTCTGCCCCACTACCCCGCCGGTTCCCCCGAACAGGTCCTGCGCTACTGCGCTTCCCAGCACAACCACCAGGGAGCGGGTTGATTGGTCTTGATCAGAGATAAACTCCCCATCATCCAGGGTCAGGGAGCTCACCGTTACGTAATCGGGCGTGACCCCCAAAAGTCGCGTCCTGGTATTTTGCCCCTGGTATACCACCTGTACAAAGCTGTTAGTCACCGAAGATACCGCCTCCACCCCTGGAAGGTTGGAGAGGGCATTGGCGTCATCCAGAGTGAGGGTGCCGGCCGTGCCAGCCCCACTTTGTATCCCCCCCTGGCTGGTGCTGCCCGGGGTGACGTAAACCAGGTTAGTGCCCATGCTCTCGATCCGCGAGGCAATGGAGGCCTGGGCACCGCGCCCGATGGAAAGCATGGCGATAACCGCCGCAACCCCTATCACGATACCCAAAACTGTCAGCATTGAACGCATTTTGTTGGCATTCAAACTTTCAAATGCTTCACGAATAAGCCGGTAGAATTTCATAGTTTTATCCGTCCTCAATCATTCCATCCCGCAGGTGGATCACCCGTTGGGTTTGGGCTGCGATCAATGAGTCATGGGTCACCACCAACAGGGTCAGCCCATGTTCTTCATTCAACCTGAGCAGCAGGTGCATGATCTCGTCTCCGGTGACCGAATCCAGGTTGCCGGTGGGCTCGTCGGCCAGGATCAGGTCCGGTTCGTTGATCAGCGCCCGGGCGATAGCCACCCGCTGCTGCTCGCCGCCGGAAAGCTCCGTAGGCCGGTGGTCCATGCGGTCTTCCAAACCAACCGCTTTCAGAATGGACTCGACGCGTCCCTGATTTTCTTTCTGAACATTACTGCCATTATACATCAAGGGCAACTCCGTATTCCGGCGCACGCTCATGCGTGGAAGCAGGTTGAACATTTGGAAAACAAACCCGATCTTCTGGTTTCGGATTACTGCTAATTCGTCTTCGTCCAACCCAGCGATATCCTCGCCATTCAGGAAGTATTGCCCGCTGGTCGGCTGGTCCAGGCAGCCCACGATATTCATCAGAGTGCTCTTGCCCGAGCCCGATGACCCCATGATAGCGACTACTTCTCCACGCTCGATGTGGAAGGATACACCCCGCAGTGCCGGCACTTCCACGATCCCCAGGCGGTAGATCTTAGTCAGGTCTTTAACATCGATCATATTAAGGCCCCGTTCCCGCGGTTGGCGTACTAACCGGTCCGGTAGGATTGTTGATCAGGATGGTTACCTGGCTGGCGATGATTTCCCCGTTGGAATCCCTCTGGCCGGTGACCATCACCTGCACACCGGGTATAAGATCGTCTATAGTACCGGAAACAGGCTTCTCGATCTGTGTGGTTGCGGAGAGGTTGACGGTGGTGACGTCGCGCGCAGTGCTCACCGTCATGACGTTCCCTTCAATGGTCTTCACCTGGCCGACAGTTCCCCCGCCGCCGAAAAAGCCCGGGTTCTGCCCGTTATTGGGAAAGCCCGTTCCGTTTCCTGGAATTTGTCCATTGTTCCCCTGGCCGCGGGAGTTGAAAAAGTTGGTGCTTATCTGGTTGACCTGGTTGGTCTGGTATG
>Ga0315548_1003000_pt1 | contig 12886 bp, 11 predicted proteins | sample SalMarSW160110MG_2_FD_202540 | JGI IMG/M metagenome (GOLD analysis project Ga0315548, IMG submission 202540) | Salt marsh sediment microbial communities from the Plum Island Ecosystem LTER, Massachusetts, United States - Salt Marsh Sediment SW1601-110 ... | reverse complement strand
AATGCTAAACCGGTCGGGATTCTTCAATGTCTGAGAAAGGATGAGTCCGGTGGCAGAGCCGTACACCAATGATACGGCGATATAGCCGGCGAATTCGGATTGAGAGAGCAGGTTGGTCGCCAAAACTAGGCCGAAGCCCAGGCCCAGACCGAGAGCGCTGGCCAATATCCATAATAGCGCGGCTTTGACCTTGCTTCTTAGGAGCAGCCATTGTGGTAAACCCATAGCCGCCCCCAGGATGGAGAAATTGAGTGAAAGCGTGGCCAGGGATTCATCGTCGCCTATTACCAATAGGGATGCCGGAACTGCCAAAAGGATGGCATAAAAGACCAGCCAGCCAACCGGGACGGTAAGTATCCATAATGGCGAAACCTTGGCGATTCCACGCAAGATCACCCATTGAGCCAGGCCGATAGGACCGGCCAGGATTAGAAGCGTGGCGAAGGGGCCGGGAGGAGTAAAGAAGTGGGGCAGGAATACGATCAATGCAGAAGTTACGGTCCACCCCAAAGCGTTACCGACTATCCAAATCAAGAACGTTCGAACGGGCTGTACTTGCTGGAAAGACATGATCCTTTTCGATCTCCTTAAGATTTCACATTAAACTTGGAATAGCTTTCTTGGCAATCCATTCCAGGGTGGCTTCGTCTGGGATGTGCGATATGGGAACTGGCTTGGGGCCATCTTCATCCTTCCAATAACCCAGCATGAATTCACTGATGCAGGACCTGCCTGGAGGGAAGGGGTGGAAACCAAATCCCGAATTTCAACTCGGAGTCGTCAGAATAGCATGCTGCCATGCTTGCATGCTCTATTCATCGTCTATGAGAAATCCAATTCTTAGCTAACTGGCAGATCGGAGAGCAGGTCTAGCGGCTGGCCCGCAGGCAGTTTAGCGGGGGAATCTGCTTTGATTATAACGGAGGCCAGCGGATTGCGCATTTGCCCTTGGGCACGATGAGTAATGCCAGTGGTCAGGGGATATGCAATTCCTCCGGATATCACCGCTCCCATATGTTTTCAGGGCGCCCAGGGGAGGTGGGTATCCTTAGAGCCCTCGCTTTAACCTGGAGGCTTCATTTAAATGTACGAGGTTATGGCGGGTGGACGGCATCAGCAGCAGCCCGGCTATATCCCGCTTTCCCCAATAATCGATTAAGCCGCGGGCGGCCAGCAGTACCGCCCCTTCATCCACCACCGTCTGCAGGCGGGAGGCTGCCACCTTCTGTTTTAATGCTTCCGGTTCCAGTTGCTTGACGATTTGTCGAGTCCCCCGACCAACCACGATACGATAGGCTCGCAACGCCTGGATGTCAACCCTGGCGCTGAGGTCGGCCACCTCTTCCGGCTCCATGGCATTACCGGTGTGGCGTATATTAACCTTGAGGCGCTCCAGCCAGTTATGCTTGTGGAGGATTTGCGGGCGGCCAGCCACCAGCAGGTTCATGGCCACGTCTTCAATCCGGGCAATGTGCCAGATGATCCAGGCGATGGAATGTTCACCCCCCGGCGGGATGTGCCGTATCTGCCCCTCGGTCAGATCGTTCAAGACCTCGTCTTCAAACGACCAGGGCTCACTTTTGGCCATTTTAGCCGAGTGCAGCCTGGCGTGTTGGCTTAAAAATAGTTGGATAGCTTGAGTGTGCTGGTTGTAACTCAGGAGTACCCGGCGCAATTCGCTTTGGTTTTCGTTCAAAGACTTTAGATAAGAGCTCATCTCTACGACCTGTACCTTGATTTCTAAACCTGATTAGTTCCCTGTGCGCTGGAGGGGTCTGCCGCGTCTCAGTCTGAGATGCCACCGAGGAGTGAGATTTCTCCTGTTCCATCGCCTACTGGCACAACATCCCGCTTTCCCTACGCCGGAGAGTTCCTGATGGCTGCATTTCCAGGTTCTTCGCCGCTTCCTTGGCCTTCGCCATCGCTGAGTAGCTCGGCTCTCTCTTTATCCCTTCTCAGGGCTAACATTTCGGTGCTGCCTAATGAAGCTCCGCTTCGCCATTCACTTCATGTTAAGGGCTGCTGCTTTGCACCCCTTCCTCAGGGGGATACAACCCCTCGGCACATCTGGTCACCCAGATGCACCGGTTGCCTGCTACCTGGCCGCCTGGCCGTTACCAGGATCGGACTTTCACCGATTAGCAGACGATAGCTTTCAGGACACCCCAGCGAAGGGTTAGGCGCGACATGGTTCTTCGTGAACCTTCTGGCCTTTGTAGAGACCATAGCCAACGTACGGCAAGAAGTCACGAGCCACCGCCAGCATTTCCTTGGTGAAGAATGTGCTGCGTATGGAAGTATCTCTGACACCGGTCATGATGGCGGCGAGGTAGTTCTTCAGACCATCTGATTCTATGTGGCTAGCCAGTTGTTCCCACAAGTTTATGCTGTAGACGGAAGAAGTGACATTTGCAAACCCTGCCTTTCGCAGGATGGACTCCCATTCATCTTGTCGAAAGGTGTGAATGCCCAACGTGCCAGTGAGTAAAGAGACCAGCCCGGCCGGTGGTGCTTTCAGGAAAGTGAATTCATTGACTCCGAGCAGGATGGCCCCGGCCTGAACATGCCGCTGGCAGAAGGCGATCTGCGCCGCCAGGCTATGCTCGCCCTGGCCTTCCCGGAAGAAGGAGGGAACCTCCCAATCTACCTGCATGGGCGTGAGTTGACCATCCTGGATGGCATAACCGGTGTATACGTTTTCCTGCCGGTCGATGTCCGCCAGCCTGGGAAGCTCGGCCGGATCCATCCAGTGGTATTCAAGTTCAGGCATAGTGGTCAACTGATAAATTGGCGAAAGGTAGCGCTGTCCGCTGCAATCCGGGTTATTCTGGACCGCTTTTTTAGAAGGATGGTTGTGTGTGGAAACAAATTTTTTTTCTTAGCAGATTGCTGTACCAATGCCCTCAATTTAATGGGTACATATTGCATTTATTTGCTGAAGGTCATCTCGCCGGTATTATTTTCCAGGTTTAACACCAGCTGACCGTTTTCGATATTATAGTTTTCTACGAGATCTAGCGTTTGAAGGAATTCTTGATCCAACGACTGCTCACCACAAAAAGCCATCGTAGAGGCACCCAGTTCAATGGTCAGAGAATTACCCGTTAAGGTATATGTACCGCTCACCATATTGCAATCGGCCTGGATGCTCAAAGTCCCGTCAGATTTAAGTGTCAATGTATAGTTCTCTGGATTAGGGACGACCAACCGAGTAGGTGGTTCGTTTTCCGATAATGCCATCCAATGCCATGGTATCTCAGTAATATCTGGTTTCGCGGCCTGATTACTGCATGCGGTCCCAAAAAAGATTATGACGCATAACGACACATTGATGACAGGTATATTTTTGGATTTAAACATGATTCTCACCCATTTTACCTCCAAGATCATCCAACTTTCACTCGCCTCAGTCGATAGGGCAAGAGCAACCATAAAGTGAAAGTGGCCAGCCCGAAGACGCCAATCAGGATCAGCAGGGTCTGGACGCCGTTTTGCTGTAAGGCCTGCACTTCGGAAGCGTTGGGGTTGAGCTGGAAGTGGTAGAAACAGAAGAACACGATCGAGAAAAATACCACCCACACGCCTCTTCGCCAGCTTATGATATCGCCTCCATCGGTGACAGCAAGAGGGAATAGTCCGAAGAACACCCCTTGTAGGCTGATCAGGAAGATGGTCAAGAAGATGGCTTCTAACTCGACCAGAGATTCTGGCAAGAAGACGGTAGCGATCCAGAAGGTCAGACCTCCCAGGAAAATGGTTATCAGGACAAATGCAGCTCGCTTGCCGGAATGAACGGTATCGGTGAGTTTGGGGATGAGATAGATGGCGCCCACTATTCCGTACAGGTAGCCGGGTTTGAAACCCAAGGAGCGGGATAAAATCACACATCCAACCGCGATAAATATGCCGATCCATTGGACCTTGGACTCGGCCTTCAATTTAGGGACCCAGCGCCGGTGGGCGTACAAATCCGAACTCACTTCCAGGGAGCTCACCAATACCCCTGCGATGAAGAGCGTGACCACCACTCCTAACCGCTCGGAGCCGAAAGCCTGCATTTCGGGGTCTAAGAACGACTCGATGATGGCGGTCATCAACAGCACAATCATCCAGATGAGTATGAGCCTGCCTCGGCCCTTCTCGGTCAGGCTCCCAAGGGATAAGTCGGCTCTATGGAGGGCTGCCGCCAGCCGGCGGGGAATCAACCTGTTAAAAGCGGTCACCAATTCATCCCGATAATCCTCCAGGATCTCATTGAAGACCGTGGAGGTGAAACCAAAGAACAGCACCGAGAATATGGCTAATCCCAGGTTGGTACCCAGTACCGCGGGTTCAACCGAGACTTGGGTAGGCGCCAGTATGCCCGGCAGTTCCCTGGTTACCACCGGGGCCGGTGGAGAGGCGGGGGTTGAGAAGTTAGAGGTGTTGCCCTGTGGATCCGTAGCCGTAGCAGTCAGGTTGAGGTCGGGGAATCTGCCTGCCGGCAGGCGATAGACGAAGTCCCCCCCCAGGTCCGTGATGGTGCTACCCTCAAAGGTGCTGCCCTCATCTTGCTTATCGAAAAAGATTTCTACGCGAGTATCCGGCGGAGCGGTGCCCCTGATGAGCCGGGTGCTCAGGAAGGTGATGGCCGGTGCGGGCAATTCGAGGTTGCCGCCACTCGTAATCTGGATGCCCAATTCCAGGTTATCGTAGATGCTGTTCTGGGTGATCAGGTTGCCGGTTGCGCCCTCGCCCATAACCCTGACCCCGTTAGCATTGAAGGCGATGAGGTTGCCAGGCCCGATAGCATTCGAGCCAGCGCCCGAGAAGATCGACACGCCATTTCCCCGGTTGCCCAAGGGTTTTGTGCCGCCGGCATCCGTGCCAATATAATTGCCGCTCACCGCATTGTTTTTCGTACCGCTGCCGGATATGGAAATGCCATCCCGTTCGTTGCCGCTGATGAGGTTGCCCTGGCCAGCTGTGTCTCCCCCGATTAGATTATCTTGGGCGTCTTGATTGATCACCACCGCGCCCTCGCCGCCATTGCTCAGGGCTGCGGTGCCCTTGAGGTCGGTACCGATGTAATTGCCGGTGACGGTATTAGCGGTGGTCTCGGGGAACCCTAGCCACACACCAGCGCACCGGTTTCCGCTGATGATATTGCGCCCTGCCTCCGTGCCGTCCCCGATCGAATTGTGGTTTCCGCCATAAACGCTGACGCCCTCACAGCTGTTGGCCTGGACGAAGGTGCCGCTCGGGTCAAGGCCCACCAGGTTGCCGATGACCGCGTTATCCTTGGAGTCAGCCCCCATAATAGCGACACCGTTGTGATTGTTGCTTATGATATTGCCCGGCCCGATGGTGTTGTGGCTGGCTCCCTCCTGGATAGAGATGCCGGTTACATTCCCCAGGTTCCGCAGCCCCCTGAGCATTTTCCAGCTGGCCCCCCCATCTGTGGAACTGGATAGGCCGGCGATGCTGATGATGTAGATGGTCCCATCAGAGGAATAGCTGGGAGAGAAGGCGATGCGGGTTTCTTGGTATTCTAAGTGACCCACCAGGTAGGGATCCTTCTCGGCCCAGGTGCTACCGCCATCGTGAGAGCAATAGATGCGCTCTCCCCATTCCATCAGGAAATAGCATACGGTCCTGTCAACCGCGAAGTTTGGTGAAAGAGCCAAAGAACGTGGATCACGGCCGGCGGCCTCCACCCCGCTCCAGGTGCTCCCGCCATCGCTGGAGATGTAGATGCGGCCGGCTTGGCTGGAGGCGAAGATGGTCTGATCGCGGGCGTAAGCGGGCGACAGCGCCAGGTCCACCAGGTTGGGGTCTGGACTGGGGAGCGCAGTCCAATTGGCCCCGGCGTCTATGGACTTCTCTATGCCGCTATCGGCCAATGCCAGCAGCAGGTCTTTGGCGGCTGGATCGGGCGTCACCACCACTTTTAACACCGGCTGGTCGCGCATACCCTTGACTATCCGGTTCCAGGTGAGGCCTCCATCGCTGGATTTATAAACGCCCGGTCCTCCTCCCATTTCTTCACTCCTTGACTCGGACGAGAGGTACATGGTTCGATCGTGGTTGAAGGTGGCCGATAGGACCAGGTTGCGAAAATCAATCCCTTCCAGGGCGGTGCTGACTAGGCTCCAGTTGGAGGCGCCGTCGGCGGACATGAACAGGTGGCCTTCAGATGACAGGGCGTAGAGGGTATTCCCATCGGTGGCGTCCGGGGGGATTTCTACCTGCCGGAAGGCGCTTTCGATCAAGCCGTTATTGGCTTCGACCCAGGTTTCCCCGCAATCGCTGGATTTGTGGATCCCGCTGGAATGGGTTGACACATACAGGCTGCAGTCGTTAGCGTAGCCAGGTGAGATAGCCACGTCGGTGGGGAATGCCTGGCGCGCTTTTTCTAGATAAAGCCCAATCCGGTTGCCCTGAACTGTATTGTTTATCGTGCCATTGTCAATGATGGAAACGCCCGAATAGGTGTTACCGCTGACCAGATTGCCCTGGCCTTCAATTTCGCCGCCTATTAAGTTGTCGTGTGCGCCGTTGGTGATATCAATTCCATGGGTTTGTCCTCCCATGCCGGTCTCCCCGGCTGCGTCCGGTCCGATGTAGTTGCCGCTAACTACGTTATTAGAAGATCCCTGGCCGGAAATGCTGATGCCAAGGTTATTTCCACTGATCAGGTTGCAATCACCAGTGCAAGCCTGGTCGGGAGTGGGGTTGGTCCCGCCGATGGTGTTGTCGGCGGCTTCGGATATAATGATACCGGTTTCGGGGAAATTGAGAATCTGCAGGCCCTTGATCAGGTTGCCGTTCGATTCGATCAGCAGGCCATTGCCCCCGGATAATCCGCTTCCATCAAGAATGACGCCGGCATCCCTGGCGTCAATGGTAAGGTCTCCCCCTGAAATGGATGGCAGCGGTCCACTCGTCAGGATGATCCGGACCGGCTGGCTGGCTGGAAAAACCGCCGGGTCGAAGGTGATGGTATCTCCAGGAGCAGCCCGCTCCAGCGCCTCTCGCAGGCTGCCAGGTCCGGAATCGGCCAGGCTGGTAATCACCAGGCTTTGCCCGGTCTGCGCCTGGATGGATATGGGCGTGGCCACGCTGATGACCGCCATCAAGAACATTGAGAACCCGGTAAATAAGCCGCTTGCTTTCATAGGAATCCTTCCTGCCAAACGACAGCGTACGCCCCTCCGGTCGACCTTGCCCGATCGCTACCGGCGCGGTACCCCTGGCCCGCGCCAGCAAGATGGGATTATAAAATGGATTGTAGCAATTTCGGGGGGCGAATGCAATAGGGAAAGGGGGGATTAAAGTGAAAGGACCTGGGATGGAACGCTTCTCGAGGGGATAGAAGTCTTACCGAAATTAGCCAGGCATCGAAGACGGGATCGCGATGGTCAAAGCTAACTTAAATGAAGTACAAGATTAGATATTCGGAGGGTTTCCCGGAGTGGGTGATTCTAAGACTGCTTGGTACGGAAAGATGATATTCCACCCTGCATGAAGGTCGAGCGGAGGTAAAGATAAAGGATCGATGGCGGGAGTTTGAGGAATGCCATCATGCACATGCAGGATCGGTGGACATCCTGGTGGTTAATGAACCTGGGCATATACCTTTGCGTCCATCTCCTGCCGGAGGTTCTAAATGCGGTAAACTCATCCACTTCGTCCACTGATATCCCGATTCAGAAAAAGACTGTATTTTTTTCTAATAACCAATCAACCTGAATAAGATGGACCGGCATTAACCTAACGATCTTTAGGGTGGAAGGAAACCCTAAAGATGCTCAGAAAAATGGACATTATCAACCTGTCCGAAGCAGAGCTGGAGATGTTGCTAGAGATGGCTCGCAAGGATAGGATCCATGCCAATAAGTTCAAATTCTAAAGATTGGGAATAATAATTTTATGGATGAGCTATGCCGCGGTGGCCGGACTTTTGTAACCATAGGAAGCTGGCAGGCGGTTAACCAATAAAGGCAGGCAGAGGATGATGAGCAGCGCCGGCAAGTCCAGGACCGGTTGGAGTGCCTCCCACACTCGGAAAGATAAAATGGGCGTTGCAAACTCTTGAACCGGAAAGATCTGGTAAATGCCCAGGCTCACTGTGGTGAGCGCCAGAAGAGTGGCTGCCAGCAGCATCAGCAGTCTGGTCCACCTGGAAGGCAAGATGATAAAGAAAACCGCCCCGGCAATCAGAATTAAGATGCTGATCAGTTGATAAGGCTCTAACCCTTGATATTCATCACTGTTCATGAATACATACGGGATCGTCAAGGTATACACAAAGAAAGATAGCAGCGACCAATCTCTCCGGGCGAGCTGCAAGAGCGGTTTTGATAATACCAGCAATATCATCATAATTAAGGCGACAATCGCTATATAAACCAGGTTAAACCACGTGTACATAAGCAGCCTTATGAAGATCGAATCCGGCCAATAGCTGCCCCAGATGGGTCGCAGTACAGTCAAAGTTACTGCTTGAGAGATCAGATATAAGCCATAAGCGAAGAAGAACAGGATAAGGCCCAGGGATGGCAGCGTCCAGATGGGGAACACTTTAACCAGGCCGGTTATCCATACTATGACCAGCAATCCAAGAAAGAGGACCCCAATCCCACATAACAGGTTGGTGAAATTCCCTCCGGCAGAAAGGCCCAGAGCCACCCCCAGCATGGGAATGGTGAAGGGGAGGAACACTGCAGCCAACTGCCAAAACTTGAAGGGTCCATCTGGCAGGTAAGCACCAGGTTGAAGTTTCATCATCAAACCCCTCCTTTCACTCAAATGTGCCTGTAAACATGCGCCCGGGAGATCGCGCAGCTCTCGCCAGGCCAGTCGAATGACAAATAACCTGCCTTTTGCCTGAGCCTGTTCCACCGACATTCGAACTGCATAAAGCAACTCTTCACCATATTCGTCTCGATATCGGATTGGAAATAGAGCCAGGATGATGCGGTAAATCGAGAGGATCCAGTGAGAACGCATATTTTCTCCCAATCTGATCTATGCGGAGGCCTTAGGAAGGTATTGCTGGGCGATGTGGTTCATCCGGTGCAAGCGTTCAGCTTCCCCATGGAGCAGGGTAAGACCATTAGATGTCAGCTCGTACACCTTTCGCGGCAGACCGGGGGCTAACTGCTGCCCGGTCGGTACACGCCGGATATACCCTTGTTCCTCTAAGCGGCTCAAAGCCCCGTACAAGGTGCTGGTGCTTAAGAGCAAGGTTTCGTGGCTTATGACCTGGATCTCTTGTAATATCGCATACCCGTGTTTTTGTCCCGAAACCAGGCTGAGCAGGATAAAGAAAACTGGCTCAGATACCGGCGGGGGAGAGGGCGTAGCGTTGGTCATGTTTATACTCCCTAATGTGATATATCGTTATGCGGAGTATATTTATTGTACCATAAATTTCCCAGACCCGCCTGGTGAAGCGCATCGGATTCTCAAGAAGTTGGAGTTTTATTTCATGCCCAAGCCCGGAAGCTGGCTCAACATGGCTGAGATTGAACTGAGTGTGCTGGGGAGAATCGCGAAAATTTATATTGCGAAAGAGAATACCTTCAGAAGCATAGCACAGCCTTGACCAACGAAGGAAATAGGTCGTCGGCTAAAGTAACTTGGCAGTTATATTTTGCTGGGGTCTGATGCCTCAGCACAAACCATGGGGACGGTCACGCTGAGGACCGTTATCAAGAAACTCGAAAGCCCGGTGGATAAGCCGTTTGATCTCATGAGGACCCTTTCTGCCAAACGGCGGCCTATCCCCCCTCCTATTATTCCCAATCGCTAAATGACGCGATACCCCTGGTCCGTTCCAGGGAGACGGGCTTTTTAATGGATTCTAGCAATATCGGGGGGCGAATGCAATAATTAACCTGAGCTTCGGAGGTAAATTCGGAAATCTTTGTCAATACGAGCCCCAACAGGGGCGAAGTAATCTCAAGCAAGGACCAACCTCCGCACTTTCTCTTGGGGCTTTCTTGCCGCCCATTCAGTGATCTATATCCTCCAGGGCTTCCGCAATAGCACGCAGGACTTCTTCAACCTGGTTCATCACCTGGTGGTTGAAGAAGTGCAAGACGCGATAACCGCGGCCTTGAAGGTAGGTGCTGCGTTGGGAGTCATATTCGACTTGGTCAAGGTGGTAGGCTCCGTCTATTTCGATGACAAGTTTCTGGCGAGGTGCGCAGAAATCAACGATAAATCGACCAATGGTATGCTGGCGGCGAAAGCCTGTGCCCTCCAGACGATGAGCGCGCAAAAAAGCCCACAGCTTGCTCTCGGCAGGGGTGAGATTACGGCGGAGTTCTGCTGCTCGCCGCATGGTCTCGGAGGTGGTTCGTTTTTGGCGCATTGCCCCCTTATTATCCCCCCATTTTTACAGAAAAAGGGGGGGATTTGGGGGGCGGGATCATTGGTGACATATTCAGCAATGTATTATATCTAATTGAAGCTGGCTGGTATCCACAACGCAGGCGCGGTGGAATTGTTCATAAAAATAGCTGAGTAGGGACTCTTTAGATTACCTCCCAACTCCTCCTATATCCTACGGGGCTATTACTTCGAGAAAGTCAGCGCAGCTAACCGACAAAGCAACCTGCTCGGCTGATGGAAGATCGTTTCAAGCGCTTTGCTCCTTCGCAATGATTCTAATCGCCAGGTTCCCAATCCGCCGTAGGGTGGATTTCGTGTATTTGTTGCTGCGACTTCAGTCGCCAGATGACCCCCTTACCTATTTTCAACATCGCTGACGAGCGACGCGATTCCCTGACATCAGATATGGATCGCTTCAGGCGCTACCCTCCTTAGCAGATGCCCGCACCCAAACCCCTTCCTGGTTACTTTTAAACCACCTGGGATAAACCCCTTCCCGGCTGCTTCACAGTCACCCTTCCCCTTTCGAAGGGGCAGGGTGGGGATGGAGTCAACTTCATAGGCATCATTCTCATGCCACACACACAAGCTCTATTATGTATGGCGTCTGATAAAGCGTCGAGCACATAAGAACTCCAAACTAAATAACTGGTCCTTCATTCATTGAGCGGCGCGTTCTCCAATTTACTCAATATCGAAAGGGCGATTGGCTGTATATATTCAAAGGATACGTCCTCTTTGGTCCCTTGGCCCTCGACGATAACATTGATGTTCTTGTACCGGAAGGTAATGGTGACGAATAAAGCGTTGGGATCGTCACCGTTGGGATTATTCAGGGTCGCTAAAATGGCATCATCGGCGGAACCCAATTCTAGAGGATCTCCAAGGTATATGCCTTTTCGGAAATCATCGGGGAAATCGTATTCGAAAAACGCCTTGGATCCCTCTAGCGAGGCAAACCGCTCGATGACCACCAGGATGCGTGCGGGTGCGTTGGCCTCGGTAGACTCCAGGTTATAAAGTGCCCCAAGCCCTTCCTGCCGCTCGACTTGGTCTAGGATCGATTGGTAGTCAGGACCCCAACTTTCCACAAGTGATTCATTGGTACTCGAGAATACAGTCTCCGAATAGGAATCCTGAAAATCATCTGGGGATGGCAGGTAATTTCCAAGCTCCCCTCCTATGAGACTCGGGGCCGGGCTCGGTGGCGGGGGGACTTCTGTAGGACTTTGTGTGGGGGATTCTTCCCCGCCACCCTGACTTAACGAGGCGGTAGGTTGTGGGGGGACTTCTGTAGGACTTGGTGCCGCCAACTCTTCCCCGCCTCCCGAACTTGAGGTGGCGGTAGGTTGAGGGGGAATTTCTGTAATACTGGGCTGCGCCACATCGGTCTGTGAGCACCCAAACAACAACAAAGAAGAGAAAAGAGTTAATACGATGTGCTTTTTCATGAATTTCTCCTTTTTCACGGTACCGGTGAATAACGTAAATTGAGAGTGCTCAAAGTAAAAACATTCCAATGAAACCGTCGCTTAATTGGAAAGCCAATCGTGATAACCTTGATTGCTTTTTTATATATTTCCCCATCCCGTAAAACCTTGTGAGGCGCCTTCCACCCTCCAGCTCAGTGGTTTGACCAGAGAAGTGTAATATGAAAACTTCGTCCCGGCCTTTTTAGCTCCCGGAGGATCGAGTTTATTAAAAAAGATTGTAGCAATTTCGGGAGTCTTGCGCAATAGCCCAATGGGGGACTAAAGCTAACAAAGTTGTAAGTGAAGGGGATCGAGGGCAGAGGGATCTTTCCAAGGTTATCCGGGCGGTGGGTGGCTCGGTCGCCATGGTCAAAGAGGACCTCGATAGAGCCTGAGATAAGGGATTGGGAGAGTTCCCCGCACTCTTCTCCGTCTTTTCTTTGACCATCTTCTCAATTTGATCCTTGCGGAATTCCCGACCTGAGTTCTCCTTCCCATCCGTCACGATAACTACGGCAACTTTTGATGGTTGGTCTTCCTCCTTCAGCTTTGCGAGACTCTGCTCGAGGTCATTTATTGCACGACCTATGGCATCAAGTAGAGGCGTCGAGGCCCGAGGCACATAAGTCTCCCGATTCAGTTCCGGAACCTGTCCAATTGGCTTGAAGTGATGGATCACCTCATACGGGTCTTGTGTGTCGAATTGAACAAGCGTCAGACTCGCAGTTCCCGGTTCAGCTTTCTGGTACTTAAGGAAGGTGTTGAAGCCGCCTATTGTGTCGTCCCGGATAGATTCCATGGATCCCGTGCGATCCAGAACTACGGTGATATCTGTGCAGTCTTCTTTCATCTCTAATCTCCTCTCTTGCTGAACGGCCTCGAGCTGAGCCGCCCGGCTGCGGGAGTGGGGACCAGTCTCAAACGATTGCTAGCAAACTGCGCTAATATGTAGGAAGCAGCGAAGCCGCTTTCCGCTGCTGTCATTGTCGGCGCACATTTCGCCACTATCCGGCAGGCGTGTATCGGGACCTTGA
>Ga0315548_1002999_pt1 | contig 12888 bp, 8 predicted proteins | sample SalMarSW160110MG_2_FD_202540 | JGI IMG/M metagenome (GOLD analysis project Ga0315548, IMG submission 202540) | Salt marsh sediment microbial communities from the Plum Island Ecosystem LTER, Massachusetts, United States - Salt Marsh Sediment SW1601-110 ... | reverse complement strand
TCTGAAGGTCCCGCCCGAACATACCGATCATTCGTTTTATATAAGATATGAGGGCCCGGGATGGGAGTCGGACAGGGTAGGGTACAGGTTTTATCTTGACTGGCGAAATGCGGTTGATATCTTCGGCAAGCGTGTTGATACAATGGTACTTCAGAACGTTGGCCAGGACGGTTTCGACTCCTACCATGAACCTTCGCCATGGGGCATGGATATTTTGAAGGTCGGTAACTCACTGGGGATAGGTACCCTGGGTACGTGGTACGACGAGAAAGCCAACAGGGTGGCCGAAACAGACAGCATTACTTGTGAGATCCTGCAAAACGGACCGCTACAATCAGCAGTAAAAACAATATACTATGGCTGGCAGGCAGGAGATGTGAAGACAGACCTTTCGTCGGTCCTCTCTATCCATGCGGGCAGCAGAATGACCAGGCATGAGGTATCCCTGACCGGTGCTATTGATAATATCTGTACAGGCATAGTCAGGCATGAGCTTGCAGAAACAGTACAGCCCGACAGTGCGGCCGGAGAGTGGACCTGCTTCGCTACATGGGGCAGGCAGAGCCTCTCCGATGACAACCTCGGGATGGCTGTATTTTACAGGAAAGGAGACCTCATTGAACTGACAGGGGATGAAGAGAGCCATGTGGTCGTCCTGAGACCGGCCAATAATGAACTTGAGTATTACTTTGCCGCTGCCTGGGAGCACGAAAAAGGAGGCATAAAGAGCATGGATGAATTTAAGAAATACCTCGAATCAGCGGTGAGCATGCTCAATAATCAGCTTACCGCAGAATATGCTGCAGGCAGGGCATCCGGCAAGTAAAAAAAACTTATTTATGAAAGGATTGACAAGATATGCACTGTATATATTAATTCCTGCTTTCCTGTTGTCCTTTAACTGTGACAGGGCCGGCAGTCCGTCCCCGCATGAGGGCGCTAACATAATGACAGTCAGCGGTGGCGGCATGCAATGGTCTGTGGCGATGGCGGAGACACTTATGAAACAGTACGGCAGGCTGTGGCAGATAGAAGACAGTAGCCGCCCTAAATGGACCTACACTCACGGACTTGTCGCACTGGCTTTTCTGAAGCTCTGGGAAGCCACAGATGATGACAGGTATTTCGAGTATGCCAAAGGATATGCCGACGACCTTATAGATGCCAGTGGTATTATCAGGGGATATAAGATGGAGGATTATAATATTGACAAGATAAACTCGGGCAAGATCCTGTTTACACTTTACAGGGAGACTCAGGATAAACGATACAAGGCTGCCATGGATACACTGAGGGAGCAGCTAAGAGAGCAACCCCGCACAGAATCGGGGGGCTTCTGGCATAAGAAACGCTACCCGTGGCAGATGTGGCTCGACGGCATATATATGGGGGCTCCCTTTTATGCGCAGTACGGACTGGAATTTAATGAGAGTGGGGATTTTGACGATGTTGCGCACCAGGTGCTCCTTATTGAAGAAAAGACAAGAGATGATAAGACGGGACTTCTCTATCATGGCTGGGATGAGAGCAGGCAACAGAAGTGGGCCGACAGCATAACAGGCTGCTCGCCCACTTTCTGGGGCCGTGCCATGGGATGGTATTCAATGGGACTGGTGGATGTGCTGGACTTTCTGCCAGCGGATCATAAGGACCGTGATAAGGTTATTGCAGTATTGCAGAGGCTGGCGGCAGCTATAGTAAAGGTGCAGGATAGTGAGAGCGGACTGTGGTACCAGGTTCCCGACCAGGGGGGTAGGGAAGGCAACTACCTTGAAGGTTCCGTTTCGTGCATGTTCTCTTATACCCTGATGAAGGCCGTAAAGAAGGGTTACATAGATGAGCCATACCTGGAAAATGCATTCAGGGCTTATGAAGGTATTATCCGTAACCTTGTCAGAACTGATAGTGAAGGCAATGTTATCATAGGTCCGGTTTGCGCGGTGGCCGGACTGGGAGGGAGTCCATACAGGGACGGCAGCTATGAGTATTATATTAACGAGAGGAAAAGGGATAACGATCCCAAGGCAACCGGACCGTTTATTATGGCAGGGATACTGTACGAAGAAATGAAAAATGCACATTCCGCAGGTCCCTGTTATGATATTGTGGTTGCATGGGACGGGACCGGTGACTACCGGACTATCAATGAAGCCATAAAGGCCCTGCCCATGTTCAACTATGAGAGGAGAGTCATTTATATCAGGAACGGTATTTACAATGAGAAAATAAGGATAGAACAGGACTATGTAACACTTATCGGCGAGAGCCGCGACAGCACAATAATACGTTACAGCCAGCTGCGGGATGACTGGGAGAAGGACAAAGATTATACCGGACCTGCAGTAATAAATATTCATGCCGACGATATTGTACTTGATAACCTTACGATAGAAAATACGCAGTCCGCTGTCGGTCCCCATGCTTTTGCAGTATATGGCACCGGCACGCGTACCGTCATTGTTAACTGCAATGTCCTGAGCAGGGGAGCCGACACAGTATCGCTGTGGAACTATAAGGAGGGTATGTATTACCATTCAGGCTGTTACTTCCGCGGGAGCGTTGATATGGTTTGTCCCCGCGGCTGGTGCTTTATAAGGGACTGCCTGTTTTATGAGCTCAGGGAAACAGCTGCCATATGGCATGCCGGTGCGGCTGACAGTACGCAGAAACTTGTCATAGTAAACTCACGCTTCGACGGCATTGAGGGCTTTGCCCTCGGGCGCCACCACTATGATGCCCGGTTTATCCTTTTAGATTGCAGTTTTTCTTCCAATATGGCCGACAAGCCTATCTGGAGGGTCACATATGAGAATGAACCTGAAAGGAACAGGGCCGATATATTCGGGGGGCGATATTATTTTTATAACTGCAGGCGTGACGCCGGCAACTACGACTGGTTTGCCGATAACCTGCAGGATGCCCATGATCTGCGAGCCGACCACGACATGCCGGCCGCCCCTGACATGCCGGCCGCCCCTGCCCCTCAGGGTACCGGCAACTATCCACTTCCTGCGGATATTACACCTGCATGGACATTCAACAATTGCTGGGATCCCGAATCAAAGGAGGAACCCCATGTTAAATCCTTTGCAGTCAAAGATAAAATGTTGACCCTTTATTTTAACGAGATTCTGACAGTAAGGGGCAACCTCACCCTGGAGACCCATACCGGCAAAACCCTCAAATATGTGAGTGGCAGCGGTAGAGATGCAATTAAGCTAATTTCCGGTGATACTCTTGCCTGCAGTGATCTTGGCGAACACCTGGTGATTTCCGACGGATATATAATACCTGTCCGTGCCGGCATATATGAGCGTGCACTCAAGCGTGAGATTATACTGTGACTTATCTCCTGGCCATAAATTTCATCCTGAACATATAATAGTTAAAACATATTTCTTAAATTGGATATGTTTTAAAATTATCCGTCACCTTAACTGGTAATGATGCATTATCTGCTTGGAATAAGGTATTATATTATCAGTCTCCTGCTTTATATTCTGGTAATTCACTGCAAGGCCCAGGATTATGCCGTTGTCAGGGGAAGGATTACTGACGGTGCAACAGGTCAGCCGCTGGCCGGTGCCAATATTATTGCAGATACATCGCGGGGAGTGACCTCAGATACGCAAGGTAATTATTTGCTGCTTTTAAAACCGGGAAGAAGGTATATCAGGTTCAGTTTCGTCGGCTATAAGGAGTCTGCCAGGACAGTGGATATGGCACCTGCCGATACCATTGTTCTTGATATAAGCATGGATACCGACATCACCATGCTTGATGAAATTGTTGTTACAGCAGGTAAATATGAGCAAAAGCTTTCTGATGTTACAGTATCAATTGATGTGCTCAAGCCGCGCAGGATAGCAGTTACCAATGCAACGTCAATGGAGATGATCATTAACCAGATGCCGGGTATTGATATACTGGACGGACAGGCAAGTATAAGGGGAGGGAGCGGCTATAGTTTCGGGGCAGGCAGCAGGGTGCTGGTGCTTATTGACGATTTGTCCATCCTCTCTGCAGATGTGAGCGACGTAAAATGGGAATATATGCCTGTGGAAAACATATCGCAGGTAGAAATAATCAAAGGGGCTTCATCCGTATTGTACGGTTCCTCGGCCCTGAACGGGGTAATTAATATACGGACAGCCTATCCGGGGAGTGAGCCGCAGACAAAGATAGATATGTTCGGCGGCACCTATCTCAATCCGGCCAGGAAAGAGCTTATATGGTGGAAAAGACAGCCCGCATTCGGCGGGGCCAGCTTCCTGCATTCTGCCACGAAAGGTAACCTGGGATTTGTTTTAGGAAGCTATATTTATGGTGATGAGGGCTACAGGGAAAATGAAACGGACAGGAGAGCACGTTTCAATATGAACCTTGTATACAGGGACAGGAAAATAAAGGGACTGGTCTGCGGAGTGAATATGAACACCATGTACCAGGATAAAATTGATTTTCTCCTGTGGCAGGACGCCGATTCAGGAGCTTACAGGCAGAACACGCAGGCAATACCCAGGGTGCACGGCTTCCGCCTGAATGTTGATCCTTATCTCGAATATTCCGGTGCAAAAAATAGCAAGCATAGTATAAAGACGAGGTTCTTTATGGTAAGCAATGTCTTCAAAGATGAGCCTGATAAGGATAACGAGTCTGAAAAATACTTCGGTGAATATAAGTATCATAAGGTCTTTAAAGACAACATCACACTGAATACCGGACTTAGTATTACATATTCAGACATAACTGCCAATTTATATGGCAACCATAACAGCCTGAACACCGCAATATATTCGCAGCTTGATCTCAGGGCCCTAAGTAATCTTAAGTTATCCGGGGGCTTAAGGTGGGAAACATATAAGCTCGATTCGATTTTTGAAATGTCCACACCGCTGTTCAGGGCAGGACTGAACTACCATCCTGCCCGCCATACTTTTCTAAGGGCTTCATACGGACAGGGATACAGGTTTCCCTCAGTTGCAGAAAAATATACTGCAACAAGCGTCAGCTTACTGAATATATTCCCCAATCCGGATCTGAAGACGGAAAAGGGGTGGAGTGCCGAGGCCGGCGTTAAACAAAGCCTGGAGATAAAAGGCTGGAAAGGTTATATAGATGCTGCAGCATTTATGACCGGTTACAGCAACATGATTGAATACACATTCGGCGTATATAAGCCCGACACTGTTGAGATTGCAACATTTGAGCATGTGGGCTTCAAATCACTGAATACAGGTAATGCCCGAATAACAGGAATAGAAATGATTATTGCAGGCAGCGGAAAACTGTTCGGTATCCCGGCAGTTCTGCATGCAGGGTATAATTACAGTTATCCGGTTGATTTGAATTATAAAGGTGACGGTGATGCAGGGACATCAAAAGGCAATATTTTAAAATACAGGTTTCAGCATTCTGCGAAGGCTGACATTGAGCTCAGCTATAAAAGGCTCTCGTGTGGGTTAAATATTATATACAGGAGCTTCATGGTTAATGTTGATTCCGTTTTTACTGATCCTGTTGTAGGCAGTATGATTTTGCCGGGATACGCCGGTTACCGCAAAGAACATGACAAAGGTTATATATTGTGTGATGGCAGGATTTCCTGTGAGCTGCCCGGCAATTTTGAAGTCGCGCTTATAATGAAAAACATCTTTAACAAGGAATATATTGGCAGGCCCGGGGATATCGGCCCCCCAAGAAACATTACCCTCAAACTTTCCTGGGGGACAGCGCGAAGAGGGACAGCGCCCTGAGAGGCGCCCTGAGAAGTACAGCGCCCATATTTTGAAGAGGTGCAATATAGGGGAAGACCCCTTAGTGGGCTGTCCCCGTATTGAATGCGGGCGGAAAATATGGGCGCTGTCCCTATTCTTTCAATATACGGCGGCTGTATGCACTGCCGTTGTTTATTACCGAGTAGATATAAATTCCGCTTGCCAGGTTTTCACCCGTGAAATTAAAATAGTTTTCCCCTCTATGAGCCGTCATCTTTTCAGAATAAATCAGTTTTCCGAGAATATCGAAAATATAAAACTCAACTTCTGAGGGACTCCCTGTCACGCATCCGATCCTTGTTTTGCCGGTAAACGGATTTGGCTCGTTGATGATAAAGAACTCTTCGCTGCTTATATCCCTGATATTACTTGTATTACCTGGAGGGTATATCCTTATAGACACTGAAGAGTCGTCAACCTGCACAGGACCCGCAACAGTATTACCAAAAAAATCTATATATGGCTGCACTGTCACAACAAGGGTAAAAAGTCCGGTGTCGGCCGGTGTGCCGCTGACAAGAACGCAATAAGCTGTATCAGGGTACATATCCTGTGCATTTACCGCATATTCAAGTCCGTCAGGCAGGCTGTCCACGCTTATAATATGAATCTTCACTATGGTAATTACACCTTCCCCGAAATTAAAATACGAAGGCGGCCATATTGTTACGGTCTGGTTATATTCGACACCCACTTGTCCCGGTGGCAGGGTATCCGGACAAATCTCTCCGGGCAGTAATGTATCTAAACAGTTTATTGTGTCGGGAGTGCACTGTCCGCATATTCTAAATGAATACAAGGCGGGCAGAATGATTACCAGGCTTATTAGTACCAGTTTTTTCATTTTGAGGTTTTTAAATAGTCCATATTAGCATTTCAGCTATTGATGCATAGGCCTTAGCAGGTCATTGACTGTCTTAACCGGATTGAAAGTTGATACAGGTACTTCAACAAATACCGTATTCCAGTCAGACATGGCGCCGTTCCATAAACCGGGAAGCTCCATTGCTTTCAGCGGTATTCCTTCCCTTGTCTTTTTTGATATAAAACCCGTTTTATGATCGATAAACTGATGCAGATCAAATTTTTTTCCTTTATAATCCCTTGTGCCACATACAATATCAACAGGATTAAAATGAGTGGAGCTGTTTAATATGACATTCTGTTCATATTTATGGCTGTCAATCTGCGACTTTTCAACAACTTGCAGGGATATGTTGCCATCACGGTTTTTAACCCAGAAAGGCCCTCCTCCGGGCTCACCCTCATTTTTAACCATGCCGCATATCCTGATGGGCCTGTTCAGTATCCTGTAAAGATATTTTATGGTTTCCTGCATATCAGGCTTCACATTCTCCGTTACAGGCATTGTGCCCAGTCCGTTTTTTATGAAGCTTTCTATCTCTGCCAGCAAAGGCTCTTGAACATTTGTAGATGAATCCAGCAGCCTGAGGTAACTGAATATTTTTTCCCGGTACTCCAGTAATATACCGGCAAGCACTTTCTTGTACCTTACCGTGTCATTTTTCTTTCCGTCAGGAACGACATTATCAATATTCTTGATAAAAATAATGTCGGCTTCGCCATCATTGAGGTTTTCAATGAGGGCTCCGTGCCCTCCGGGCCTGAAAAGTATGGTGCCGTCATTGTCCCTGAATGGTTCATTATTTGTCTTTACAGCCACGGTATCAGTTGAAGGTTTCTGGATTGAAAATGAAATATCATACTTGATTTTATACTCCTTCTCATATTTGTTTTTTATCCTGTGCGCTTCATTCCTGAACAGGGGTTCATGTTCTGGCGAAACAGTAAAATGTATCCTGACGGTATTGTCATCGTTCCTTGCATATAATGCTCCTTCCACAAGGTGCTCCTCAACGGCTGTGCGGCTATAATCACCATATTTATGAAATTTCAGGAGACCCTTGGGCAGGTTCGCATAATTAAGCCTGTCAGCATTAAAAAGTGCGTCAAGTATCACACAGAACCTATTCTGTTTTAACAGATCTTCTACATTATTATGCTCTTTTGCCAGGGCATTCCTAAGGTCATTGTAAAAAGCAAACTTTTTTATGTTTTTAAAGAATATGCTGACCTGCCTGTAAGCCTCATTTTTTAATATATGCGGGTCATAGTTGCTGTTTACATAAGCAGATCTGAATTCAAAAAGGGCTTTGAACATTCTGGATGCAGCTCCCGAGGCAGGAACAAATTTTAATTTGTCAAGATTACGGGCAGATTCGTACCTGTCGGTGTATTGTTTTATCAGTTCGGGATTCAGGGGCTTAATGCCGTCTTTTAGCCTGGCAGCCCTGATGAGCCTCATATAGGGAAAACCTTTCCTGAATGCATTGATCTGCTCAGCAACCTTTTCTTCGCTTATTCCCTTTTCCTGGAACTGTAATAAATCTGTTTTATTAAACATAACGTGACATTTTTTATCTTCATAATAATTATGCCGTTATCCGAATACCGTTAAAACAAGATTTCTTGGTCCCCCTGAATTTCTGAACTCACAAAAATATATCCCCTGCCATATTCCCAGGTTCAGCCTTTTGTTTGTTATGGGGATTGTCAGTGATTGTCCGAATACTGATGATTTTATATGGGATGACATGTCGTCGGGTCCTTCAAGGGTGTGTGAATAGAGGGGACTGTTATCCGGTATCAGCCTGTCGGTAAAAGACCGGAAGTCGGATCTTACCGAAGGGTCGGCATTCTCGTTAATAACTACCGCCGCGGTGGTATGTTTGACAAGTATATTTAGCAGTCCCTTTTCCGGCAAATCCCCGATATTATCTTCAATAATCCGTGTAATAAGGTGGAAGCCCCGGGAAAAACCTCTTAAAGTGATTTCTTTCTGGAATACCATAATGACCTTTTTAACAATTCATCATCAGATTAAGATCAAAATTAAGTAATTACTAGCATTTTAGAAATGCATATACAAAAATACTTCAAAATCATTTTTAATACAGGTATTTAGATTTATTATTTTATTTAACTATTTTTGGAACATCACCAGTTGTTGAATATTAACAGAATTGTGTTGTTTTTAAGGTATCGCTGATGAAAAGATTTATTGTAGCCGGGGCAATCCTTTTTTTATTTGCCCTGATGGTAAACGGACAGCCCGGGGAGCTGGTTCAGCTTTCAGGGAGAATAACAAACGAGCAGGCAGAGCCTTTACCTTTTGCACATGTGCTGATAATGAATAATTACAGGGGAACAATAACAGACAGGGAAGGTAAGTTCTCGCTTGTTGTTGAGGTCTATGATACTGTCCTTTTTTCAACACTCGGCTATAAGCGAAGGACCATTATAATACCCGATACTCTTCCCAAGCCATTTCTCACAAAAGATATTGTTCTGCAGGAAGACACCATACTTATAGCAGAGGTTGAAGTTTACCCATGGCGTAATTACGAGGAGTTTAAGGAGGCGCTTCTTAATCTCAGACTCCCGGATGATGATAATGAGAGGGCGCGGCGAAATATAGCCCTTATTAAGACACAGATTATACTTTATAACGAGCCCAATGCAAGGGAGAATTATCAACATGTCATGGAGCAGCAGTACAGGGAGACATTCAGCCAGGGGATGTACCCCTCATACCAGATATTTAATCCGTTTGCCTGGGCCAAATTTTTTGAAGCCCTTAAAAGAGGCGACTTTAAGCGTGAAAGGGATTAACAGCGGATTGATCAAAAATATGCTCACTTGCACAATTTATCACCTTTGTTGAAAGTTAATAGACTCGGTAACAGCATTAATATAATGAGATTAGCAAAAGGGATAATATTTTCAGTTCTGATTTTATTTAATATATATCCTTGCTACTCCCAGGATCAAGGCACATTGAAGGGGATTATTACAGACGAGAATGGGAATCCGGTTCTTGGTGCCACAGTTGTTGATGAAGAAAATAAGTACGGGACAATAACAGGCAGCAATGGTTATTATGAGCTCCCGATACCTGCGCGTAAGAGTGTGGTGATAACCATATCTTTTATTGGTTATGAGAAGTACAGTACATCCCTTAATCTTAAGGCTGACGAGGTATATACGTTAAACCACAGGCTTGTACCAAAGAGTGAGGAGATTGAGGAGGTGCAGGTTGAGAGCAGGTTTGACAGGATTGGCACCCTTGAAAGAATAGACATCAAATCCATTGATTATTTGCCGGCAGCAACAGGTGGCGTGGAGGCTATATTGAGCACGCTGGGGGCGTCGATAAGAAGCGAGTTCAGTTCCCAGTACTCGGTGAGGGGTGGAAACTTTGATGAGAACCTTGTTTATGTTAATGATATAGAGATATACAGGCCCCTGCTTGTAAAAGCAGGCCAGCAGGAGGGACTGAGTTTTATAAACTCGGATATGGTCTCGTCAATCCAGTTTTCGGCAGGGGGCTTTGATGCACAGTATGGGGATAAGATGTCCTCTGTGCTTGACATCAAGTATAAAAGGCCCTCGCGCTATGGTGGGGGTGTGTCGGCAAGCCTGCTGGGTGGTTCCGTCTTTTTTGAGGGCTCTTCAAAGAATAACAGGTTTACGCATATATCGGGACTGAGGTACAAGTCGAACCAGTATCTGATGCGCAGCCTCCAGACAAAGGGGGATTATAAACCATCGTTTCTTGATTTTCAGACCTACCTCACCTGTGACCTGGGCAGGTCTTTTGAAATAAGCCTGCTGGGTAATATAGCGCAGAACAAGTACAATGTAATACCTGAAACAAGGGAAACTGCTTTCGGCACGTACCAGTCGGCCATTAGTTTTAATATTTATTATGACGGACAGGAGCTGGATAACTTTATAACATGGCTGGGAGCACTATCACTGGATTACCACCCTTCCAGGAACCTTTCCCTGAAGCTTACAGGATCAGGATTTACCACTTATGAGAACGTGACATATGACGTGCAGGGCCAGTACCTGATAAACCTTCTCGATAATGTTACAGATTCCGAAACTTTCGGGGACAGCATTTTGAATATTGGTGTCGGAACATACCTTGAACATGCCAGGAATTATCTCGATGGCTATGTGTATTCAGTGTCTCATAAGGGAAGTTACTATAACGACAACAATAATTTAAAATGGGGGTTAAAATTCCAGATAGAAGAAATTTATGACAGGATTGTTGAATGGGATATGATTGATTCTGTAGGCTATTCGCTTCCTTATTCAGATACCGAAGTGCTCCTTGCAAGAAATACAAGGTCAAATAACAATTTATTTTCAGAGAGGTACAGTGGCTTTATCCAGAACACTTTTTATTTTCAGTCCGGTGCCACTGAACTATACTTAAATGCGGGGATAAGGGCTCATTACTGGTCTGTTAATGAGCAGCTGTTGATAAGTCCCCGGGCTATACTCTCCATAGACCCTAACTGGAGCAGCGGCATTAAATTCCATTTAGCCACAGGTTACTATTACCAGCCTCCTTTCTATAAGGAGATGCGTGATCCCGAAGGAAAGCTGTATAAGGATATAAAGGCGCAGAAATCCATTCATTATGTTGTGGGCAGCGAATTTAACTTTATGGCGTGGGACAGGCCCTTTGTATTTTCCACGGAGCTTTACTATAAATACTTGTTCAACCTCATCCCCTATAAAATTGACGATGTAGATATCCAGTACCTCCCTCAGTATTTTGCGAGGGGTTATGCCGTGGGCATAGAGTTTAAGATAAACGGCGAGTTTGTCAAAGATGCACAGTCATGGGCAACGCTGTCAATAATGCAGACAAAGGAAGATATTTATAAGGACTATTATATCAGGTCTGACAGGACGGTTGTTACACCCGGTTACTACCCGAGGCCTACCAACCAGCTGTTAAGTTTCGGCCTTTTCTTCCAGGATTATTTTCCTAATAATCCTGACTACAAGGTACATCTTAACTTTTTTTACGGAAGCAGGCTTCCTTACGGATCACCTGACTATGACAGGCCCCATGAAGTATATGAGATGAAGTCTTACAAGAGGGTTGATATAGGACTGTCCAAGTCTTTGCTGAGGGAGGGCCGTGTAACAAACACAGGGCGGCTTTCACCCATAATTAAAAGCATGTGGCTGAACATTGAGATTTTTAATTTACTGGGTGTACAGAACCAGATATCATACCAGTGGATAAGGACCGTGAAGAACCAGTACGGGATGCCAAACCTTTTTGCCGTGCCTAACTATCTTACAGGGAGGACATTTAATGTAAAGATCAGTGCACGGTTCTGATACAGGTCTGCATGTCAGAACAGGCTATTTCCCCATTTACCATAATATACGGATTCATTCAGGGGCCTCCTTTTGCGGGGGGATTTTTCCCTTTTTACCAGCTCTTCGGGGAAGCCTTCATATGAATCGGCAATATAGCCTAAAGCTATTGCAGCCACAGGGTCATAGCTGTCGGGGATGCCGAGGTTATTTCTTGCTTTTTCATTATCATAACCTCCCATCTGGTGAACATAAAGTCCCAGTGCCGTTGCCTGCAATAAAAGGTTGCCCACTGCCAGTCCGACATCATGGAATGCATATTTATTCACTTTTTTGTTATATCCTGAAATGGTTTCAGCTATGCTGAGCGCGAGTACGGGTACATTTTTTACCCATAGCTGGTTAGCAGGGGAGAGGCACTCAAATAAGCGGTTAAAAGCGTTACTGTCCTCCTTTTTTGTGACGATAAATCTCCATGGCTGCTGGTTGTTGCTTGAGGGGGCCCACCTTGCCGCTTCAAAGATAAGTTCGAGTTTTTCGTCTTCAATGGGCCGGTCTGAAAATATAACCGGACTCCGGCGTTTTTTTATAAGCTCGTGTATCATCATATTAACGCACGTTTTTATTATTAATAAGTTTTACATAAAGGAACTACTGCAAGCTTTAAATTAATTATATTAGCACAATATATAAAGTATAGCAGATAAAAAAATAAAAAAAATTGTATTAATTATTTAAAAATGTATAAAAATACATTAGATTTGCAAAAAAATACATTATACTAAATAATATATTAATATAAATGAGAATTTAAAATTGCAGCTATGAAAAGTCAGGATTACATTAATCTCGAAGACAAGTACGGGGCACATAACTACCATCCGCTTCCGGTGGTCCT
>Ga0315548_1002997_pt1 | contig 12892 bp, 9 predicted proteins | sample SalMarSW160110MG_2_FD_202540 | JGI IMG/M metagenome (GOLD analysis project Ga0315548, IMG submission 202540) | Salt marsh sediment microbial communities from the Plum Island Ecosystem LTER, Massachusetts, United States - Salt Marsh Sediment SW1601-110 ... | reverse complement strand
TCAACTTTGAATGGGGCAAAGCCGCCGACCCCGACGCCGTGCGCAAGGCGCTCAAGGCTGACCCGGCCATAAAAACGGTGCTGGTCACCCACAATGAAACCTCAACCGGCGTCACCAACGACCTGGCCTCTATAAGCTCGGTAGTCAAGGAGGCTGGTAAACTGCTGGTGGTCGATGCCATCAGCAGCCTTGGTTCAATCGACCTGCCGGTAGACAAGTGGCACTGCGATGTTACCGTCACCGGTTCCCAGAAGGGGTGGATGGTTCCCCCCGGGCTGGCTATGGTCAGCGTCAGCCAGGAGGGGTGGCAGGCCAACCAGAAAGCCAAAATGCCCCGCTTTTACTGGGACTTTGCCAAGGCCAAGAGCTACCTGGAAAAGGGGCAAACACCCTGGACGCCGGTCGTCTCGGTATTTTTCGCCCTGGAGGTGGCGCTGGATATGATACTTAAAGAGGGTATGGCCAATGTCTTCGCCCGCCACGCCCGGATGGGCAAAGCCGCCCGGGAAGGCGTAAAATCACTGGGGCTGTCCCCCTTTGCCGAAGAAAGCCATGCCTCCAACACCGTTACCTCCGTCGCCGGCTCGGGCGGGCTGGATACCAAGAAGATGCTCAAGATTCTGCGTGAGGAGCACGGTGTGGTACTGGCCGGCGGGCAGCAGAGACTGGACGGGCATATATTCCGTATCGGTCACCTGGGCTGGGCCACCGAAGATGACGTTAAAGAGGTAATATCAGCCATAAAGAAGGTACTGCCCCAGGCGGGTTTTAAGGAGTAACTAAACATGAAGGTCCTAATCGCCGACCCCATCTCCGAAAAAGGGATAGAAATTCTACACCAGCACGCTAAAGTTGATATCAAAACCGGGCTAAAAACCGAAGAATTAATATCCATAATCGGCGACTATGAAGCCCTGATGGTGCGCAGCCAGACCAAGGTCACCGCCGAGGTGATAGCCGCCGGCAAAAAGCTGCAGATTATCGGGCGGGCGGGTGTCGGCGTGGACAACGTTGATATTGAAGAAGCCACCCGGCGGGGCATCGTGGTGGTTAACGCCCCCACCGGCAACACCATATCCGCCGCCGAACACACCATTGCCCTCCTCCTCGCCCTGGCCCGCCACATCCCCCAGGCCAACGCCTCACTCAAATCCGGCGCCTGGAAACGAAGTGAATTCATGGGCACCGAGGTGAGAAACAAGACGCTGGGCATTCTCGGCCTGGGCAATGTCGGCTCGGAGGTAGCCCGGCGCGCCCGGGGCCTGGAAATGAAGCTAATCGCCAACGACCCCTTTATCTCGGCGGAACACGCCCGCAACCTGCAGGTAGAGCTGGTGCCGATGAAACAGCTTTTCAAAGAAGCCGATTTTATCACCCTGCACGCCCCATTAACCGCCAAAACCAAGGCAATGATTGGCGAGAAAGAGTTGGCCATGGTTAAACCCACGGTCAGAATCATCAACTGCGCCCGCGGCGCCCTCATCGACGAAGAAGCTCTGGCCAGGGCGGTCAAAGAAAAACGGGTAGCCGGCGCCGCCATAGACGTATTCCCCACCGAACCCACCACGGAAAGCGTCCTTTTCGAAAGCGATAATATCATTGTTACCCCCCACCTGGGCGCCTCCACCACCGAAGCCCAGGTCTTGGCCGCCCGGGACGTCGCCGAGCAGATTGTCGATGTCTTTAATGGACACCCGGCCAAATACGCGGTTAACGCCCCATTCATACCGGCGGAGATGCTTTCGGTGCTGGCGCCCTTCATCAACGTAGCCGCCACCGTGGGCCGGCTGGTCAGTCAGCTGGTTGAGGGGCAGGTGAGCGCCATCCAGATTAAATATAACGGCGATATTGCCGAATATGATACCAAGGCCCTCAAAGCCGCCGCCCTGGGCGGACTGCTGGAGCAGGTAAGCGAGGAGCGGGTCAACCTGGTCAACGCCGATATCGTGGCTAAAAAGCGCGGCCTGGCGGTGGTAGAGCAGGAAGAGGCTAAGAGTGAGAACTATGCCAGCCTGATTACGGTAGAAGCCACCACCAGCAAGGGGGTCATCACCGTCGCCGGAACGGTAATGCGCGGGCAAGTACACATCGTCCGAGTTGATAACTACTGGATTGATATTGTCCCCACCGGCGGCTACTTCCTGTTCTGCGACCACCTCGACCGCCCCGGCCTCATCGGCGCCGCTGGCAAAATAACCGGCGAAGCCGATATAAACATCAGCTTCATGCACTTAAGCCGCCTCAAGCCCCGGGGGCAGGCCCTGATGATACTGGCCCTTGACGAACCCCTGACCGAAAAACAGCGCCAGCAGGTACTGGCCCTAGACGACGTTTACTCCGCCAAAGTGGTAAAGCTGTAAGCAGTCACCCCGGGCAGGCCTTTAGAGCCACCGCTTTCTCCTGAAATAGACTATCATGGTGGCGCCGATAGTTGCCATTACCAGCAAGATGGCAAAGTAACCCCACTGCCACCCCAGCTCCGGCATAAAGCTGAAATTCATGCCGTAAACGCCGGCAACAAAGGTAAGCGGTATAAATATGGCGGCGAAGATGGTCAGCACCTTCATCACTTCGTTCATCTTGTTGCTGATGATGGAAAGATAAACATCAAGCATACCGGAAAGCATGTCCCGGTAGCTCTCCACGGTATCAATAATCTGGATGGTGTGGTCATAAACATCCCTGAGGTATATAAGTGTTGATTCATTAATAAGCGATGATTCCCCCCTCTCCAGTGAATTGACCACCTCCCGCAGCGGCCATACGGACTTGCGCAGGAATATCATCTCCTTCTTGAAGGCGCGGATAGTCTGTAATGTGGCTATATCAGGCTCTGTGGCCAGTTCCTGTTCGGTCTCCTCTATCTTTTCTCCAAGCTGCTCCAGAATCACGAAATAGTTGTCAACGATGCTGTCAAGTAAGGCATAGGCAAGGTAATCGGCCCCCGCCTTCCTCACACGACCCTTGCCCTTTCTTATTCTCTCTCTTAAGGGCTCGAAAATATCGCCCACGCGCTCCTGAAAGGAAATAACGAAATTTTCGCCGAATATCAGGCTGACCTGCTCTGATTCTAACTCGCCCTTCTCCTTATTATAGTAAAGCATCTTCAAAGTGATAAAAATGTGGTCCCCGAAGTCCTCCAGTTTGGGGCGTTGTACGGTATGCACAATGTCCTCCAGTACAAGGGGATGCAGGCCGAATTTTTTCCCTATCTTTTCCACCACCTCCAGGTCATGGAGGCCATCTATGTTTATCCAGCTGATAGTAGGCTTGTCTTTAAAAGGGAAACACTCTTCAACTTTTTCCACTTCCTTCTCTTCAAGCTGCGTTTCATCGTAGTCGATGATTCTAATCCTTACCTTTTCAACCTTCTTCTCCCCTGTATAGACAAGGGTGCCGGGAACAAGGCCTGCCTTTTGCTTTGCCCTCCTCATCACCAATCTGGGCATTACCGTTCACCTCCTCCGCTTAATGTTTTAGATGTCTCTTCGTTGCCAAAGCTCGCCTTGAAGAAACCGGCGATTCTCCGGCTGATAAGAGGATACCACAACCAGATGGTAGCGTGGGTAGCCGGGAGCCACATTATATCCGGCCGGCCGCATGCCCTCCAGAAATCGAGGGCGGCTTCGGCGGAAATAGCCTCATCCCAGCGGGCGTTAATCATTAAAAGCGGGCGCTTTCGCAGTATATGGGCATAGGTCATCGGGTCAATCAGAAAACCCTTCCGGGCGGGAGTGACATGGTCAACCCCCTTTTCGGCCACTTCGGCAAGGTATTGCTTATAAGACTGCTGAATGCTCTGGTATTCCGCCTCGGTGCGCCGGTAATCCTTGATGATGGTACTGAGCCGGCTCATATGGTTAATCTTTTCGCTGTTACCGGCCGATACGATAAACACGCCGGCGCCGACGCGCTGGTCTATCCCCATAGCTATGGCCGATATAAAACCGCCAAAGCTTATCCCCACCACCGCTATCTTCCCCCCGTCTACCTCCGCCCGTCCACCCGCCCAATCAATCACCTGGCGCACCTCAATCACCGAAGTCTGGTATATCTGGAACCATTCCTCAGAGTTAAAGACGGGATACCGCCCTTTCATATCTTCCGTCAGGCGGCTTGAGTGTAAGAAGAGGTATAGAACCAGGCAGGCGGTGCCGTTACTGGCTAGAGATTTGGCCAGGAGCTTGCAGGGAATTACGCTGTGGTCTCCCATTCCGTGAAGCAGGATAACCAGCGGTACGGGGCCCTGCTCCTTAGGTTGGAAGTACTCGCCCCTAACGGTGCTGCTTTCCCATTGACCGTTGTGAAAAGCCGAAGGAAAGTCAACCAGATAGGAAGACCACTTAGCGGCCACTTTCTTCAAACGCAGGTTGAAGCTCAGCTCGCCGCTCTGATAAATATACGGGTCCAATGTTTTGGCCTTTTTATGTCAACTGCCGGTAGAGTTAAACCGGGCTAGGTAGCTCTTAACAAAGTCCACAGCGGCTAACGGCGTGGGGTCGGTTTCGTTTAACATCGCCAGGTAGAAGCTGACGTAGTCCCCAAAAAGAACCAGGCTCATCACCTGGGCCAGGGCCGTTTCCCCCTTCGCTTCCACCACCTCATGGCCAACCCCTGACCTGACCAGCAGTTCAACCGTGGCCTCATAGTGAAGTCGGCTCCGGGGGCTCAAAAGGGCGGAATGCAGCAAAACCACAAATACCCTATCCCTTACTTCAGGGGGAAAATCATAACCCGCCACAGCATTATGATTTAGCTCGGGGAAAAGCTCAAAGAAAGCCCAGGCCTTGCTGTTCTCGTTGAGCTGGTTTTTCCAGCGCCGCCCCACCTCCGCAAGTATCTCGCCGCTATATATTACAGCCAGACGCCCCCGCAGCCTGGCCGCCAGCTGCTTGGCCGGGTTGGAAGCAAGGGGAACGGTCTCCACCAGCTCCCCGGCAAGCTTATCCAAAACTCGCAGCGCCTGCTTTAAATCGGCTGATTTATCACCGAGCAGACCCAGCTTCTGAAAGATGCTCACCAGAGGGACGAAACTGTGGGGAAAGGCGGCGCGGGGAGGTGCCTGGTAATCTATGCTAAAGACGGGCACACCCTCTTTTTCCGCCAGTTTTTTAAGCTTGCCACCGGCGGTGATGACCAGCTTTTTAGCCGGGGTCTGGAGTGATGCAGTGAAGGCGGATAGTGTCTCCTCGGTATTCCCCGAATAACTTGAGGCAATAACCAGGGTGTTCCGGTCAACCAGCGGGGGCAGACCGTAGTCCCGGTGTACCCAGACCGGCACCTTGCTTTCCGCCAGAGCCAGGCGGCGCACCATGTCACCACCGATAGCCGAACCACCCATCCCCAGGATAAAAACCTTATCTACCAGGCTGTATTCCGGAGGCAGGCCAAACTTCAAGGCCTTCTCCCAGGCCAACCGGCATTGCTCGGGAAACTGGTGCAGGTGGTCAAGCATCCCCGAGGCATCAAACTGTCGGTAAATCAGGAGGTCATCCAAATCAACCATGGCTAACCCACCGTCTCTGGAATCATAAGTGCCCTATTATAGCACCCAAAACCGACAAGCTCAATGGAATATGGCAGAGCCAAAGCCAACCTTTACAAAGCTGAATATCGGGGCTAAAATAGGTATGATTCGGGCGGTTAGCTCAGTGGTTAGAGCGCTTGCTTCACACGCAAGAGGTCACTGGTTCAAGTCCAGTACCGCCCACCATAGTTGCAGTTCTATCCGGGGAACCGGAACTGAGGGAGTTGCTGGAGGCGCTGCTGGGACCGGAAGGGAGGCGGAGGTTGGCATTAAAGAATAAGACCAATGATGAGCTATTTGCCCTCTACGAGGCCGAGCTAATCCTCAAGATCCACAACACCAGGAACCTCGAGAACGACAGGCGGCTGCTGACCAAGTTTCACTCGTACCTGAACGACTCTTCACCATCACCAGAACTGGCAAAGGGATTTATCAGCCAATTTTCCAGCAAGAAACCAGGAACCCTTGCCCGCTATGCTGCCACCATAAAGTCGTTCATGAAGTGGTGCGGCGAGCCAATGGACAACTTCAAGGTGAAGGTGCCCAAGACCCTGCCACCGTACACCGAGAACAGCGACATTGAAAAGCTGTTTGCCGCCGTGGAGAACAAGAAGAATCACAAGGGCTCCATCGTGCGGGACAGCCTGCTGCTGACAGTCGCGCTCAAAACAGGCATGAGGCGAGCTGAGCTGGCCAACCTGGAGCCGAAGGACATACACGCCGACTTTCTGATCGTTAGAGGCGGCAAGGGGGGCAAAGACCGAATGATACCCCTGGCGCCAGCTACTGCCGAGAGGCTCAAGAACTTCATCGAGGGCATGGAGCCCCACGAGAAGGTGTTTAAGCTAAAGGCTACCACCATATCCAACAAGATAACACGGCTCGCTCAGAAGGCGGGGCTCAAAGGATTCCACGCCCACCAGCTCAGGCACAAATTCGCCACCGACCTGCTGGAGAAGGGCGCTAACATCAAGGTCGTCCAAGAGTTGCTGGGGCACGCAGACCTCGGCACCACCCAGGTCTACCTCTCCATCGTCGACCAGGGTCTTCACGATGCGATATCTCTGCTCGACAAGGAAGAAGAAGACGATGGACCGATGTTCATCGACCCGCACACGGGCCATAAATGGCCTAGAACTTACTGACAGGCGACAGGGAGACCTTGGGAGCTATTAACTTCATATTAGTAAGTCACGACTTTTATGGGTCAAGGCTTTTTTTATGGGTTATGAACCCATAATCTCATAAAAATATCCCGTAAATCCCTATCGAATTCCTATCAAATGCCCGTCAAATACTTATCAAATGCTTATCTATATAAAAGCGATAACAACATAGATTTTTTACATGAAAAAGCCAAAATCAGGTTCTTTCTCGTCGTTAGAATTGGTTTTTTACATGAAAAATCGAAATCAGGTGCTTCTCCCGTCGTTAGAAAAGGTCATAGAACATTGCAAGCTAATATACTATTGATATAGTATCCTGTTAATCCAATAGGTAACAAAATGGCCTTTTGTTACCTGCTGATGTATTTGTACCCTTTCATAACAAAAGCCCATACTTCCCACAAGCTCGCACCTTCGGCTTTCTTTATTATTCTAACCCTTTCAAGTCCATCATCCTCTGCTTCCCTAGCAATACTCTCCGCCGCCTTCCTGCTTTTTACAGTTGATATTACTTTGTAAGTCTTACCTAACGCCATTCTTTATTTACCTCCGTTCAACCTGGATTCTAGGGGCTAGGATTGAACAGTGTCGAGATAATTGTCAATGGTTATCGCCACCAAATAACAATGCAATAAATCGTACGACCAAAATAACTTTGTAAGAATTCATGCCGTCATTCTTCGGCTATTATCGGCAATTCGACAAAGAACGTAGTCCCTTTACCCGGTTTGCTTTTGGCGTATATCTTGCCGCCATGCTCGGTTACGATACCGTGGCAGACGCTAAGCCCCAACCCGGTGCCGCCTCTTTCTCCCTTGGTGGTGAAAAAGGGGTCAAAGACATTTTCGAGGCGTTCAGCGGGAATGCCGGGGCCGTCATCAGTAAACGTGGTCCTGACATACCTCTTATTTTTCTCAGTCTTGATAGTGAATTTTCCGCCACTGTTTGCCTCTGTCATGGCCTGTTCGGCGTTCAGAATGAGGTTTAAGAAGACCTCCTGTATCTGGTGAAAATCGAGCATTATCTCGGGTAGGTTGGGAGCCATGTTAGTTATAACTTCAATATTGCTGGTTCTCAGTTCGTAAGCCCTCAATTCCAGGGCGCCTTGTACAATATTATTTACGCCCGAATATTCCTTCTTTGTTTGGCGGCGGCGGGCAAAGGTGAGGAGGTTTTGTACTATCTTGGCGGCTCTTTCGGTTTCGGTGTAGATTCTTTTTAAGTCTTGGCTGGCTTCCTCATCGGTGCTTTTTCTCAACAACCGCTGGGAGAATCCCAGTACGCCGGTAAGTGGATTATTTAGCTGGTGGGCAACACCGGCGGCCAACTCGCCGATAGCCGCTAGCCGGCTGGAGAGGTAAAGCTCTCGTTGCAGTTCCTTTTCCCTCTCCTCCGCCCGCTTGCGCTCGGTGATGTCTCTGCCGATAATGATGGGGCCAACCGGATTGCCCGAAGCGTCCCTTAGTATGCTAGCACTTAAATCAGCGGGAAACTCAGAGCCATCTGCCTTAAGCAGAGTGAATTCCGCGCTTTTAATTACTTCCCCCTCTATAACTTTCGGCAGATATTCGTATAATCTCTCACGGTCGCGGGGGACAAGAAATTCCAAGGCGTTTTTGCCCAACATTTCACCCTCGGAGGCGAAGCCGTGCATCTTGACGGCTCTTTCATTTACCTTGAGGATGGTGCCGTCCAGATTAGTCACCATTATGCCGTCGATGACCGCCTCGAACATCCTTTCCAGTTCCTCCTCGCTTCCCTTCAGCGCCTCCTCAGCCCGCTTGCGCTCCTTCACCTCGTGCTGACTCTCATTATACAACCGTACATTTTCCAGGTTAGTGCCCATTTGGTTGCATATGGCATAGATTAACTGCTTATCCTCACTGGTGTAGGGTTGTTCCGAGAGCTTTTTACCCAGAATGAGTATCCCTGATAATTGACCGGTAGGTGCCTTCAGGGGTGAAATAAGCTCTGCCCCTATCTGTTCTAGGGTTTCCCTTTCTTTTGAGGTAGTGGCCTGTAATTGGGGAACGATTTCAATATCCTCGTACGATAGCATACTATTAGAGCGCTCCAGCCACTTAACCAAAGCACCATCCTTTTTCAAATGAATGACAGAGGCAGGGTTATCCGCACCATTGGTGTATGTTGCGATGAAGTCATTGCTAGGGGGTAATGGTTGTAAAAGATAGACGTTGGAACTCCGTAATGCCTTGGCAAGCAGATTGACCATAGTGGAACCCAGCCCGGCAGAGTCAGTGAGGCTCTGAGTCTGCTGGCTGAAGGTTTCCAGGGCTTTGAGGTAATCATATCTATCCCGATAGAACCATCGGTCAACCCAACGCTGAACCCATTGCCATAACTGTGGCAAGATAAGGGCTAACGTGATGGCCACAACGAAGTAAGCCCATGAGGAGAAGTCTCCTTCCTTGAATACCTTGGTGGCCAGCAGGAAGATAACTATGAAGGGAATAGCAATCACAGCGCTGGTCAAAACGTAGGCAGTACCTTTACGCAGGACAACACTGATATCCAAGAGGTTATGTTTTACGATAGCCACTGTGGTTAATAAGCAAAATATTATGTTACCAATTATGAAACCTGGGTATAAGGGCAAACCAAATGTTGGTAGAATATCAAACATCCCACCCAAAAACATAAAAACAACTCCCAGAATAATATACGCGATTCGGTTTTTTTGCTCGGCATTAAGCAAAGCTCTATAGCTCTTAACAAGGACTTGAAGCGCTATAAGCATTATTGCAAAGCTAAATATTGCGATGACAGGAAAAACAGGCCCAAAGATGGGAGCATAACCGTATGGTTTTAACTGCATACCTTTATGTACTAGGTCAGTCGGAATTAAAAAGATGAAAAGAAAACAAATTAGATATAGTAAGGGTATAAACCACCTTCTAATTTGTGTGAGGGCATACCGCACAGAAAAATGATATAGTAACACCCCTATAAAGGGCCCAACTGGTATGAGGAGGTTTTCCCAGTAATAAGCATGTTGCAGGTCAGGACTTGCCCGCATACCGAAAATAAGGACTCCCCAGACGGCTTGACCCACGAGGAGTAGGGAAAACAAACGATGAGTGATACTTCGTAAATTTGCTCTTAAAACTATCACCGCCAACGATAGGCTAAAAACAACCTGTAATAAAGGAAACAGCAAATGAGTGCTCATGATTATACTTTATATATCTTCCTATGTGAGATTAATTAGTTCTTTGATAATAGCGTCAGAAGGATTCATATGAGAAGGCTTGAGGTGAGCCAAGTCAGCCCCGGACCTCTGCTTTTCCTCATAGTATCGTTGAAAGCTACCTACTGGAAGAAGGCTCACCCTTAGCGGATGGATGTCCAGCATACTTTCTAAATCTCTATAGTTATGGTCAATATCCGCCAGCTTCTGGTGGATTATCCTCTCTAACTCCAGGACTTCCATTTCCTTCTTCAGCTCAATGTAGAGGTGCATAATTGGTTTATCATGCTCATATTCCTTTCGGATGCACCAATCTTCGTACTTTATTCCCGTGTTAGCAATTGCTTGCCAGACTGTCTTTTCATCCATTCTGGTAAAACCGGCAATATCGATAAGGTCATGAACGCGACTGTCAAAAACGATCTGGGGGAGCCTAATTCCTGCCTCCGCGTCTTCTAAAGCGACTACCTTGATAATGTCACCGATTCTGTATCTCAGAAAAGGCATTCCCCAAAGATTGGTGATGATTACCTCATATTTCTCTTCTGGCTTAACCTCGTCCAAGAGCACTGTAGAGGGGTGGTAATCTTTGTCGTCTCGGCTCTTGAGCCACTCTACTTCAGGGATAAACTCAAGAAAACTACAAAAGGGAACGCAAGTCATACCCTTCTTGTTCCAAGCCTGTGTCGCTATGACTCCGCTTTCTGTCGCAACATAGACTTCCAATGGCTCCTTGCCCCAATATTTTATCAACTGCTCCCTATAAATATTGGTGTCCATTCCGTAGCATAGAAGCCCTTTCAAGGGCCACAGATCCTTTGGTAATAAAGCCCTCTTGGCTCTCTTACTCCGTAGCCAAGCCATTATGAGGCGCAACATTATCGGCGGTTGTAGCATATGTCGATTAAACTTCAGTTGCCCTGAGCTTTCGGTAAAGCGTTCACCCATCTTAACCAGCACACTAGTTAGCGAGGTTAAGAAATCAATCCCGGTACGCATAGCTATCCGGAAACCAGCCTGAGTTCGCTCCGCAAAATCTACGCTTTCATACTTATCAGGTGGCGGGATAAGCTGAGCTCCAATTTTTTCAGCCAGAAGAGGAGCCATGATCCCTGAGAAATAAGGGGATGGAGGAAGATTATGCAGTGTCCTCAGGCCCCGTTTAATATTAACTTCACCCCTTCTATCGGCACAAGCCAAAATTGCCATTGCAGTACCAGCATTACCGATCCATTCCATAGCGCTTTTAGTAAAGGGTGTCCATTTAAAAGTACCTCCCCTACCTGAGGTATGAGCCCACCAGTCAGGCTTAATCGCCAAAACATCCTCATTTTTTTCACTCAGATAAGGAGCATAGTCCTCATAGGTGGTCAAAGGGACAAGTTTGCGGAATTCAGCTATGTCTTTTGGTTTCTTGGGCATGAACTTCTTGGCCAGAGGGCTGTCATAGACCAGCTCAATCTGTTCCATTAGTAGCTGTTCTTGTATTTCCATGAATTCCTGGAGAGAAAGGTCAAGAAACCCGCAGTATTTCTGCCAAATCCTTTTATGGTCCCCTGTTTCGAACAGTTTATCCTTCGTTATCATAAGACTAGCTCCTTTTTTAATGTGCCGAGTTTGCCGTGCTAACTGGAAGAAAAGTATTGACAGCTGTAATGATGTCAGATTCATCGAAAGGTTTATTCATGAGTCCGAAAGGAGCTTGGGCCAAAGCCCGAGCCATAACATCACTATCGGGGTAGCCAGTTATGATAATTACAGGTAATCGGGGCTTGGTGGTCTTTATCTGGCGGAAGAACTCTGCTCCGTCCATACCAGGCATTTTGAGGTCAAGAAAGACCATGGCGAAATCCCGCTGCTTTAACAGTTCTAACCCCTTAAGGCCAGTCTCAGCAGCTACTACTTTGTGGCCTAACTCCTCTAATGTCTTCTTGAATAGTGAGCGAATTATTTCCTCGTCATCAACAACGAGTATATTTGCTCCGGTTCCTACTGGCTTTTGAAGTAGCCACTTATCAATCGAGACCTTGTTAAACCTCCATTGTTGGCCTACCTTGGTTGCAGGGATTTTACCTTGCTTTAACAGCCTATATATCGTCTTCTTACCGACTCGCAAATAACCCGCTACTTCCTCACCAGTCATAAGCTTTGCCATATTGTCTTCCCTTCCTCAGTAATATACGATTAGGTGCTGAACCTGTTTTTAGGAATGTTGGGTCTTGTTGGCACTTGTTGTCCCTTGAAGGGACTGTAGTCTATCATCAACTTATTGGCAAGTCTACTAACGCTGACTACTAGGCATTCTTGCCCCCAGTTTCCCCTTGTTAACTCTATTAATCTTCTCCATTTGGCGAATATCAGACTAAGCCATATGAGAGTCTGGTTATCACGAAAATTTTGTCCTTGGAATTTTAGCTCCCCCTCTGCCCCGCCGAGGGATGTTCAACCGAGGCAGAATAGAGGGATGCCCAGACCTGTCAGACGAAATAGTAATTTACTATAAAATTACTATTGATATAGTCTTTTGGATGCACCTAAATAGCCGAGAGGGTTTTATAGATAATATTGGCCGGAGGAGATTGCCCCAGTGGCCTGCCCCCCGAAGGCAAGGAAGTAACAAATTAAGCAAATGTGTAGCCGAAGTTTGAATCCGTTTTTCGAGGTTGCACACTCAACTCGACCTCCGCCTTTTGGCCTGCGCTACATGAGGAATTACATAAGCAGCCATGGTTGCGAGGCTTTTGATATGCTTAACGAGTAATTGTGGTGCCGGCCTTCCCGGCCAGGGCAGCGGCGGTCTTGCTGAGTTCGGTTATTATTGCCTTTTTCCCTGTGCGTTTAACAAACTCAATGCTCGCCTCTACCTTCGGTTTCATGCTCCCCGCGCCAAACTGGCCTTCGGCTAGGTATTTTTCGGCTTCAGCGACTGTCATATGGGAAATACCTTTGGCTTCTGGTTGGCCATAGTTAAGCATTACCTGTTCAACATCG
>Ga0315548_1002991_pt1 | contig 12915 bp, 10 predicted proteins | sample SalMarSW160110MG_2_FD_202540 | JGI IMG/M metagenome (GOLD analysis project Ga0315548, IMG submission 202540) | Salt marsh sediment microbial communities from the Plum Island Ecosystem LTER, Massachusetts, United States - Salt Marsh Sediment SW1601-110 ... | reverse complement strand
GACAGTCGAGCTGCCTGGGCAGACCACTATCCACCTTTTTACACCCCTAGGGCAGCCGAAAGCCTTAGGGGTTTTTCTATTATATCTGGACACATTTTCGGAGGTTGCTCAATGGTGAAATTATCTAAACCCTTCCAAATAATTCTGATTCTTCCCCTAATGCTGGGGATGTTAGGCGCCTCAACCACTGCCGCCCAACCCGCTCAGGCGCGCACCCTGCTCTGGCTGGTGCAACTCGCTGAGGAAAGACCGGCTCAACCTGTGGCAGTCATCGTGCAGAAAGCCGACACATCTGACCGGGCCGAAGCGCAGGTCGTCCAGTTAGGTGGCAAGGTCGTCAAAGACCTGCCTATTATCAATGCTTTCAGCGCCGAGATCCCCGCTAGGGGTGCAATTCAGCTAGCCAATCTGCCATTTGTTCGCTGGGTCTCCGCCGATGCGCCCCTGGCTGAGACAAATTGCGAAGATTGTCTCGATACCACTAACCTGGCCAGCTACTATGTTGAAGCGATCGGTGCCGATCTTCTTTGGAATCAGGAGCCGACCTTGCAAGGGCAGGGCATGACTGTAGCTGTGATAGACAGCGGCATCAACCCTGGGCACCAGGATTTAGCTGATTCGAACGGGATTTCTCGCGTGACGGTCAGGGTCAAGTTTAATAGCAATACCAACAATGAGCAGGACAAATATGGTCATGGTACCCACATCGCCGGCATCATCGGTGGTAATGGTTACCATTCAGATGGTAAGTACATCGGTGTGGCGCCAAAGATTAATTTAATCAGCGTAAAAGTCTGTGATGATGAAGGCAAGGCCACTACTTCCGATGTGGTCAATGGCTTGCAATGGGTCTTAGAAAATAAAGATAAGTATAACATCCGGGTGGTTAACTTTTCGATGAACAGCACCGTGGCCGAATCCTACCATACCAGTCCTCTGGATGCGGCTTTAGAAATCTTGTGGTTTAACGGCATCGTTGTAGTTGTGTCAGCAGGCAATACCGATTTGGAGGCGGGTAACGGTATGCTATTTCCACCTGCCAATGATCCCTTTGTGATTACGGTTGGCGCGGTTGATGACCGTGGTTCAGCCTCGACGGACGACGATCTGATGGCCTTTTATTCAGCCTACGGCATTACCATGGATGGCTTATCTAAGCCTGACATTGTGGCCCCAGGCACAAACCTCATAAGTTTGCTGCCCAATCCCAAAGGGGAGTTGTGGAAAGAGCACCGTGATAATCTCGTCAAGGATGCTGGTCCGGTGAAACACTATTTCCGTATGTCGGGAACATCTATGGCTTCAGCAGTCACCTCTGGTGCGGTTGCGCTGCTCTTGCAAGATGAGCCCAATCTCACTCCTGACCAGGTCAAGTATCGCCTGATGTCTACGGCGCGGGAGTTTGGCACTGGCTCTGGCGCTGGTTACCTGGATACTTACGCGGCCGTCATAGCCGACACCTCGGAGACCGCCAACACCGGCACTACCATCAGCCAGCTATTATGGACCAATTCAGATCCACCCACCTCGGGGAGCGTCAATTGGGGCAGCGTAAACTGGGGTTCCGTCAATTGGAGTTCGGTGAACTGGGGCAGCGTCAATTGGGGCTCGGTCAATTGGGGCTCTGACTATTGGAGCGGGGAATAGAGCCAAAGGAAGCTCTCAACCACTCCAGACCTTGCAGACGATTTACAGCTTATTTTGCTATCATTATTGAGAGGACAATTTCTACTGAGCCAATGTATAATCAGACCAATCCGAATCCGTTTTAAAAAGCCCTCACCGTGATCGCGGTGAGCCGAAAAAACGGATAAATGCACAGAAAAGGCAAACCTACCGAAAGGTAGGGGCGCAAAGCCACGGTCTAAACGGTCAATCGACCGCATGACAGTCGGGCTGCCTAGGCTGAAAAAGATTGACCCAGCCCCTCGGGCAGTTCGACGTGCCGAGGGGCTTACCGGTTCAATCACTTGGATCATAAATGGAGTTTATTGGTTCGTTATGGCTGTATCCCAGGGCGCCAGGCTAAGCACAATTGAGAGTGAGATCGAGAAAGAAAAAGAACGATCTATCTGGGTGTTCTTGTACACCACCGTGGTGACTGGCGTCGGGATCGCTATTATTTATCTGGCATTAAGAGACCCGCCACAGGATCGAATTGGCTTGCTTTTGTTCGCCATTCTGGCGGTCGTCGCCGAGCTTTTCAGCGTGGAGTTATTTATCAGCTCACGCGGAAGCCGGGTGTCTATCTCATCAGTGATCGCATTAGCCAGCATTGTCCTTTTTGGTCCCTTAGCAGGAGCGTTAACCCATGCACTGGCCGGTTTAATTACCCCGATACCGGCGCTAATAAGTGGGGAATATCATAATGGAAGCCGCACATCCTGGCTACAACGCTCAGCTTTCAACACCGGGATGTGGGTCATCTCAGCAGCTTATGCCGGGGGTGTATATTTTATCTTGGGAGGCACGGTTGGGAATTTCTCCATCCCCTCATCCCTGCCAGCGCTGTTTGCAGCAGCTGCCAGCGATGTATTCATCAACATAGCGATATTAATCGGGGTGCTCTCCGTACAAACCGGCCGAAAGCCTCTGACAATCTGGAAACAGGATTTCGGTTGGAGCATGCCGATCTCTATCCTGGGTGGGGTTTTCGGTGGAGGCGCCCTGGCCTGGGCTTACGGGGTATTGGGTCCCTATGGGGTAATTGTCCTTTTCCTGCCGGTTCTATCCACGGGGTATTCCTTTCGCTTGTATGTTTCCAATACAAAAGGTTACTTAGAACAACTGGAGCTCTTGAACCGGGATCTGGATGAATCCAACCTGGGGCTGCTGGCCACCCTGGGAGAGGTCATTGACGCTTATGACATCTATACCTATGGGCATTCTACCCAAGTTACCGTTTACGCGAACGCCCTCGCTGAAAAAATGGGCCTGCCCCGAGATCAGCGCGATACCATAATAAGAGCTGCATTGATCCATGACGTGGGTAAAGTAGGCATCACTGATACCATCATTGGAAAGCAAGGTCCGCTCACAGACGAGGAATATAACATCGTCAAACGCCACCCCATCATTGGCGCAGAGATCGTAAGTCAAATGCGAGGCATGCAGGAAATCGTCCCGATTGTCCGGCACCACCACGAGCGCTGGGATGGCAAAGGTTATCCCGACGGTCTGGAAAAGGAGGAGATTCCTTTAGGAGCCCGCATCCTGGCGTTGGCTGATAGCCTCGACACTTTATGTTCCGATCGCCCCTGGCGTCCCACTCGCAGCTTCAAAGCAGTGCTCCAGGAGATCTTGCGGTGTTCATCCACCCAATTCGACCCCAAAGTGGTTAATGCATTCTTGGAATTGGCTGACGAGAAAGGCCGGGATTTCTTCAAGAACTCAGCAGTCACCGTGGATAGATCGGTGATTATGGAAGACAGGGGAGATCCTGACCAGGGACCGCGGTATTTAAAGAAAAGCATGGTCGTCGAGGAGAAGCACCCCGAAAAGACCATGAGGGGAGGGTCAATAAATGTCTAAAAGCGCCTGGGGTTATGTACTTTTCATTATTTTGGCAGGAGCAGCGATCAGCGGCATCACCTATTTCAGCTTTACTCCCGCCGCCACGAACTGGATTTATTTCCTGGTATTAACCATTCTGGCAACCATCGCCCAACTCTTTAAATCTGAAGCGCCAACCCACCAGCTCTATCACCCTGCCCTAGTTTTCCTCTTTGCAGGAGTGATCATGCTCGATCCCTTCCCCTTCGCCATGATGGTGGTGATCTGCCATCTGGTTGAGTGGATAAAAGAACGCTTGATCAAAAGCTCGCACCTCAGGGCCTGGTATCTACAACCATTTAATATGAGCATGCATATTATTGTGGGTAGCACAGCTCACCAGGTCTACACTCAAATAGACCCCTCTTTTTCCAACCTTGAAAGCCCCCAGGTGCTGGTAGCTGCCGGGTTGGCTGCTCTGGTCTATGTGGTATTGAATCACCTCATGGTAGGCCAGGCGCTGGTGCTGGCGCGGGGCGTCTCCTGGGCTAAATCCGGCATACTGAATCTTGAGAACCTCTCGACAGACCTGGTTATGTTGATCATGGGGTTTGTCATAGCGTTATTAATGGGATCAAATCCTTGGTTAATCCTCCCTGCCCTGACACCTCTCTATCTGATATACCGCGCCCTGGCCGTCCCAAGATTACAGCTACAAGTCAACACCGACCTTAAAACCGGCCTCTGGAACGCGGAATTCTTCCTTACCACACTGGAAGCGGAACTGTGCCGGGCAATCCGCAATCAGCGCCCATTAACTGTGGTGATGGGCGACCTGGACTTATTACGCAATATCAATAACGCCTTCGGTCACCTGGCAGGTGACGCAGTCTTAAAAGGGGTGGCCGAGGCTTTATTAGATCACCTACGTGAATATGACACCGTTGCGCGCTTTGGTGGGGAGGAATTCGCCATTTTGATGCCCGAGATCTTACCTCACGAAGCCTACAACCGCATCGAAACCGTGCGTAAAGCTATCGAAAAGAGTGAATTCGAAGCCCCCACAACCCGGAAGCGTATCAAGGCCACCATGTCCTTCGGGATCGCTGGATTAAACGGGGAGCTGCTCACTGCTAAAGAGATCATTCACCGCGCCGATGTAGCCGTGTATGCAGCCAAAATAAAAGGCCGCAACTGCACGCGCCTGTACTCTCCCGAAGTGGCTTTTTCTCTGGGAATTATATCGCCTGAGTTGGCATAACCACTCTGATTGTGCAGCAATCCGGGCTGCCTTTCAACTCTCGCAGCCCAAACGGAATACTTCAAAAATGGAGGTGAATATTGGTAACCTTGGTTAATGCTTACAGAGAAATATCCGGGAAGATCGACCAACGATCTTATTGGCTGGCGCAAATTCAAACGCTTACAACTGCTTTACAAAAGGAACGATCCGCCCGTATTGAAGTTGAAGAACAATTCCACCAGCTGACAGGGCGCGCCGAAGCATTGGGTCGTTTATCCAAGCGACTCAACGGGCAGTTGGAGGTGCAAACGGTCTTGGCTACCCTCTGCCAGATATCAGTGGAAACCTTCCATGTACCCACAGCTTTCGTGACCCGCTTCGACGAGCAATGTCATCTACTCCATCCCGCATACAGCTTCGGGCTGGGCGCTCAAGAACTTTCTAACCTGACCCCTACCCCGATCTCCAGATTTGTAGACTACCCCGATCTTTCCGAACCCATAATATTTTCGAGACCCGAGCAAGATGGTAGACCCTTCCCCTACCCTGAATTCCTGCCAGGCAGGCGCACCCTCACTTTGGTCTGTGCGGCCATGGTCCAGGAGGGTTCGTTATTTGGGATCTTCCATCTGGTAGCTTTTAATCCATCTCGCCAGTTCAAGGCAGGTGAATTAGACTTACTCCAGGCTTTTGCCAGCTATGGCACAGCCTTCTTGAGCAAGGCGCGCCTGTTCGAGCAGGTGCGCACCGGCAGGAACCGGCTCCAACATCTCTCCCAGCAACTGCTTGAAGTACAGGAAATGGAACGCCGCCATCTGGCTCGCGAACTGCACGATGAGATCGGTCAAACTCTCACCAGCCTTAAGACCATCCTGGAGTTAATCCCGAAAGAAGGTGGTCCTCAGGAGCACAATGACCAGCTTACCCAGGCAGGATCTCTCGTCCAGCAGCTGCTCTGCCAGGTGCGGGAGCTAGCGCTCGACCTGCGACCAGCTCTGCTTGACGACCTGGGTTTGTTACCTGCCCTACACGTCCAGTTTGAGCGCTATACCAGCCAGACTAATATCGAAGTAAATTTCGCTGAGAGTGGCATAGATCGGCGTTTCTCCCCCGAGATCGAGACAGCCGCCTACCGTATTGTGCAGGAAGGACTGACCAACGCCGCTCGCTACGCCGAGGTTGACCGCCTGACAGTGCGGTTAAGGGCAGATGGAGAAACTTTCCTGGTGCAGATCGAGGATGCCGGCATCGGATTCGACCCGCAGCTGGCCCTGTCTTCGAGCGCCACCAACGGTTTATCCGGTATGCAAGAACGCGCCCTCCTGCTCGGGGGGTATTTGGTGATCGAATCCCAGCTGGGGAAAGGCACCCGCCTGACCGCTGAACTCCCCCTCACCGCACCTATCGAGAGGCGCTTGAATGACCGTATCGATCCTGCTGTGTGACGATCACACAATCTTGCGGGTGGGATTACGGGCCTTGCTTTCTGCCGAGCCCGATTTTCTAGTGGTAGGTGAAGCCTGCGATGGTCTGGAAGCCGTCGAGCTGGCCGAGCGCCTCAAGCCGCTGGTTGTCGTACTCGACGTGATGATGCCCGGTCTGAACGGGCTGGAGGCCGCCAGACAAATCAAGCAGCGCTGTCCGAATGCGTATATCGTTTTCCTTTCCATGCACGCCAGAGAGGCTTATGTGGTAGAAGCCTTGAAAAAAGGCGCTCACGCTTACGTGCTGAAAGATTCTCAAGCTAGCGACCTGGTCAAGGCCGTACGGGAGGTGCTGGCCGGTCACCGTTACCTCAGCCCACCTCTTTCCGAACGATCCCTGCAAGCCTATTTGAGGAAGATCCACACTAAGACCCTGGATGTTTATGAAACCCTTACCGGCCGAGAACGAGAGGTGCTGCACCTGACTGCAGAGGGCCACAGTAGCAGCGAGATCGGCGCCCGACTGGGTATCAGCCCGCGCACCGTCGAGATCCACCGCGCCAACATGATGCGTAAACTGGGGATACATTCCCAAACGGCGGTGGTCCGTTACGCCTTCCAGCGGGGTCTCTTACCTCTGGAAATCTGAATTAGACCTGCATAGTGACATGGGTGTATGTTCTGGGGGCAGGTTGTAAACTCATTCCCAACCCGACATACACCCTTTCATTTTACATTCCCAATTGCAGGACTAGTCATATGCCATTAATTACCCCCTGAATCCCTAAAGCTTCACTTCTTGATCGCGTAAAAGTATATAGGCGATCAAGCCGAAAGGCCAGGTGAAGAACACGATCAATACCCACAGACAACCAGTCTTCCCCCGCCCTTCTGCATCCCGGAAGAGCCATACCAGGCTACCCAGGTACAGCACCAATATAAGGATGCCGAAGACGATCCCAAGGATTACCAACATATTTCCGAAAGTTTCAGGCGTCATATTTACTCTCCTGCCTTACGAGATTAGTAACGAAGATACCCTTTCAACCGCCAAGGGTAAAGATCAACCCAAAAGTCAGCAGGTGGGCAATCCAGGATGCATAGGTAGAACCACCGAAGTGGCGCGCCAGCCCGTAAAGCAAGCCGCCGCTATACAATTGGATTTCCCTGGCCAGCCACATCTGTGGAGTAGCTTTCCAAGCCTGGCCGTAAAACAGATCCGCAGGCAGGTGGCGTAACCCAAAGAGCAGGGCGGCTCCCAATATCCCGGCAAGCGCTCCATAGTCGCTCGACAGGTCAGTCTGGATCAAGCCACGGAACATATTTTCCTCGCCTAAAGTGGTCAGTCCAACGAAAACCAGCAAAAGCAACAGCAATCCAAGGGCGGGTAACAATCCGTGAGCAGAGAGGCCTACCGGCCTGCCGGGAAGTTGGTAAGGGATAGGCGCACCGATTGTGAGGTTAACCAGCATGCTGATCCCCAGGAAGGAAACGAAAGCTATCACACCCGTTAGAACCGCTCTCCAGCCGGTCCAGCGCCAGCCAAGCGCGGCCCAACTCATTCGAAATCCTTTGATATCGACTATGCGCAAAAGAATCAACGGTATCACCAGGTTGGGTAATTGAATCAGCCCCAGCTCCGCCAACATGCCGAACAGTTGTGAAGACCAGCCAAGGTACCACCCGTCAGCCACCCAGGAAACCAGAGCAATGAGTATAAAATTGGCCAACAACCAGGCTCCCAGCAATCCGACCAGGGGCACGGGTGACCTGCTCGAGACCTGCCCATCATGGATTTGCTTCTCGGCCAACCTTAACGGTCCTTCCTCTTCTCAAATCAGGTTCCATTTCAAGGCGCCTCAATCTGCCTCAATTATTACTAAACCGGCCCCTGACCCTCTCTGGTGCCTATCTCGCCAGGTTGCGTTCGTACATGGCATCCTCAATGCGCAAATAACTCCGGATGGCATGGCTGATCACCAAACGGAGAGGCTCCGGAGGCCAGGGGATGGTCCGACGACCCACAAACCATACTTCGGTCAGATCAGTCTGGCGTTCCAACACCAGATCGGACAGGGTTTGCCCGTTCAAGTGAGTCATCGAGACGCCATGCCCGACACACCCCAGGCTGTAAACCGCCCGTTTATCGCCGATATAACCGATCGCGGGCGCCATATCCATAGGCACGGAAACCGGTCCACCCCAGCGATGGCTGAAACGCACCCCTTTCAGGCTGGGGAACAGCCAAATCACATCCCTTTCCAGATCAGAAAAGATGCGTTCGTTCATATCACCATCCATATCGCCGCCATAGACAATGCTCACATCGCTGCCACCCATGGCCAGGCGGTTGTCAGCCGTCAGGCGGAAATAATGCACCAGGTTTCGGGCGTCTTCGATCCCCTGGCGGTGCCTCCAGCCGATGGGCTCCAGCTGCGCAGGGGTGAGCGGTTCGGTGATGACCATATGGGTAAAAGTCGGAATTTGCTTGGCGCGTAATTGAGGGATCAGGTGAGAATAAGCGTTGGTAGCCAACACCAGCTTGTCGGCCCTCACCTTGCCACCCGGTGTGCTCAAGACGAACTTATCCCCTGGCTGGATCTGGTTTACCGGCGAGCCCTCATAGATCTGAGCACCAACTTGCAAGGCCAGGCGCTTTAACTCACGCACGTGCTTGGCTGGATTGAGCAGGCCGCAACGAGGCTCCCACCAACCACCCAAGAAGCGGGGTGAATTCACCTGGGCGCGCATCTCATCAGCCTCGATCCATTCGATCCCGGAGACTCCCAGGGAAGTCAGGATCTCCAGGTCATGCTGGATGCGTTTGACATACCCCGGAGTCGTGGCCGCTCGCAGGAAACCGGTGAACTCATAATCAGATTTCAAATCGTGTTGCTTGACCAAGGCATCCACGTAGTCCACGGCCCGCTCCATATATCTATGAGCTTCGACCGTCCTCTGGTGACCGAAAAGCATCTTGGTCACCGCTGGCTCAAGCCCGAAGAGCGTCATCGAAAAGCCCCCATTGCGACCGCTAGCGCCATAGCCAATCACTTCCGATTCAAGCAGGGCGACTCGCATACTGGGGGCCTGCTTGCACAAGTTGTAGGCGGTGGTCAAACCGGTGAATCCCCCGCCGATAATGGCCACATCCACAGACAGATCCCCTTGCAGAGCAGAGTTAGGCGTGTAGGGGCCGTAAGTAGCCAGCCAGAAGGATTTGTCAGCATAATTGTCCATCTTTTTTTCCTTTGCCTCGCCTGGCAGGTTGGTTGACAGGCTGCGAAATGAATGAAAGGGTATTACCAAGCCAGCTTCTGAAAGCCGGAAGTGCTGGTTGCCTGCCCTGAATCTTACATTAATTTGCTGACCTGAACCAGGGGCTTTTATCCTGATTTATCCATAACAGGTTTCCTAAGAAGGGTAGTTTTGCTAATGGGTATATGTTCTGGGGCAAATGGGGTTTGGGGTGTTGTCCAATTTCTCCCCAGGCTGGGGCAGCTTGTGAACTCGCCCCCAATCTGACATGCACCTTTGCTCATTTTTTAATTTGACAATTTTGCCACTCTAGATACACTGGTGGCATGAATACTTCATCGCCAGCCAACCTGGTTGATAAGAAATGGGAAAAAGCTCGCTTGCTCTTCTGGGCTGGCGCTATTCTTGCGGTCCTGTCACTTCTCAGCGCCTGCCGTTCCTGGATTGACCGGCCGCGCAGTTACGCGGTTGCTCTTGGGGATTTGAACGGCGATGGATACCTGGACGCATTTTATGCCAACGGCAGGGGCGACACAAGCGGTGCACCGGATCAAGTCTGGTTCAATAACGGGGGTGGGGTCTTCACCGATAGCCACCAGCGTCTGGAGGATGCCCCCGGACGGGGGGTCGCTCTGGGAGACCTGAATGGGGACGGCGCTCTGGATGCTCTGGTGGCCAACACAGCCCAGCACCCCAACATGGTTTTCATCAATGATGGTCAAGGATTCTTTCGCCTCAGCCCGCAATCATGGGGCATTCCCCAAGATGCGCTTCCCGGCGGTTCCACGCTAAGCATCGGGGATACCACCGCATTGGCTCTGGGAGATCTAGACAATGATGGCGATCTGGATGCTTTTACCTCGGATTGTTGCTGGGAACCAGCAGACGGCCAGCAGGATGCCTACAGCCTGGTTTGGCTCAACAACGGCGCCGGTCGGTTTTACTTTTGGCAGGCTTTAGGATCTGGCCGGGTGGATGCGGTGGTCTTGGGAGATTTAGATGGCGACGGCGACTTGGACGCTTTCGTAGGTAGTCGGGGCCTGCCAAACGTAATCTGGTTTAACCAAGGGGGACTTCAAGGGGGTATCCCTGGTGAGTTCAGCGATTCAGGGGGGTCTTTTGGGCAAGCCGGTACCAGCGCGGTGGCTTTGGGCGACCTGGACAACGACGGCGACCTGGATGCATTCCTTGGAAATAAGAGCCTCAATCAGGTATGGTTGAATGATGGCGGTCTGCAGGGTGGCATTATGGGCCACTTCAGTGATAGCAGACAACGACTAAGCCGCCTGGACACCCGTATGCTTGCATTGAACGACCTCGATGAGGACGGAGATTTGGATGCCTTTGTGGGAGGGGTCAAAGACGGGGAGATCTGGTTAAACGACGGGATGGGCAACTTCGCCAACAGCCGCCTACGCCTGGCTTACTCGCAAAACCATGTTTTGGCGCTGGGTGATGTGGATGGCGATGGCGATGCAGATGTTTTGGTGGGCAGTTTTGCCCAGGGATACAAGCTCTGGTTAAACCAGGGCGGGGTCCAGGGTGGTGTTACCGGACAATTCAGCCAGGGACGCTAAGGAGGTACCATGTCTCGCTCAATACCATACCGCTTGCTGGAAGCTACTTCGGTCTTGCTGTTCTTACTGCAAGCCATACGGGTTATTTTCTCTGTATTGTTTGGGGTGATTTACGACCAGATATTCACCGGACCGATGAACTCCTGGTTATACCTTAGCGTGCTGCTGCTGTTGGCAGCTTTGCTGGTACCGGCGTTTTCCCCTCGGGCACCTGGACGAGGTTGGTTGGCGCTCTTAGCAGCGCTTGCAGCCATATCCCGTCTGACGCTTTCCATAAACCAGGCTGAGGTGCGCTACTGGGGATCGTTGGTCGTGTTGGCTTGCGGTGGCCTTTATCTGGCAGCCCTGTTGATGGCCAATCGACCGGTTGTCTGGCCTGCCATGACCCTGGCTTTGGCAATAGACCAGCTGTTGCGTCTTTTGGGAGACACCTACGACCTCAGCCTGCGTCCAGGCTGGTTACCGTACCAAGGGTTATGGAGTATCCTGCTCATCGCCCTGGCCATCTGGCTGTCCCGGCACGCCCGCCCGAGCCCCAGAGCCTACCCGCCTCCCGGTTTGTTATGGGGCCTGGCAATGGGAGGATTTTTCTTCCTGGAAACTTCTTTACTGGCTTCTCCGAACGCCATCTCCCGCTGGAGCGGCTGGTCTTATGCGCTGATAACTCCACTCCTGCTGGCGGTCACCCTTTTGCCATTATTTACCAGGGTAAACCAGTACTTGATCCATAGCCTGTGCACCAACCGGATAATACATTTCGGGGCAGCCATCTTGCTCCTGGCAGCCCTGCCAGCCGGCTACTTTTTCAGCGGTGCCATCCCCGGGTTAGCATTGCTGGCGGCGCAATTCATCGTGATTTCTGGATTATGTTATTTCCCGGATATCTCCCGAGGCAGTAAATTAGCAGCCGGGCCCAGTCTGGCTATGGGAATGTTCTTCTTTCTGATTTTAAATTTCTTGAACGCCTTTGCCTTCACCTATGCCTACACCTTGCCATTTATGCGCGGCCAGGGTTGGGTTATTTATCTCCTGGCCCTGCTGGCGTTGGTTGCCGATCTAATTCTTCAGAGAGGCCCAACTCGCCCTATTTCTGAGCCGGTTGTCAATACCCGCGGGTTGGTCCTTTTCTCCTTGCTGGGCATCTTACTTTCCGTCTATTGGATCCAGCCGCACCAGTCAGACCCCCTGCCAACCAGTGGAAAAGTGAGGGCAGCTACCTACAACATCCATTATGGCTACGATGCTTACTGGCATTACACCCTGGAAGATATGGCTGCCAATATAGAAGGCAACCGGGTAAACCTCGTTGCCCTTCAAGAGGTGGACACGGGTCGCCTGACCAGCTACGGCGTGGACGATGCCTATTACCTTTCCCGCCGGCTGCACATGAACCTGGTCTACTTGCCGACAGTCGAGCACCTAACTGGCATTGCCCTGCTATATCAAGGTTTCGCCGAAAAAACTGACGGGCAGCTGATCAGCAGTAACCAGGAGCAAACCGGTCTGGTGCACGCCCACCTGCTGGTAAACGAACAGACCCTGGACGCTTTTGGTATCTGGATGGGTTTATCCAATGAAGACACCCAGCGCCAGATTCAGGAAGCGCTGGACTTCATCGGCGGGCTTTCCCCGGCCACCTTTGGCGGCGACTTCAACGCTACCCCTGACAGCCCGGTTGTGGAAGCGGTGCGCCAGGCTGGTTTCACTGACCCCTTCCTGCAGTTGGGCATCGACCCACCTCCACCCACCGACCCGGCCATCAATCCCCAGGAGCGCATCGATTACCTCTGGCTACGCCAGGTAACTCCCCTGCAAGCCTGGGTGTCAGAATCGTTGGCTTCGGATCACCGCATGGTCGTTGTAGAAGTGAATCTAAACCGGTGAGCCCTATCTTTCGGTCTGGTTACCCGGCTATGATCTC
>Ga0315548_1002985_pt1 | contig 12926 bp, 9 predicted proteins | sample SalMarSW160110MG_2_FD_202540 | JGI IMG/M metagenome (GOLD analysis project Ga0315548, IMG submission 202540) | Salt marsh sediment microbial communities from the Plum Island Ecosystem LTER, Massachusetts, United States - Salt Marsh Sediment SW1601-110 ... | reverse complement strand
TACGCCGGGAAGGATATCGAGGTAATAACATACCTCTTTGGTGAGCTCCATATTGGAAGTGCCCCCAAATAGCTTCAGATCCTCGTAAGGCTCGCCCATCGGTTATCCGGTCTCCTTCTCCCGCTTTGACGCTATCTCTTTCTTTGGCTGGGGTGGGAGGATTCGAACCTCCGAATGCGGGCTCCAAAGGCCCGTGTCTTACCGCTTGACGACACCCCAGAAAAAATGAAGATCGCAAAATAATTTTGTTGTAAAGCTTACATCTTGAATCTTTCAATGTGCTTCGAGTCCGCTCAGTGCAGACGCCTAACTCAGCCCCCTGACAACAAACACCTCTCCTCTCATATTCGATGCGAGCAGCTTCCCAGCTTCTTGGGCCTTTTTTTCAGAGTTGAAAAGACCGAAAATGCTCGGGCCACTGCCGCTCATCAAGGACCCAAGAGCACCTGCCTCAATTAAGGAAGCCTTAATTGAACGAAGAAAAGGATACTTTCCGAAGGTCACACTCTCAAGATCATTGGAAAGTATATCTGGGATATTGGTATCTGCTTTTCTAAGCTTAGAAATTTTATTCAAATCCTCCTTTTTTGTCAACTCTAATTTGACCTCGCCATAGGCCCACGCCGTTGAGACCGTGATGGGGGGACTCACGATCACGTACCAAAATAAAGGAAATTCCTCTATTGGTCGGAGTATCTCTCCAATACCCCGAGCCACTGCCGGCCTTCGCAGGAGGAAGAATGGAACATCAGCCCCAAGGGAGAGGGCTATTGCCTCGAGCCTTCCCTTGTTCAGCGGCTTGTCCCACAGCTGGTTGAGCCCAAGCAGTGTCGCGGCTGCATCACTGCTTCCTCCTCCGAGACCGGAGGAAACAGGTATATTCTTTGTAAGCCTGATAGCGGCACCCTCATCGATCCCCGTAGACTCAAAAAAACAGGCTGCCGCACGATGGACCAAGTTCGCCTTGCCCCCTGGCACCTTCTTGCCGCTACAATGAACCTCGAGGCCACGCGCTCGCTTACTGATCCTCAGGGTATCATAGAGGGCAACGGGAACGAACAGAGACACGATCTCATGATACCCATCCTTCCTCAGACCTGTAATCTCCAAGAGGAGATTGAGTTTTGCCGGGGCAAGCTTCTTGATGGCAGCGGTATTTTGTAAAGAGCGGGGCGTTCGATCGTTCATTCGATGTCGCGGGAAACCATCACCCTTGAGTTGCCTTCACAAATCGCATGCGCAGGTCATAGAGAAGATATTCCAGGAGTTTTTGCTCATCATCCGTGAGGTTTCCCTTGGTTTTGTCCTTGAGTATCGTGATAATATCGATTGTTTGTTTCGCTAGTGCCAAGTCCTTCTTTTTCTCCCCTGACTGCGGGTCCTCAATCTCTCCAAGGTGAAGGAGAATGGATGAACTGAGAGACAGAACAAAGGAAGAAAAATTGACCTCCGGCAAGGAAGTATATTCGCTTTCCTTCCTGTCGCCTGCCTTTTCATCCTTATTGTCTTCCTCCTTCGCCTCCTTCCTCGCTTCCTCCTTTACCTTACCTTCGGTGTCAAACGTTCTCCTATCCTTAATGGTAAATCCCTCACCGCGAATTTCATCCTCGGGCATATGCTCCTCCCTCTTTCAAAGATCTTTCCTTGACTCGCTTATTTGGACCAGTAGCCTCTCTATAAATAAGGCAGACCAAAGGGGAATACCTATGTTTTTATATTAATTCTGCCACGTTATCATTGATAGTATAGCAAAACTCATCTGCCCTGTGCAAGCGTAAATCTTCAATCATTCCCGGTTGCACATCGGATTCCCTTCTGTCTGAAAGAGGTCTCTTCCCCGATCCAGGAATATGATCTCCACGCATCATACGAAAGGGCCATGGTCACTGCTTCTCTCTCGGCAGCTGTCCTCGTGAAATCGCCTTGACACAGTTTATCTTTTTAGTTACTTTTAGAAAGATGTATGGATATATTGTATGTCATTGGAGGTAGCGTACGCAAACGTATGGATTGAGGGAAATGGGATAGGGAAGCGGAGTTCGGGATCTTTCTAGGATCTGCCACGCAAGCTTGGAGTAAAATCTGCCTTACCTAGGGCCAGTAATGGGGGAGAGGATCGATCACTTTATATGAAGCGCAGGTAAGTCGTTATTCAACAGACGGGAATACCTTCTTGAGTCTTACCTCCGTCTATAATGTACCATTCAGCTTTCGCCCCGCTCACCAATATCTTCATGGATTGTATATGGTACCCACAAAAGGATAGGAATGTGCGGTGCCTAACGCATACCGCGCCAACCAATGGCTATGAAAACAGATTGCGATAGATAGCATCTACCTCTGAACGTATCTTCTATGAACAGACGTGAGAGCAGACAAATAATCTTAGGTGGGATTCCCATAGGAGGCAATGCCCCGGTAGTGGTTCAATCCATGACCAGCACCCTAACCAAGGATGTGGCTGGAACGGTACTTCAAATAAAGCAATTGGACCATGCCGGATGCGAGATCGTTCGCGTGGCTGTTCCGGACATGGAGTCAGCCACAGCGGTAAAGGAAATTAAAGACCAGGTATCCTTGCCCATTATTGCGGACATCCATTTCGACTACAGGTTGGCCCTGGCTGCTATCGAGAACGGGGCTGACGGGCTCCGGCTGAATCCTGGCAACATTGGGGGACGGAGAAAGGTAAAGGAGGTTGTGAGCGCAGCGCGAGATAGGGCCGTTCCCATAAGGATTGGAGTGAATGCAGGCTCATTGAGCAAATCCATCCTGAAGAGGTACGGCCATCCAACACCCGAGGCCATGGTAGAGAGTGCCATAGGGCTCATAGGGATTCTGGAGGATTTCGATTTCCAGCTCATCAAGGTTTCCCTAAAATCATCCCATGTCCCCCACATGGTAGCGGCCTACCGGCTTTTAGGGGAAAAATTGGATTACCCTTTCCATCTGGGGGTTACCGAGGCCGGCACCCTCATCCCAGGTACGGTTAAAAATACCCTGGGCATCGGGCTGCTGCTCTCAGAGGGCATCGGGGATACCGTGAGGGTTTCGCTCACCTGTGATCCCGTTGAAGAAGTGAGGGTGGCATACGAGATCTTGAGGGCATTGGGTTTAAGGCAGAGGGGGGTGGAAATTATATCCTGCCCCACCTGCGGGAGGTGCCAAATAGATCTTTTCGCATTGGCAGAAGAGATCGAACATGCCCTGTCCTCGATTACCACCCCCCTCAAGGTAGCCCTTATGGGATGCGTGGTGAATGGGCCCGGGGAAGCACGCGAGGCGGATGTCGGCATCGCCGGCGGACCGGGCTACGGCACATTGTTCAAGAAAGGGAAAGTGGTGAGAAAAGTAGCGGAATCTGACCTGGCTAAGGTGCTCATTGAAGAAGTCAGGAGGATGGTGAGCTGATATGAAAGGCACCTCAAGAAGATTCTCCGAATTCTTTCTTCCTACGTTGAAGGAGGTGCCTGCCGAGGCCGAGATCATAAGCCACAAGATGATGCTCAGGGCAGGTATGATCAGAAAGCTCGCAGCAGGCATCTACTCATACCTCCCCTATGGCCTGATGGCCCTCAAGAAGGTTGAGAGCATCATTAGGGAGGAGATGAACAGGGCCGGCGCAATCGAGCTCCTGCTCCCTGGGGTCCAGCCTGGTGAGCTATGGATGGAGAGCGGCCGATGGAATTACTACGGGCCGGAACTTCTGAGGTTCAGGGATCGTCACAACAGGGAATCATGCTTGGGCCCCACCCATGAGGAGGTCATCACCGACATCGTGCGAAGGGAGATCCATTCATACAAACAGCTTCCCGTTACCTTTTACCAGATCCAGACAAAATTCAGGGATGAGATTAGGCCGAGATTCGGGGTTATGAGGGCCCGCGAATTCATCATGAAGGACGCCTACAGCTTCGACAGAGATGAAGAGGGGTGCAACCGGAGCTATGACAAGATGTATAGGGCCTACGAGGCGATCTTCAGGCGATGTGGCCTGAGGTTCCGGGCGGTAGAGGCCGATACCGGGGCCATCGGCGGCAGCTTCTCGCATGAGTTCATGGTGCTCTCTGATACCGGCGAGGACGATATCGTGAGCTGCCTGAGCTGCGACTACGCCTCGAACCTGGAAAAGGCCGAGGTGGTAGCACAAAAGGAACTCTCTTCAGCCTCTGAAAAGGAACGGGAACTCCATATCGTTGATACACCTGGCATAAGGACTATCGAGGAGGTCACGAATTTTCTCTCTGTTGGCCCCGAAAACGTGGTCAAGACCCTCATCTATCAAACCGAGAGCGAGCCCGTCGCGCTCCTGGTACGGGGCGACCATGCATTGAATGTGACCAAAGCGAAAAATTCCCTGAAGGCGGAAGAGCTCATTATGGCAGACGCTGACACCGTACGGGAGGTCACCGGGGCACCAATGGGCTTTGCAGGTGCCATGGGGCTGGAGGTAAAGATACTGGCTGACCTCTCTTTAAAGGGGATGAAGAACATGGTGATGGGGGCAAACGAGGAAGATAGGCACATCTGCAACGTGAATGAGGGCAGGGATTTCCGGATAGATCAATACGCGGATTTACGGATGATCACCCCTTCAGACCCATGCCCACGGTGCGGAGGGAAGCTCCAATTCGGCAAGGGCATAGAAGTGGGCCATGTCTTCAAACTCGGGGTGAAGTACAGCAAGGCCCTCAAGGCCAACTTCTTGGATAAGGACGGCCATGAAACCCCCATAATCATGGGTTGCTACGGGATAGGGATCGGCAGGACCGTGGCTGCCGCTATAGAGCAGAGTCACGACGAGAACGGCATCATCTTTCCCGTATCCATCTCCCCCTTCGAGGTCGCCATACTGCCCCTCGAGCTCCATGAGGCTCGGGTAAAAGAGGTGACCGAACGACTTTACGGGCAACTGAACGACGATGGCCTTTCGGTCTTTCTCGACGACAGGGATGAGAGGCCTGGATTGAAATTCAAGGACGCCGATCTCCTTGGCACGCCCGTTCGGATCACTGTCAGCACGAGAACCCTTCACAAGGACTCCGTAGAGATCAAACTGCGATCCGGCCCGAAACTCGATCTCATTCCCGCACAAAAGGCCCACAAGGCAATACGCGAAACGGTACAGCGCCTCTATGATTCGCTTAAATGACATAACCTCTAAGATCATCTCCTATTATCCTCCTGCGGACATAAGCCTGATAGAGAAGGCCTATGTCTACTCAGCTAAGGTACACAAGGGGCAGGTTCGCCTGTCCGGCGAGCCCTACCTTTCCCATCCCTTGGAGGTTGCCGGGATTCTCACCAAGATGAAGATGGACGAGGTCACCGTTGCCGCAGGCCTGCTCCACGATACCGTGGAAGACACCCTTGCCGAACTCTCTGACATCCGGCGCCTCTTCGGAGAAGAGGTGGCAACCATCGTGGACGGGCTCACCAAGATCAGTAAGATCCATTTCCTCAGCAGAGAGATGCAGCAGGCGGAGAATATACGGAAGATGATCATCGCCATGGCCGAGGATATCAGGGTGCTCTTCGTAAAGCTGGCGGACCGACTGCACAACATGCAAACCCTCGGTTTTCATCCCCCCGAGAAACAGGAAATGATCGCCAGAGAAACCCTCGATATCTACGCGCCTCTTGCTGGAAGGCTGGGTATCTACTGGTTGAAGGCTGCTCTGGAGGATCTGTCGCTCTTCTACCTGGAGCCAAAGATCTACGATTCCATTCGGCTCGGCATTGCCGCGAGACAAGAGAAACAAGAGCAATTCATCAAGGAAATAAAGGAGGCCCTCGACAAGAAGCTAACAGAGGCCGCCATAAAGGCCGCTATAAAGGGGAGGCACAAGCATTTCTACAGCGTGTACCAGAAGATGATGGAGCAGGACCTGGCCATCAATCAGGTGTACGATATCATGGGCTTCAGGATCATCGTGAACTCGGTGAGGGATTGCTACGAGGCCTTAGGTCTCATACACTCCATGTGGAAGCCGGTGAGTGGCCGTTTCAAGGATTATATCTCTCTGCCCAAAGATAATATGTACCAGTCCCTGCACACCACCGCGATCAGTCCGCTGGGCGAGAGGATGGAGTTCCAGATACGGACCTGGGATATGGACAAGATTGCCGAGGACGGAATTGCTGCCCACTGGAGGTACAAGGAAGGACAGGGGTCCAAAAAGGGAATGCAGGGTCAATACCCATGGATGAGTCAGCTGCTCGAGTGGCAGAAGAGCCTGACTAATCCAAAGGAATTCCTGGAAACTGTTCGAACGGATCTTTTGAGCAACGAGGTATACGTGTTTACCCCCAAGGGCGAGGTAAAGGCGCTTCCCAAGGGCGCTACGCCTGTTGATTTCGCCTATAGCATCCATTCGGAGATCGGAAACAAATGCATTGGCGCCAAGGCCAATGAGAGGATTGTCCGCCTGGACTACCAGCTCAAAAATGGGGACATCGTTCAGATACTTACCTCGAAAAGCAGCAACCCCAGCAAAGACTGGCTGAAGTTCGTGAAGACATCCACGGCTAAGACCAGGATCAGACAATGGATCAAGAAACAAGAGCAGCAGGATAGCATTTCCATAGGCAGGGATCTCCTGGAAAAAGAGCTCAAGAAGGCCAACGTCAGCATATCCAGGCACTTCAGGGACGAGCAGTTCCAGGAGGTTGCCCGAAGATTCTCGCTCAACAGCGTGGATGATCTTCTCGCCAGCATCGGCTACGGGAGAATCTCGGCGAAACAGGTGGTAAACCAGTTCCTCTCCCAAGTGTCCGGACAAGAGGATGCCTCTCATGGAATCGTCCAGAAAATCGTTCACAGGATCAAAGGGAAAAAGGATGAGGCGGGTATCCGCGTAAAGGGAATGAGCGGCATGCTTATTCGATTCGGAAAGTGCTGTCATCCACTTCCAGGGGAACCGGTCATCGGCTTTATCACTAGGGGAAGAGGGGTCACCGTTCACGCAAAAAATTGTCGCCACCTGAGCAACGCCGACTCAGAGCGTATGGTAGAGGTAGAGTGGGAGCCCTCAGAGGGCTTGAACCACCTGGCGAAACTCAAGGTGACCAATATCTCCAAAAAGGGCATGCTTGCCAATATCAGCACCATACTGAGTCAGAGCGAGGCCAATATCGTTAATGCGGAACTCCATACCACAGTTGATAAAAAGGGTATCTCCACATTCACCATCGAGGTGAGCGATTACAAACAATTAAAGGAGATCATCGCCAAGATTAAGACCATCAAGGAGGTCTTAAAGGTGGAACGGATATGAGGAAACAGGAGGCACGAGGCAAGGATCCACCCGGATTGTTCACTGAACGCTACCGGGTGCACGCATATCCACCAGTCCCGACCTGATACACCTCGTGCAGACCCTCATCCTCTTGGTTTGGCCGCCTACCGTAATCCTCACCGTCTGGAGGTTTGGATACCATCTCCTCTTCGTCTTGTTGTGGGCATGGCTCACGTTATATCCAACAACGGGCCTCTTCCCGCATATCTCGCATACCTTCGCCATCTTATCCTACTCCCTTTCCATGTAACCCTCATCGACTTCCCGGGACGGAGCATTGACCGCTTACCATATTCATCACCAGGCAACAGATTCGCCCCTCCTTAACAACTCTGTTATGAGGAGGTCTACCTCGTTGGTGATCAGGTCATAGGCATTACTCAGAGGTGGGCTGAAGATGGTCTCATACTGGGAGAGCCGTGCCAGCGGGATCTCCTCACCGATCATCAGGATAATCCTTTCTCCTATCCTGCTTACCTCTCTTGTCCCCAGCAACTGTGCGCCGATCAGGGTTTGTTTACGTGGATCAGCAATGAGTTTTGCCCAGAAATCCTCTCCTGCAAACATCTTCTTCCTGGTCGTCCCCTTTCTCACCACCGATAGAACATCAACCCCCTCTTCTCTTGCTGCATGCTCTGTTACGCCAACTGATACCACCGTGGTTCCGAAAATCTCCGCGCCAAAGGTATTGAGAGAACCGAGGAAGGCAACGATGTTCCCGAAGTGGATGTTCCTCCCCATGACCCTTCCATTCCTGTTGGAATGCGTTGCCAATGCAGTGATGAGCTTGGTTCCTTGCACCATGTGCCATCCCTCAATGCAATCCCCAGCTGCGTAAATCGATGGATCGCCTGTCTGGAGGAACTGGTTTACCTCTATTCCACCGGTTTTGCCGATACTCAACCCTGCCTTTCTCGCAAGCTCTACATTCGGCACAATCCCCTTGGCAACAAAAACCCAGTCAGCCTCAATGGTATCACCTCCTGAAAGGAAGAGCCGCACCCCGTCTTCTCGTGTCTCTGCCCTGACTACTGAAGTAGCCAGGTGCATGGAGAGTCCACCAGCTCTCACCTTGGGCTCCAGCTTCGCCGCCATATCGAGATCAAGCTGCTGGGAGAGGAGGCTCTCTGAAGATACAACCAGTTCAACAGCGTGATACCCTTTGCTGATCAATGTCTCAGACATCTCAAGCGCAATAACCCCGCCACCGAGAATTGCTACCCGCCCTGCCCTGGGCATAATCGATTCTATCTCCTCGGCATATCGTAGCTCCGTGGTGAGGTAATGCACCCTTCCTCCATCGAGCCCCGGGATACCCGGCACCGTAGTGATGGCCCCTGTATTGATCAGCAGTATATCGTAGGCTACCTCTTGTCCATCAACCATGATAACCTTTCTCCCCCGATCGATAGCCTCGACTGTACGTTCCGTATGGAGGCCGATATTCTTTTTCTCAAACCACGGGGGCGTTGTGTAGAACATATCATCAAAGGACATGGTACCCCTCAGCACAAAGGGCTGTTCACAAGGAGTATAGGCGGTCCGATCCCTTCTCGTGTAAATATCGATCTGCGCTGGATTCCCCAGAACCCTGAGGGTATTCGCACACACAATACACGCCCCTCCTCCCCCGATCATAACGATCTTCACCAACTGCTCCCTTTCGCGTTAATTTTCCTTCAATGGGCAGGCTAAGATATACACCACCGCATACCAGATGCAAGAAAAAAATACTCGTTTCAGCAAGGAGGAATGCCGGGAAGGGAAGAGGGCACATGAGGTATTGGTATCTTTTCGCGGTGTGAAGGGAAATAAAGGAAACGACGTCTCCTGTGTTTCAAAGGCTTGATCTCTAGGCGCCACAAGGGCTTTTGCTCCATCCGAAGGTGAGAGCAGCAGCCTAATCAATGGCCAGAAAGGTATTCGGATCGAGCCTCACCACCCTATCTGAAACGGAATCGCGTTCATGATCCCTGAGGAGCCTCAAGAACACCCCTTCATGGCTTGAGGTCAGCTGGAGGATCACACTGAAGAGGTCAATGAGCTCGCCGCATGGATGGGGGATCGCGCTTTCCCCTGCCTGCGCAGCACTCTGCTCCTTTGAGAGGGCAGAAAGCCATATCTCCACCTGAAACGCCTCGGCAAGCTCCTTAAATCCCTCAAAGAGATCCCTGCCGGCATCTGCGAAATCAACGCCATCAACAATAAGGATGTCCGGCCTAAAATCGATCCCCTTACACAGATTCTCGAGGTTACCCCTGAGCCTTTCCAGGTCAAAACTTTCCTTCAGGTAGGCGAGGATGATCCTGTTTCTCTCCAGAAGATTCCGACCTCCGTCCTGCTCCTTCTGCTGTGCCTCCATGAAATCGTTAAAGATTAATTCATAGTATGAGGCGATCTTCTCGGGTGAATCCTTGAGAGAAACGTGAACGATCTTCTCGCCTCTTACGAGCCGATCGAACGCGATATGGATGAGACAGGAAGTCTTACCGAGCCCGGCCCCTGCGATGAGAACCCCCAGGTTTCCCTTGCCCAATTCCCTGCGTGTGGATCTCTCGAGCACCTTTAACGGGCTCACCTTTGAGAACTCTCTCATGCGCTCCCCCTCTTTGCCTTATGCCTATACCGTTCTTTGAGATCCTCTTCCAGGGAAAGGGGAACCTTGGTATAGCGGGAAAATTCCATGGTAAACTCTCCCTTTCCCTGCGTCAATGACCTCAAGGTCGTGGCATAGCCGAACATCTCCGCAAGGGGTACCTCCGCCTCCACGGTGGTAAATACCCCATCCTCAGCCGAGCTCACGATCAAGCCCCTGCGCTGACTGAGTGATGACATCACGTTACCCTGAAACTCCGAAGGGCACTCAACCGATACCCGCATAATCGGCTCCAGGATACTCGGCCTTGCCTTCATATAGGCCTGTTTAAAGGCCCCCCTCGCGGCTTGAAGAAAGGCCCGGTCAGAGGAATCAACCACGTGGTGTGCCCCGTCATTCACCGTAACCCTGAGCCCAACTACCGGGAACCCGATAAGGAGTCCTTTGTTCAGGCATGACTGAAATCCCTTGTCCACAGCCGGTATGAACTCAGTGGGGATCGCGCCCCCCCTCACCTCGTTCCTGAACTCATAGGAACCTTCATCGGTGGGCTCCATGAATCCGGCAATGCGCCCGTACTGACCTGCCCCTCCCGTCTGTTTCTTATGAGTATAATTGAACTCCGCCCTCTGGGAGATCGCCTCCCGGTATGCCACCTCAGGGATCCCGGTTTCCACCTCTGCCCCGAACTCCCGCTTCATTCTCTCAACGTATATCTCAAGGTGTAACTCCCCCATCCCGGAGATAATGGTTTGGCCCGATTCCTGGTCTACCACGGAACGAAAGGTAGGATCTTCTCTGGTAAAACGGTTCAAGGCCTTTGCCACGTTGGCCTTGGATCTGGTATCCTTGGGGGAAATCGAAAGGGAGATCACGGGCTCAGGGATGAAGATAGAACTCATCGCATAGTTAAGGGTTCCATCGGTGAAGGTATCTCCTGAAAAACTCTCCACCCCGAAAAGGGCCACGATATCTCCAGCACCTGCCCCTCTGGTATCCTCCATCTCATCGGCATGCATTCTCACCACCCTGCCCACCTTGATCCTCTTCCTTGTCCTGGTATTGGCCAGATCATCCCCCTTTTTGATCGATCCCTGGTAGATCCTCAGATAGGTGAGCTGCCCATAGGGGGTTACCTCCAATTTGAACACCAATGCTACCAGGGGATCATCAGGGCTCGAGGAGAGCAGCACCTCCCTGCCCCCATGATCCATATCCAGGGCGCTGTTCTTGACCTCCGCCGGCGAAGGGAGGTAGTGGGTAACGGCATCGAGCACTGGCTGGACCCCTATGTTTTTATACGCCGACCCCATGAAAACCGGCGTGAGTTGCCTTGAGATGGTGCCCCTGCGTACCGCCTGGCGGATCAGATCATCGGTCACCGCGTCATCAAAAATGGCCTCCATAAGCTCATCGGAGAACAGGGAAGCCGCATCAAGCATCTCCTCCCTTCTCTTGATGGCCTCATCGAGGAGACGGGGAGGAATTTCTTCTTCCTTAAGCTCCCCTCCAAAAGGTCCCTCAAAATAGATAGCCTTCATGGAAACGAGATCGACCACGCCCGAGAATGCATCCTCCAGGCCTATGGGTATCTGCATGAGCACCGGCTTATGATTCAACCGTATGCGGAGCTGCTCCAGCACCCTGTATGGATTGGCGCCCACCCGGTCGCACTTGTTGATAAAGGCCGCCCTCGGCACCTTGTACCGGTTCATCTGCCGGTCAACGCTGATAGTCTGGGACTGCACGCCCCCTACCGCGCATAGGACCAGGATGGAGCTATCCAGCACCCTTAGCGCTCGTTCAACCTCGATGGTGAAATCCACATGGCCGGGCGTGTCGATGATGTTGATGGTATGCCCCTGCCACTGGCAATAGGTGGCAGCGGAAGAAATGGTTATACCCCGCTCCCTCTCGAGCTCCATGGAATCCATCTTTGCGCCCACTCCGTCCTTCCCCTTGACCTCGTGGACCGTGAAGATCCTCTTTGTGTAGTAGAGTATCCTCTCGGTCAGGGTGGTCTTGCCGGAGTCAATGTGCGCGCTGATCCCTATGTTCCGTATGCGGTCAATATCATCGAGCATCTAGTGAACCTTCTCATAAAACTCCCATCGTTTATCTTAGTATCGATCTTCAATTGTCTTATGATGGCAGGCACAATCTCCTTCACATCCCCTATAATTCCGTAGTCCGCAAACTGAAAGATCTCGGCCTTTGGATCGGTATTGATGGCCACGATAAGCCCGCTGTTGATCATTCCGGCAGAGTGCTGTATGGCCCCTGACACACCGCAGCCCACATAAAGCTTTGGTCGTATTGTCTTCCCTGTCTGGCCGATCTTGTGATCCTCGGAGATCCAACCCTCATCTACCGGAAGGCTTGTGGCCCCGAGTCTTGCCCCTAAAAGCCCTGCGAGCTCTCGCACCAGCTCAAATCCCTCTCGACTGCCCACACCCATGCCCGCAGCCACCACCCTCTCCGCCGCTTCCAAGGGCTCGCTCTCTGATATTTCTCGGACGGTCTCGAGAACCGTGACCCTGGTATCCTCCTCCCGGAGGTCGGCATCTGCATGGATAAGCTCACCCTTCTTACCGCTATCTCGATCCTGGAGTTCCATAACGCCGGGCCGAACCGTGACCATCTGTGGCCTTTGAGCAGGACAGATGATATCAGCCATGAGATTCCTGCCAAAGTAAGGCTTTGTGGCCACGAGAACCCCTGTCTCTTCATCGATATGGAGATCAGTGCAATCAGCCGTACACCCGGTGTTCAGCCTTGCGGCGATCCTCGGCGCCAGGTCTCTGCCTATGGGCGTAGCGCCAACCAAGAATATCTCCGGCCTTCTTTTGAGGGCCTGATCGGCAATAATCCTCGTGTACACCTCGGTACGGTAGTCCCTGGCAATGGGATCGTCCGCGACGATGACTGTATCAGCGCCCCAAAAGATCAGCTCCTTGGCGAGTTCCGATACCTTGTCGCCAACCGCAATGGCCGATAAAGAAACACCTAGTCTCTGTGACAGGGTACGCCCT
>Ga0315548_1002981_pt1 | contig 12935 bp, 11 predicted proteins | sample SalMarSW160110MG_2_FD_202540 | JGI IMG/M metagenome (GOLD analysis project Ga0315548, IMG submission 202540) | Salt marsh sediment microbial communities from the Plum Island Ecosystem LTER, Massachusetts, United States - Salt Marsh Sediment SW1601-110 ... | reverse complement strand
TCTTGGATTGGGCATAGGCTTCTTTAAAGTCCAAGTGTCCGTTTCTGGATCGTACTCTTCGTTCGTGCCTACAACTCCGCTTTCGGTGGAGCCCCCGATAGCATAGATTTTGCCGTTAACCACAGCAACGCCTAAGCCGGCCCTTGCCGTTTGCATCGGCGTTTTCGACACCCAAGAATCCTCAACTATGTCAGTAGAAGACCGTGCAGGCTTGGCTACGACAATGCATGACGCCGTTAGGAAGACGAGAACAAGCAGCAACGCGGCGCTTTTTCTCATGCTTTATCCCCCGACTCCTTTTTGCGTTTCTTGAAGTACACTAGCAGACCCACGCTCACAGCAGCTATTGCGGCTACAGAAGCAACCGCGACAGGCACTAATGAAAAAGGCTCTGGTTTGGCAACGATGAAAGTGGCTGTTTCTGAAGCGCCCATGTTTCCAGCCTCATCAGCTGCGTAAACCGTCACGTTATGCGCTCCATTAGATAGCTGAGTCAACGTCATATTCCCAGCAGCAGTGACGTTCTCCTGTTCGTCTAGGCTATACGTGATTTGCGAAGCCGTCTCGTTAACCGTGAAATCCAGCGGCACGTCAGACGTGTTGTAAGCTTTGTTTTCTGGAGATAGGATTGAGATGTTTGGTGGGATAGAATCAATATTGAACGTAACATTTGAGTAAACATACGCCAAGACTAGGTCATAGGAGAGGTAGTTTATGCGTTCTTCCACCCAAGCCGTTATTGTGTGTGGTCCCTCAGATAGCTTTGTTAAGGTTGCGTTGCACAGGTAACCATATCCGTAAAGCGAAAGATCCACTTCAACGTTGTTATCCCAGAAAGTTGATATGTTGAAACTACGGTCCAATAAGCACCCCCATAGAAAGAAGCGAGCAAAAACTACATTTCCTCTTGTTGGGGGATATCCGCTTTCTATCTTAAAAGCTACAGTAATGTTATCTGTGGAATAGACCTTGTTTTCTGGCGAAATTATTGTGACGGTAACGCTTTCTGCATTTTGGATTAGCAGTGTTCCAGCCAACGCTGAGACCAGCAGCGACAAGATAAGTGTTAGTGTTAACGCTTTTCTTTTCAAAAGCATCAAATCTCTCTCTGTTGTTTTAATTCCATGTTTAATATTGGGCTGTTCCTCTGGTAAAAGCGTTCTTGTAAAGATTTCTTGACTCAAGATTTCTTGACTAAGAAACAGCATATTTGCCGCCTAATAGCCAATCATTGCAGAAACCAGCAGAGGGGGTCTATCGGTATTGGCGCTTTCCACAACCATTAGCATGCAGAAAACAGCAAAGCGGCACTTCTCTCAGAGCTATATATAGTTTAAATAAGGGGGCTATAGTTTCTGCCGAGCACAACAGTTTTAAGCCGCAACCAAGCCAACAATCACCCACAAAGGACCAAAACAGCATGGACACTTGGCGCTTAATCCCACTCCAAACTCACAACGCTTTTATGAATATGGCTATCGACGAAGCCATCCTAATCTCACGCGAAGAACACTTCGTCCCAAACACACTCAGGCTCTACCAGTGGCAACCCAGCGCAGTCAGCATAGGCAAAAACCAAAACCCACAAGAAACCGTCCACCTAGAAACGCTCAAGGAACTCGGCGTTGACCTAGTCCGCAGAAACAGCGGCGGCGGCGCCGTCTACCACGACCAAACAGGCGAAATCACCTACAGCGTAACCGCGCAAACACGCGACCTAAGCCGACCAGCCGACATCACAGGCGCATACACCAGCATCTACGCCGCCATAACTGACGCGCTAAGGCTTTTAGGCATACCCGCAGATTTCAACGCAGGCGACACGAAAAACTGCCCCAACCTGACAGTTCAGGGCAAAAAAATCAGCGGTAGCGCCCAAACCCTGAAACGCAATGTTATCCAGCAGCACGGTACGCTCCTCCTAAGCGTCGACCTGCCCCGCATGTTCCAACTCCTACGCGTTCCATTCACCGATAACTGCAGCTTAGCCGCTCAAACAGCAACGCGCAAAATCACCTCAATCCAAAATGAACTAGGTCACGCAGTTACAGCGGAAACCGCCGCCAACGCGCTAGCCCAAGGCTTCATGGCAAAACTAAAAATCCACCTAATAAGCAGCAAGCTAACACTGTACGAGCAAGCGCTCGCCAAAAAGCTCTACGCGCGAAAATATTCAACCGCAAGCTGGAACCAAAACGCTCAGCTTAACTCTTCTTCTCCAACCGCCACCTAACACCCTGCGCCGTGTCCTCAACCACCACGCCCATCTCCCGAAGCCTAAGTCTAAGCGCATCAGCACGTGCCCAATCCTTAGCTTTCCGCGCTTCCTCACGCTTTTTAATAAGTTCTTCAGCTTCCTTCGGCAACGCCTCTTCCATTTTCACTTCACCAATCACGCCCAAAACCCCATCAAAACGCCGCATAAGCGTACCAATCTCGTCTGCTTCACTTCTGCTAACCATATCAGCATCAAGCAGCGCGTTCACTTCACGCGTAAAATCGAATAAAGCACCCAACGCTACACTCACATTTAAGTCATCATCCATTGCCTCACCGAAACCCGCCTGCACCCTAAGCATCAGCGCAGCGACTTTTCCTCCGCTGTCTTTCCCCTCTGCATCTTGCAACCTGCGCATTAAATTTCTCAATCGCTCAATTGCGCCTTTAGTTGCGTCTAATCCTTCGAAAGTGAAATTGAACTGCTGTCTGTAGTGCGTTGACAACAGCAAATAACGGATTGCAATGGGGTCGTAGCCTTTCCCGAGCAGGTCCCGCAACGTGTAAAAATTGCCAAATTTCTTCGCCATCTTCTTTCCCTCAACCAACAAATGCTCATTGTGCAGCCAGTAGTTGACGAATTTTTTGCCTGTTGCCGCTTCGCTTTGGGCGATTTCGTTCTCATGATGCGGAAACATGTTGTCGACTCCTCCACAGTGAATGTCAAACGTCTCACCCAAATATTTCATGGACATTGCGGAGCATTCGATGTGCCATCCAGGTCTGCCCTTGCCTAGTTCCGTTTCCCAAAAAACATCGCCGTCTTCTGGCGTCCAAGCTTTCCAGAGGGCGAAGTCTTGTGCTTCCTCTTTCTCGTATTCATCTGTCTTTACTCTTGCTCCTGCTTTGAGTTCGGCGACTTTAATGTGGCTGAGTTTGCCGTAATTTTTGAATTTTTTTATGGCGTAGTAAGTCGAATTGTCTGGAGCTTTGTATGCGTAGCCTTTCTGGATGAGCGTTTTTACCAGCGCTGTCATTTCGGGGATATGGTCTGTGGCTTTTGGGTAGTAATCGGCTGGTTTTATGTTTAGGGCTTTGATGTCTTCGAAGAACGCGTTTGTGTAGTGCACAGTGTACTTTTCCAGGGGGATTTGCTGTTTTTGGCTGCCTTTTATGGTTTTGTCATCCACGTCGGTCAAGTTCATTACGTGCGTGACTTTGAAGCCGCGGTATTCCAGCCAGCGCTTCAGCAAGTCCTCAAACAGGAAAGCGCGGTAGTTGCCGATGTGCGCATAGTCATAAACGGTGGGTCCGCACGTGTACATTCGCACTTTGCCTGGTTCTATGGGGGTGAAGTTTTCTTTTCGGCGAGTTAGCGTGTTAAAAAAGCGGATGTTTGCCGTTGCGGTGTTCATTTGTTGTCCTCTGTGAAAGTACACGGGCAGAAATTATTTAAGCGTTCCAGTGTGCCTCTGTTGCTTCGGCAAGTCTATAGCCCCCTTATTTAAAGGCGGAAACGTGGGTTGAAACAGAACGTGAATCAAATCCCATTGGTGGCGCAAAACCGCAATTGATAAAGCAGAGCAAGCCAGTTAGTTAAAGTGGGGAATGCTATGCGGAAGTCACTCCTAATTGCATTCTTAACAGTCATCATAATTAGCGGATTGACTTTAGCTGGCACTGTACATTTCAGTACTGTACACGCTTCTACAGAAGTCACGGGTGTGATAAGCTCAGATACTACGTGGACGAAGGCAAACAGCCCATATATACTTACAGGACCAGTGGGCGTAGCTGAAGGAGTAACCTTAACAATTGAGCCTGGAGTCACCGTGTACATAAATGACACTTACCTAATAGTGAATGGTACATTATACGCCCGAGGAACCAGCACAAACAAAATATCGTTACAATGCAATGGCACATCGTTAGGATTTCTATACGGGTCCATTCCAGTAATCCAGTTTACAAGCATCAGTACCAGTTGGAACGAACAAAACAATACTGGTTCTATAATAGAAAACGCTATTATTAGCTCAACACAGGACAGCCATACAATTTCTATCGTTGATACTTCCCCGAAAATAAACAACAATACCATAATTAATACTGGTGGACAACGCGCAATCTGGATTGAAAGGGGGGCACCAACTATTTCCAACAACACCATCAGTAGTATTTTCTCGGGAATTACAATCAGTAGCTCCAGTTTCCTCCCTAGCTCTGGAGATGCTCAAATTTCAGACAACATTGTATCAGGTTGCGATGTAGGGATTGAAGTATATAGCGGAAGTCCAATTATTGAACACAATTTAATAATAAACAACAATGGTAACAAAATAAATGGAAATGGCGGAATCCGCGTCGATTATAGCGGAACAGCACCAATAATTCGAAATAACACCATTGTGAAAAACTCCGTAGGAATTAATGTATTAGATTCCCCCTCGCCAACGATTGAATTTAATAACATTTATGACAATAACGAATACAGTGTCTATTTGTATTCTGGCTCAGGATCAAATATTAATGCCACTTATAATTGGTGGGGAACGACCGACATTGAAGCAATCAACCAAACAATATACGACTTCAAAAACGATTTTAATCTGGGCACAGTAGAATTCGTTCCTTTTCTGAGCGCACTAAATACTGTAGCACCACCCGCACCAGGTCCAACATATGTCGATGGCATAATTAGTGTAAACACAACATGGAAGGCAGCAAGCAGTCCTTACACGTTAACTGGAAATGTTCTTGTAAACAATGGGGCAACTTTGACAATTCAAGCTGGAACTACTGTGAATCTTGGCAGCTATTACATAATGATTAACGGCACGTTACAAGCATTGGGAAGCAAAACCAACCTTATTACGTTTAATGGTGGTCAAATTACCTTTACTCAAACTAGTGCGGACTGGAACGAATCCACAGGTGCAGGTTGCATAATTCAGAATGCAGTATTAAGCTCGGCTATAAATGTTGACGGCGGCGAAATAAACATTTCAAACAACACTGTCACAGGCGCTATTAGTGTTAATGGAGGAAGGCCGCATATTTCGAGCAACACTATTCTAAATCAAGGAATTTCCTTAGGATTGCAGAGTAAAAATTCCACAATTTCTAATAACATTATTTCAGGATGTTCAATAGGAATTGCTACCCTGTTAGACCATAATAGTAGCTCGATAATACAAGGAAATTTGATAATCAACAACATGTATGGAATGTATTTAGGTGCGTGGTTTCCAGAAGCAGGTAATCCGATAGTCCAAAACAACACTATCACAAAAAATGCAAATGGAATTTCTCTTGGTTCGCTTGGTGACGAATTTTCCCCAACAATTCTATATAATAATATTTTTGATAATATCAATTACAACATAATGTTAGAAAACAACCCTCCATTGAATACTAATGCAACTTATAATTGGTGGGGAACAATCGACACCCAAGCAATCAATCAGTCAATATACGATTTCAACGATGACTTTACCTTAGGCACAGTTACTTATGTTCCATTTCTGACCGAGCCAAATCCTGCTGCACCAACGATTCCCACTTTCACTATTAATGCCTCTGCTGGAACTGGCGGCTCCATAAGCCCTAGTGGCAGCGTCATCGTTTCCTACGGCGACAACCAAACCTTCACCGTAACAGCCAACTCGGGCTACCAAATAACCAGCGTCCTGATGGATGGAACCCCAGCCACTGCTCCCTATACATTCGTCAACGTTGCGGAAGACCACACAATTACTGCCACTTTTGAGTTTGTTCTAACACCTACGCCCACACCGACACTGACTCCGTCACCAAGCCCAACGCCGACTCCAACACCAACCCCCACACCTACATCAACCCAAATATCTATCTCAGTAGACGCAACATCAACCGCTGTAGGCTCAGCAGTTAGTGTAAATGGGAGACTCTCCGACTCAAACGGAAACCCTCTACAAGACAAATCGGTAACCCTATCCTACGTCGTCACCGATAGCACTTCCTGGGTTCCCATAGGCTCAGGCACCACAAACTCTGCAGGAGAATACAACATTCAATGGGTCAACACGGCGTCTGGCACGTTCACGCTGAAAGTAGAATGGAACGGAGACGAAGAGTATCTCGGAGCCAGCGCAACCACAACGCTGAGTTTTCTGCCTTACCAGAATCAGCAAGTTTTCTTCGTCGAGTCAAACAGTACGGTCTCAGCATTGGCTTTTAACAGCACAAGTTTAGAGTTGAGCTTTACCGTCAGCGGAACGTCAGAAACCACAGGCTACGTGAAAGTTACAATAGCAAAAAGCCTCGTCTCAAACGCTGAAAACATCAAAGTATACTTAGATGGAAACCAGCTTAACTATGAGGTGACATCCAACACTGATTCGTGGCTGCTCACCTTCACTTACACACACAGCACGCACCATGTAATGATTAGTCTGGCAACAAACGAGGCTGGAGGTACATTCTTGGGTATTGAATACTTGATACTGATTGTGGTAGTGATTGCTATTGCTGTGGCAGGGATTGTCGGCTTTATTGTTTGGCGGAAAAAGCAAAAGCCTTAGCCTACTCTGAGCAACTAAATTTGGCAACCGACCGACTAGGACTTTGGAAAGTGCCTTTGTCTCAAACTGTTTCAGAGTTTCTTCAGTATTGACAACGCCGCAATTACGAGGAATGTTATTCCAGCCCAGAACAGACTGCCTGTGAAAAACCAGACTACAAGCGCAAGAAGCACTGCTGGGATGAGAATAAGAAGCAATCGGATGAGCAATATGATTATTATGCCGATTATGACGAGGACAACAAGCGCGATGATGTCGAACTGGAGCGAATCAAAGATACCCAAAACTGCATAAATCAATGCCATGATTTTGTCCACAATAATCCTCCTCAAAAATAAACAGTGCAGCTAGGCAGTAATATGCTTTTCCAGAAAGAGCAGCGTGCAGCGCTTCAGGCGTTTGTTTTCGCTCTTATTTTTGGAAGTGTGTCCTTTTGCATCTGAACAACGCCGAACGTTGTAATCCTGAATTTGTCGTCCGCCGTCTTCGTTACAACGTCGCTTTTTACGAGTTCACCTAAACGCGTGCTGGTGATTTTGCCGCTTTTCCCAAGTTTCGCCTGCAGCTCCTCTTTTGAGACGGTGTCGCTCTCCACCATGCCCAGTTTATGCCCCAAATAACCTGCCAAAAGCCACAGTGACAAAGTCTCGTTATCCGTCAACTTGCTCTTAGGCACCAGCAGGTTTGGGCCTTCTGGCGAGAAAGCGATTAGTCCTTCACAGTCTTTGGCGAGTTGCTGCAGGTCAACGTTAAGCTGGAGTTTATTTGCGATTTCAAATGAGGGAAGAAACTCGTTGAAAAACTTGTTTAGCAGAAGCCATGTCTCTTCTGGGATTGCAGAAAACGTTTTTTCAACATCTTTGTATTTGATGTGGACTGTGACTTTTTCCGATTTTTCCGTCAACCCATTTTGCCTCTGAGCTTCGATATAACATCGTCTTCAATCCATTTTTCGCCTTGAATCGTCAGCTTAAATTCTGTTTTGTTCGGGTCAGGCTTGAAAACTTGACCTCGCTTTGTCATTTCATTCAACCGCGCGGGAACCATGCTTTTTATTCCGCTGGACTCCAAAAGCTTGGTTATTTGTGCAGCTGTGTTAGTTTTGTCCTGCGAAGCGTAGAGAATTAAACCTACTGCCTCGTAATGGGTAAGTTTCTCCCGTGTCACTATAACTGGGCCTTCAGTCGTAAGCTCGACTATGCCCTTCAACTGTGCTCCTGAAGGCGTCAGCTTGTTCGAAACGAAGTCGGAAAGCTTCTCGACAAAGTTTTCTGGCATAGTTTCCAGCATGCTAAGGATTTCTTTCGGATTCTCCCCCTCAATAACGATTTCGCCGAAAGGAGTTTTGATCCGCGCCTCGATTCGTTTCATTATGTTTCTCCTCCAGAGCCTGAAGGTTTCTCTTCAGCGAGTATGTAAACAAAACCTGTGGTTGTGTTCCAGCGCCGCACCATTCTCTTGTCAGCAAGCTTGTTCAGTGTTCCCTCTAAAGTGCGCTTGGTATACTTGATTCCGTTTGCTTTCATGGCGTCGTTTAGTTCTTCCATGGTTCTCGGTCGCCATTTGCCCCAGTCGGTTTCCAAAAGTCTAAGAACTGCGTCTTCACAGTTGGCTACGGACTTTATTTTTGGGTATGTTTGTGCAGGTGGTTTAGGCGTTTCTTTCGCTTTGGGTTGTGGTTCTGTCTTCACGGTTAGCGTTGCGATGGTTTTAGGTTTTACGTTTTCAAAAGCTTTGTGAACGTTAGTGATCAAGTTAGGAAGATTCTCAAGGGTTTTTGTCACTTCTGCATGAGTTCCCGTGATTTCGACTTCATATTCGCCGATTTTGACGCGGAAGGCAAAGCCCTCCTGTTTCTCTTTGATTTTTTTCTTTTTGACCTTTTTGGTTGGCAATTTTATCCCATGATATACACGTGTGTTATGCTTTTTAGGATTTGTGCCTTCTGGAATATTTCCGAATAGGGAATATAGTATTATATAGTAAGACGTAATATTCAATTTAATCTTGCAATGCAAAACAGGAGGCCACCGCTTGAGAAAAAAAGGAATAGCAATCTGGCTCTTCAGCACGTTAACCTTCATATCACTTATACACCTAATAGACGCAGCAGCAGCCGTACTTTTCAACAACCAAATCCAGCTTCTCCAACTCTACCCCTTCATAAACCAACAACAAATATCAACAGATATCTACCTCTACATCTCAGGTGCCTCAACCGCCATCTTGTGGGCAATAACCTGCTTAATAGCCTTTGACAACCCTGTAGAAACCTTCCTAAACAAAGTCCTATCAGACGCAAAACAACAAACCGCAACAGAAGCACAAGTTCTGGAAAGCAAAAGCGAACTCTTCGACCTAATGTATGAAACCGTAGAATCAGACAGCGAAACACTCGCACAAGTTAAAGACCTAATGCGCAATATGCGAGTTGAAGTTAAAGACATACAACCAATAAAAGAAACAATCGAGAAAACACGAATAGAGCTAATAAGCCTGAAAAAACAAATGAAAATGCTCGAGGAAAAAATGCTCTTCACGGTAATCTGCCCAGCCTGCGGAAAGCTGTTGCGACCCGACTTCAAACTCTGCCCCTACTGCGGCGAAAGCATAACTCTTCAAGAAAAAATGGTAATGATCAAGGACTACAAAAAGTAAATCCGACCACTACTTTAACCGTTCTCTCAAAAGCTTACCAACAAGTTCTGGATCAGCCTTTCCCCTGACTTCTTTCATCACAATTCCCATGAGCATTCCGAAAGCATTCTTCCCCAACTGGTCAACCGATTGCCTTTTCGCCGAAATCACTTGATCAACAAGCGTTTCCAACTCTGCTTTCGAAAACATTTTCAACCCAAGAGCACCGATTGCATCCTGAAGGTTTTTAGCTTCATTCTTGGAAAGCCAAACAAAAACGTCTGCCACAGCCTCCTTTGTGATTTCTCCCGAGCCGACACTCCTGAAAATTTCCATGACTTGATTTTCTGTAACCTTTTCCACTTGGACACCATCACGTTTTAGCGCCTTCAAAGTTTCGGTCAGAAACACTGCGACCGTCGTGGCTGCCACCCCGCTTTCCTTCACGATTGACTCAAACAGCACGCCATATTCTGAATCGATAATCTGCTTAGCTAACTTCTCGTTTAGGCGGTACTCCTTCATTAAACGCTCAAGCTTCTTCTCAGCAGGTTCAGGCAAGTTTAAGCGGATTTTCTCCACCAAAGCACTTGTTATAGTTGATGGTGGAATGTCGGTTTCAGGATACATCCTCGCAGCGCCAGGCCTAGGCCGCATATACCGCGTTGTTCCGTCTTCTTTTGCGGTGCGAGTCTCCGCAGGCACGCCAGCCAATGCTTCTTGCGCTCTTTCCACAACTGCCTTCAAAGCGTCCTGCACGTTTTCCGCGGTGTCAGCCACGAAAACCACTGTGTCTTCCTCGCTGGCTCCTGCTGCTTTGCGCAGCGCTTCAACCTCTTCAGCGGTGACGCCGTAAGCGGGCATTTCGTCGGTGTGGAATATTCCGCCGACTCTGCTCCAGAACTTCGCACGGTCAGAAAGTTCTGTCCCAACACGGAAATCAGGCATTAGCTCACGCTTTAAGAGACCAGCGAAGCCAGCAAGTTTGACCGCCATGGTTTTCTGTTTTTTGTCGAGTGCTTTGCGGATGACTTTGCACTTTGTCTGCCTGAAAACCTCTGAAACATCAATAAATTCCTCTTTCAACTCGTCAGCTTTGACGCCTCTGTTTCGCAGTTCCTCCTTAACTTGGATAAGCGCAAGCTGGCGCTGAACCTCATACTCAACAACCTTCGAAATCAACTCAAGCTCCTGAACACCCTTAATCTCGATTAAAGCGCCGTTTGGCAAAGACACGTTCAAGTCCTGCCGTATCGTGCCTAAACCACGCATAACCTTGCCTGTGTCACGTAGGATTCTGCCGATAGCTAACGCAACTTCCTGCGCTTCCATTGGCGAATAAATCACTGGTGCAGTGGCAACTTCAATGAGCGGTATTCCAAGGCGGTCAATGCGGTAGCGGATTATTTTGCCTGCGTCTTCTTTGCCTGTTTTGCGTGCCGCATCCTCTTCTAAGCTTGCTGCCTGCATCGGAATTGTTTTTTCTCCAACCTTAATCCAGCCGTCAGAGGCAATGATGCAGGTTCGCTGGAATCCGGTGGTGTTTGAGCCGTCGATGACGGTTTTGCGCATGACATGCACTTCATCAATAGGCTGCATATTCATCATTAACGCTGCGGTTAAAACCACTTCTACGGCTTCCATGTTCAGCGGGTGCGGTGGCTCCTCATCCATCTCCACGAGGCAGCTGGTGGCGCGGTTCGCTTCGTACAGGACTTTCACTCCTTTCTGGAATTCAAAAAAAGCCGCAGGATCCACTTGCCCTAGCTCGCTTTGGGTGGGTCTGAGCCTGCGCAGAAAGGTTATTTCAGGTTCTTCCTTGAACAGCGCTGGTGGACAACTGCAGAACAGTTTCGTCTGAGTGTTAAGTTGCTGGTGGATTTCCAAGCCGACTTTTAGCCCTATCTTGACGTAGTCAATTTCCATCTGCGCCTTCTCCGTCAACGCCGAATTCGTCGGGCATAGTCCGCGGCGAAAACTCGCCAGCAATGTTAGTCTTCAGAAGCTTTTTGGCTTCCTCTGGGTCGCTGGTTTGACCGAGAACCCACATGAGCTTAACAAGCGCGGTTTCGGGAAACATGTCCTCCAAGGGAATCACGCCTAACGAGAGCAGGTCGCGTCCTGTGTCGTACACGTTCATGTTCACGCGTCCCCAAATGCACTGGGAAGCCAACGCAACCACCACGCCGCATTTAACCGCGTTTTTTATGGCGTCAAAGCAGTATTTGCTTACGTGACCTAAGCCTGTGCCCTCAAGAAGTATGCCCTTGCAGCCTTTTTCAACGTACCAATCGATGACTGCAGGGTCAAGTCCCGGATAAAACTTGACCAGCGCAACTTCGTCGCTGAACTTGGGCTTAAGAACGAGCTTTTTTGCTGCATCGCGCTTTTGGTAGTCATCTGTCAGCATGATTATTTCTTGGTCTCTTACTCTGGCGATGGGCGTGGCGTTTACGGGTTTGAACGTGTCCCTTCGGCTGGTGTGGCACTTCCTCACTTTTGTGCCTTTGGTGATGGCTATGGCTGTGTCGGAGAGCGTTTCGTGCATGGCTAAGCTGACTTCCGCAAATGGTCCTCGTGTGGCGGCTTGGACTGCGGCGATGAGGTTGGTTGCGGCGTCAGAGCTTGGGCGGTCCGAAGAGCGCTGAGCGCCAACGAGAATTACGGGCACGGGAAGGTTTTGAAGCGCGAAGCTGAGGGCTGCTGCCGTGTAAGCCATGGTGTCTGTGCCGTGGGCTATGACCACGCCGTCTGCGCCTTGCTTTATGTGCTCGGCGACTTTTTGAGCCAGCTGGGTCCAGTGCTGCTGGGTTAGGTTTTCGCTGTAAAGGCTGAACACGATTTCCGTTTTTACCCGTGCAATGTCCGCCAGTTCGGGAACCACGCCGTAAAGGTCGCTTGCCGAGAGTGCGGAGCGCACGGCGCCTGTGCGGTAGTCTACGCGGCTGGCTATGGTTCCGCCCGTGCTCAGGATGACCACTTTTGGTAGCTCGGGTTTTTGCTCTGGAAGCGGCGGCGCGGCGAACGAGGGTTTGGTGCCTTTGCCTATTTTTTCGATTTTCACGTCTGGCGTTACTTGCACGCCGACGTTGTAGCCGCTTTTCAACTTGACCACGACGTGTTTGTCGTCGCCTGTTTCTGAGCGGGGAATAAGGATGCCCTCGTACGCTTTTCCTTTGCTGGTGACGCGTATGATGTCGCCGACTTGGAATCCTGCTTTTTTGAGGGCGCTTAACACTTCGCCCTTGTAACCTGAACTTTCAGCTTTTTCACCCATTTCTGGTTCTCCAACAGTTCATTGGAAAGAAGGCGGTTTAAGTCTTTAACTTTATCGCACAACAATTCTTCAGGGCTACCAGCTTTACCACAACTTTATCCGAGAGCACCAAGCACTCAGTAACAAAACTCCAGCAGAAGCATGTGGAATAACGGTTGAGGGAAACAACAAATGGCTTACGCTAATTCAAAATGCAAGCAAAAACAAGAGTTAATTTTGTTAAATATCCACTGTAAAATCTT
>Ga0315548_1002979_pt1 | contig 12943 bp, 11 predicted proteins | sample SalMarSW160110MG_2_FD_202540 | JGI IMG/M metagenome (GOLD analysis project Ga0315548, IMG submission 202540) | Salt marsh sediment microbial communities from the Plum Island Ecosystem LTER, Massachusetts, United States - Salt Marsh Sediment SW1601-110 ... | reverse complement strand
TGCGCTGATGGATCTTGCCCTCTTCGGTTCGGCTGTAGGGCACTCCCATGTGTTCCGTTTCGTAAATAACCTCGCAGGCCTCGTTGCAGAGATTCTCAATGGCGTCCTGATCGCCGAGGTAATCCGATCCCTTAATCGTATCAAACATGTGGAACTCGACGCAGTCATCCGAATCCACATTCTTCAGGGTTGCGGCAATTCCGCCCTGAGCGGCACCGGAGTGCGAGCGCGAAGGATAGAGCTTCGTCAAAACGGCAACATCCGCCGCTTTGCTGGCTTCAAGGGCTGCGCGCAGGCCCGCCAGGCCCGCGCCGATAATCACAACATCATGTACGTGCGTCATCGCCCTTCCTCCACAATGGGCCAGAAGGCTTCGTCATCTTCCGCCGGCTGAACGAGACCCGTTACTTTCCGCACGGGCTCGGGTGCGGTGCCCGGCACAAAGGGCTTGAGCGTCAGAATCGTTGTGGTGCCCCAAATACCAAAGACAATCGCGAGGATCCACACAACTCCAACAGCCAACATGCGCCAGCCGCGCCTCGTGATATAGTCCTGAATGGACAGCATCACGCCCATGAGTCCGTGAGCGAGGGCGAGGACCAGAAAGCTCAGGTCAATCACTTTGAAAAACGGGTGGGACAGCCGGTTCATCACATCATTGAAGGTCACGAGTCCGTCGCCGGCATCCATGGTAAAATGGAGATAGGCGAAATGCAGAATCAGCAGAATGACCAGGGCGAACCCCGAAACACGATGAAAAAACCAAATAAACTGGCCGCCCGGTTCGAATCCTTTTTCTCGCAGCATCAGTGCCCCCCTCCCGGTATGACCTCGTAGCTTGGGGCGAAGAGCATGCCGCTGCGGATGCCGTCAAAGACCGGAGGCAGAAGGTGGACGGCGCCGTAGATGAAAATAACCAGCCCGATAACCACCGCGCCGTAGAAAAGCACCGCCTGCTTGCGCGACGCGCCCCAGAAATCAACGGCAATGATGCGCGCGCCGTTTAAGGCATGAGCAATGACCACGGCGAAGAGCCCCAGCTCGGCCAGCTTGAAAAGCGCCGATGAATACATGGCCATCTCTTCGTTGAAGCTTGCCGGATCGCCAAGCCTCGACACCGACATGATGTGCAGAAAAAGATAGAGCACCAGAGCCAATCCTGTGACCCGGTGCACAATGAAAGCGAGCGCCCCCGTGCGAATGCGGTAACGCAAAGGTACCTCCTCAAATCGGTTTCAATCTGAGAGTCATATGTATCGAGATGTGTTGTTCACAGTGAAAAGCTGCACGAGATCAGGTGCCGGATCAGCCCATCTACTCCCACACCTTCTGAAAAGTCTCGGCAGTGGGTCGGTCCCAGAGGACAAAGACGATTTTCTTTGGGATATCGAATTGCTCGAGGTGTTCGCGGGCGAGGCGCAGCATGGTTTCCGCGCAAGTCTTTGCGGCAAGGCCTCCGATGCCAGCACCGATAGCGGGAAAGGCAACGGAAGCAATGTTATTCTTTCTGCAGATTTCAAGGCTGGCACGCGTGCAGCTTTCAAGGGCGGACGCTGTCACACCCGAACCCGGGCGCATGCCCGCCGCATGAATCACCCACTTGCAGGGCAGATTCCCTGCTCCGGTGATGGCGGCCTGGCCGACTTCGATGGGCCCGTGGCGGTTGCATTCTTCCTGAATTGTCGGCCCGCCTTTACGGGCAATCGCACCGGCCACGCCGGCTCCGAGAATCAGCCGATTGTTGGCGGCATTGACGATGGCCTCGGTGGTCTGCTCGGTGATGTCGCCCTGGAGAATTTCAAGCTCACCTTTGCCGCACTTCACGGGGCCCTTCCTCATCGCCGCGAGAGCCTGCGTCAAGATGTTCCTTTTCCGGTCGACTGCTCTCTCAGGATCTTCTCGAATTCCTTGTGCAACCGTTCCCAGCCGTCTCGCAGGGATTCCGATACGACCTTCGTCTCCCCCGTCACCGGCATGAAGTTCGTGTCGCCACTCCACCTCGGCACAAGATGATAGTGGACATGATCCTGAATTCCGGCTCCGGCGATGCGGCCGAGATTCATGCCGATGTTGAAGCCGTGCGGCTGCATCGTCCGCTCGAGCGCTCGCGTGGCTATCTGAAGGAGCTGACCGAGCTCCAGCAGCTCGTCGGCGTGCAAATCGCCAAGCTGACCCACATGCCGCACAGGCACGATCATCAGGTGCCCACTGTTGTACGGATAGAGATTCAAAACGACAAAAGCGCGCGACCCGCGATAGACGATGAAATTCTCGCGATCACGGTCTTCGGCCAGCATCTTGCAGAAAATACAAGACCCTTCTTTGTCTTCCACCTGCATCCCGCGGATATATTCCATTCGCCACGGCGCCCAAAGGCGATCCACTATTCTTCTTCCTTCTCCTCGGTGTAGGCGGCCACGAGTTTCTGCTGAATGTCCGGCGGCACTTCCTCATAGTGAGAAAAGCTCTGCCGAGAGATACCTCGCCCCTGGGTCATGGAACGCACAGCCGTCGAATAGCGATAGAGCTCTTTCAAAGGAACTTTCGCACGAATAACCTGCATGCGCCCCTCCGAATCCATGCCCTGAATCTTGCCACGCCGACTCGAAAGGTCGCCCATAATATCGCCCATGAACTCTTCCGGCACACGAACCTCGAGGTCGTAGATCGGCTCCAGCATCACCGGTTTGCACTTCTTGAAAGCGTTGCGAAAGCCCAGTGAGCCCGCAATCTTAAATGCCAGTTCCGAGGAGTCTACTTCGTGGAACTTCCCATCATAGAGCGTCACCTTGACATCCACCACAGGATAACCGGCGATGACGCCTCTGTGCAGTGTGTCCTGGATACCTTTGTCGACGGCCGGGATGAACTTCGTGGGAATGGCGCCTCCGACGATCTGATTGACGAACTCGTATCCCTCTCCCCGAGGTCGGGGCTCGAGCTTCACCCAGACAATCCCAAACTGACCTCGGCCACCACTCTGTTTCTTGTGTTTACCTTCAGCGTCAGCCGAGCCACGGATGGTCTCACGGTACGGAATCTTCGGCTCGATCAAGTCCACTTCGACACCGGATTTCTGCTTCAACTTGTCCACCAAGATGGTCAAGTGCAAATCTCCCTGTCCCGCAAGGACGATTTGGCTGAGTTCGGCATCCATTCGAATATCAAAACTGGGATCCTCCGCCTTCAGGCTGTGCATTCCGACGGAGATCTTCTCCTCATCGCCCTTTGCCTTCGGCACAATCGCCGTCTCCAGCACCGGATCCAGGAATTCAATCGGTCGAAACCGGAAGGGGTCTCGTAGGTCGCAGAGAGTGTCACCAGTCCGGGTGTTCTTGAGCTTCACGGTCGCACCAATCTCACCGGCCACCAGCTTGTCTGCCTGCACACGATTCTTGCCATTCATCCAGAAGATCTGCCCAATCTTCTCCGTGGAGTTCGTGTTCGGGTTGCTCAGCTCCATACCGGGACTGATCGTTCCCGAGAAAACCCGAAAGAACGAAAGCTCACCCAGATGCGCTTCCGAGATGGTCTTGAAGACAAGGGCGGCCGTCGGAGCGTCCACACTCGGCGCTCGCGTCAGCGGTTTGCCGGACGCGGGAGAATCGCCTTCGACGGGAGGCCTGTTGAGCGGTGTCGGGCCGTACTGCGTGATAAAATCCAAGAGTCGGCGTACTCCGATATTCTGATTGCCCGCGCCGCACAGAATCGGGTAAACTTCCCCAGCGCTGATACCGATTCGCAGACCCTTTTCGAACTGTTCCGGAGTGAGATCGCCCTTGTCAAAGAAAGCTTCCATCAGTTCGTCGTCCGCTTCAGCCGCGGATTCAACAAGTTTGGCCCGCAACTCCTCGGCACGGCTCTTCGCATCCCCTTCCAGCTCGTGCACTTCGAATTTCCCCGAGCCGTCCTGCGTGAACCTCATCCGCTTCATCAGCAGGACATCGGCTATCGATTCGAAGCCTTCACCTGTCTCAAGCGGGAACTGCACAGGACAAGCCCGATTGCCGTAACGAAGGTGTATGTCTGCGATGATGCCATCCCAATCCACATGCTCACGGTTGAGTTTCGAAATGAAAAACATGCGGGGAAGGTCCAGCTTTCCCGTCATCTCCCAGATGCGGTCGGTTCCCACATCAACACCCGAAGAGGCATTGACGGAGAACAGAGCCAGATCCACGACCCGCAAACTGCTGACCACTTCTCCGACAAAATCGAAAAAGCCCGGCGTGTCTATCACCGTCATCTGATGATCTTTCCAGATCCCTCTCAAGACACTCGCCTGAATGGAGATTTTGCGCTCGATCTCTGCTTTCGTATAGTCCGAAAGGGTCGTGCCATCTTCAATCGATCCGATACGCGTGCTTTCACCCATAGAGAAGAGCATCGCCTCGGCGAGTGTGGTTTTTCCGGCATCACCATGGCCAAACACACCGATGTTGCGGATGCGGTCAAGAACATGCGCTGCCAAAGGAGAACCTCCAAGCTAAAACAAGGTGGGACAACAGAAGAGAACGCTCACAGAGGGGCGATCATGGGTAGATTGGTGCCGAAGTCCTAAAATATACGCACATTGCCTCTAAGAGTCAAGCCCGCGTCACACCGCCTTCAGCTCCCGCACCAGGGCGCGCAGGCCCCCTGCCCTTGCCAGGAGACGCGCTCGCACTTCGTCTCGAGTCAGCACCCCTCCACCCACGCACAGAGTCGCTCGTAACCTCAGCAAGCCTCGCACCATAACCTGCCACACACGATAGCGCATGCCCGGGTGATGATGTGACCAGAAGTACTTCATCCCTTTCAGGCGATATCCGAGAATTGGGGTCGGTGCTAATCGGGAGTGCCGCGCACCGCTGGATTTCCCTTCGTAGTGCAGGATCCGCGCTCGGGGCTCCAACCATACCTCTCGACCCTGCCGGCGCAGACGATAACACAGTTCCATTTCCTCGTGATAGAGGAAGAACTCCTCACAGAATCCTCCCATCTCGCGAAAAGCATCGCCGCGCACAATCATGCATGCGCCTCCGACAGAGTCCACCTGTCGTGCTTCGGTGTCGGCGCGGTAGCTGCCACGCCAGAGCCGCGGCATGAGTCGCGAGAGTCTTGAGGCCAACGCGCGCACACGAAAGAGGCCTTTCAGCTCCGGCAGTAGATTCCAAAACTCGCGCCAGAGAGACGGAAAGGCGAAACTGGATGCCAGAGGATCACCGCTCTCATTGACAAGCTGCCCGCCGATAACCGCCGCCGAAGGATGCGAGGCGAGAGTCTGGCGCAGCCTCGCCACCGCTCCTCGCGTTACCACGGTATCCGGGTTCAGGAAGAGAATTTCCGGACACCGCGTTTCCTGAGCCGCCCGGTTGTTGGCTCGTGCGAAACCGAGATTCTGACCCAACGCGAGCAGGCGTATCTCCGGGAATTCGTTCCTTACCATCTCGACGCTGCCGTCTGTGGAGCCGTTATCCGCGACCACAATGTCAAACGGCCCTTCGTCGACGACACGCCTCAAAGCCAGCAAACATCCGCGGAGAAACTCGCAGGTATTGTAGGAAACGATGATGACGCCCAGGGAGGAATCAGGCATAGAGAGAAAGATTCACTGGTTGCCGGCCTTCAGTCTTTCGGCACGGTCATGGAGTCTCAGGCTTTCGATGATTTCGTCCAAGTCCCCAGCCAGCACTTCCTCCAGCCGATGGAGGGTCAGACTGATGCGATGGTCGGTCACACGATTTTGGGGGAAATTGTAGGTTCGGATTTTTTCACTGCGGTCGCCGCTCCGGACCTGCGCCCGACGGTCGGCGGCAACCTTCGTTGCTTCGCTCTCGCGGGCCCGGGCCAAGAGTCGGGCGCGAAGCAGTTTCATGGCCTTCGCCTTGTTCTTGTACTGCGAACGTTCGTCCTGGCACGCAACGACGAGGCCGGATGGCAAGTGGGTAATTCGCACGGCGGAATCCGTCGTGTTGACATGTTGGCCGCCAGCCCCTTGAGACCGATACACATCGATCCGCAGGTCGTCCGAGTCAATCTCGACCTCGATTTCCTCGGCTTCCGGCAGGACAGCCACGGTCGCAGCGGATGTGTGGATCCGTCCCTGACTCTCGGTTACGGGCACGCGCTGGACACGGTGCACGCCGCTTTCCCACTTGAGCGTGCCGTAAGCCCTCGGGCCCCGAACCAGCAGCGCGACTTCTTTGAAACCGCCGACCTCACTCGGACTCATGGTCAGGGATTCCTGCGTCCATCCGCGCTGTTCGATGAAGCGGGTGTACATCCGCACAAGGTCAGCGGCGAAAAGCGCTGCTTCTTCGCCTCCAGTGCCGGCTCGAACCTCGAGGATGGCGTTCCGGTCATCGGTCGGATCCTGCGGCAGCAACATGCCCTTGATCTCGTCTTCGACCTCATCGATACGCGACTGGACCTCGAGGAGCTCCTGTCGAGCCAGCTGACGGATCTCGTCATCGGGATCCTTCAGCATCGCCGTGGCCTCATCCGCGCGACCCTGCAACTCCTGCAGCCGCCGGGACGCCTCAACAATGGGCTTCAGCGCTTTCAATTCCTTCATGAGAGGCCGGGAGACAGTCGGATTGGCCGCCACCTGCGGCGTCACCAACTGCCGCTCAACCTCGTCAAGGCGCGCCTCGATTTCTCGAAGTCTGGCGATCATCTTCGCTCTTCAATCGTTTTGGGTCCCGTAAGAGAAACTCGCGAAACCCCGTTCTTGTTGCACCCTGATTTCGCGACAACAAAAACCCCGACCAAGAATCGGCTGGGGAGGAAGCGCCGACGACTTGACCCGGTCACCGCGCTTGCCGGGTTTGGATCCTCCGACGGCGGCTTCCAGCGCCGGTCGGGTGAGTCATAGCCAACTGTCAGGCGGCCGACAGACTTTGTCTTTCGGGAAGTTCAAGACGAATCGAGTCCCAACCCCGACCCGACTCTCGACCTTCCACTTTACTCCGTATTTCTCAAGAAGTTCCCGTGAAGTGGAAAGCCCCAAGCCCAGACCTCCGGTCTCACATCCGTCGGTCCGGTTTCGCAGACTGAAATAGGGCTTGAAGACCTCGTCGACCATGTTCTCCGGAATCCCGACTCCGCAGTCCTCCACCCCCAGCCAGGCCTCTTTGGAGTTCTGACCCGTCCGGATCGTCAGGCGGGGCATGTCCACAGCAGCCATGGCATTGGCGGCATTGCGAATAAGATTGACGAAAGTATGGCTGAAATCACTGTAAATACCGTAGAAAGGAGGTAGATTAGCATCCAGATGGGTCTCGCACGCGACTCTGTCACGTAAGAGGGGATCCGTCACCATGATGAGACGCAATTCCTCCCGAATCAGCGCATTCATATCGAAACTCGTCACCTCCTGCAATCGATCACGGCGAGAGATGCGGAGCAGATTAGAGAAATCCGAGTGGAGCCGCTGACATTGTTCGTACAGTAGAGCAATATCCTGTAAGTGGCTGTTTTCATGTCGAATGATCTCCAGGAGGCCGAGAATCGCAGTCATCTGGTTGTTGACATTGTGGACAAATCCCTGTAGGGCAGCTCCGATCTGTGCCTGACGCGAATAGGATCGGAATTCTTGACCTAAGTGCTTGACACGTTTAACCATAGCGATGATTTCGGCCAGCAGTCCAAGTGAGAACTCGATGTCCGACATCAGGAACTGCTCGCGCGAGATGACCAGGTATCCCGGCGCGCCTTTGGACTCGCTTCCAGAGGCCTTTGAGTCATGTAAATAGACAGTTAGGGGACTACTGCCCCACTGTTCAGCAGCTTCTACCCCGATGTTCCTGCCATCTACGAGAGCCAGAGCGGCCTCTTCTCCAGCATGCCATGCCTCTCTTTGCTCCACCTCCCACCGATTCTTGTCGAGAGAGGATAGGTGGCCCATCAGGTCTGGATCGGCCCCGACGATCAGAATTCGGGTTTTCTCACCGCCGGGCGGGCAGTTGGAGCTTGAAGATGTCTCGGTCGACGCCATGGTAAAGCAAATATAGCGAATTTTCTCTCCGATTTCAAGGACATTTTGAAAAGCCTTTCCCTCAATAGACTAAGTATGCCACTACGAAAGCAGGTGCGGTCCACAAATTATTGTGATAAGAGAAAATGCTTGCATTTGTGGCTTCTTTGGAGTATATTTGTATCGGATTCGAGGACAGCTTCCATTGCACGTCTCTGCGGTGTTCTTTTCCCACTTGGCCTGAGTTCGGAGCTTTTTTCTGAGATTTCTCTTGCAATCCGAAAGAATATTTATTATCTTTGGGTTGCAAGATTGCAGACCCCCCTTTGGGGTCGCACAGAAAACCACATCCAAACTCAGTGCAGAGGGGCAAGCAATGTCGCGGAGAGGCATACTTCTGCTTGTTTTTGCAGGACTTTTTGTGTTGTTCTGCGTCGGTTGGGCGCTGGCAACACAGGCACTGGCGGATGGTGCGGGTCAGATAAGCGATGTTGGGCCGCAGGTTCAGCAGGCGCCGATTTCGGCGTATGATCCGATTCCACCGCCGCCGCCACCCCCGAGAGGCTAACCGGGCGATTCCGGCAGCGCCGGTCGGAGGATGGTGGCAAGTGAAAGGACCAGCCTCTGATGGCGCTTCGGACCTATATCGCCCTGATGGCGGTGATCATCATCGCCACGTTGTACGTCGCCGGTAGGACGGGGATTTGCGCCGTAGAGTCCCTGATAAACGTGGTGCTCTACGGTTTTCTATCGCTCCTGGCAGTGATCGTTCTCCAACGAGAGCGTCAGTTCAGGGGCATTTTTTATCAAATGTGGCTTCTTTTCACGGGATTTGCCCTGATTGTCGCTCTCCGGGCCTTCTCCCGCCTCAGCCCGAACCTGTATGTACAATCGGACATCTATGTCTACTCGACCATGTTCCTGCCGCTACTGGTTTGCTGGGCTGTGGTCTATGTCCTTTACACTTATGTCTTCTCCGACTGGTCCCAGGCGCGGCGGTTGACCCTGACTCTCCTGACCGTTCTGCCGGTTTGGCTGATTGCCTTCTACCCTTACTACATTGACCCGCGCGCACTGGCTTTGGGTCCTGGAGCCAGCAACCCACTACTCTACTATCTGCCGCTCTACGAACGTGGGGTGTTCGTCGACCTCCTTTCTCTATCCGCACTGGCGACTTTCTTCGTCTTCAAATTCCGGTCGGATCGGCCATTCGGCGTCTATATTGACACACTGATGGTGTGGTTCAGCCTCTTTGTGTCCTTTCAGATTTTGTACGGCTTTAGCAATGTGTCGAACCTCTCGATATTCACGATGTCGCAGTATGCGGCGACAGGCACGCTTCTGATGATGGCAGCGACATTCCTCTTACGGTTGCACTTTCTGTCGCAGACCGCCGGAGTGCTTTATGAATCCCAGATTGTTTCTGATAAGCCATTTGTTGGCCGTCGCTCTGGTATGTTTGATCGCTTTATTCGCGGGAATTTCTTTGATTCGGAGGCGATTGAGAAGCGGTTATTCCTTGAAACCCCCCGAGGGCGGATCTCACCCCGATTCCCCTCCGGCACCTCACCATGGACCGCTTCCACCAGAGCAAGACCAGCCCAAGAGGACGGATGAGTAGAACGGGGAGAATTTGGACTTACATTCTCCAACTCACAAGGGGATTGAACGATGAGCCGGAATGAGAAACAAGCCCGATACGGTTACGACATCTTGGCAGCGCAGAGCCGGGCAATGCAAGCCCTGATGGACAAGATCAGAAAGTGTGCAGCGTCGTCAAGTGCCGTATTCGTCACAGGGGAGACCGGAACGGGCAAATCACTGGTGGCGAAGGTGATCCACTACAACAGTCCGCGCAAGGACAAGCCATTCGTAGTGATCAACTGTGCCGCCCTGACACCCGACCAAGTGGACCGCATCTTCTACGGAGATGATTTCTATAACCAGGCGGGGAAATTCGAAGAAGCGGCCGGAGGGACTGTTTTCCTCGAAGAGGTGGGACAGCTCACGCCGATCGCGCAGTACAAGCTGCTTCAGATCCTCGAAGAGGGCTACCTGGAGCGTCGCCCGGGAGGGCGGCGAGTTCCCGCGGACTTCCGCCTGATATCGTCTTCGTCAGACTTGCCCAACAAACTGGAGAAGGTGAATTTCCAGCGTGATCTTTTCTTCCGGCTCAACACGTTGCCGATCCGTGTGCCGTCACTCAAGGAGCGGATCGAAGACATTCCCTACATGGCGAACCTCTTCCTGGAGGAGTTCTGCGCCCGCGAGAGGATTCCGCAGCCGGTCATTCCGTTTCACTACATCGAGCTGCTCATGCAGGTAGCCTGGAATGGGAATGCTCGGCAGCTGCGCAACCATATCGAAAGTGTGATGGTACTGTCAGACGGGGAATTCGACCCGGAGATTGTCCACGCTCAATTCCATGTGGAACGGGCCGGCGACCCCAGCAGCTTTCTCAAAGGCCTTTACGAGAAGATCTTTCGCGGGGAACCGGTGCGGCTGGATTCGGTGTTAGGTGAGATTGAATACGCGCTGGTCAAGAAATCACTTGAGGCCACCGATGGGAATCAATCCCGTGCGGCGAAAATGGTGGGCTTGAATGAGCAGAAGATCCGTCGTGTGATGACCAAGCACGGCCTGAAGCTCAAGCGCCAGAAAGGCAACCGGTAGATAGTCCGCCCTTGTTCCTACTTGGTGCGACAGAAGAGCCCCGGCAAGCGACCGGGGCTTTTTCTATTTCTTCGGTTCCAGATAAACGACCGGTAGGATCAGCTCTTCCAGCGAAATCCCGCCGTGCTGAAAGGAGTCTTTGTAGAGGTTCAGGTACTTGTGGTAGTTGGTGGGATAGATGAAATAGTAGTATTCCTTGGCGAAGATGTAGTTGACATTGAGGCCACGACGAGGCAGTCGGAACTTCTCGGGGTGCTGGCAGATGAGCGCGTGCTTGCGATCCACGCGGAGGTTGCGACCGTGTTTGTAGCGCAGGTTGGTCGAGGCCTCCTTGTCCGATATGACGCGTGCGCCCTTCATGCCCCGAATGGAGCCGTGGTCGGTGGTCAGAATCACCAGGAAGTTCTGCGATGCAAAGGCTTTCAGGATTTGGAAAAGCGAGGAATGTTCAAACCAGGCGCGGATGACCGAGCGGTATGCCGCCTCGTTCGGCATCATTTCCTTGATTACATCGCTCTGCGCGCGGCTGTGAGCCAAAATGTCAACGAAATTGAAGACCATCGACACGAGCCGATCATTGAAATATCGCTGGACCTTGCGAGCGGTTGCGTTCGCCTCTTCGATGTCCAGAATCTTCACATATTTCGGCTCGGGTTCCAATTGCAGGCCTAACTCAAGCAGTTGCCGATCGAGAAACTGCCGTTCAAAACGATTCGACGAGAACTCATCATCGTCGCTGTGCTTCCAGAGCTCGGGGAACTCCGCTTCGATGTCTCCGGGAAACTGTCCGGAAAAGAGGGCGTTGCGCGCGTACGGCGTGGCCGAAGGAAGTATCGAGTAGTAGTGGTCGCGGGAAACCGTGTAGTAGTCGTAGAGCATCGGCTCCAGGGCCAGCCACTGATCCAAACGCAGGCAATCGATTACGAGGAAAAGAACATTGCGCCCCTCGGCCAATTTGGGCACCAGAAAGCGCGAACAACAATCCACTGAGAGCGGTGGCCGCTCGACGCGATCCCAAATCCAGTCCGCATAGTTCTCTTCAATGAATTTTCCGAATTCGATATTGCACTCCACCCGCTGTCCCTCGAGAGACTGCTTGAGCCCCTCATCGGGCAAAGGATCGAGCTCGACTTCCCACGCCGAAAGCTTCGCATGAATGTCGATCCAGTCTTTCCAGGTCGGCTGCTCGGAGATCTTCAGAGAGATCTTTCGAAACTCCTCCAGGTAATCTCGTGTGGCGACTTTCTGCTCAATTTGGCGCCGTTCGACCAACCTCTTGAGAGCGCTCAGAATCTGCGTTGGGTTGACCGGTTTGGTCAGGTAATCGCTGATCTTGGCACCAATGGCCTCTTCGATCAGCGATTCCTCCTCACTCTTGGTAATCATGATAACCGGCAGGTCGGGGCGGATGTCTTTGATAATGGAGAGGGTCTCGAGGCCGCCACGACCCGGCATATGCTCATCAAGGAAGACAATGTCGAAAGTCTCTCCGCGCACGCGGTGAACGGCATCCTCACTGTTTGTGACACCGACAACATCGTAGCCGCGCTCATTCAGGAAGAGAATATGAGCTTCGAGCATATCGATTTCGTCGTCCACCCACAAGATTCTGCGACTATCCGGCATCTCGATTCCTAATTGATTTCCTGACTCACACCGACCGTCACTTGGACAGCTTTCCGAGGTACTCGGAAAACTTGCGATAGAGCTCGGCAAGCTGTGGATCTACAGCGCGCAGAGCCGCTTCATGTCGGGCGATCGTCTCGACCTCACCCCTGATCGCCGGCCCTGTCAGAGCGCTCTTTACTCCTAACTTCTTGACATTCCTAAAAGTTCCCTCCACTATCGGTGTAAGAACCTGCAAAGCCTGCGCCTCATCAAGGCCAATACGGGCGAGCATCTCCATGGCTAGGACGAGATCACCGACGAAAAAGTTGGAGGCGAAGACCGCCGCCAGATGGTAGAGCGCTCGTTTCTCTGAGGGAATGATAAGAGGTTTGCCGCCAAGATCCCGGGCAACGCGCTGGGCGATGCGCTCAGCCTCCGGTGTGCCCTCAATGCCGAAAGTCAGTCCTGCGAAGCGCGCTCGCGCACTCGAGCTCGGGAAGCTTCCAAAAGGGTGAAACGACGCAACCTCAGCTCCAGTCTCGCGCAGGGGCACGAGCACATCCGACGAGAGTGCTCCTGCCGTGTGGAAAACAGTCTTTCCAATCCAGTCGTCACGCTCTGCTGCAAGATTTTGGGCGAGTGAGTCAAGTTGGCTGTCCCGCACACATAAGAAAAGGAGTTGAAAGTCATCGGGCAAGACGGCAA
>Ga0315548_1002978_pt1 | contig 12943 bp, 10 predicted proteins | sample SalMarSW160110MG_2_FD_202540 | JGI IMG/M metagenome (GOLD analysis project Ga0315548, IMG submission 202540) | Salt marsh sediment microbial communities from the Plum Island Ecosystem LTER, Massachusetts, United States - Salt Marsh Sediment SW1601-110 ... | reverse complement strand
TAGAAGTTGCCATGACTAAACTTCATGCTGGCGCTAAATTTGACAGCCAAACCTATAAAGTCTCCGGGGGACTTCACGGTGTTGGTATTTCCGTTGTTAATGCTTTATCTTCCTATTTAAAGGTTGAGGTTCATCGGAGTGGTAAAGCCTATGTCCAGGAATATAAAAAGGGCAAACCAATAAGTAAAGTCCAAGAAAAAGGCAAGGCCAGAGACAGTGGGACAACCACTATTTTTATTCCTGATAAAGAAGTCTTTAAAGAAAATAATGTTTTCAATTATAAAATCGTGGAAGAACTTGTCCGGGAAAGAGCCTATTTAGTTCCTGGATTAAAGTTTTACTTGAAAGATGAAAGAAATAGGCAATCGGCACAATTTTATTTTGAAGGTGGGGTAAAATCACTGGTCACCTTTTTAAATCGCAACAAAAAAGCCCTCCATGAAGCAATTTTTATCCAAGGAGGAGAAGAAGAAATTAACTGCGAAGTTGCTGTTCAATTTAATGATGGTTTTTCAGAAAACATTGAATCTTTCGTTAATGTTATTAATACCAAAGATGGCGGCACTCATTTAACCGGATTCCGCATTGCCCTAACTCGCGCCATCAATGACTATGCTAAGAAAACCGGTATTCTTAAAGAGGGCAATATTAGTCTCACTGGCGATGATACTAAAGAGGGTTTAACGGCGGTTGTGGCTATCCGAATGCCAACCGATAAAATTCAGTTTGAATCACAAACTAAAGCTAAACTTAACAATTCTGAGGTTCAAGGAATCGTCGCCACGGTTGTTAAAAATGGCCTCGATATTTATTTTGAGGAACATCCATCTGAAGCAAAAAAAATCATTGAAAAAATTAGTTTAGCGGCTCGGGCGAGAATGGCAGCTCGAGCAGCTAAAGAAGCGGTTATTAGAAAAAGCGAGTTTTTTGCTAATTCCTTACCCGGTAAACTGGCTGATTGTCAAGAAAAAGATCCGGCCCAATCGGAACTTTTTATCGTTGAAGGAGATTCGGCCGGAGGAAGCGCTAAACAAGGAAGAAATCGTAAATTCCAAGCTATTTTACCGCTTGGTGGTAAAATTTTAAATACAGAAAGAGCTCACTTGGACAAAATTATTAATTTTGAGGAATTAAAAGACTTGATTATTGCTTTGGGGATGGGGATAGGGGAAACTTTAAATCTGAAAAAAATTAGATATCATCGTATCATCATTATGACTGACGCCGATGTTGACGGTGAACATATTACAACTTTGCTTCTAACTTTTTTTTATCGCCATTTAAAACCGATTGTCGAAGAGGGTTTTCTTTACATCGCTCTTCCGCCTCTTTACAAAATTCAAGCCGCTAAAGAAAATTATTATGCCTACAACGATGAAGAAAAAGAAAAGATAACTTCAAAACTTAGATCTCAAAATAAGAAAACTAAAAATCTTAATATTCAACGTTATAAAGGTCTTGGGGAAATGAATCCTCACCAACTTTGGGAAACAACCATGAATCCGGAAAATCGTATTTTAAAACAGATCACTGTTGAAGATGCTCAAAAAGCTGATGAAGTATTTACTATGTTAATGGGAAATGAGGTTTTCCCCAGAAAAAGATTCATACAAACACACGCTAAAACAGCTAATCTTGATGTTTAATTAAATTCCTTAGTAATTTAATTAAATAAACAAGTTTGTTTGTAAAAATAATCGTTTTAAATTTTAATAAAAATATAGTTTAATTAATTAAATTATGACCAAAAATTTAATCGGTAAATTACGACCAGTTGAAATAACTCAGGAAATGAAGAAAAGCTATCTTGACTACGCCATGTCGGTCATTGTCGCTCGGGCTTTACCTGATGTTAAAGATGGTTTAAAACCGGTTCATCGTCGCATTTTATATGCCATGCACCAAATGAGTCTTTCTTATTCTTCACGTTATGCAAAAAGCGCCAAAGTAGTGGGGGAGACAATGGGTAAATACCATCCTCATGGTGATATGGCTATTTATGATTCCTTAGTCCGCCTGGCTCAGGATTTCTCTATGCGTTATCCCTTAATTGACGGTCAAGGTAATTTTGGCTCCATTGATGGTGACTCAGCCGCGGCCATGCGTTACACCGAAGTTAGACTGGAAAAAATTACTCAGGAAATGATTACCGATATCGACAAACAAACTGTCGAATTTCGTGATAACTTTGATGGTAGTCTAAAAGAGCCGGTTTTCCTCCCTTCAAAAATCCCTAATCTTTTACTCATGGGTTCTGATGGGATTGCGGTTGGTATGGCAACTAAAATTCCACCCCACAACCTTAATGAAATTATAGATGCTGTCGTCTTCATGATTGAAAAAGGAAAAGTCATCTCTAACAATAATGGGCCATCTCAAGAAGAAAAGGGAAAGAAAGAGATCTTTGAGATTAAAAAAATCTCTCTTGATGATAACCAAGATGAGAAAGTCCTTTTAACCAGCTTTGAATCTGATGTTAGTATTGACGAGGACCTGATGAAATTCATCAAAGGTCCGGATTTCCCAACCGGAGCTACTATTTATAATAAAAAAGACATCCTCCAGGCATATGCCACTGGTAATGGCAAAATTACTATTAGAGCCAAAGCTGAAATTGAAGAAGCCAAAGGGGAAAAATTCCGGATTGTCATCACAGAAATCCCGTACCAGGTTAACAAGGCTAATTTAGTGGCTAAAATTGCCCAATTGGCCAAAGAAAGAAAAATTGAGGGGATTATGGATCTCCGTGACGAATCAGATCGACAGGGGATGAGAATCGTTATTGAGCTTAAAAAGACAGCCAGACCGAAAACTATCCTTAACAATCTTTACAAAAATACCCAGATGCAAACAAGCTACCCAGTTAATATGGTTACCTTGGTTGATGGTATTCCGATGACCCTGAATTTGAAACAAATCTTAACGGAATTTATCAAACATCGACAGAAAGTAGTTACCAAAAGAACTATTTTTGAGCTTGAAGAAGCCAAAAAACAAGCTCACATCTTAGAAGGTTTGAAAATCGCCGTTGATAACATTGATGCGGTCATCGCCACCATTAAAAAATCTAAAGACGCCTTGCAGGCTAAAAATAATTTGATGAAAAAATTCAAATTAACGGAAATTCAAGCTGAGGCTATTTTAGAGATGCAATTACGCCGGCTGGCCGCTTTAGAAAGAAAGAAAATTGAAGATGACTACAAAGAAATTTTAAAGAAAATTAGTTATCTGACTGATTTATTAACAACTCCTAAAAAGATCCTGGATATTATTAAAAAGGAATTATTGGACATTAAGGCTAAATATGGCGACAGCCGTAGAACCAAAGTTTATGCTCAACCTCTGGGCGAATTCAATGAAGAAGATTTGGTCCCTCAGGAAAACTGTTTGGTTACCTTGACTAAAAGTGGTTATGTTAAAAGACTGCCGGTAGGAACCTACCGTTCCCAAAAAAGAGGAGGAAAAGGTGTTACGGGAATGACCACTAAAACTGAAGATGAAGTCTGTAATCTTTTGGCAACCAAAACTCATGACACGATTTTATTCTTTACTAATCAGGGACGGGTTTTTGCCATCCGTGTCTGGGAAATCCCCGAAGGTTCCCGGCAAGCCAAAGGACAAGCTATTATCAATCTTATTAATATTTCTCAGGATGAAAAAATTCAAGCTGTTTTACCGTTTAATCTGGCAGAAAATCAAGACAAAAATCAGTTTTTACTGATGGTTACCCGTAAGGGAATTATTAAGAAAACAAAACTTAAGGCTTTTGCTAATATCCGCAGCTCGGGGTTAATTGCTATCAAACTTAACAAGGGTGATGAGCTTTGCTGGATTAAACTTGCTTCCCAAGATGACCATGTTTTCTTGGTTTCCCACCAAGGTAAATCAATCCGCTTTAAGGAAAAAGATGTTCGCCCGACCGGACGCGACACAATGGGAGTCAGAGGTATTCGCCTTAAAAAAGACGATTATGTTATGGGAATGGAAGTCTTTCCACCTAAATTGGAAAAACCTAAAGATAAAAGGAAGAAGGTTTTTCGTGATGTCTTGATTGTCATGGAGCATGGTCTTGGCAAAAGAACATCTCTTAATGAATACCGTCTCCAGAAAAGAGGAGGTATTGGCATTCGCGCCGCTCATGTCATGCCTAAAACAGGAGAAATTGTTGCCTGCCGAATTATTAACGAAAAAGTCATTCAAATTATTTTAACCAGCAAAAAAGCTCAAATCATCAAACTACCGGTTAAAAATGTACCCCGCTTGGGCCGAGATACCCAAGGCGTTATCTTCATGCGTTTTAACAAACCTAATGACAGCGTCGCCGCTGTTACTTGCCTAGAATAAGAAATTATGTTAAAAAAAATAAATTATATGAAAGAATTAAAAAAACTACAAAAATTCTTTAAGACTGACTACGGCAAACTTATCGGCTTTACCTTAATTGTTTTAGCTATCTTAAGTTTATACTTCCGTTTCATCGGTCCAATTCCTTTTTCCGTTAATCAAACAACAACTGAAAAGAAAACCACCTTTGATGTCAACGGAGAGGGGAAAGTCACTGCCGTCCCGGATACAGCCGAAATAAATGTCGGCATCCGAATTAATAAAACAACGGTCGAAGCAGCTCAAAAAGAAGCCAATGAAAAGATTAATAAAGTCACTGATGAATTGAAAAAATTAGGCATTGAGGAAAAATATATTAAAACCGTCAATTATAGTCTCTATCCGGAATATGATTATCGGGCCGGACAAAAAATTGTCGGCTACAACATTAACATTACTTTAAGAATTAAAGTTAAAGATTTTGACAAAATTAATCAAGTAATTGATACTGCCACTTCATTAGGAGCCAATCAAATCGGCAATTTAAGTTTTACCATCGATGACGAAAAACTGGAGGAATTAAAAATGGAAGCCAGAAAAGAAGCCATTGAAAAGGCCAAAAAGAAAGCTAAGGAAATTGCCAATGCCGCCGGTTTGAGACTCGGCCGAATTGTCAACATCAGCGAAAACATTCCCTCTAACACTTATCCCAGTCCTCTTTTAAGAGAAGCTGGTATTGGGGGAACAATAGAAGAAGAACAGAAAACTGAAATCCAACCGGGTGAATCAGAAATCACTGCCTCTATTGTCTTAAGCTACGAAACTCTTTAAGAGTTAATCCTGCTAATTCATTATTATTTAATTTAAAGATAGGAATCTCCTTCAGGAGAGATTAAAATGTCGCCAGAAAAACTAACGAAAAAGGAAACAGTTAAGAGAGAAGCTAATACAATTATTATTTATACTACTGATACCGTTGCTATAGGAAATCTTTTAAATGGAAATGAAAAAAACATTTCTCAGATATCCATAGATACGGGAATTGAGTTTCAGAAACGTTTACAAGCTTCTTTAGCCGCAGGAAAAGAGCCTCAACGGTTCCTGCAAGTTACCATCAAAAAAGTAAAAGATCAAACCCCTAATAAACTTGAAAAGGGACAATTTTGGGGATGGAAATTAGCATGGAGATATTGGCGGAAAAGGAATCGCGACGAAGAAATAGGGAAAATAACTACAAGGCCAAGTTTTTTTAATTATTTTTTCCCAGCAGAAACAAATTTAAAAGAGATAATTAAAAAAGATTACTCAAGAATAAATAATCTTTATTCTCCTGTTTATCAAAAAGAAAAAGAAAATCAATTAAAGAAGATAATCAAGGAAATTACACCAAAAGGCCTTATTAAGCTAGAAATTATTAGTATCGTTAGGTCAGATTAAAAATCAGCTCTTAGAAAATCAAAAATATCATTTCCCTTTACCATGAAAGGCTTCATGAACATCACGCAGCTGTCTGTTAGTCACATGAGTATAGATTTGAGTCGTAGAAATGTTTTTATGGCCTAAAAGCTCCTGAACACTGCGAATATCAGCTCCGGCCATCAACAAATCGGTAGCAAAACTATGTCTTAAAGTATGAACTGTGGCATCCACTGGTATTTTGGCCTTCTTAACATACTTTTTAACGATTCTTTGGATAGAGCGAACACTTAAACGTAGTTTTTTTCCATCCTCAACCACTTCCGGGTTTTTAATAATCCTTATAAACAATGCTTCCCATTTGTCAGAACGGGAGGTAAGGTATTTACCAATCCATTCAGCGGCTGATTTAGAGAGAAAAACCACCCTGGCCCGACCTCCTTTACCAATAACGCCGAACTCACGGCGATTTAAGTCGATTTGGTCACGATTAAGCTTGACCAATTCACTAACACGAAGACCAGTAGAGAACAAAGTCTCTAAGATAGCCTTATCACGCAAGCCTTGAGGCTTGGAAATCTCAGGTTGTCCTAATAAACGTTCAACTTGTTCGGTACTTAGAAACTTTAAACTCTGGCTTTGACTCTTGGGAAGTTCAATCTTTTCCGGAGCAATTGTCCTATAGTCATTTTTGATTAAATAGCGTAAAAAAGCCCTTAAAGCTATCACATGGTAGGTTTGAGTGACACGAGACAAAGAAGCCCCGTTTGGGGCTGTAAATCGCGATAAAAATACCCTATATTTTTTAATAATGTCGAGATTAAGTGAACCTGGGTCAGGTTTAAAGGAATTGGCTTTCAGCCAATTGGAAAAACGGTCTAAGTAGTGTTTGTAGTTACGGATGGTCAGAGGGGAGCAGTTTTTTTCAATTTCCAAATGTTCTAAAAATTCTTCAATCAACCGATCAATCTCGGAGCGGGAGACTTTTGTCTTTTCTTCAGGCATTAAAAATATTGTACGACATTATTAGAAGAAAAATCAAGCGATAAAAAAGTCACTCCAAATAAATTCCCCCTCGAGACCCAAAATTATGGCACTATTTGACTTAAAAGTTAAATTTAGATAACCTTGGAAGTAAATAGGAGATGATTTAACTTGAAAATAATATCAGAGAAAAAAACTGGAAAAACTTATAAACTAATAATGAAAAACGAATATGAAGTTCGAGGTAGGGACCTTAAAAACCCAGAAATAATAAAGACTTTTAAGCCTGAAGAGGTTGAGGTAAAATTTATTAGCAAAGAAATAAAACTTGGTAGTTAATAAGCTATTTCATAATTAACTCCTCAAAACCCTCCATTTCTTTAATGAACGTTTCAAACTCAGTCTGGCTAGGGACTTAAAAGGAGTACATTTAATAAATAAAAAGTTTTATTAACTAACTTCTCATAAATCCTATAATTAGCTTTAAATTAGATAGGGGAATCAGACAACAATTTATACCTAATTAGGTAGCGTTTGAACCTGTATATTCGGGTTTTATTGGGGGATTAGCCAAGAGACCCAAGAGACCTTATTTAGGGAGAATTAAGGAAAAAATAGAGTAGCGGTTGGATTTTTTCCCGGTAAATTTTTCTTTATTTTTTTAAATTTTAATTTTCTGATTTTATCTACTCCTCTTGAGAGTAGATTCAGAGGATGTCGCAAAAGCTACATTGTGCGACTAAATGCCAAAGAGAAAAACTCCTATCCTCTTAACAATTCTCTGACACTTTTTTAGGGGATGAAAGGTTTTTTCTTTTAAGAAAATAAAAAAACAGCTGTTCTTCTCTTTTAAAATCTTTTCTCTGTTAATTTTCTCTCTAAAAACCTCCCTGGAGTTATCCACAACCACTTCCGTTAACTATATCAAAGTATATCAGCTAGCAACCTTGAAAAAATTTTGCCAAATCGTGAAAACTATACTATATTTTTTGTGAAAACTCCTCTATTTATTATGGGATATTTGTTTTATTTTATTTAAGGATTCTAAAGCCACACTCCTCCCCTTTTCCGGAGGTATCCTTTATTTTTTATCCGCCCCAATGAGTTGTTAAAAAAATAACAATTAAAATAGCAATACCAACACCAATATATTCATTAATAGTTCGGCGGAAAAGCCTTTCGCTGAACTGATGTTGAACTAAACCTAAAAGAATATAAAGACTGGTGGTTAGAGAAAGCGAACCAACCGCTACCGTTACCGGCCAAAAGGAAAAAGCCAAGGCAATCTCTCCTAAAATCAAAGCTGAACTTAGTGAATAAAGCCAGGTTTTGGCTGTTAATTTTTCTTCCAAATTAATACACCAAAGACCCTGAAGAAAAATCGGCAAACTGATGGAAAAAATCAACAAAAAATTAAACCATGGAGCTTCGCGGAAAGACAAAACAACATTGTAAAGAAAAAAGGAGGTCACTAAGATTAATAAAAAACTAACGGCATGAGCTGAACGCAAAAGCTGGATGGTTCTGATAGCTGCCACCGAAAAGATATTCTCCGTTAAGAGAAGGCCGTAAAGGCCAACTCCATAAAGAAAAATCAGCGGCAGCCTCGCCAGCCATAAAACCGGCGTTAAAAAATAAAAAAGACTAACGCCAACACTAAAAAGAACTGGCAGAGTCAAAACGGTCAACCATTCAATCCCGTTTAAACCTTCGGACAAAGACCAAGCTGATAAAAAATAGGTAGCTATTCCTAGAAGAACAATAGCCCAGTAACGCCATTCAATACCGGAAAGTTGAATAGCTAATAAACCAACTGCCAATAGACAAGCTGTAATAAAAAACTTTTTCCTTTTATCAATCTTCAGTTTTAATTTCATTTATTCATTTCTATTTATTTAAGAATCTCATCAGGAATATCAAAATTAGCGTAAACTTTTTGAACGTCATCATGTTCTTCTAAAGACTCTGTAAATTTTAAAACTCTTTCGGCTTTTTGTGGTTCTTTAATTTCAATAATATTCAGAGGTTCCATTGTCATCTCTTCTGACAAAACCTTAAAACCCATCTTTTCAATATTTTCTCTTGTTTCCTTAAGCGACTCCGGCTTAAGGTAAACTTCAACCACATCACTCGCCTCCTGAACATCATCAACTCCCAAATCCATCAGTTTTAAAATCTGCTCATCAAGATCTTCTTTTTTCTCTAAGGTGATTAAACCCAATTTTTTAAATTGAAAAGCAACGGCCCCGGGGCTAGAAAGGCTTCCCCCTCCCCTTTCAAAGAGATTTTTAATTTCGGCGGTGGTTCTGTTTTTATTGTCAGTAGCCGCTTCAACAATAAGGGCAATTCCTTCCGGACCATAACCTTCATAATTAACTTCTGCCCAATCAGCTGCCTGACTACCTCCCCCGCCCCTGGCAATGGCTCGGCTAATATTTTCTTTGGGAACATTTAAGGCTCGAGCCTTATCAATGACCAAGCGAAGTTTAAAGTTTTTTTCAGGGTCAGTTATACCACCCCCAGCTCGAACGGCAACAGTAATTGCTTTAGCTAATTTGGTAAAGACTTGACCACGTTTGGCGTCTTTTGATTCTTTCTGACGTTTGATTGTTGACCACTTTGAATGACCTGACATGAAACCCATTTTACCCTGAAAATCACTTCTTGACAACCAGTGAGGAAAATTATATCTTTACTCCAATGACTGCCGAGCTAGAAGACCAGGCTATTAAGGCCGCCTTAAACCAAAATTGGCCAAAGGCCATCGAAATCAATAAAAAAATCCTCAAAGAAAACCCGAAAAACATCGCCGCTTTAAACCGTCTTGGTCGGGCTTTTTGGGAAATTGGTCAAATTGAAAAGGCCAATAAAACCTACAAAAAAGTCATCAAAATTGACTCCTTTAACCCCATTGCCAACAAAAACCTTAAAAGATTAACCCAGGCCAAAAAAAGGGTTGGGAAAAATCTCAAAAATGACTTTACTCATTCCGGTAAAGTTTTCTTAGAAGAACCAGGTAAAACCAAGTTAGTTCGCTTAACCCGTCTAAATTCTCCAGATGTTTTATCTGAACTTGATAGTGGTGACCCAGTTTTCTTTTTGGTTAAAAAAAGGTTCGTCAGCATTCTTGATACCAATAAAAACTATCTTGGTTCAATTCCGGAAGATTTGTCACAACGGCTGATTAAATTTATCAAAGGTGGCAATCAATACCAAGGTTTTGTCAGAAGTGTTGAACGACAAAAGCTAGAAATTTTTATTCGTGAAGTCTCACGAAGTAAAAAGTTTACCGATATTCCTTCTTTTTCTTAAGGCAAATTCAGTTTATGCCAATAATCATCTCCAACTAAAAGAATTATTTCGGCCCGTTGGTCATCCTCCCCACTTTCTGACCATTGGCAATTAAAAATCTGACTCAATTTCTTGACTGTATAGGTTTCTTTATATTTCTTCTCGCTTTTTATTTGACAACTACTACTCCCCGCTGTTTTATCTTGAAGATTATTGATCTGCACCACGCGGCCACCAATATTGTTAATTATCTTACTGGCATTGTTAGCTAAGCCAGAATGTTCTGTTTTATTCAAAACGGCCACACTTAAGTCCTCTTTTTCCAATCCCTCGTCAATAAAAAACTGATTGATAATTCTCGATAAACGTTCTGGATCAATTTTCATCGCCTGGCTGCCATCCGCTAAGTCTACTTTCTGACTGACGCTAGTCTGAGCTAAATCAATAAAAATAATTTTATCTTCTCGGGTTTTTTTAACCTGCCACCAAATTCTTAATAAATCCCAACGGGTCAAATTAGTTTTTCCCTGACCTCGTAAGCTATTAAAAGATTGATTTAAAAGGAAGTTCTTTATTTTTATCTTCTCCGGCTGATATTGGTCGCCGGTTAAATAACCGTCAAGATTAAGACCAAAATACTCCTGTAAGCTGCCAGTTAGAAGATAACCACCTTGATCTTTCATCTCACCGAGTTTGTAGAGAGATTCAACCCGATAAGGTCCGTAACCGTGAATGGATTCAACAAAGGTTCCGTCGGGAACTGAAAGGATATTAATCTTTTTTTCCGGGCAATCAAGAGAAACAATCATCACTGGCTGGGAGTTAATAACTAAGTTAAACTGGTTTTTCCCGTCCCAAAGGCTCCTGTTTATTGAACGAAAGATTTTAATGAAGCCAAAAATTAAAAAACCCATTAAAATCAAAAAGAAAATCAAGCCTAGCCATTTTCTTTTTTTCTTTTTTTTTATTTTTCCAACCATTGTTTTTTTAATTTTAAAAATTCTCCTTTTTTAATCGCCTCTCTTATCTTAGCAAAAAGCTGTTCCATAAAGAAGAGATTATGATAAGTGGCCAAACGATAGGCTAAAAGTTCATGGGCTCGGAAAAGATGATGAAGATAAGCTCTTGAGAAATTTTGGCAGAGATAACAACCACAGCCTGGATCCGGCGCTTCTCTATCCTTGGCAAATTTAGATTTGGTCACATCATACCTAAAATCTTTGTTTTTTAGTTTTGAATTTTTAGTTAAAATCCAGCCCATCCTTCCCAATCTAGTTGGCATGACACAATCCATCATATCTATCCCCTTCTCTACGGCCAAAAAGATATCCTCAATTTCTCCCAAGCCCAATAAATGAACTGGTCGTAATTTTTTCTCTTTGGCTAAAATTGGCATCACCCAGTCCAAAACGGAAATCATTTCTTTTCTTGGCTCCCCGACCGCCACGCCGCCAATGGCCAAACCGTCAAAATTCTGTGAACTAATAAATTCGGCTGATTGCTGACGTAAATCTTTGAAAACGCTCCCTTGAATAACTCCAAAAAGAAATTGCTGTTTTTTAGAAGCTTTACTTTGTTGAGATGCTTCTAGGCTGCGAAGAGCCCAGCGGTGGGTCCGTTTCATCGCCATTTCAGCATATTTATGAGTTGTCGGGTAAGGAACACATTCATCAAAAGCGACGATAATATCAGCCCCTAATTGTTGTTGAATTCTAATTGATTTTTCCGGGGTGAAATAATATTTGGAACCGTCTAGATGGGAATAAAAAGTAACACCATTATAGTCAATCTTCACCAATTCTCCTCTTCCTAAAGAAAAAACCTGAAAACCACCACTGTCAGTCATCAACGGACCAAACCAACCCATAAATTTATGCAAACCACCTAACTTTTCTATAATCTTAGCTCCTGGTCTTAAATAAAGATGGTAGGTATTGGCAAAGAAAACTTGACTGTTAATTTCTTTTAAGTCTTGAGGGGTTAAACCTTTAACGGTCGCCTGGCTACCAACAGGAACAAAAGCTGGGGTTAAAATTTTACCATGACTCGTCTTTATTTCCCCAACTCTAGCTTTGGTTTTTTGCTCATTGGCTAAAACTTTAAAAAAGGAGGCCTTATTCTTCATCTTAGTTTAGAGATGATTTTTAAGACATACCATGTTCTATCTTTAACCTCTTAATCTTACCGGCAATCTCCTCTTTATCAACGCCGAAGAACTGCAACACCCGGTGAATAATTGATAAGGCAGCTTCAAATTCCGGCTGGATTAAACAAGCCACCCCAAGACTTCTTAAGCGCGCCAAAGCCTCCCTCTGATGAATACGGGAAATAATCTTCACACCGGGATTCAAAGTCTGACAATTGGCGACAACAACCTCTTGAGTTGCTTCATCAGGAATAGCCACAACCACTACCTTCGCTTTATCAACCTGAGCATAATCCAGAACGTCAATGTCCGCCGGATCTCCATAGAGGGCATTAACCCCTTTAGCTTTTAATTCGGTAATAATCTGGTTATTATAATCAATAACGACGTAAGGTACCTCTAAAAGCTGTAAAGCCCGCCCTAACCAACTACCAACACGACCATGGCCGCAGATAACCACATGATCTTTCAAATCCAAGCCACCTGGTTGGTTGAATCTGTCGATGGTCACAAATAATTTTTGATGAAGTTTAGGGAAGGGCTTAGTAGCTCTTTGTAAAAGAAAATAGAGCTTGGGCGCTAAAATCATTAGCCAAGGCGTAACTAAAATGGTCACCAAAGCCACTGATAAAATAAGTGAATAACTCTCTTCACTGATCATTCCTGACGAGAGGCCGATACGGGAAAGAATAAAGGCAAACTCCCCGACTTGAGTCAAGCCTAAACCGACAATCAGCGCTGTTTTGGTATGATAGCCTAAATATAAAGTTAAGAAAACAACAA